>JADMIO010972834.1_pt1 | contig 23735 bp, 21 predicted proteins | sample 8958161 | NCBI WGS metagenome assembly JADMIO01 (sample SAMN16585339, study PRJNA669376) | soil metagenome | isolation source: Crop rotation soil | place: USA: Cullars Rotation, Alabama | collected 2011
GTGAGCCAGTGTGATTACATTTGCGGCCTAACTGTGGCCAGTCCAGTTACGCTGGAGTCACTAGTATTTAGGTGACACTATAGAAGCGGCCGCGACAACTTGTCCACGTGGAATTCTAAGCTTAGGATCCCAATGTGCTGGAAAGATGAACGACGTGTCTGGATGTTCCCATGTCAGCGCACGAAACGCCACGGGTAACGGGAGCGCAATTGTCAGCAACCTCTTGATGCATCGGGCGACCGCGAGACTTTGTGGCGGCTTCTGTTCACACAACGCCAAAAAGAGCTGAAGGAGTTCGATGTTTCCGAAGCCATCGACATTCGCATGCGCCCACTCAATCATGGAAACGAAGCTTTGTTCGGCAAGAATTTTGATTGTTTCTTTGTCCCACGGTCTGACGTCGCTGTTCGTGAGTCGCAGGGCTGTGAGTTCTTCGGTGATTGCACCTGTCCGGACAAGTCGGAAAAATTCATCTCGTCTTGGATCATCGTGCGGCAAAACAATGCGATGACGCAGGCGCAAGTGGTCCATTGCTTGCTGTTTATGTTCCGTCTCTGCGAAAAGAGGCATTTTCTTGCTTCGGATTATGAGCGATGGTAATGCTTCGCGGAACAGTATTTACCAAATTTTCGCATCCACGAAAAAGTAGAAAAGGTGACAAGAGGTTTTTATCGCACATTCGGGGTTTTTGTGATGCATGCGCAGCTAGAAGAACTTTCGCTCATTTCAGAGCTGGAAGCTGCTGGGATTTGTGTGCGTGTCATAGAGCCAACGGTTTCGTCGTACATTTATGAACCTGAACGAAAAACAGCGCATCTCGAACCGCCGGCACATGTGTGGTGGTCGCCTGCACGCTTACCACCAGCAGTCGAACTCCCACAAAACCCAAAAGTCGACGAGCGGGAGGTGTTCATCTGTGAACCTGAACCGAATACAGCGCATCTCGAACCGCCTGCCCATGTGTGGTGGTCGCCTGCACGCGTACCGCCGGCCGCCGAACTTGCACAAAAACCAAAGATCGACGAGCGGGAGTTGTACAGGAGAAGAAAAAGAACATTGATCGTCACAGGAGCGGCTTGCGCGCCGACATGTTCTGCAGCACATTGTGTGCCGATTGCGATTGAGATCCAATGCGCTCTGCGGGCGAGTATAATCAGTCTGGCAAATGCTGTCAAGGACGATAGCGCAGAACAATCCCGGTTGGTCAAGATCGCACAGAATCTTGTGCCAAAGTTGCCACAATGTCACTTTGCGCAACGAATTTCCGAACCGCAGAGCATCAGACGCGTGGTGTCGATCGCTGGGTCGCTCCTTTACCTGGTTGGCGCAGCCAGTAGCACACATGTTTTCTCTGCTCTGCTTGATTGCAACTTGCGCATAAGTCAAAGTTGTATCTCAAAGAATTCAAGGCGGCTGTGCGGCATCGAGACATGGAGGCGACCAACGAAACGAAAAAAACAAGAAGGAGGGCTGTTTTTTGAACGAAATAAAGTCATCTGTTATGCGTTGTTCGTCTTAGCTGGGGATGTAGCTCAGTGGCAGAGTATGTGGTTCGCAATCACGAGGCCCGAGGTTCGATCCCTCGCTTCTCCACACAAACTTTTTTTTGTTGTTGCTTGCACGCTTGTTTGCGATTGCAGCGAACGACACAACGAAAATTTTTGCTCTCTCCTGTTCTCGCAAAAATTTTGTTCGAGATCAAAACAAAAAAGACAGAAAAAACGCCGAAACAAACAAAATGCAAGAACAAGAGTATGAGCATTATCCTGGATATGGTTCGAACATCTGGGCGGAAGAAGATGACGCGAGCGACATCAATTGGCAGAAAGAAAACATAATGGATTGGACATCGTTCTTACAAGACGGTGGCGGAATAAAGAAAAGTGCCGAAGACATTCCGCTCGCCGCAAAGAAGTACTGGCTCACAGTTAACACGTACGGCTGGGTGTCCACAATTTTCTCGCGTTTCATTTTCTCTTCTCTGGCGAGAGTGAAAGGCAGCCCGCTCGAGTCGCCTGACTTTGCGTTTCTCGGTGTTGTACGCTTCAGGTTCCGCGCTGGCGACACCACGCCTGAAAAATTCGACGACATGGAAAATTTGGACTTGGTCGAGCACTGTGGCAAGAAAAAGTATTTCGTCTTCATCCGGTTTCAGTTCGCGTTCGACGAGCATGAGGAAGTCTGCGTGCTCTCATGGGAGAAAACAGGGAATGTCCTTGACGGACTGACTCGAGCGACGGGCGGCATGACGCTCTTTTTGCCGACGGTTGCGAGCAACGATAGCGTGAAAGAGAGCGTCATTCTCGAGTGTGTCGGTCAAGTCGCGCAAGACATGATCAGCTACGCTCCTTGTCTCCAGTCGTGGCCCGTCGCAAACACAGTCGTCATACGCCTCCCTGCAGACATTGGCAGAGACAACAACGCGTGGACGCCATTTTACGTCCTGCTCCGTGCTGCAAATTGGAGCGTCGAGGATTTCCAGACGCTGTTGGACAAGTATACGGACGATGTGTCTTCAGACAAGCGACGGACGAAGCTGCTGCTGGAGTTGAAAGGGGCGATGTACCTGACGTTTCAGAATCTCGGCGTGTTGCTTTTGAAGTGCATTCGACATGTGCTTCTCGGGTCACACGATTCGAACGAGAGGAGAAACATCCGCCAAGTGTTTACGGATGACGCGGATGTGTCTTTGAAAGAAATTTACTTGAAGTACTTCGACAAGAACGCGATCGACAGGACGCCAGGGACCGACGACTTTGTCAGCTTGCTGAGTTTCATCGAACAAGACTGCGCCGTTTCGCTCTCTGACTTGTCGTGGGTGTCGACGGTGATGCGCCGTCCGAAGCCGAGCAAAGGTGTGACACGGCTCGACGAGGGTAGCGGCGCGGGCGTGGTTGAGGGTGGCGGAATGGGACCTCTGCCGCTCGGGGAGGTCGGAGTGTGGGACGATCCTCTGCCTGCTGTGTGGAGAAGGTTCAAGCCAACGACTGCGAACCCGAAAGTGCCCTTGTACAAATTCTAAGGACAAAAACCCCACGGTTTCTTTGCGTGCTCCAGAAACAGAGACTGTGCACTCGCTCTTTGATCGACGATGTGCGTGCCGCGGCGTTTCATCTTGCGGCAACCGTAGTGCAGGCGTTCGCGAAGGTTGCGGTGGTCTGCTTCCTGGATGATGCGCGCAATGATCGCTTTGGACGGCGGAAACTCTTTTCCTCCTTCTGCGTGTATGAACTCGGTGAGGAATTCGGGGACGACGTGCTCGCCGGGAGTTGCCTTGTTTTTCCTTTTCAGCAACACGATGGTCGGCAACGTGAAGTGGTGGTCAGGGGCGAAATATTGGCGATCTTCTGCTGGTATCTCGGTTGTCGTGTCGACTTCTTGGTAAATAAACGGGATGCGATTTTGAATCGCCTCGTGGATGACATGTTGCGTGAAAGGACACAAGTGATTGCCGTCGATTTTGAGGTACATTCTCTCCTCCTTTTCTTGGTTTTTTTCTGTAGATGCCTTTAAAAAAAAGAGAGACAGAGCAATGGCGGCGGCAATGTTTTACACAAATTTCCGGCAGCAGAACAAGACACTTTTTGAAATTTACGATGTCAAAAAAGCTGCGGAAGCTGCGCGTCTCGCGACGGCTGGGCTGTCTCTTTATCATGCTCCGGGTTTGTTCGACCACCATCGCAAATCAAACGCCAAAATAAAAGCCAAACAACAGCAGCAGCAGCAGCAGCAGCAAGAAGAAGAGGACGAAGAAGAGGAGGAAGAGGACGAAAGTCAGACCAACAGCAACAACAACAATCGAACTTTTTCCAACGTGCTTATGTCGTCGTCAGTGCCGGGGCAAGTGCCGTCCGCAATGTCGGTCATCTTGCCTTCGCCGGCCTTCGTTCACGACGACAATGACAACCCTGATGCGACCTTTCGTCCGACAACAGATGTCGACATAGCAGCCGCCGCTCTGGCACGAGAGCAGCAGCAGCCGCAGAGAAAGACACTCGTCGTCGAAGCGCACAACGAACCTCAGCAGAGAAAAGAGGGTGGCGACGATGTCGTCATTGATGTCGAAAACGACGACGAGAATTTCAAAGAAGAAGAAAAGATTGAAGAAGAGAAAAACTGTGTCAGCGGTGCTTGCAGAGCGGGACTCCTATTCTATACTGAGTTTCGGTACATTGTGCTGACTGTTTTGCTCGTGATTGCTGCTCTGACTTTGCAGACAACTATCGAGGACGCACTGAATTACTTCATCAGGTCGAGATATCAATCCCCAGGCAAACGAATCGGCATGATGTTCCTCTTCAGCTTCGTCATCATCATTGTCGTCATTGTCATTGTGATGTTGTGGAAACCGATCAACTTGCAACTCATGGAGAATGGCGGAATCGAAGTGACCACGAAATAAAATTTAAAAAAGTGACACACACACAAATTAATTTTATCTGTTGATAAAAAAAACAAACCTCTTTGCAAGAACGATGCCTGAGATTTCGCCAATAGATGCTTTGCTTCTTTTCGAAGCATTTGTCGCGTCCGAACAACAACAACAACAACAACAACCACTCCTTCTTCGTCAGGCGCCGCAAGCCGAAGTGCAGCAACAGAGTCTTCAAACATCGCGTCAGCGAGAAGACAACAAGGCGGAGAATGATGGTGTGGTGTTTTACGGTGACGACCCCGTGACCGTTCCTGGCAATGGAATATGGGTAACTGTCATTCCAAGAACTCCGTTGCCACCAGACGCGTTGCCGAATCGGTTGACATACCGAGTGAACGGAACTGTCGTTAACCAACGAGTCTCAGAAAACGCCATCCTCACAATCCAGGTGCACTTTGCCGCTGCCGCGACGGGTCCGTCGAGATATGCGACTTTCAGCTATCGGTTGCCGCAGAACCGAAACATCAACAACCCGCAGAGATTCGACTGGGAAGCAACTTTTACCTTCACCAAGCGCGAAGACGGGCGCGTCGGAGTCGTGATGAGCGAGAGAGCTTTCCGAGGTTCAGCGCGTGATCGAACTGCACAACGCCGAGATTGGGTCATCCCCATAGAGATTGAGCAGTTGGAGTACACAGGAGTAACTATGAACCTTTCAAACAGTTTCCAGCTTGCTATCTACGAGGCCATTGAACGGCAGATTGTGGCAAGCTGAACGCTATTTCGCTCGACAGACCAAGAGTTTCAACATTGCTTCCACCTCTTCATTGTTTGTGGCATCTGCTCTCGTTCCAGAAAGCACAACGTCAGAGCGTGCTGTGACGCACGTTGGGACAGTGACACCTTGATGTGCGAGAAAAGTGACAATGCGCTCAGGTCCACGACTGCTTCTTCCGGCAACAATCGTTGCAATTTCTCGCAACGTTGCTTTGCGATTGCCTTGTCCTCTTTCCAGGAATCCACAAGTGGACGGACAAACTTCGAGAGCGCAGCCCTGCGTTCGGTGCCAGAGGTTGTACAGCCGCCGAAAGTTGGACGAATCGCCGTTCTTGGCCAAAAGGCTGAGACTGTCGAAAATGCCTCCAAACACTTTGTTCTGTTGTTGGAAGTAAAGGTAGCTGTGCTCAATGCCTTCCCAGATGCCAAGCTGGCAAAACCGAAAACACAGGCCACCTTTCACTCTGTCGTTCGCCGCGTCGATTATGGCGTGCAACGTCTGTACGTCTCGTTTAGACTTTCTGTTGTAATTTTGCAAAAACCACCAGAGACAGTGGTTCAGAAACGATGGCGCGGGCTTGCGGACGTCAGTTGTTGAGATGACGAAACTCAAGTTGGCGAGTTCCTCTGGTTTGGAAAGCAACATGGCAAGTCCGACTTGTTCCGTCAACGGCTGAGTTTTGACGTCTTCCATCTGTTGCTCTCGGTTTTTGTTCCAAGGAAGAAGCAAAATAAAATCCTGACACTTGAAATAAAAAAAACACTTCACACGATGACGTCCCGTCACCACCACCGTCGTTCCTCTTCGTCCGTGCCGTCGTACTGGCGCGTCTATGAAGAGTATCGCACTTGGACGAGTGAGTTGTTTGACAAATTGCACTGGAAGAACGAACGTGACACTGCGAACCCGGCGATTTTCACCTACTACCCTGAACCTCCTGCTGAAGCAGACGAGTATCTCGAGGACGTCGACCGCCTGCTGGAAGTGTTTTCTCAAAAAGCAAAAGCGCGGACCGAGACACTGAGACTGGTTCGAGAAGACATCGAGCACGTCCGCACGCTGCGAGACGATGCGGCAGAGAAGTTGGCCAAGTCGATCAAGACGCGACTGCAGGAGGAAGGGACAGCGAACGGCTACGAGATGGAGAAGCTGCAGAAATTCAAGAAAGATCGGTTGTCGGAGAAGTCTGCGCCTTGGTCGGCGGTTCGAAGGTTCATCGATGGCATCACGAAAATGCACAAGAAGAACGAGGAGGCGCTGCGCAAGCTGCTCGCGGACTTGAAAGTGCGCCTGCCTCGTTGGGAGGAGAAGTTTGCCGGGATGCGACAGCAGCTTGAGCACGGCCGACCGGACGAAACTGCTGAAGAGAGTCACGCGCGGATGGAGGCGCTGCAGTGGCTCGACGAGACTGCGAATTGGCCAGACGATTTGACGCGTAAAATCAAGGAAGAGTGGAAAGGACAGCTGAAGAACGACGTGGATCGTGTCATGACTGAATACCGAACTGACTTATTATCTGTGAAACACTACCAGGATGTGGTCGACGTTCAAATCTTGGGGAGAGCAAAGAAGATTGAGGAGGAGATGACCCAGAGTGCCAACGAGGTCAAAACGCTGACCGAGGAGTTGGAAAATGCCCAGAGCGGCGAGGTGGACGAGAGTCGTTTCCTTGTGCCGAGCATGTCGGATCCTCCTCGGGTGAACATCTTCATGGGCCAACCGAGGATCATCAAGCTGAGCGGAACGTACCAGGAGATTCAGGAACAAGTGTTCGAGGCGTTCCACACGTTCGTGTTCGACTTTATGGAAGCGTACCCTGCTGTGAGAGGTTGTCTTGAAGGAGCGTCGTCGCCGAGTCGAGGGCAGCTGTTTGCACAAGCGTTCATGCACCCGCTGAATTCCTGGGTGAACTTGCTCCTTGTGCACAGCCTCGGGTCTGGAAAAACCTGCACCATGGGACTCATCGTCTCGATCTTTGCCCGCATGGGGTACAAGATCATCATTGCGAGCAAGAACTCGTCGATCCTGCAAGACGTGCTCAAGTCAATGGTCGGGAATCAGTGTGATGCGAACGTGCAACAGATCGCAAACGGCGGGTACATTCAAGACTTTGTCATCGGGTTCAAGGCCATGCAGTACCGCGGGTCGCATCCGAAAGTGACGCAGAAAGAAGCCGAGAAACTTGTAAAAGCACACATGGAGAAGACGGGAAATCCAAACATCGAGGAGATCGTTCCTGCTTCGAAGAAAGAAGACGAAGAGGAAGAGGAAGCATCTGAGAAAAGCGACAAATCAGACGAAGAAGAAGAAGAGTATGACGATGAGAACGAGTCGTCGCGTCGAAATAGGAAATCGCGCAAGACCAAATCTAAAACGAAGCACAAGAGGAAAAAGACAACACCGCAGACGAAGAAGCACAGCAGCATCAAAGGCGGAAAAGTCACCTCGTTGGAAGAACTGTTCGGCGGAGCGAAAGGAGAAAGCAGCGAGGAACAAAGCGGCGGCGGAAAAGCGGAAAAGAGCGCCGCAGGAGAAAAATCAGGTTCTGGAGGATGGGACATTCGTGCAACGAAAGAGTCGAAGACGGCTGAAGATGCAAAGGCAAAGAGTAAAAAAAAGGCAAACCTCGCCGATGCCGTGCGTCGTTGCGTCTTGCGCGAACTGTTTCCCATGATGGGTTTCAGCATCTACAAGAACAAGGCTGTTCCGTACAAGCTGCTGCACACAGGGCTCACGCAAGCTGGGGTCAGGGATGTGTTTTTGGAGTTCGCCGAAGGAGGCAAGAGTCTCGCGGCGCAAACGTCTGTGCGAAACAAGGACCCGCTCGCAATGACACTGATTGCAATCGACGAAATTCATCTGCTCACTGCCCCGAAAGCAATTGACGACGGGGAGAAACCTGTTTTCTCAAAGTTTCGCGACTTGATTTGGAATTCCTACGAGATCTCGAAAGGGAACTCTGTGCGGCTCGTCGGGGCCTCTGCCACTCCGGACGCTGGTGGGTGGATCTACCTGCTGAATCTCGTCACGCTGTTCGTCACACGTAAAAGGGCGAAACTGTTTGCGGACTACTATCAGGCTGTGGACAATTTCGAAGAAGAGGCGGAGAAAACGAAGAAGAGGTTCATCAAGGAACATTGGGACCCGGAGAACCGCCGTCTCAAGGAAGAATCTGTCGCCGCTCTGGAAGAGCTGTTCAAAGGCGTCGCGTCGTACTTCAACGTGAGCGCAGACGCCAGCTCTTTCCCGGTTCCGTACACCATCAATCGCAGCTTGAAGAAGGTGAGCGAGGTGCGGAACATTGACATTCGCGTGACAATGTTGCAAGAGAACGGAGTCGCGAAGTGCTTGCAACATTACAAAGGCGACACGGTCAAAACGACGAAGAAAAACGCGCAACGCCTCTCCACGGCGATGGAAGGACTGTTTTCGTACGACAGATCGGCAGATACGCTCAAAGAACACTCGTCTCGTCGCGCAGGCGAAAAGGAGTCGCGGGTGAAAGTGACAATTGCGTCAACGCCAGGCAAAGACGACGACGTGACGAAAGGCACCAGAGATTCTCTGGCCAATTGCATCAGCGGACAGACAACGTTCCCAGCCTTGTGGTCGGGGAAAGAAAAGGAAGGCACCTTCTCTGCACTGCGAACCGGAAGCGAGACAAAACAGACGAGACAAAAAAAAGGCGCAGCAGGAGGAGCAGATGCTGTTGGGAGCAAGAAAATGCACACACTAATCGGCCTGCTCAGCATGAAGCCCGCAGAAATGACCAAGTTTGTCAACTCGTCTTCTTTTGGGCGAGACTACTCGCCGGTGTTGGCGCGGTTGCTGCAAGAGGTGGACGCCGCCGAGACTCGTGGAAAAGCTGAACTCAAAGCGTACTACGAGGCTCACGAAGATATCAAACCGGAGAACCGCCTTCATCAGTACAAGCAAGTGATTATTGTGGCCAATGAGGTGACAGCGGTCAACCTGAACTCTGCTCACGTGCAAGGAGCAGATCTGATCGGCGCACTTTTGACTGGCAAAGGGTTTGAAATTGTGAGTCGCGTTCCACCTCCGGGTGGAAACGCGCCTCCTCCTGACTACAAACCTCTTGTGGAAGGCAAAGTTCCGTATCGCAGCATTGTCGTAATGGGCGCGAAAAAGAAATATCAAGACGACATCCCCGAAGACCCAACCTGCGTGCCGACGAAAGGCAAAAAATGTGAGAAAGTACACCCTTCCAAGTATTGGGAAGAAGCATTTAATGACGGGGAGACAAACAAAGATGGTCGGAAAATTGCAATCGCCGTCCTGTCTGGAATATTCAAGGAAGGGATTAGTTTGTTCGATGCACGAACGATTCACGTGGTCGGAATGTTCAAATCGCGTCAGGACTTTCTGCAAGCAGCGGCGCGCATCATCCGAAACTGTCGCCGCACGAACACGCCATTCTTTCCAGAACGTGGCGGTTGGCCGGCCGAAATCATCGTGTACTCGCCGGTCCTTGGGAGCAGCGAAAAATTCGTCATTCGTCCGGAAGAGTTGATCGCCATGTTTGACGCGGACAGCCAAATCGACGACATTATCTCGGAAGAGATGTACACCATCTTGAAACGATGCGCGCCGGACAGACTCCTCTTTCAAAAGATGAACGACGCCTCCGAAGCTCTCGAAGGCTTCATCAAACCGTACGCTGACTACAAACCACCATCCGCAAAAGAAGGTAGCGGTGGCGAATACGACGACGACGATTATTCCCGACGAAGCGGCTCTGACGAGGCGAGGTCCTCTTCTTTTTATTAAAAAAAAAACAATGTTTGTTGCGCTGCTTCCCGGAGCGCTTGTTCGATTGTCATGCAGGTGATCGTTGAGACGTCCGCGTACCATCGTTGGTGCGTCGTCCACAAACACTCCAAGGTTGCCCGACAGACGAAAAGAATAATGTCGGCATCTTGTTGATCGATGGCCAAATGCGAGAGCATTCGCTGCAATGTTCCGTATTGCTGGCGCAACACGGCGACCGGCGATGAACAGAAAAAACTCTCTCGCTCGGTGGGCGTGGATGAGTCGCGAATCGCTGTGAAAATGTTGTTGCTTTGGGCATGCGGAGCTGCTGCTGCGACGTAATCGTCTTCCGCATCGACGCGGCGTTCGAGTGTCGGTGGATTTAGAAGGAGTGGCAATCGGTTGTGGCGCAGCGGTGGTCGCCGTGGCCGTGGACGCTGGACAGACAACATTTTCCGTCGTCACATGCAATCTGCTGGTGGTGTTTTTGTTTTTTTCTCTGTGCAAAGAGGCGATTACGGATGCACAAACAAGGACAAAAAAAAAATGCAGAAATTTTTGATTGTGTATCCAGTCGCATCCGCCTGTGTGTTTTTTGTGGGTGCGGATTCATTTCGTACACAACCCCCGAATGGCTGCGCCTCCTCCTCCGTCTCCTCCTTCGCCGCGTTCTCTGGCGTTGGTTGCGCGAGAGGCAGCGCATCGTAGGTTGTACAATGAAAAGAGTGCCCAACTGCGACAAGCGCAAGAAAATTTACAAGTCGTGACTCGGCAGCAACTGAAAAAGAAAGAGCCGAAAGCAAGAGACAACTATGGACACAGCTTGACTGCTCTCAGTGAGTTGATGCGAGAAATGTTGGAACAAGACATCATTCCGACTTCGCTCGTGATTTCGATCCAGTGTCTCAAAACGCAATTGTTGCGGCACCTGCACTGTCGCCACGAGTTGGCGAGCATGGACAAAATCGCCACCTCTCCGCAGAGATTCATGGCGCTGTATCAAGCAGCCACGCAAGTGAGTGAGAAATGGCTTCGGGAAGAACGTATGTCGTCGTATCGTTTGGAACCATCGACGCTGTTGTTCGAACAAGGGTTGACTGCGCAACTCTTGGAATCGATTTCGCCCTTTGCCCTCCAGAACGACATCCTGCCTCTTGGCAACGTCATTCCTTGGTTAGAACACCAGCAGCAGAAGCGTGAGGAAGCAGCAGCTGCAGCAGCAGTGGCGCCTGGAGCAACAGCACCACGACGCGCAGAAGCTGATGAGAATGCTGAGAAAAAAGATGCAACGCTTGTGATAACGCCACCGCGAACATGTGCCGAGAAATCACCCCCACCAGCACATCAACCTCGCTCGCAACAACAGGAAACAAAGAAATTTGCCCTCGTGCCATCCCCGAAAACAAACAAAAAAAAACAACCAAAACGGAATCCTCCTCGTCCTGCCGCTGCTCCAATACCGGAGAACGACGAGACAAATTTCCCGACGCTCGCGGCAACGGCACAGAAACCGACACAAACGGCATGGGTGACCCCGAAAAAGCGGGGCCGGAAACCTCCTGAAAAGACTTCGCAGGAACAAGCCAACATGAGCACCAGCAACAAGAACAAATTCGCAAACTTGCCAAAAGAGGAAGAAGAAGACGAAAAGCAAGAAGCATCAGCAGAAGTGCAGGACAAGAAGAAACAGACCCCAGAAGTGCGGGACAAGAAGAAACAGACCCCAGAAGTGTCGAGCAAAATAATAGCGGCCATCACACAGAATAAAAGCAGAGCAGACGTAATGCTTGCAGAATTGAAACTCGCACGCGAGAGCGTGGAACGCGAAGATGCACTTATTGCTGCAGCTGCTTCGGCCAAAGCGCCACATGATGCTGCGCCGGAAAGCCCCTCTGCGACGGAACCAGACGACGAGGGAGAGGAAGTCGCGTGCTGAAGCAGAAAAAAAAAAAAAAACTTCTACACAAAACAATAAACAAAAAACAACGTCTCTCACACATGCGCTCTTCCGCACATGAACACTTTGACAATGAGAAGAAGAAGAAAGAAGAAAATAGCATTTTCGTTGTCCTGACAATGTATCGCGCTGTAAAACCGGCGAAAATTCTCATCGATCTGTTTCAGAAAGCGGACAACCCGAATCGTGTTTTTGTCGGAGTCGTGGAACACCAACTCGAACGAGTCCCAAGTGCGCTCGAACAGTGTTATGCCGCGCTTGAAAAGCACCACGTTGCCATTCCTCTGAAGAACATTCGATTTCGACGCATGCCAGTTGCCACGACGTTCGGCGCTGCTCTTGCACGTCGCGAGTGCATCACGCAGCTGTACCAGAACGAAAAGTTCATCTTCTTTCTGCACGAACACAGTGTGTTGTCGCACGGGTGGGATCGCATTCTTTTGACTTCTCTGACCGTTGCACACAATGAAGGAGGCCAGGTCGTTTCGCAAGTGCCGCGACTTGTCTCACACAAGAAGAACAAAAAAGACGTGACGACGACGACTTTCCCGGCTTTTGGCGGGTTTCTTGAGGCATCGAGTGAAAAGAGACGCCAAAATCCATTGTTTATTCCGACTTTCTTTGGCAAACCTGTCCACCCGCGCGGCCCGATCAAGCCGTTCCAGGTCGCGGTCGCCTCGTACAAGTGTCTCTTCAGCACAGCAGAAGTGTACTTGCGACGTCTGGCAATGTGGGAACACGCGTTGCCCTTTTTACAGAGCGACGCTGCGGACATGCTGCTGTCGATCGAGCTGTGGACACGCGGGTTGCACGTGTACGTCCCGTGCGAGTCTGTCCTCACGCATCGCGGTGCGCACGGCGACAACATGAGCTCTTGTGACGACGTCGTCAATCGCCAGGTTAAAAAAGTCACGCGGTACGTGTTGTTGCAAGTTGTCCACGACTTGCTGCAACCAGCGCCCAAAGAAGCCGTCTACATCCAGAAGCTGCGAAAGGGCGCCATCTTGCCCGTGCCGGCTTTTTTTGATTGGATTGGCGTCGACGCTGCGGCCGGTGACTTTGCCGGACGCGCGCCGCTCGGCATCCTCTCCGTAAAAGCAGAAGATCAAGAACCGGAATACGAGGAGATTGTCCTCAAATGCGGCACAATCCAAAATTATCAAAAACTTCGTCACAGTCGATTTTAATCACCCGAGATAATCAACCCAGTCAAACTCGCGACCGTGCACACGCTCTCCGTCCATGAACGCCGCCCAAACATCGAGATTGTCGTCATTGCCGAACGACGACGGTTGTTGTTGATGAAACGAGTGCCAAAAGAATCCGTCATCCAACGAACCTGGATAATACCGAATCTCCTCCTCCGGAACCTCACGGAACGACGGCTGCTGGTGCGCAACCATTGGCGACGGGCGACGATGGGGACGGTATGCAATCGGCTGGCTTCTCACAATATCGGGACCATGCCAAAAGTGTTCTTCATCCAACGAAGCTGGATAATAAAAAAACTCCTTCTCCGGAACCGGGATGTCCTCTGGATGGCCAATGGATTGAGTCAGAAGAGCCATTTTTTGTTGCTTGTGTAAGTGCTTTAATAGAATGCACACCAAAAAAAAAAGTTCGTGAGGAGATTGTCCTCAAAATGTGGCACGTTCCAGATAATTCCGCTCGCTGACCGACGGCTGTTGGTGGGCAATCATTGGCGACGGGCGACGATTGGGGCGGTAGGCAATCGGCTGGTTTCTCACAATATCGAGAGCATGCGCGCGAGATATCTGTGCTACGTATTCTTGCAGCTCAGGCATCGGGACAGAAGTGATATGGTCGTCATACTGGACGCTTCGTGGCGCCCATGGATCGTGGCGCCAGTACTCGTCTGGAGGTCCATAGAAAACTGACGCATCGAACACGATATCCGAGTCCGGAACCTGTACGAATTCGCCCCAATTCAAACATTGAGTCGGAAGAGGCATGTTTCTTTTTGTTTTGTTTCTCACAACACACAGTCGTTTAATGCAAAACAACTCAAAATAATAAAAAAAAATCATGCAAACCCGATTCCAGCGAATTTCGCAACTTGAATTAACCCTGAGAGAGACTTGACATTTTCGATCGATCCGCCGCTTTTGATCAAATCCTTGACTGCGTTCCGAAGAAGAGGTTTCGCGCCGCTAACTGCCGCGAGATTCTGAATCATATCAGGAGAGATATGTTGCTTGCCATTACTCAGAGTAGTCAAAACGTCCGAAAGAGTTTGCGCAGTGTCGCTGCTGATGCCGGCTGTTTCGCTCTTGATGTCGTAGCCGACACTGATGATTTTCTCCGGTGTGAGTTTTGTTTTCTCGATAAACTCCTTGATTTCTTGACTTGCCGCAAGTTGATTCGCAATGTTGTACAAGTTTTGGATCTCTGTCAGTTGCTCCGCCGACACTCCTGGGATTGCATTGCCCATCTCTGTTTTTTGCAAAAACATTGCACATTTTATTTTTCTTCTTCTTTTTCTTCAAGGAGTTCCCGTCATCTTGTAATGAGTTCTTTGTCAATGTGTTCCCTGAAGCTTTTCGCCAAAGTGGCGAAACGTCGCCATTCGGAGTCGTCGTCGTCACGCTGACAACGCTTGAAACTCGTCTCCCAGTCTGCAACATCAGGGAACAAGACGAGACCGGAAAGCGCGACGCGTTCAGTCTGCGAACACGGCGCAGTAGTTTTCAACACCGGTGACAACGATTCCATGAGACTGCGCATGTTTTTTTTGGCAACGTCGTCGGCGAGAATTTCGACTGCTGCTTCAAGCGTCAAGTGTGTCGGAAATCGTTCTTGTTCGCTTCGATCCATGATCAGCGGGACTGGGAAAAGACGGCGCGTGAGCGTCGCGTTGAGAAGAATCTGATCTGGCGACATTCTCTTCACCTCTTCGAAAGTCACACCCAAGCCTGGTAACTCAGCACCCGTGTTGCGATAAAACTGACAAACTGCAGAATGGAGACCGATGGCGTCAAAGTGTGTTTTCAAGACACGACACATCTGTGTGAGAGATAATTTTTCGAGGGATGTAGGCGCGAGACCGACACAGTGGACAAGCATGGTTTTGATCTTCTCACGATCGTATTTCGTTGGTCTGCGACTTCTGGTGTCACACCCTCGTGCATCTGGATTTAAGAAGCACGGCACTGCGTTTTTGGCTTCTTCGGCCATGTTTTTGTTACAACAGAAAGCAAAACTTTTTTTTATGACGAACAAGGCCGAGACGCCGCAGACGGCCGAACGTTGTACTTTTGCTCCATTTCTTTCCGCAGGTTTTTGTAGTACTCGACAACTTGCTTGTCTGTACGTATGCAGCCACTGTTGAAGTTTCGCAACCTCAGATGTTGCAAAGCGGTGGTGCGACTAACAGCCACGTAAAACTGTCCATCTTCGTGACACCCGCTGCAATCGACAGTGATCGGCGCAATCGTCGAACCTTGACTCTTGTGAATCGTCAGTGACCACGCGAGAATCAACGGAATCCCTGTCACGTAGACGCGGCCTCCGTACACGTTGGAAGTCCAGGTGTATGGCTGCACTGTGCACTGTTGGCCTTCTGCGAACCGAACGATCGGGAAGCCGTTCGCAGCGTCTCGACCCGTGACGACGCCTCGTGTGCCGTTCGCGAGTCCTCTGTTCACGGCCAAGTTCGCGACAAGCATGACTTGCGCGCCGTCTTTGAGATCCAGTTGTTCGGGAATTTGCATGTTCTTAAGCACCTGGTCGATGTACTTCTCCTCGTCTTTCTGCGGAAACCGTCTGTTCTTCGCGCCGTCGTTCTCCGCTTCGGCGGTGCGAAGGTACGAGTAGACCTCGCCAGGCAGGTCGGCGAGCTTTTCCGTGTTAATGGCGTGGACACGCTTCTTGAAGGGGAAAAGCTTGGTGCTGGTCACGCCAGGAGCTTTCGCAGCGTCATGGTCGTCGTCCGGTGAGGAGTCATCCCCGCAGGCGAGTTCGTCGGCTTGGTGATGGTCTTCGTCTTCATCTTTGAAATTGTTGACAGTCGTCCTCAATGTGACAATGTCTTCTTTCGTCACCTCGCCGACGCGAACTCGGTCCATCAGCTCACAGAACTCGGTGTCCTTATGTCGGAAATTAGTCAGCAGCTCGATCGTGGTGCCTTGTGGTTCCGAGAACATTGATTTCCACAGCGGATCGTCGAACACGTGATCAAATTCGCCGGCTCGAGCCTCTTCGTCTTCGCCGTCGTCTTTGATCCACGGAAGTTGCAAGAAGTCGAAAAACGCCACGACTTGCACGCCTGCGAACGGGTGTCTCTTGTTGTGTGTCTCGCCTTCGCCAGGAGGCCGGCTGTTGCAAGCTTGGCGGTGCAGGAGTTTCCAGAGGAAAGGAGGCATCATGGACAGCTCGTCGACCATGAGGACTTTGAGGTTCCGCCAGACGTTGCGAATCTGCGGCGACCGATTTCTGATTTGGTCCTGCCGCAGCTGGAAAAAATTGTGCACCGTCACGCCACCGACATTGACTGCGCTGATTCCGGTCGTCGAGGTGATGGCGACCGCGTGCCGACCATACTTCTCAATCGCCTCTTTCGCCATCTTGCGGAACAGCCAGGATTTCCCTTTTCCGCCGGATCCGGTGACTGCAACGTTCCGACCACTTTGAAACACGGCATACGCTTCTGCCTGCTCACGGCTCATGATCTCCTCACCTTCGCACAAGCCGCGCACGATGCTCGCGATCCCTGCGACTTTCAGAAAGAGAGAGACGATTGCTTGAAGTTCATCCAATGGTTGGGTGTTTGATGCCTGTGCTTTCTCGCTTTCTTCAATTTTCGCTCTTCTCTCTTCGGCCTCGAACAACTCCATTGCCAGGCGCAAGTCATCATCGGCAATGATCTCGTCGTCTTGTTTGTGGCGCTTGTAACTCACGTTTTCATCACCTTCGTCTTGGAGTTTTCGTTTGCGCGTTTCATCGGCCATTGACGAGCAGTGATGACACAAATGAGGGGTTAAGACATTGCATTTACTTTTTTTTGGATAGCTATGGCAAAAACAAAAAAAACAAAAAAAAATTACATTGGACGGACGTTTTGCATGCCTTCTCGGGGCCACGAACGGAGTGTGTCTCTTGACATCCAGCGACCTGCGACGCCAGGGAAACCTGTGCCTGGCCGACCAGGCACACCTGGCAAGAACGGCAAGAATGGCAAGAATGGGCCTCCCGGCAGAAACGGGAAAGATGGCAAAACAATCATAATCGAGAAAGAAGGTCGAGATGGCAAAGATGGCGAACCTGGCCCGGCGAACTACGTTTATTTCGCGCAAGCAAAGACCGTCGAGATTTCAGATACGACTGACCTTTTCTTGTCCAATCCTGTCGCCATGAAATTTGAAGCCCATAAACTCACGGCAGGGAAATTTCTCGAGTTTTTCGCCGTTGGGACTGGGTTTGCGTCAGGCGGCGATCTGGCGTTTTGGATTCGCACCACGAACGACGACGAGAACGCCATTCACGACAGCGGACGCATTTCCTCCTTCGGACCCCTTGCTGCGTGTTGGTTTCTCAGAGGAACAATGATCATTGAGAGTTCCCAAAACGCCCGTGTGTGTTTATTTTTACAAACTGATTCTGCTCTCGGAACCATGGTCGACACACATTTCACCATCGAGACGACATCCGCAATGCGGGTCTCGCTTCTCAGTTCGCTGCTCCGCAAAGGTGACGACAGCGCCAATCATGCCAATTGCGTCATGTGTACCGTGCAAGCATCAGTCTGACATACTCGTAGTTTGGCAATAGATTGTTTTACAATATCCGCTTTTTAAAACCCCTGTGCTTTTCTTCTCACTTTTTTTTTTCAGCAGCATTGGCGACACGTCTCACTTATGCCTCGGCGATCTCGACGGCAGAGAAATACGCAAAAACCCGTGCAAGAAGCAGCAGCCACAAAGTCACGTCTTGAGAGCAACACTCGCGCAGAAGACCGTGTCGTTGCGAGGTTCGAGCACCTGATTCGACTTGTGAAAGTGCCTGCGCTTGCGAAGTCCATTGTTGATTATATTGGATTCGAAGCTGAACTTGTGTGGACACTACATGTGGATGAAGCGATAGAGTCAATTGGCGTCGCGGGCAGTTTGGGGTTCAATGATACTTGTTGGATTTCCCGTCACATCCGATGGCACGAGGCGCGCTGTTTTGACCTTCGCAGCGGTAAGTGTACAAATGCCCGAATTCGTGTCGTCATCGCCTGGACTCTCACTGTTTTCCGGCAGATTCTCAAGGATGGGGCTGATGATGTCATCCGCTTAATTTTACGACACGACCACGCGGATGCGTGCAAGTTTCTTCGACCGTCGGAACAAATAGTCGGCGTTATCGGACCAACAACGTTGTTGATAGGTGATGACAACTCGAATTATATGTACAATGTCAAAACGCAGAGCAAAGAACAGTTGCTGAGCTGTTGTGGGTGGTATTCTCATTATGGAAGAATGATGTCTGCGAAGGAATGGCTATGGTGCGGCGGTTCTCCCAACAGAGCCATCCCTTCACTCATGAGAATCATGAGCACAAAGACAAACGAATGTCTGCATGTGATTCCTACGATGCAGGGTCACATCACGTTGCCACAGTGCTTGGTATTTCGTGCATTTCCAGTTTCGGAAAAAGCAATCATTGTGATGGATGGTGTCAGCGGCTTTCATTGTTTTCTTGATCTTTCTGGTGGTCACTGGTCTTCGTTTGGCGAAGGAAGAATTGTGGTTTTCCCACGATTATCCTTATTTGTGCTTTTGCTCACGTACGTGCCCGACATGCTGCACATCCGTTGCGGGAAGTCGGGCAACTCTTTGCGCACTGTCGCCCTGCACGAACCTGCGCGGTCTCTGTCAGTGCTGGACGACGAGGTGGGGTTGGTCGCGGTTGTGAGTGCAAATGGCGGTCGGGTGACAGTGTGGGATGTTCTTCAAGGGTGTGCGATTGGAACCATGCATCATTGGGAGCAAGGAGACTCTAAAAGCTGGGTGGACGTGCAAGGATGTAAGTCGCATTTAGTGACGTATTCCGACAAAAAAATGTGTGGCTGGGCGTGACAGTTGCGGACCCAGCGCGATGTTACCAGCACAAATGATGCATTTTGCGAAAAACCATTTGACAGACCAAAATTTCCATTTTTTTTTTCTCCGGTGCGAGCACATTCAAAAGATAGTTGTAATGTCGACACTCACACTTTTCAAACCCCCACGTACACCGAAAATGAAGGCGGTGTTTTTCGGCATTGCTTGTCTCCTCGCGTTCGCAGGTGCAAATTGCGGCGGATTGCGTTTCAATATCGCGAGCGGCTGTGCGTCGAATCGGACAATTGCCGTCGAGGATGAAGTCTGTCGCCCTGGCATGATTCGCATCTACAGTCCGTTCGGCAACAAAGTATACTCTGCGACGCGTGCGATTTGCAGCAGCGGACACTGCCTGTGGCAATGTTGGAAACATGATCGCACATGCACGTCACGAGACTGGGAACCATGTGCCCGCGAAAACGACGCGTGGCTTCCTTGCGACGCCTGCTTTGACATCAATCCTGCCTGGCAAGTCGTGTTTGTCTCTGATGACGGAAGTACCAGCGAGCTTGTCGTCAGTTGGAGTGGTCGTGATTGGTCACATGTCGGACGCCCCAAGAACTCTACAGCCACTGCGCTTCCAGCTGACAGTTTCTATCGTCGTGGCTTCTAACAAACATGGCGTGCGGCAAGCGTTGGATAAAAAAAAGGAAATCAATTATATGTATCCACATAACTCTCGTGTGCGTGCGTGTCGGTGTGGGCGTGTTGACTTTTCTCGTGTGTTCATGTCGTTAGCGCAACTGTGGTCACGGAGGTCAAGAAAATCAAAAAAGAAACGACCACCTGAGCACGATGTTCGAGTGTTTGAATTGTTTACGCACATTCCGGTCGTTTCTTTGGCGCAACTGTCGTGCGATTACATTGGGTTTGAAGGACGGCAAATGTGGACACGAGCTCCGTCAAGCATTCGTCCGCCGAACATTACGAACGATCGTGTGTGGTTGGATGAAACCTATGTGACGTTTGCCGGTGAGGAGAAGCCAATTGATAAAAACACTCGCAAGCTGGCCAGACATTGTCCTTCACGCAGAACGCTTGACAGTATTATCAAACACAAGGATGGCGTTTCCACAGTGCTCACATTGTTGTCGTCCACCGATGATCTTGTTTTCGGACCAATTCTTGGCAATTCCACCTTCATCGTCAACAATTCCAAGTGCAACACGAGTGCATGTTGGGACATCGCGTCACAAAAACCAAGTCCGCTTCAGCACTGGCATGGGCGATGTGTGAAGGCTGAAGAGCTGTCGTCCACGCTTTGGTTTCTTCTCCTCGTCGACAGCCCGCCACCCAGCAACCCTTACAAAATCAGAATCATGTCGAGCGAAAGAAACACCGTGCTATGCGAAGTGAAGCACCTGGATGCTGAGGTTGGATTCCTCGACGTGCATGCATGCGGTCCTGACAGTCTTGTCGTCAAGGACGAGATGTCGCATTATTATTTTGTGAATTTCGTCACGGACAAGTGGGTCTCGTTGGGCCTCTGTAATCGACATGAATGTCTGACAATGTTTTCGGCGTTATCTCTCTTCGTAGAACAACTTGAAGTGAACACTTGCAACCAGAGTCTGGTCGTGCGTTGTGCGAAATCTGGAGCCGTTGTGCGGAACTTAGATGATTCGAAACATGTTTACTATGTGGCGACCTCGAGGATTGATGATACTCCAGACAACGATGTGGCTGTCGCGCTGACATTGGGTGGCGTGGTGCAAGTGTGGAACATCACGACCGGAAGATGTTCTGCGAAAATCACACGACATAAAAAGTTGGATGGAAACGCCATTAAGCTCGTCGGCGGCCACTCCAGACTTGTGACTCGCTGCGAGGCCGAAACAGTTCTGTGGGCGTAAAAACAAGATTCACATCCATAAAATGGAAACCTAGAAAACGAGAAAAGGAGGCACACAACAGGCACAACCTCATGACCGACGTGCGCCTTGGTGATTTATTCGCACACATTCCAACAATTGCTTTGGCGCGCCTTGCGTTGCAGTACATTGGCTTTGAAGGACGGAAAGCTTGGACAAAACCACCGTCCACCAATGTTTTTCCTCCTGCAATTACAAGAGATCGTGTGTGGTTTTACAGAAAGTGTTTCACTTTTTCTGGTGTTGAGCAACCGGATGACAGGATGACAAGGAACGTCATGCAACGTTGTCGGTCACCGGCGACGATCGATGCCATTCTGAAACAAGACGACGGTGTTTCTGTTGTGACTGCGATGTTGCCCTCAATTCAGGATCTAGTTTTCGGACCCATCGTTGGTGACAGCATGTTGCTTCTCAACTATGCCGAAGGCAACAGAATGTCGCTGTTTGATTTGACGACACGAGAAGAAACTCGGCTCCACAATTACTTCGGCACGTGTCTGTCAGCTGAAAAAATCTCGAGTGATTATTGGTTGTTCTTCTTTGCAGAGGATGGAATACTTCCACGCAAACTATTGATCATGTCAAGCAAAACAAATATGCCCGTTGTGGAAGTTGAGCGTGGTGGTGTGAGATATCTGCAAGCGTATGCATGCAGCGCCGAGAGCATCATTGTGAAAACGGACATGCTTCGCTATTACTTGTTCAATTTCATCACCAGCACTTGGACGTACTTGGGCTACTGTTATTTTAATGCATGTTTAACCACATTTCCTGCACTGTCGCTGTTTGTGAAACAACTCCAGACAGGAAATGGTAAGATTCCAAACATGACCGTTCACTGTGCGAAATCCGGAGAGGTCGTATGTGCATTGGCCAGCTCAAACCATGTGTTGTACACAACGAGCCTCCGCATCGACGAAGATCCGCGCAGCGATGTCGTCGCGGCGATCACGGACAGTGGCATAGTGCATGTGTGGAATGTCACGACCGGAAAGATGTTGGCGCAAATGAAATGTTCGGAAAACAGTGATGCGATTTCTTTGGTTGGAGGGCATTCTCGACTTGTTGTTTACGAGAAAGAAAAAGAGACGATTTTGTTGGAGTAAAATAAATTTTTACAGTTTGACAATGTTTCGGGTCTTTTGGAGAAATGGATTTGTGTGTGGTGTCGAAGTAAAAGCTACAGTGGTGAAACACGTGAGAAACTTGTCTTCGACTGTCTCGCCGCCTCCTGTTCCAGGAATGGTCTTGGAAAAGTTGACGAGAAGGGTGTGTTTAAAATCTTTTGCGAGTTGTGCGACGAGCGTTTGTTCAGTGGTGAATGTTGCGATTTCAAGCCCAGGCATCGTGTGGTCACCTCGCAACAGCAGCCGCGTGCAGCTGACTCGTTTGGCGATGGTCGCGAGGTTTTTCATCGTCGCTTCTGTCGTCGAATCGGCCTGAATCACTGAAACGACGTGAAGTATTGGAGGATCTTTCTCTACTTTGGCAAACGGAAACAAGCACACTGCGCGCGTGTAAACAGCGAGGAAAAAATCTGCAGGAAGAGGAGGAGCCGTCTGATTGCCGAAAACGATTTCGAACGACTGACCTGCGATGTGCAATGAGTTCAACGCGCGTGTCGTGAGTTGGCTGTTTTGTTGTTGTGACGTGAAAACAATTGCAGACGGAGCAATGACGTCAAAACGTTCTGCAGCCCACTCCGCTAGATCTTCCATGCGATCGCACTCCTTTTCTTTTTTTTGAGAAGAGACAATGTCTTGCAATAGTTGCATTTTTTGCATTGCTCGCACTTTCATCGCCGACATGTGTTTTTCTTTCTGCTCGTCCTCTTCTTGCGAAAGAAGAAAAGGTGGGCGTCTTCCGTCTGTGACTTGGACAAGTTGCAACGGCCAGAAACGAAACTCGTGGCACACCTCTGCCAACACTTCTCTTTGCCACTGCTCCTCTCTTGCGGCTTTCGGCACGAAGAGCTTGCGATGGAGCCAGTGCGATTCGTGCGCGTTGAGAATGGCGACCTCGAATGCGCAGCGATACACGCTTCGAAGCACAAGCGTTGCGAGCGCGTTGCAATTGTCCAAGAATGCACATGGTTCTGGCAACTTCAACGTGGTTGCAAACACCTGTGTGATGACGGGAGGTGGCGTACCAGGAGAGACACTCACCAGTTGTCGTCCGCGGTTTGTGCTTGTGACTTGTGTCCCGAAACCAACGCACACTTGCACATGCTCCTCGTGCCACGCAACAAGAGCAGGGTCGTCGCGCAGTTTCATGTCCACTTCGGCACACGATTTGCTTTCGCAGAGGGAATCCACTTCGCCAATGAGATTCGGCGCATCGCACGACCCCTCGCCGCCGTCTTCGTTGTAGTACCGGCGGAAGAATGTGCCCGCAGCTGCGCCGAGCATGGCGTCTGTCGCGAAATCGTGCACTGAAGTGTCAACGGCAGTAACAGTCGGGAATGCTTGTTTCGCTGGCATCAGGACCAGGAACGTTTCGCCCACATTCGCAGTCTGCAGCGCAGCAAAGTCGTTGGTGGTGTCGTGCGCGACAGAGAGCATTTCTGGCATTTCGCTGATTTCAGCCAGCACTCGCGAATTTATCGCTTGACGCCCCAGCATCGGCTCTGTCTGGCGTGACCAGCGTCCGGCGATCCATGTATGTCCGTCTTCTCGCGTCAGAGACGCCGTTTCAGGGCTGAACACGAGCTCGTGGCGGTTTTGTGGCCCTGCTACGTTCGGTTCGCCGAGGTGTTCTTCAAATCCAAACAACTGCTCGAACCAAGAAGAGCGCGGCTCGGCAAAGAGGATCTCACCTTTCGGATTCAGTTGATCCTTGCGCAATGCGGCGATGCGAACCATCGTGTGTGGCGGTTTGG
>JADMIO010647497.1_pt1 | contig 23734 bp, 23 predicted proteins | sample 8958161 | NCBI WGS metagenome assembly JADMIO01 (sample SAMN16585339, study PRJNA669376) | soil metagenome | isolation source: Crop rotation soil | place: USA: Cullars Rotation, Alabama | collected 2011
CCGCGACTTCAAGTCACGTGAATTCCAAGCTTCGGATCCCACTGTGCTGGAAAGGTGTAACGCTCGCGGAACTGCGCCGCAAGGGCCTTCTGCTCCACCGAATCGACGTCGTCGTCGACGGACGCTTCGATTTACTCGACAATTCCCGCAACGCCGCCACGGAAGAAGACGGCTTGAGTCCAACCGGTCTGGGATGAGCGTCGAGTTTGGCCCCAAGATGAGTCGCCGCCGACTCGGCGCAACGCTGCTGAGTCTCCTGGCACTGAGCGCGATCCATAAGGATCGGCGCGCGAAGATCGACGCTTTCGACTTCGCGAGCCTGACGGATCCCGCGTCTGCCGCGGCCGTCGGCGCCGCCTACCTCGGAAAGAATCCCGATCACGCGTCCCGAGCGGTGCTGCTGCGCTTGCTCGCCCTACCCGATCAGCCGCTGACGGCCGCGGAAATCGCCGCCGAGATCGAGCGCCGGATAACGAACGACTTCGCGTGCCAGCGCACCCTCGTTCTCGAGCGATGGCTGCTCTCTCGAACCGAAGCGGCCGTTTGCGGCCTCATCGCGCTCGGTTGATTCGATGTTTACCGACTTCCTCGAACCGTCGGCGCCGGAACACTTCGAGTGCGATGTTTGCGTCGTCGGCGCCGGGGCTGCCGGCATCTCGATCGCGCTGCGGCTGGCCAACTCCCGTTTTGGTGTCTGCGTGGTCGAGAGCGGCGGATTCGATCTCGATCCCAAGGTCCAGTCGCTCTACGACGGCGAGAGCGTCGGCCACGAGCGCGCCGATCCGATGGGGTGTCGGCTGCGGTATTTCGGCGGCACGACCAATCATTGGCAGGGCTGGTGCGCACCGCTCGACGCCAACGATTTCAAGGTGCGTAGCTGGGTGCCCCACAGCGGCTGGCCGATCTCGAAGCAAGACCTCGACCCGTATTACGAAGCGGCGCTGAAGATCGTGGAGTTGGAAGCCTACCGTTACGAGAGGGGGCAGTTTCCGGTCGAGGACCGCGACATCCCGCCGTTCGACCCGAACAAGCTTCGCGTGCGCTACTGGCAGTACAGCCCGCCGACCCGCTTCGGCACGCGGTATCGCGACACGCTGCGGCGAGCGAACAATATCGACGTCGTCCTGAACGCCAATACCGTCAAGATCGAGACCGACGCGACGGCGCATCGGGTCGAGGCGATCCACATCCGAACCTTGACGGGCCGGGCGGGTATCGTGCGGGCGCGCTACTTCGTGCTGGCATGCGGAGGGATGGAAAACCCGCGGTTGCTGCTACAGACGCGGGACGTCGCGCCGACCGGGCTCGGCAACGGGTCCGACGCGCTGGGTCGCTTCTTCTTGCAGCATCCCGAGAGGACCGTGGCCGAGGTCGTCACCGACGAGCCCGAATCCCTCGTGCGGGCGTTCAATCAGCGCCGCTCCGAGATCGGCGATGTTCGCGCGCACATGACGTGCGCGGCGCCATTACAGGAGCAATTCCGGCTGCTCAACGCGGGCTTCGACCTCAATGTGATAAGGGACTTCGGCCCCGGCTACACGGCGTTGCACGAGGTCAAGACCGATATCCGGCACGGGGAGTGGCCTTCGCACCTCGACAAGAAACTCTGGGCGGTGCTCAGCGACCTCGGCGGCGTGGCGAGCGATCTCTACAAGAGCGCGCGCGGCGAAATCTCGAGTCTCGAGCTCGTCGCGCACGCGGAGCAAACGCCGAATCCGGACAGCCGCATAACGCTCACCAACGAGCGCGACGCGCTCGGCATGCCGAAGCTCAGAGTCGACTGGCGGCTCACGCGCGACGACAAGCGCTCGATGCTCGAATCAACCTTGCGTGTCGGCGAGGAGCTCGCGCGGCTCAAGCTCGGCCGAATCAAAATCGCGGAATGGCTGCTCGGCGATGAAGACGACTGGCCGAAGTGGATCTGGAGCGGCTGCCATCACATGGGAACCACGCGTATGTCGGACGACCCGCGCTCCGGGGTGGTCGACCGCGATTGCCGCGTGCACGGCGTGAAGAATCTCTACGTCGCCGGCAGCTCCGTGTTCCCGACCGGCGGTTACGTGACTCCGACGTTCACGATCGTCGCGCTCGCGTTGCGGATCGCGGACAACATCAAAGGACACATCACGTGAAGACAGCGTATCGGCTCGGCTTGGTGCTGCTGGTTCTTCCTGCGGCGTGCACCGAACCGTCGGCGGACCAAGGCCTCATCGCGCGCTGGAAATTCGACGAGGTGCAGGGCGGCACCGCCGCGGACTCGTCCGGCCATGGCAACTCGGCCACGGTGCTCAACGGGAAATGGGGGGACGGCGCAGACGGCGGCACGCTCGTGCTCGACGGGTCCGGGGATAGCGTGATCACGGTGCCATTGTCCGAGAGCCTCCGTGCGACGACCCGGGCAATCACGGTATCGGCTCTCGCCTTTCGAACGGCCGAGCACAACGTTGCGCTCGTCGCCCACGGCTATCCAACGTTGTTCTTCGGGTTTCACGGCTCGCAGTTCAAGTGGGAGATCTCGCTCGACAACGGCCGCGGCGGCGTTTGTTACGCGGATCAGAAATACCGCGCCGAGCTGAACCGCTGGTACCACGTGGCGGCCACGTACAACGGCTGGGCGGCGCGGCTCTATGTGGACGGCGAAGAAATTTGCAAGGATTGGACTTGGGGCGCGATCAAGATGCCGGAGGTGCCGTTCACCGTCGGCTCCTACCTCGACGACCACGGCAAGATCGTCGACGAGATGACGGGCGCGATCGACGACGTTCGCATCTACAACCGCGCGCTGTCCGCGGACGAAATCAAGGCGCTGGCCGCGACCTCGCGCAGCCAACTGTCGTCGTTACGGACCTCGCGTACCGAGTAGGCGCGAGGCGGCTTATCGGGTCTCAATCGCGGACTCTGGGAATTCGGCTCCCGACCTCCAGTCGTGCTCTCGTGCCAGCAAGCGCTCCTGGACCGAAGCGATCGACGTGCTGATGGGCCAATCGGCGTAGCGGGCGACCTTCGGGTCGCTCGCGCACTCGAAGACGGCTGGCGCGTCGGAGATCCGCGGGCCGGCGCAGACGGAGGCGCGGCAGATCGATGACCTCCGGCGGAGTCACGCCGGCAACTCGTAGCGTGCCTGGCCGTCGCTCGAAACGCTCACGCGCATCCAACCGCGCTTCTCGTAGAAGCTGGAGGCCTTCGTGTTTTCGCCTGTCGTGAGCCAGAGGGGCGATACGCGCTGCTCGCGCAGCCAACCAACCATGACATCGTGAAGTCTGGATCCGTACCCGCGCCCTTGCGCCGGCGGCGCAACGAACAGTGCCCAGACGTTTCCAGACTGCGCGTTGCCGATGGCGAATGCCTCGATCGAGCCATCGACTTCTATGACCCAGCCCCGACCGGTATCTTCGAGACCGCGTCGCAGATCCTCGTTGGAAATTCGCCCGGGCCTGAGCGTGTTCTCGTTGACCGCATAGCGAATCTTCCAGATCGGCTCCGCGTCCGCCATGGTTGCTTGACGCAGTACCACGCCCATACGTCTCTCCGCCTGTCATCCGGCCGAGCGCAGAATATCCTCCATCGTCTTTACCTTCTTAACGGACGCGCGCGGCGGGAGGACAGCTCGCTCACCACGAACAACGCGATTCCGAACATGATGGCGACGTCGGCAAAATTGAAGATTCCCGTGCGCAGCCAGCCGATTCCCATGTTCATGAAGTCGACCACGCTGCCGTGCAGCGCTCGATCGAGCCAATTCGAGATGCCGCCGGCGAGGAACAGCGCGATGCCCGTTGCTCGCGCAAGCGACCAGCGCGTGCGCAACAGCGCGACGAGCAGCACCACAAGAAAAAGGCCGGTCGCTACTGTGAAGATCGTCGTTCGCACCGCGGGCGGAAGCGCCGCGCCCAAGCTCAGGAAACCGCCCCTGTTCTCCGCATACGTGAGTCGCAGCGAATCGCCGAGGAACGACTGAGGCGGCTTGTGGGCCAGCAGCTCGGTCGCAGCATGCTTCGTGACCCTGTCACAGCCGATCGTGCACGCCATCACGAGCGCTAGGAACGCTATGCGTACGCCGGTGGTCATCGACTCCACGTCCCTTTGTGAGACGGTAAGAAGGGAATGTTATGCGCCAATCTCCAGCCCCAACGCAACGGTTAGCGAGCGGGCACGACGGCCGTTCACCGCACCGATCGAATCCAACGAAATCAGTCGACGAACTTCCATGAGGCGGCGCCGTCGAACAGCCGGATTCGGACATCGGCGACGACCTCTGGCGGCATGCATCTGGCGTTGACGGAAAACCGGCTGTCGTCGTTCTTCTCGACGCTTTCATAGTGAGTCGAACATCCGCAAACGACGCAGTGATGGAACTCGATCACGCGGTCGTTCCAAAGGTATGCGGCAACCGCTGAACTGTCCGAGAGCAACCGCGCCTCGCCTCGCGTGTAGTGTGCCCATAGTGCCGCGAGACGGCGGCAGATCGAGCAGTTGCACGACGTGAGCGACTGCGGCGTCCCCACGACTTCGATGCGAACCTCGCCACAGTGGCACGACGCGATGATCAAGCACTGATGCGCTAAGTAGGAAGATTCAACTGCCAAGACACGCCAAATCGGTCGTTCAACCAACCGAATCGCTTCGAGAACCCATAGTTGTCGAGCGGCATCAGGACTTGACCGCCGTCCGACAGCGCGGCGAAAGCACGCTCGAGCTCCGACTCCGACCCGAAGTCCACGAAGACCGAGCTCGACGGCGTGAACGAGAAGCCGTGCTTGATCGGACTGTCCGAGCACATGAATTCCCGGCCGCACAGAGTGAAGACGGCCACTTTGATCGTCCCCGGGGGGCCGCCTTGACCTTCCGCGTAGCGATCGACTCGCACCATTCGCGAATCGGGAAAGGTGGCGAAGTACAAATCGAGCGCGGCTTGCGCAACGCCGCCTTGGAACATGAGGAATGGTCTAGCTGTTGTCATGACGCCTCGATCGAATCGTGCGGTTCGCAGCCTCGTGCCCTGAGTATGGTTTGGCGACTCATCTGGAGTGGCAGCTAGCACGAGTGCCGAACTGCGCAGATTACCGAACCAGCGCCTTCTTCATAAAGTACCGCGCGAACCCGGGCGGATAGTCATTGAGTTGCCCAAAACAAATATAGCCTAAGCCCTCGTAGAAACCGCGAGCCTGAAACTCGAATGTGTCGAGCCACGCGCTGTGGCACCCGCGAATAACCGCCTCGTTCTCTGCACGTGACATGAGCTCTGTGCCGACGCCGCGGCCCCGCAACGTGTCGGGGACAAAAAGAACTTCGACGAATAGCCAGCTGAAGGCCGTGCGTCCCCACAAACCTCCAACGATCTGGGCCGGCCGCGTCATGAACCGTGAGGACCAGCGGCCGGTAGTCGTTGCCTCCCGTTCTTTGCGTGTTGTACGCGATCAGCGGACCGAAGATCGCATCGCGGACGGACGGCTGCGCTTCCTCAGACAACTGAATCGCGACGTTCATTTCCACATCCGCTCGTTCGAGCCGCTTATGTCCCGCACAGCCGTGGGCAGCAAGTCCGCGCCGAGCGTCCATCCGAGGAGGGTGAAAATCTCACGCTTCGGCGCGACAGGAAAGGCAGGGTCGCGACTCAAGGCACACCGGCCGCAAGGAAAATCGTCCGTTCCATAAATGTCCTTGGCTAGACATTCCCGGGATACCGCCGGAATACGCCGGCCCAGCACCTCGCCGAGCACGTACGCGTCGTTCGCATGCTTTGGATCGACTGGCTGCGTCGGTGACGCTTTGGAAATCGTCAGCAGCTTGTGCGTCAGGATGTCGTCCAAGGCGATCATCTTCACGTGCTCGGCTCCGATCTGGACGAGCCCTGCACGCGCCACCGAGCCGACGAAATCGGGGAACACGTCGACGCGCATGGCAGATATCGGATCGACGAGCTGCACCATGAACTTCGGAACGCGGGCGCCGGCTACGTGGTAGTGAGACACAAGAAACGAGTTACAGACGCTCGGCGCGATTGCATCAAGAGAGCTCACTAAACAATCCAGATCGGCAACCGTGGTGCGATATCCCGGACGGCCAATTTCGGCCAAACCGAATTCGATCGCCACACCGCCGGTTACGGCGAAATCGTCGCGGCGCACGTGCGGCATGAGCTTACCGAGACAGCCGAAGAGACGCTCGAGCTCGGAATCGGGAAAGCCGAGCCTCACGCTCCATCCCCGACCGGCTCGTGAAAGTAGTAACAGAGTCCATCCGGGGCGACGACGAAGAAGACCTGAAATCTCTTGCCGTCTCGTTCGTCGATTCGCCAGTTGCCGATACTCGCCCCGTTTCGTTCGAGCTCTTCCTTGATAGCTCGAATGTTCGATACAAGCACTGCCGCACCGTCTTGCGATGCATCTCCGCCGTTGATCGCAAAGCCGATCCTCGTACCATCGCGTTCGAGAACGACGGTGGGAATAGGTTGCGCACGCCGCTCGACTTCCACCATGCCGAAGTGCGCGGAGTACCACCGCGAGGCGACATCGAGATCCTTGACCGGCAAACCCAGGACGTCTTTCTGGTAAGGGAACGCCTTCTTGAAGAGCGGCTTACTGCTCATCGACCGTTTCCTGTGTGACACGCCTTGGAACGGCGACGCTTATCGCCGCATCGCGGCCCGACCGTTCGAACGCCGGGTGAATGAGCGTAATGCCGCGCCGAACAGCCATGTTCCAGCCTAAGCTCAGAATTACGAACGGAAACGGCACAGCGAGCTCTCGGACTGCTTCCTCCGATGCCATTCGTGTTCGCCAACGCCACGAGCAACGATCGCTCGATGCAGGTAAAAGGCACCCCGCGACCTTCGCAGTCCGCTGCGATCGCTCGCTAGGCACCGTTGGCCTGTTCGACTTTCAGCCAGTTCCAGCGCGCCCTGTAGCTCGCAACTTTTTTTTCGAACAGCTCGGGGTACGGAGTCGCAGAGTTAGGCGTCAGCGTACCCGCATAGAGGCCCGATAACCCGTACGGGGCACAACATCGACCCGGCCGAACACCGACGCAGGTTTCACGCACGAGGAAACGCGCGATCCCGTCCTCCGCGGACGCGAGCGCGGGGTAAGGGTAGCCAAAGTGAGCGGGATACCAGAGGTGGACACGGGCTTGGTTGGCCACTTCAACGGTGACACCAAGATCGTTGAGGGCCGACTCGGCGAGACCCTGAGCTTCCGCTTCCGCGCGCTCGCTGACATCTGAAGGATCGAAGTAGAAAATGTCGTAGTCCTTGATGCCCGACTCCGGTCTGCGACCAGCCCGAAGGTTCCATACGGTTTGAAAGAGGCATCCAGCGACCAACCACAGCTCCGGCAGGTCAAGACGGTCCCACCGCGAAAGGATCGCGCGATTTACGGAATTCGCTTCAACTTGAGTTACGAAGTTGGTGGCCATGACGCCTAGCGCCGTAATACAGCGACGACGGCGCGTGAGCCTAGCTGAATCGGTACTTTATGCATGACCCTCCGATGAGAACACCAGCGCAGAGCCAAAATGGCTCGCGCGTGCACATGATCACCCTCGGCAAACGAGCGCCTAACGCCGCAGTCCACCGCCGCGCGCTGACGCATGTGCCTTGGACACTCTATCCATGAGCGTCCGCTGCACCTGCTTGGCGGGCGGCACGTACAGATCCTCTCGCTCGCTTTCGTTTCGTGGCGTTCCAAGATTCCAAACTAGCCCCATCGCCTGCAGCCACCGCAGGACGATCCAACCCGGATCGAATTCCTCCGGAGCGAGGCCGATCCTCGCGGATTCCGGAAACGCGTGATGGTTGTTGTGCCAACACTCGCCCATCGTTAGGAAGCCGGCACCGACCAGGTTGGATGCCTGCACACCCGCGCCCGGAACAGTCCACCGACCAGGCCCGGGATTATGCGTCAAGAACGTAATGGTCCAATGACCCGCGACGCTCACGAATACACGAGCGAACACGCCCCAGACCACCCACGGCAGGCCTCCGACCATAAAAAGCACGATCCCAACCGGAACCTGTTGGAGAATCCATGTACGCTCTAAAAATCGATAGAACCCATCCGACGCAACTTCCTTTTCGATCTGCAAATACGGCGGCCTATCAAAAACAAACCGGCAGTTGAGCTGCCACAGCGCATCCTTCCAAAGGGGCTCGCGATGCGAGAAGAAGTTATGGCAGCGCGGCTCTCGCTGCGCCCAGTCACGAGTATCGTGAACACGGATGAGGCCGAACGGACCCGCCATTCCGACAACAACACCGAGGTAAACAAGAACTCGCTCGAGTGACTTCGAGCAATCGTAGGTGCGGTGTATCAGTTTCCGATGCATCCCGACTGAATGCCCCAGCAGTAGCGCCAAGTACGTCGTGATGAGAAAGACAAAAATCGCCGAAGTCGATGTCGCGAAGAATGCGCCACCGACAAAGCAGACAAGACAAGCATTGATCCAAAGTGATTTGCTTGGAGCCCATATAACGCGGCCATGAACGGCGTCCGCCTCGGAACCGTCGACCCTGAACACGGATGGACGCACGACGTGCCGCCTAGAGCCGCAGTTCGACAGCGCCGCGCTGCCGCATAAAGCGCGCCGCACGGGCACAATGCCCGGGTGCTCGAACGAGCCGCGCTCCGCCATCCCCAGCCTCGTAACGATCGGCCATGGCGTCGCTCTGGGCTCTAGTGAGTGGGGATCGGAAGAACTCCATGACGCGCGGGTCGCCATTGAGCTGGGCAAACGGCGCACGATCCGACCAACGCCACTGCCACAACTGCAGACGCGCTGTGGCCGGCTCAATCACAGCAAGCATGGGTTCGCACTGCCCGTAGTGATGCATAGCGCCGCAGCTCAGGGACGGCGTGCTGGCATATGCGCCTTGCCACTTTATCGCTCACCGTCCGCTGCAACCTACTAGCTAGGCCGCATACGCACGGACCCGGCTGCTCCTGAGCAGCCACGCGAGATAAGCGGCTGCCACAACATCATAGGCTAAGCAAAACGACGGCCACCAAACCGGGACGCCAGGATTTGCGTATGCACGAGGATGCACAACGTCAAATACCCCGTGCGCTACGAGGGCAATAACGACCAGCCACAAGGTCGATTTGAACCCCGCAAGAGCGAAACCAAGGAAAATCGCTGCAACCACTGCCTCGACGAAGAGGGCGTCCGTGGACCCGCCGATGACTGCGAAGAGCAGGTAGTACGATGCGATGACAACTACCACAACTGGATAAAGGGCTCGGTCTCGGTCCAGGCCGACGACCGTGGCAAAGCTACCAACGGTGAGGGCCAGAAGTGCTCCGACTGCGAAACTCATGCGGTGCCCTCTCAATGCGACCTAACGTCGCAGTCCAGCGGCGGCGCGAAGTGCTCTGTGCCTCGGCACTTATCTATTACGGTCCGCGCCTGTTAGGCGGCACGATCTCATACTTCTGCGACACTCATATGGCCCGCAACAACTTTCCATCCGTCGAGCTTTTGTTGCCAAATCCGAGTGTATCTCAGCCTCGTTACGTTCACTGCTCCACCCACAATGGCTTCTGCATCCATCAGGACTGACACAACAGCAACCGAGCCTAGTGCGCAGACGTGACGCTCCAAAGGCCGCATCTTCGTGATGCGAAGGTGGCCGGAGCGATGAGCCGCAAGATCCTGAGCCTTTGAGTACACGTGGCCTCCCAAGCCCGTAAAGTAGAGATCCTCGTCAAGAAGTCGATCGAGCGCTGCGACGTCCCCATTCAACTGCGCTTCTACTAAAGCGGCCTCAAAGGAAAGAATAGGATGATCTTGGTCCGACACCGCTTCTCCCGTCTAACGCCGCAGGTCAGCGGCCGCGCGCTGCGCTGTCCAACGCCGCTCGGGTGCGTGATGAAATGATGCACATGCGCCGCGTCCGCGCCGACGTATCCCGGTCCGCTGCAACTGCTCGTTAGGCGGCTGGCACGACATACAGACCTCATTCCGGAAGACGACACACCGCTTCGACGTTGTGACCATCGGGATCTAACACGAAAGCAGCGTAGTAGTGCTCGGCATACCGTGGTCGCAGTCCCGGCCGGCCATTGTCTGTGCCGCCCACGCGAAGAGCCGCCTCATGGAAGGCATCTACCGCGCCCCTTGAACTAGCCAAGAAGGCGACGTGCAATCGGCCACCCAAGCCATTCCCGGTCCGGATCCAGAACGTTGGATCTGGAAGCAGACCAAAACCCGCCAACCTTCGGCCGTTTTCGCGCTCGAGGTGCATTACGAGTCCCATTCCCAATGGCGCGAGCGCACCCACGTAGAACTCACGACTTCGCTCGAAATCTGCGACGGCGAAATCGATGTGATGAATCATGGTTGCCGCCTAACGTGCCGTTCAGCACCGGCGCAGAAGCGTGTCACGCAGGGCACGGGCGCAGATGGCAACGCTGCGCCTGCGCCGCGCGCGCGATGCGTATCACAGGTCCGCTGCAACGGCTTGTTATGCCGCACCCCGCTGACCCGTATTTCTCGAAGTTCGTTCCGCATTCGTCAGGAACACCAGCCACCCGTGCTTCGGACGACTGCCCATGCCTCAGCCTGCATAGCCAGTTGATAGGTAGCGCCGCACGAGGACTGGCAACCACTGCCCTGCTCGACGTAGACCGACGCTTGATCCCCTGACTCATTGAGTAGAACGCGCGAAACCTGCGTCAGGCCGGCAGCCTCCGGGTAGCGCTCGTGGAATCTTGCCCAGCCGCCCTGGCAGCCTGAATCCCACAGTCCCGAAAGAAAGGACTCATCGACAAGTAGCACGCGGACGCGCCCAAAATTCTCTCGCGCATGCACCCGACGTTCCGAAGGAAAAGGAACAGGATAGCTTTGGATAGCGCTCGGAGGCCGTCCCTCCCGCTCGCGAATGTAGTAGGTCCTGTGGAGGCCCAGTGACTCGACTTGAGCGAATAGTGCCTCGTAAATGGCTGCCTGACCGGATTGCTGAGCATGGCTTGCCGCGAACGCGGCGAAGGCAAATGCGAGGAGGGTGGCTCGAAGGAAGAACTTGATCATCTCGAATGTCCTCTTCGCTGAGCCCAACGCAGTGGAGTCTCAAAGTTTGCCGCCAGGTACGACTCGAGTTCGCGTGCGACTCGCTGCCACGATTTGGAGAAACGCTTCGGCATGTCCAGCCGCCTAACGCCGCAGTTGAGCAGCGGCGCGCTGCCCTATGTGCCTTGGCACTTTATGCATGACCGTCTGCTCCAACTGCTTTTTAGGCCGCACGCTACCACTAGCGAGGTGGCAACACCCGTTCGCCAAGCGACGCGAAGTATTCGTCAGCAGCTCGCTTCAGAATCTCCAGCCTAGGACTCGATGACGGCGGCACATCGACGTCAAAGGTTTCTGCCAACATCCGCTCCTTCTCCTTGGAATTGAGCCACGTCGGTTCGTCTTCCACATACGTGAGAATTGGGTACTTGCGTCGAACATCGTTCGGCTCGTGCGCGCGGAAGTAATACCAGATCCCGCCTGTTCCATAGTCGTAGCAGAACAGGTATGGCTTCTTGTCCATTGGCGAAAAGAGTTAAAGCCACACTTGCCGCTGCGGCCTAACAACAATTATGCGGCGCACGCGTAAAAATGCGGCGAAATTGCCGAAAGATGTGATTTCTTCGCACGTAGATGATTGTTTCAAATGGAGCATGGGTGGAATTACGCGTCAATTTACCACGTCGGAGTTATGCAGCATGGACGCTCAACCCAACCTACTTGATCGCGTCCGAGAAAGGACCAGGGCGAAACGCCATAGCCCCCATACCGAAAACGCTGACGTTGGCTGGATCTGCCGCTACATTCTGTTCTATGACGAGCGCCATCCGGCTGAGATGTCGGCAGCGGAGATCGAACGGTTCCTAAGCATCCCGCAGTGGAAGCGAGGATCGCGTCGTCTTCGCAAGACCAAGCCACGTGAAAAAGGGCGCCGCCGCGGTCAAGAGTCCGCTCGACGAGCGTTTACGCCCATCGCCTCCGCGAGCAGCGCCTTGAGCTCGGGCAAGCACGATCCGCAGTTCGTCCCGGCGCGCAGAGCCTTGCCGATCGCGTCGGGGGACACAAGCTCCTGCGTGCGGATCGCACGCAAGAGCGTCGAACGGCCTACGGAGAAGCACGAGCATACGATCGGCCCCGTCTCGAGCCGGGCCTTCGAGGGCCGACCGGACAAGATTGCCAATCGCGACGCGTCGCTCAACGTCTCCTCCGCAAACAGTCCAGCAAGCCAGGTGCGAGACGGTAGCGCCTTGCTCCTCGCCACGAACACGCACGCCTGCAGCCGCTCGCCCACAAGACGCGCGGCGCGATAGCGCCCTGCAGAATCGATGAGCTCGATGCGCTCCGTGCGCGGCCCGAGCAGCGCGTCCGCCCACTCGGGCCACGAGGGCGGCGCTCTCGCGCCAGCGAGCTCGTAGCGCCAATGCCCCGCTCCCAGCGCCCGCGCAAAGTACGCACAGCCGTCCACCGCGAGCGGTGCGCGCGACAACGCGAAGCCATGCCACGCCGGCTCGTACCGCCGGATGCTCGCGGGCGTGTGCTTGAGCTCCGGCTGGCCGGACAACGGATCGACCGCCGGCGCGATCAGCGCGCCGACGCATGCGAGGCTCGCGAACTGCTCGTTCCAATGCATCGGCACGAACACGTGACCCGGTGCGACGGAGTCGCTTACGTGCGCGCGAACCACGACGCGCCCCGTCGCGCTACGAACCTCGACGAGGTCGCCTACCGTGACACCGAATCGCGCCGAGTCGACGGGGTGCACGAGGACAAACGGCTCGGGGCTCTGCCCCATCAGCCGCGGCGAGCGTCCCGTGCGCGTCATGGTGTGCCACTGGTCGCGGATGCGTCCCGTGTTGAGCACAAGCGGATACTCCGAGCTCGGCCGATGCGCAGGCGCACGCGGACGCGTCGCGACGAGTTGCGCCTTGCCGCTGCGCGTATAGAAACGACCGTCGGCGAACAGCCGCGTCGGCGCGGCCGTTACTCGCTCCGGGGCCGCCACGGGCCGTGGCCACTGGAACGGCTCGAGCGCGTCGTACTCCGCATCGGTGATCTTCGCGTACGCGCCGATGTCGAACGCGCGCGCACCGTCGTTCTCGAACGCGGAGAGCCGCGCATGCTCGCGAAATACGTCGGCGACGCCGCGATAATCGAACTGGGCGCCAAAGCCCATGCGTCGCGCAACGTCCGCTACGATCCTCCAGTCGGCCCGGCTTTCGCCCGGCGGCGGCAGGAACTGGCGCTGTCGCGAGATCCGCCGCTCCGAGTTCGTCACGGTGCCCGACTTCTCGCCCCACGTCGCCGCGGGTAGCAGCACGTGCGCACACGCGGCCGTGTCCGTGTTACGCACACAGTCGGACACGACGACGAGCTCGCACCGCTCGAGCGCGCGGCGCACACGGTCGGCGTCCGGCATGCTGACGACGGGATTCGTCGACATGATCCAAATCGCCTTGATCCTGCCCTGGTCGAGCGCCGCGAACAGATCGATCGCCTTCAATCCCGGCGCAGTCGCCACGCGCGGCGCACTCCAAAACCGCCGCGTCCGGTCGACGCTCTCCGGAGCGAAGTCCATGTGCGCCGCGAGCTGGTTCGCGAGCCCGCCGACTTCGCGCCCGCCCATCGCATTAGGCTGACCGGTAAGCGAGAACGGTCCCATGCCGGGCTTGCCGATGCGCCCCGTCGCGAGATGCACGTTGACGATCGCGTTCACCTTCTCCGTGCCGCTCGTCGACTGGTTCACGCCTTGCGAAAACGCCGTCACGACGCGAGGCGTGCGCGCGAACCAGCGATAGAGCGCGAGCACGGCGTCCTCCTCGACACCGCACGCGCTTGCGACGGCGGCCACCGACGGCGCGCTCTCCTTCGCGGCCGACATCGCGGCTCCGAAACCCTCCGTGTGCCCGTCGAGAAACTCCCAATCGAGCGCGTCGTCGCGGCGCAGGTGATTGAGCAACCCATTGAATAGCAGCACATCGGTTCCCGGGCGAATCGGGAGGAACAAATCCGCGCTGTCGCAAGTCGCGGTGCGGCGCGGGTCGACCACGACGACGCGGAGATTCTCGTTCTTGATCTTCGCCTGCACCACGCGCTGATAGAGCACGGGATGGCACCACGCGAGATTCGAGCCGACGAGCACGATCAAGTCCGCGAGTTCGAGGTCGGCGTAGTCGCACGGCACGGCGTCCGTGCCGAATGCGCGCTTGTGACCGGCGACCGCCGACGCCATGCAGAGCCGCGAATTGGTGTCGATGTTGCCGCTGCCGATAAAGCCCTTCATGAGCTTGTTGGCGACGTAATAGTCCTCGGTCAACAGCTGCCCGGAGACGTAGAACGCGACGGAGTCGGGGCCGTGAGCGTCGATTGCGTGCCGGAATCCGTTCGCGACGACGTCGAGCGCTTCGTCCCAGCTCGCGCGCCGACCGCCGATCTCCGGATGCAACAACCTGCCCTCGAGCCCGAGCGTCTCGGCGAGCGCGGCGCCCTTCGAGCAGGTGCGTCCGAAGTTAGCGGGGTGCTGCGGGTCGCCCTTGATGATCGACTCGCTGGCGGCCGCGGCTCGCTCGACCCGCAACCCGCAGCCGACGCCGCAGTATGGGCACGTGGTCCGCACCGCGGCGCCGCCCTTGAACGCGCTCGCGACGTCGTTCAAGCGCGCTCGAATAGCGCGTCGGTACGCGGATCGAACGCCGCGTCGCCCACACGCCGCGCTTCCCCGGCAACGCCACCGTTCTTCGGGGCAGCCGCCCCCGCTTTGTCGGACGCTTCCGCAGAAGCGTCGACGATCCCGGTCGGCACGTCGAGCGCGACGCGCCCGTCGGCGACCCGAGTCGCAAACGCCGGCGTGCAGCCTATGTCCGCGCCGACCGCGTTGCCGCTGCGCAGATCGATCACCCACTCGTGCAGCGGGCACGTGACGCGCTCGCCGTGCACGATGCCCTGCGACAGGGGCCCCCCGCGGTGCGGGCAGCGATCGCGCAGCGCGAACACTCGCCCCTCTCCTGTCCGGAACACCGCGATGTCTACGTCTCCGACCCGAACGACGCGCGCGCCGCGCCGCGGCAGGTCGTCGAGCGGGCCGACGTCGAGCCAGCTCATTGGAGCACCTCCGCGGCCGGCGACGCATCGGGCCCCCTCGCGTCGAGCTCGCCCAGCCTCGCGAACTCGGCCGCGTCCTTGCCGTGCGCGCGCTCGGCCCAGGGATCGACTTGCGAGTGCTTCTGCGCTTCGAGGAAGCGCGCGTAGAGCGCACGCCGGGCCAGGGCGTCGTCGACGATCTTCTCGCGCACGTGCGAGAGCCCCACGCGCTCGATCCACGGCGCGGTGCGCTCGAGATACCGCGCCTCCTCGCGATAGAGCTGCAAGTACGCGCAGCAGCACTCGATGACTTCTTCCTCGGTGGCGACCTTGCACAGAAAATCCGTCGCGCGGACCTTGATGCCTCCGTTGCCGCCGACGTGGAGCTCGTAGCCCGAGTCCACGCAAACGACGCCGAGATCCTTGATCGTCGCCTCCGCGCAGTTGCGCGGGCAGCCCGACACCGCGAGCTTTACCTTGTGCGGATGCCAAGAGCCCCACGTCGTCCGCTCGAGCTTGATGCCGAGCGACGTCGAGTCTTGCGTGCCGAAACGGCACCACTCCTTGCCGACGCAAGTCTTCACGGTGCGCAGCGCCTTGCCGTACGCGTGACCCGAGACGAAGCCCGCCTCGCTCAAGTCCTTCCAGATCCGCGGCAGGTCTTCTTTCTTCACGCCGAGCAGATCGATGCGCTGGCCTCCCGTGACCTTCACGGTCGGCACGGCGTACTTCTCGGCGACATCCGCGATCGCGCGCAGCTCCTTCGCCGACGTGACGCCGCCCCAGATCCGCGGCACGACGGAGTACGTCCCGTCGCGCTGGATGTTGCCGTGCGCTCGCTCGTTGATGAAGCGCGACTGCTTGTCGTCCTCGTACTCGCCGGGCCACGCGCAGAGCAGATAGAAGTTCAGGGCAGGGCGGCACTTGTGGCAGCCATCGGGTGTCTTCCACTCGAGGAACTCCATCGCGCGCGGAATGCTCTTGAGCTTCTCGCGCACGATCGTCTGGCGCACTTCCTCGTGCGTGTGAATGGTGCACGCGCACATCGGCTTCTTCGCCGGCGTCTCCGAATAGTCGCCGCCGAGCGTATTCGCGAGAAGTTGCTCGACGAGGCCCGTGCACGAACCGCAGGAGGAGGACGCCTTGGTATGCGCACGCACGTCGTCGAGGGTGAACAAGCTCTTCGCCGTGATCGCCTTGACTATGTCTCCCTTGCAGACGCCGTTACAACCGCAGATCTCGGCGGTGTCGGGCAGCGCGGTGACGCCGGCCGCCCCCGCGGTTCCCGAGTCGCCGAGATGCGCCTGACCGAACAGCAGGCTCTCGCGGAAGTCCGCGATCGGCGTGCCGTCGCGCAGCAGTTGGAAGTACCACGCGCCGTCGACGGTATCGCCGTAGAGCACGGCGCCGCGGATCTTGTCGTCCTTCACGACGATCTTCTTGTAGACGCCGCGTGCGGCGTCCTTGAACACGAGCTCTTCGGTGTCCGCGCCGCCGGAGAAGTCGCCGGCCGAGAAGAGATCGATCCCGGTGACCTTCAGTTTGGTCGAGGTCTGCGAGCCCGCGTAGCGGCCGATGCCGAACTCGGCGAGATGGTTCGCGAGCACCTTCGCTTGCTCGAACAGCGGCGCGACGAGGCCGTAGCATGAGCCGCGATGCTGCACGCACTCGCCGAGCGCGTAGATCCGCGGATCGAACGTCTGCATCGTGTCGCTCACGAGCACGCCGCGCTCGCACGCGAGACCGCTCGCCTTCGCGAGCGCGGCGTTGGGCCGGATGCCGACGGCCATCACGACGAGATCCGCCGGCAGCTCGGTGCCGTCGGCGAAGCGCACGGCTCGCACGCGCTCGTCGCCGACGATCTCCTTCGTTTGTGCCGGCATCCTGAAGTCGAGCCCGCGCTCCTCGAGCGAGCGGCGCAAGAGATCGCCGGCCGCTCGATCGAGCTGGCGCTCCATCAAAGTCGGCAGCAGGTGCACGACGGTCACCTGCATGCCGCGCTTCTGCAGCCCATACGCGGCTTCGAGGCCGAGCAGCCCGCCGCCGATCACGACCGCGTGCCGATGCTCGCGCGCGGCGGCGATCATCTTGTCGACGTCCGCCATGTCGCGATACGTGACGACGCCGGGCAGCTCCTTGCCCGGCAACGGCAGCACGACAGGGTTCGACCCCGTCGCAAGGATCAACCGATCGTACGGCGCCTCGGCGCCCGATCCGGCAATCACGCGCCGGCGCGCGCGATCGATCTTCACGACCTCGTCGCCCGCGATCAGGCGGATGCCGCGCTCGTCGTACCACTCGCGCGTGTTGAGCATGATGTCGGCGATGGTTTTCTCCGACGCGAGCACGGGCGACAGCAAGATCCGGTTGTAGTTGCCGTGCGGCTCGGCGCCGAAGACCGTGATGTCGTAAAGATCCGGCGCCAGCTCTAATAGCTCCTCGATCGCTCGCATTCCCGCCATGCCGTTGCCGACCAACACCAACCTCCGCCTTTGCGCGCCGCCGGGCCGCGGCCGCGACGCCGGGCCGCCGTCGACATCCGGTGATGCCAGTGCCGGGCCGCCGCCGAGGCGCGACCGCGAAGCGTCGGTCCCGAGGGACGCTAAGAAACGATCCCTGGGGCTCGGCGGCGCACATCCCTGTGCGCCGACGCCCTCGGGACCGACGCTTCGCGTCCGCGCCTCGGCGGCTTCTCGCGTAAGGTGAGTGTCGCTGTCGTGCATCGGGGGTCCTTAGAAGACGTAGTCGACGGAGAGCCAGAGCTTGGAGGTGTCGGTGAAGAGCTGGTCCGCGTTGTAGTCGGCGTACTTCAACGTGAGCGCCATCTTGGCGGTCTTGGCGACGAGTTGGAGGTCGAGCTCGCCGCCGTAGTGGCTCGAGCCCCGGTCGGCCGTGAAGTCGTGCCACCATCCGAGAGCGCTCAAGCTCTTGAACGCACCTCGCATTCCGAGCGAGTAGCCGAGCTTCACGTACGCGTCGTCGATGCCCTGCGTCGGCGTCGTCAGGAACTTGTCGGCCCAACCCTGGAACGCGTGCAGCGTGCCGAGCGGAGTCGCGAACGCGACCTTGCCGTCGCTCTCGAGCACTTCGTAGCCGACGCCGACGGTGATCTTCTTGATGTCGAGCCCGCCCTCGAGCAAGTAATAGCCGTCGGTGTAATGCGCGGCGTTCTTCGCGACCTCGGTCTGTGTCGCGTACGAGAGCGCGTACGTCGCACGCAGCTTGCCGATCGGCTGCGCGCCCGCGAGACGCGCGCCGAACGTGTCGCTCGACTGCGTCGGCGCCTGGTCGAGATCCAAGTAGTAGTTGAAGACCGTAAGGGTCGTGCCCTTCCACGCCTTGGACACGTTCGCGAGCACGACGTCGCCGTGCCAACGGCCCTGCGGAGAGTCCGGCCCGAACACACGGTTCACCTGGCTCGCGTACGTGACGTCTGCTTTCACGTGTGGCCCCGCGAGCTGCGCGCGCAGCGCGTCGAGCGTCTGCTCGTTCTGCCGCCAGCCGACGTTGCCGACGAAGCGCTGATCGTCGAGCGCGATACGCTGTCGCCCCGCCGTGATGGTCGTGTGCTCGAGCGACTTGTTGATGATCTCGAAGCGGTTTACCGCGGTGAAGTCGGCGGGGTCCGCGACGACGGGATACTGCGTCTCGCCATTCGTCGTGCTGTTGTAGTCGTCGACCGGATCGCCAACCCAGACGCCCTCGGCGAGAAACGACGTCTTGTGCCACGGCGCCGTCTGAAGCCCCGCGCGAAGCCGAGCGGTCAGCGCGTCCGCGTCCTCGCTGAAGCCCGTTTGCTCGACGCCCTCGTAGCGCAAACGCATGTCGACGATGAAGTCGGAGCCGCGCACGGCCTGCTCGAACGTGTCGTCCGCCGCGGCGACTCGCATACCTGCGGCGACGGCGAGCGCCGCGGCGCCGCGTGCGACGATTCCAAGATGGATGTTCACGGTTGTCGCGTCCTCAAATGCATCCGTTGATGGCTCTGGATCCGCCCCTTCGATTCGACCGGTTCAAGCGCACCGCTAAGCGGCCGCGGCCTTCGCGCCCGCGGCAGCCGTCGCGTGCTCGCAGCCCGCGAGGAAGGCGAGCACTTCCTGCCGATACGCGTAGTAGTCGGGGTGCTCGAGCAGCGCTTTGCGGCTGCGGGGCCGCGGCAACGCGACGTCCAGCACCTTGCCGACCTTCGCGTGCGGGCCGTTGGTCATCATCACGACGCGGTCGGCGAGCAGGATCGCCTCGTCGACGTCGTGGGTGACGCAGATCGCGGTCACTTGCGTGCGCGTCCACACTTCCATCAGGAGCTCTTGCAGCTCCCAGCGCGTGAGCGAGTCGAGCATCCCGAACGGCTCGTCGAGCAGCAGCAGCTTCGGATTCAGCGCGAACGCGCGCGCGAGCCCCACGCGTTGGCGCATCCCGTTCGAGAGCTCGCTCGCGGGCTTGTCCGCCTCGGCCGCGAGGCCGACACGTGCGAGGTAATAGCGCACGATCTCGGCGCGCTCCGCGGCGCTTGCACGTGCGTAGACGCGGTCGACGCCGAGCGCGACGTTCTGCGCGGCCGTGAGCCACGGGAACAGGTTCGGCGCCTGAAACACCACCGCGCGCTCCGGTCCGGCCGCGTGCACTTCTTTGCCGTCGACGACGATGCCGCCCGCGCTCGCCTCGGTGAGCCCCGCGGCCATCGCGAGCACGGTCGACTTGCCGCAGCCCGAGTGGCCGATCAACGACACGAACTCTCCGCGGTTCATCTTGAGGTCGAAGCCGTCGACGACCTTGAGCGGCCCGGTCCGCGTCGCGAACGCCTTCTCGACGCGGAAGAACTCGACGTAGCGCCGAGCGGGGTGCTTGCCCGCGGCTTCGACGTACGCGCGCGGGGGATCGTCTTTCGCCGGCAGCGGCGTGACGTTCGACAGCACGCTCGGGAGTGCGACGCGCGCGGGCGCGCGGCTATCGTGCGCCCTCCCCGCGTCGAGCAGATAGCGTGTGATCGCGGCGCGCAGCCGCCGAAACTCCGCGTCGTCGTCGAGCGCGTTGCGGTCGCGCGGCCGCGGCAGCGACACCCTGAACTCGGGTCCGAGCGTCGCGGCGGGACCGGGATTCAGCGGGATCACACGGTCGGCGAGCAACAGCGCCTCGTCGACGTCGTTCGTGATCAGGAGCACCGTCTGGCGCTCGCGCGCCGCGATCGCCGCGATCTCGTCCTGGAGCTTCGCGCGCGTGAGCGCGTCGAGGGCGGACAACGGCTCGTCGAGCAGCAGCAACCGCGGCGCCATCGCGAGCGCGCGCGCGACCGCGACCCGCTGGCGCATGCCGCCCGATAGCTCCGCGGGCCGGCGCTCCGCGGCGTGCGCGAGCCCAACCATCGCCACGTAGCGATCGACGAGCGCCCGTCGCTCCGCGCGCGCGGCGCCTCGCCGCACCGCGTCGACCGCGAGCGCGACGTTGCCTCGCACGGTGAGCCACGGCATCAGGGAATAGCTCTGAAACACGACGCCGCGCGTAGGGTCCGCGCCGACGACTTCCTCGCCCGCGAACGACACGGTGCCGCTCATCGGCCGCTCGAGGCCCGCGATCAGCGACACGAGCGTCGACTTGCCCGAGCCCGAGAAGCCGACGATCGCGACGAGCTCGCCTTCGGCTACCGCGAGATCGATCCCGCCGAGCACGCTCGCCGCACGTGCACCGGCGCCGAAGGACTTCGTGACACCCCGCAGCTCGAGCAGCGGCCGCGCCGCTTCCGCCGGCGGCGAGTCGGCGATCGACGCGCCGGCCGCGACGCCGCGAGCGGTTGGCGCCGGGGCCGCGCTCATCGTCGCCCCGCCGAATGCGTGACGGCCGCCTGCAGCGCGAGCATCGTACGGTCGAGCAGGAAGCCGATCGCGCCGATCGTCAGCACTGCCACCATGATCCGCGCTAGCGACGCCGCGGAGCCGTTCTGAAACTCGTCCCAGACGAACTTACCGAGCCCCGGGTTCTGCGCGAGCATCTCGGCCGCGATCAGCACCATCCAGCCGACGCCGAGCGACAGCCTGAGGCCCGTGAAGATCAGCGGCAGCGCGGACGGCAGCACGATCTTGAGCACCTTCGTGTGCCACGGCAGCTGGAGCACGCGGCCGACGTTCATCAGATCCTTGTCGATGCTCGCGACCCCGAGCGCGGTGTTGATCAGCGCAGGCCAGAGCGAGCAGAGCGTGACCGTCACGGCCGAGGTGACGAACGATTTCCGGAGCAGCGGCTCGGCGCTCACGTAGACCGCGCTCACGACCATCGTGACGATCGGCAGCCACGCGAGCGGCGACACCGGCTTGAAGATCTGCACGAGCGGGTTGATCGCCGCGTTGATAGTCTGCGACAAGCCTGCGACGACACCGAGCGGCACGGCGACGAGCGCCGCGAGCACGAAACCCGTGAACACGGTCGCGAGGCTCGTGAGGATCTGGTCGAGGTACGTCGGCTTGCCGGTGTATCGGTGCACGCGAATATCGGCATCGACGGCGGCCGCTCGCGCAGCAGCGTTGCGCGCGTCTTGGCGCGCGTAGAACTCGACACGCTTCGCGCGCTCCGCGCGATGCTCGGTGACGAGCTCTCCGGCTGCGCGCCAGACAGCGGCCGGCCCGGGAATCCCGCCGAGACTCGTCTCGATTCGCGCCGCGAGCAACGACCACGCGAGCAGAAACGCGCCGATCGCGCCTAGCGGAATGCCGAGCTGCCGCCAGAGCTCTCGCGCCTGGCGCGCGCGGTCGTCGCCGTGCGCGATTTTCACGAGCGGCACGAGCCAGCCCAAGCCGAGCAGCGAGAGATACGGGTTTGCGCGCTCGATCAAGGCGGCCATCGTCGGGCTCCTATTTCGCGGTCACGAGGTCGTTCGCGCCCGGCTTGTCAGCGCGCTTGAGCCCGATCTTCAATCCGTCGATGTACGCGTTCGGCTCGTGCGCATCGAACGTCACGCCGTCGATGAAGTCGCTCGTCGGCGCGCGGTAGCCGTCGCTCGTCCACGGAAAGTCGTCCTGCTTCGCTTTGCCTTCGGCGACGAGCTGGCGCGCGGCCTCGCGGTAGACGTCGGGCTTGTAGACCGAGCGCGCGATCGCGTCGTACCACGCGTCCGGCTTTTGCTCGGCGATCTGACCCCAGCGGCGCATCTGCGTGAGGTACCAGACTGCGTCCGAGTAGTACGGATAGGTCGCGAAGTAGCGGAAGAACACGTTGAAGTCGGGCACCGCGCGCTTATCGCCGCGCTCGTACTCGAACGTGCCGGTCATCGAAGCTGCGATCACGGCGCGATCGGCGCCGACGTACTCGGGTTTGGCAAGCATCGCGACCGCCGCTTCGCGGTTCGCGTTGCCGTTCGCATCGAGCCAGATGGCCGCGCGGATCAGCGCCTTGATCAGGGCGACGTGCGTGCGCGGATTCGCGGCCGCCCAGTCCGCCGTCACGCCGAGCACCTTCTCGGGGTTGTTCTTCCAGATCTCGTAGTCGGTGACGACCGGCACGCCGATGCCTTTCGCGACGGACTGTTGATTCCACGGCTCGCCGACGGCGTAACCGTTGATCGTGCCGGCCTCGAGTGTCGCGGGCATCTGCGGCGGCGGCGTCACCGACAGCAGCACCTCCGCGTCGACCTGCCCCGACGCGTCGCCGCTCGCGTAGTAGCCGGGATGAATGCCGCCGGCCGCGAGCCAATAGCGCAGCTCGTAGTTGTGCGTCGACACGGGAAAGACCATGCCGAGCTTGAACGGCTTGCCCGCGGCGCGATACGCGTCGACGACGGGCTTCAGCGCGTCTGCCTTGATCGGGTGCACGGGTTTGCCGTCCGCGCCGAGCGGCACGTTCTTCTTCATCGCAGCCCAAACGTCGTTCGAGACCGTGATCCCGTTGCCGTTCAGGTCCATCGAGAACGCGGTGACGACGTGCGCGGCCGTGCCGACGCCGATCGTGGCGCCGAGCGGCTGACCCGCGAGCATGTGCGCGCCGTCGAGCTCGCCCGTGATCACTCGGTCGAGCAGCACCTTCCAATTCGCCTGCGGCTCGAGAGTCACGTAGAGGCCCTCGTCCTCGAAGTAGCCGAGCTCCGAGGCGACCGCGAGCGGCGCCATATCGGTGAGCTTGATGAAGCCGAGCTTGAGCTCGTCCTTCTCGAGCGCGGGCGGAGCCGCGCGTGCGCTAGGCGACACGAGCGATGCGAGCGCCGCGCAGGCGACCAACACTGCGAGCGCCGACTCTCGTGGCGCGATCGACGACGTCCGGTCGTGATTCACCGTTACTCCTCGCGGCCTTGATGCCGAGCCGAACCCCCAAAACGAAACGCCGCTGAAACGCTCCGATCGCGGAGCGGCTCAGCGGCGTTGCTGATGGGCCCGGCCTTGGACCCGTCTCGGCGCGTTCGATGCACGAGCGCGGAGACTCGCGCGACTATCTACAAATCTCGTGCCATGCGCAGTGCCACCTCTCTGTCGGAGTTGAAACGCGTTGCACGACGCGGGTTTCGCGCGTTGCAAGCGGTCCGCGTTCGTCGGGCAGCGGCGCTCGTTTTGCGCCATCGTAGGTCAACGCGACTCGCGCGTGCTGCGTCGCGGTGCAGATCAAGCGTCCGACGCGGCGATCGGCGGCCGCCAGAACGCCGCGCTCGCTCGCTCAGCCATCCATTCCACCCGGCCCG
>JADMIO011367175.1_pt1 | contig 23732 bp, 19 predicted proteins | sample 8958161 | NCBI WGS metagenome assembly JADMIO01 (sample SAMN16585339, study PRJNA669376) | soil metagenome | isolation source: Crop rotation soil | place: USA: Cullars Rotation, Alabama | collected 2011
TCGTGTACGAGCCGAATCGCTTGGCCGCGCCAGCGTTTGCGTTCGCCGTGCTCGACGCTCACATGCTCGCGCACTTCTACGTCGACGATCAGCTGTTTCAAGTTACCGAGCATCGCGTGCGTACGGGTGAACGGTGGGTGGGCTCGCCGGTCGAAGCAGCGCAAGGTCCCGGCAGGCAGATCCTGCTGCACATTCCTGAGTCGACGGGCCTGACACCCGTGCGCGGTCCCGAGTTCTATGGTTGGTCGCCGGATCAGCGCATCGCCGTGGGCGATCGCCTGTTGATCCTCACGCGCACGCGACCGTTTGCACGCGATGCGAGCAGAGCACGCGGTAGCTGGCGCGAGAACATCCGCGTGCTCTGGCGAGACTTTCAACGCCAGCGCCGCGAAGGCTTGAGCCGCGCCGCGCAGGTCGCGATGGCGGGCGTCGCAGTCATGGCGTCGCTGCTCGTGCTTGCCGTCTGCTACTTCATCGGCGGCGCATGGGACTTGGAGTTCGTCGAAGCCGTGCGCGTGGCCACGATGCTCATGACGGGCGGTCACTTGGCCGATGTCTCGTCGGACTTCGAGAACCTGCCGCGCGGTGTGCTCTGGTCCGAGGTGCTCCTCGGCATCATGGGCACGTTGCTCACCGCGATCGTGTACGCGCTGCTCACCGATCGCTTGCTGACTGCGCGCTTCAACTTGCTCGCGCGCCGCACGAGGGCGCCCGTCTCCGGGCACGTGATCATCGCCGGCTTGGGCGCGACGGGCGAGCGCGTCGCGTCCCTCTTGGAGCAGCTCGATCGGCCCGCGCTGGGCATCGAAGACGCGCAGCCCGGTCAACATACACCGGAGCGCTTGCCGGTGATCCGCGGCAGCGCAACCCAAGCATCGACACTGCAAGAGGCGCACCTCGAGAACGCACACGGCCTCGTCGCCGTGACCTCGAACGAGCTGCAGAACGTACAGATTGCGCTGAAAGTTGCGACGCTGAACCCGCGCTGTCGCTTGGCTGTGCGCATCTTCGACCCGCGTCTGGCGGACAACGTCAGCAGTGTGCTGCCCGACGCACGCATCCTGTGCATCACGCAGCTGGCAGCGACGGCGTACGCTGCAGCGGCGCTCGGTGAGCATGTCTTGAACCTGTTCCAGGTGCTGGGTCGTCCGGTGCTCGTGGTCGAATATCTGGTGAACGAAGGCGACACGCTGAACGGCCGGGCCTTGTGGGAGATCGGCGAGGGCTACGCCGTCGTGCCCGTGCTGTTCGAGCCGGCCGGCGGCAAGGCGCGCGTCCCAACGCTCGACGATTCGATCATCACATTAGAGGTCGGCGATCGCTTGATCGTACTGGCTTCATCCGCGAGCTTAGAAGCGATCGAGCGCGGCGATCTGCGCCCGCGCGAGTACGAGCTGATGCTCGAGGGCTTGCGGCCGTACGCCGAGCCCATGCAGGTCGTGGGGCTGCTCGTGCAGCGCTTTGGCTATACCTTGGAAGAAGCGCGCACAGTGCTCCGCTCGATGCCGCAGCTCGCACCGCAACGCATGTATGGGCTCTACGCCCGCAGGACGTATCGATTGCTGCGCGCCAATGGCGTTGTGGCGAGCTTGCGTCGTGTCTCGGCGCAGGACCCGGTCGGCGTCGTGGAAGCGCTCGGCCGGCGCGCACAGCGCGAGCCTTCATTGGATCTGCGACGCAGCATCGGCACAGCGGGCCAAGCCCGCGCATCTGCACCGTCACAACCCCGTCTGGATCGTCACAACTAGAGTGATATATGACCGCTATGTCTAACGAGCTCCCATTTGCCTTCGTTTCTCATCAGGTGGAAGGTCGCGTGCGCCTCAAGGTGCCGACCATGCGCCACCAGAACGCGTACTTCGAGCAGCTGCGTCAGAGCCTCGCGAGCTTGCCGGGTCTGCGCCGGCTCACCACCAACACGCGCACTGGCAGCGTGTTGATCGAGTACTCAGGTAGGCTCGAAGCGCTCGAGGAGCTCGGTCCGCGCTTGGGCTTGTTCCAGCTGCAGAACCGCCCGCATCCGCACTCGGTCAGTGAGTGGCTGTACACGCTGACCTCTCACCCCGACGACTTCCTCAAGCGCGTCTCGAACGGTCGCGTCGACGTTGCGGGCGTCACCGCGCTCGCGCTCACAGGCATGGGCATTTCGCAGATGGTCCGGGGTCACGCATTACCGGCCGGTTGGACGCTGTTGTGGAACGGCATCAACCTCGTTCGCGATGCAGGCAGCCCGCCCAGCAAATCTGTCCCACCAACAGAGCTGGATTCCTGATTTAGTTCCGTAGCCTTCGGCGGCAACACCGATGCCGCTGTAGGCTGCTGCATGTTCTGGCGGCACTTTTGCCGCGCAAACGCCTCGCAACACAGCGCATTCTGTTGCGAAACAGATCCGGCGTCTTCACACTTTTGTCATCCGCACTCTGCACCTTTCCTCCGTAAGACCCGGGAGAAGGCACGATGCAAGCACGCGCATGGCAGCACAACGCCGAGCTGACTCAAACAGTGCCCTGGTTCAGCACGAACGAGACCGCACTGCGGGCTACGATCGCTGACCTGATGGAGAGCCCGGGCGTGCGCTCGGTCAGCTTCCAAGATCAGAAACAGCAGCTCTTGGTTCGCTTCGATCGCTCGGTGACGACCGAAGCCAAGCTGAGAGCAGCGGCGCTCAGCCGCACCGTGCTCGGGAGCCAAGTGATCGCGAACGACGTGGTGAAGTGGGCGCCCACTGCGAGCAAGGCACTGATCAAGCTCGCCTTTGCGCTCGCGCGCTGAGCTCAGCGGCGCCACTCGCTCTGCCACTCAGAAGATCGTAACCGTAACCGTAACCGATCTCACAACGAGATCGTTTACGGTTACGAACGACCGATTACTGTTGGTACTGAGCACGCAGCGCACGTATTGGACGCATGCTCTCTTGCACGGCTTCTTTGCCCTCGGGGAAGAACGCGCCGACCATGAATGGCAAGGCGATGATCGCCACAGGCGCAAGGAAACACGCGAGCGGAATGCAGGCCACAGCAGCGACCGGGGCCAGGACTATCCCAGCGCTGACCGTCAGCACTTTGCCGATGAACGAAAACATGTCGATCTCTCGTGTGTCCATGAACCTCTCCCTCAGATGTTTGACGCGCGAAGCCCAAGCCTGAAGTGAGCGTGCCGCGGGAACCTAACGGTCATCACAACTTCATAGGCGGAGGACCAAGCAACTCTTCCCACATACGGATCAGCATCAATCTCTTCCGCTGAAAACGCAATCCGACCAGCTGCGGCATATTAGCCGATGTGTCACGTGTCCATGTGAGTGACACAACCCATGGGCACATGCGGCTAACTTGTTAGGGTGACGAGGCTTTTGCGCCTAGTGCAGCTGTGCGCGGCCTCACGCAAAAACCAGCTGCCTCATGTGGGCGATGGGGTGTGGCTGTGGGGCTGATCGGGTCGAGCGGCACCACGATCGCCCCAAGCCGAGCTTGTTACCGACCAACTAGCGGTCCGTATTTCGCTTCGAGCGCATAGGCGGCGCGGGGCGCGACGGTTGCGCCTGCACCAAAGCCGAGCACGAGATCGTGCAGTGGCGGCGAAGACAGCTTCTCCGCGAACGAGCTGATCTCCGGTCCGTACACCGCATCGTGTCTGCGCTCGACTGGACGGCCTGCGACAGGGATCACAGGCACCGGACTGCTGATCGAGCTGCCACGAACCTTACTGTTGCGCGGCGCCAAACCGAGCGCGAGCGTGACAGTTAGACCTGCTGCATAACCCACAGACTCACCGAGCTTAGCCAATGCAGGATATTTGTATGACTCAGTTTCCATGCGTCCCTCCTTGCTTGGAGGAATGCCATGTCAGCAGGCGAATGCCCAGCGGCAAGAACCACACGCGTTAGCGACGCGCATCCCCTGCGGGATGCTCTTTGAAGTAGCCAGCGATCATCGGCATGTCGTGCTCGAATGGGCCACTGAAGAAGTTGAGCACGCCCGCGCGAACCGTCCCGCGATTTTCAAAGTCGTGCAGGAAGCCACCAGGCACGAGGACAAATGCACCAGGCCGTGCCTCGATCCAATCATCGCCGACGCGCACGCTCATCGTGCCTGCGATCACATAGAAGATGTCGTCCTCCGGATGTGAATGCGCGCCAGGGCCTTGCGTGTTTGGCTCGAGCCACCACTCCGAGATCGAATAACCGCGCCCGGTCTCCGCGCCATCGGCTTTGAAGACTGCGTCGATGCGTCCCATCGCATAAGTTCGTCCCGCACCGGGTGTCAGGATCACAGGCGTTCGTTGTGCTTGCTCAGCGCTCATCGCATCCTCCACCTGGAGTGTAGGCACGCACTTGCGCCGCGCCTTGGACGAATTTTACCTCGTCACAGAGCTTCTTGAAACAAACGTGGTCCGAGCATGGCGCGCGGAGATTCACCCGTGAATTGCTTGATGTCGCGCGACATGTGCGACTGGTCGTAGTAGCCGCACGCTTGCGCAAGCTCGGCCCACGAGCGGCGCCCTCCCGCGCGCAGCAACTCGCGGCGCAAGCGATCGAAGCGCTGCAGGCGCGCCCAGACCTTCGGCGGAACGCCGAGCTGATCGTGGAAGCGTGAGATCATGTGCTTGTGACTGTAGCCGAGCTCACGCGCCAGCTGCGCCAGATCGGTGCCGCCGCCGTCAGCGGCGATACGCTGCGCCGCCCACGTCACCGCGCGATCGCACTCAGTGTCCGCGAAGCGCTCGAGCAAGAAACGCTCGACGCGCTCGAAGCGCGCGTCCCAGCCGCGCAGCTCGGCCAGCTCATCACACAAGAGGCGCTGTCCGGGAACCAAGTCTGCAAACGCGACGGTCTTGCCGCGCAGCTCGTGCATCGGCAGATCGAACAGCCGCCGCGCGCCGAGCGGGTGCAGATTGAGCTGAATGCCTGTCTGGAAACCATCGTGCTCGGTGCGCGTGTAGTGATCGCCCAGACCGGCGACGAAGCCACCCGGGTACACCGCGTGCTGCGCGCTCGAACCGGGCTCGTACACGCGCAGGCGCGGCTCGAGCTCCAGAATGATCACCACATGCAGACCCGCGTGCTCGCGTCGCAGGACGGGCAAGGCCGCCTGCTCGAAGTAACCCTGCAGCTCTGCGACAAAAGGCGCGAGCACGGGCACTGGCGCACGCCGAGCGAGCTCCCAGCGCACCCCGCCCAGCTCACCCCCCGACACCTGCGTGCATCCCAGCGCGGCCACCCCCTCATGCTCGCGCCAAATCCCCCTGTCCGCCACTCCAGCAACAGCACGCGAAACAACGCGCGAACGTGATGAGAGCGCTGGTGTGCTGCGCGCCGTGGTAGGGTGCGACGTTGCATGTTCCGTGCTTCTGACAGCCCGCGATCGAGACGCTCTGGCGAGAGCAGTGTGCCGCTCTTGGCCAAGCTCGCAGCGCTCGGCGCAGTGCTCTTGGCGATCTGGTGGCTTGCGGTGAGCTCGCCCGAAGATCCCTCGGAAGGCGAGGATTTCGCAGCAGCCGGTGCGCCCGCATCGCCTGCGCGGGAGTCCGCGCAGGCCCCCGCCGCGCATGCAGAGCAGCCAAAAGCAGAAGAAGCTGCGGAGCCCGCTGCAGCCGACCCCGCCGCGCCCACGCCCACGCCCGCGCCAGATCGCGCAAAACCCACAGTCAACGCAGTGCTGCCGCAGCGCCAGGGCCCGGTCGACGATCTGTCAAACACATTCGCCAGCGAGTCCCGCGGCGAGGGCTCCGCGCCAGAAGAAGCGCGCGTGAAAGAAGCGTTCGTCGACCCGCAGATCCCGAAAGCACTGCTGCACAGCGTCGAGTGCCGGCGCACCGTCTGCCGCTTGGAGCTGCGCTGGAGTCCCGAGCGGGATCCCGGCTACGTGTTAGGTCTCACCAAAGCCGTCGGCAGCTTCTCCGCACCCCTCGGCGTCGACGACCCCGGCCCAGCGGACGCCCAAGGGCAGCGCCCGCTCACCGTGTATTTCGGCCTATCCCACTAACCTAGCGGCGGCCGAGGCGTTGCGGGTCCGGCACCGCCAGGCCTTTGACTGGATGTGGCAGGTAAGGCGCTTCGAGCGTCTTCGCTTCTTCGTCCGTGAGCGTGACATCGACGGCGGCGATCGCGTCGTCGAGGTGAGCGAGCTTGGTCGCGCCGATGATCGGTGCCGCGACCACAGGGTTTCGAAGCAGCCACGCGAGCGCGATCTGCGCGGGAGGCACACCGCGCGCGGTCGCGAGCGCACGCACCGCATCGACCACCGCGAGATCCGAGGGCTGATCGTACAAGACCTTGTCGAGTCCATCCGTCTCGGAGCGCGTCGTCGACGAATCGCCGACCTGCTTGCGCGTGCCTGCGAGCAAACCGCGCGCGAGCGGCGACCACGGGATCCACGACAGCTTCTGATCCGCGGACAGCGGCAGCATTTCGCGCTCTTCCTCGCGGTACACGAGATTGTAGTGGTTCTGCATGGTCACAAAGCGCGCGAACCCGCGTCGCTCGGACACTGAGAGCGCCTTCATCAGCTCCCACGCATACATCGAGCTCGCGCCGATGTAGCGAACCTTGCCCTGCCGAACCAGCAGATCGAGCGCAGCCAGCGTCTCTTCGACAGGTGTGCGCGGATCGAGCCGATGGATCTGATAGAGGTCGATCGTCTCCACTCCGAGGCGGCGCAAGCTCGCTTCGCAGGCTTGCTGGATGTGCTTGCGCGAAAGCCCCGAGCGATTCGGCTTGTCGCCCATCGGGAAGAACACCTTGGTCGCGATCACCACTTCATCGAGCCGCGCGTACTCACGCAGATAGCGGCCTGTGATCTCTTCGCTCTTGCCGAGTGAGTAGATATCCGCGGTGTCGAAGAAGTTGATGCCCGCTTCGACAGCGCGTCTGAAAAAGGGCGCGCTGTCCGCTTCGTCGAGCACCCAGGGGCGCCAGCTCTTAGAGCCGAAGCTCATGCAGCCCAAGCAGATGCGCGAGACCTTGACGCCAGTATCACCGAGGTACGTGTATTGCACTATGCAGCTCCAATCGCTCAATCACGATCGCTAAAAGATTGCTTGCTACGCGAGCACGACCAGCGACGCTGATACACCCGCCGTGCCGAAAATCAAAGCGAGTAAGCGTGCTCGAGCCGCGGCTGCGCTGTTAGCAATTGTCCATGTCGGCACTCGCGTGCGCTCGATCTCACGTGAGATCGATCGTCTGCGCAGGACACATTTGCAGCGGGATTGCCGCGCAAAGCTACAAGGCAGTTGTCAGACGACAGCAACGAAATGTTAGCTGTGGCATGTCCACGTGACGACGCAGTTTCGACCTGCACTTCAGGTGAAATTGCGGAGTGCGCAAGCATCCGACCTGATGTAGGACTCGGCCATGCGACAAACAATTTCTTGGCGCGGCTTGATCGGCGCCGGCACTGTTCTCACATGTCTCATCGGCTGTGCCGGCGACGCTGAGCCCTCGGTAGGCTCGTTCGCTCTCGGTGCTACAGCCGGCAAGCAGCTCGTGGCCGGAAAAGCGCACGGATGCTCGCTCGATGCAGCGATCAGCGGCGTGCTGTGCTGGGGCGACAATCGCAAGGGTCAGACGCGCGTTCCCTCGTTGAGCTCACCGAGCGTGATTGCAGCTGGTGGCGACACGAGCTGCGCGATCGACAACGGTGGCGTGTCGTGCTGGGGCGATGGCGAGCACGGGCAGCTGCGCGTGCCGCTCGGAACGGCATCCGCGAAGCTGTTGGCGGTGGGTGCTGGTCATGTGTGCGCCGCCTCGGATCGCTTGGGCATCGAGTGCTGGGGCGACGACCTCGCCGGTCAGGCCACTCCGCCCGCGATCGAAGGCGTGACCGCCATCGGTGCCGGTACTCGCCACAGCTGTGCGATTGCCGCCAATGGCGTCACGTGCTGGGGCGACGACTCGCTCGGCCAGCTGAAGGTGCCAGCGCTCACCGCACCGACCTCACTCAGCGTCGCCGCGGACCACGCGTGCGTGATCGAAGCCGGCCGGCTGGTGTGCTGGGGCAACCTGCACGAAGGCCTGTACGACAAGGTCCCCGTGCTCGAGGAGCCTCAGCTCGTGGCCACGGGCGCGACGCACACGTGCGTGCTCGACAAGAGCGGCACCCACTGCTGGGGCGATGATGTCGCCGGTAATCTGACGCCGCGCGAGCTTACTCTGACCACGCAGCTCGCCGTGGGTGGCGGCGATGGCTGGGCGCACGCGTGCGCGCGGCATCTGCAAGGCGTCACCTGCTGGGGCGCTGACAACTTCGGGCAAGCGCATTACGACGGCGCGCCGCTGCATACGCTCCACAGCTCCGAGGCGCGCATCGACGCTTCATCAGAGGAAGTGTGGGCTGTCATCATGGATCTGGATAAGTACCCAGAGTGGAATCCTTACACGATCAAGATGACGTCGACGCTCAAGATCGGGGACCCGATGGTCATGAAGGTGAAGATGAATGACCTGGTCACGCTCGATCAAACAGAGCACATTCGCGTGCTAGAAGCAGGGCACAAGGTGTGTTGGGGCATCAACACGGACACGCCAGAGTTCAACTCTGGAGAGCGTTGTCAGTGGTTGGAGCCGCTGCCCGGGGGCGGGACGTTGTGGCGCAATGAGGATCTCATCGAAGGCTCTGCCAATCCGTTGGTAAGCGCGCTGTTTGGCGGTGACGTGCAACGCGGCTTCGACGCCGTTGGCGTCGCGCTGAAGAAGCGGGTGGAGAGTCTTTGAGCGAAGCAGTGGGTGGTTGCGAGCATGAAGTTTGACGGTTTTCCGCGCGTAGCTTTTCGGCTTTGGATGGGGAGCTTTGCGCGCCCCACGCTGACCTTGGTGCGAGCAGGCTGGGCGTTGCCTTGTTTGCTCGCGCTGCTCGCGCCCGCCTGTACGGTGCTGCTGGACGCGCAGAAAAAGCAGTGCGAGAGCGACCAAGACTGTTGGGATCGCGGCCTCGACGGCGCGACCTGTGTGCGCGAGCTGTGCCAAGCTGCTGCAGCTGCGAGCGACACAGAGCAGGGCATGTCCGGTATCGACACGAGCATGGAGCCCGAGCCCACTGTGCAGCCGGACGCGACTGCGCCCACCGGTGGTCGTCAGGCTCCGGGCGGCAGTGAAACTCTGCCGCCCACCCGCACAGGCATGGCGACTGCGGGTACAGGCCCGCAGCCGAGCGCGGCAGGCCGGGGTGCTTCAGGTGCACAAGCTGCTGCAGGCGCGGCCGGTGCTACAGCTGCAGCTACTGGCTGCAGTGGCGCAAGCTGCCCAGAGTGCGCGACCGGCGCCGATTGCGAAGCGCTCGGCATGCTGGGTGGTCGCTGCATCGACTCGATCTGTTGGCCTGCCGAAGTGCAGTGCTCGACCGATGAAGAGTGCGTGGTCATGGGCCCCGAGTACGTAGGTGGTCGCTGCGTGAGCTCGGCATGCCGGCCGAATCCGCGCTGGCGCTGCGAAGCGACGCCATCCACTTCGACCACCGAGCAGAAAGAGCTGACCGTGCTGGTGCGCGACTCACTGTCGCTCAGCCCGGTTCGGATGGTGCATATCGTCGCGTGTGCGAAGCTCGATCTCACATGTGCGAGCCCCGTCGCCGAAGCGACCACCGATGCGCAGGGCGAGCTGCACATCACAGTACCGGCGAACTTCGCAGGTTATCTGCAGCAGACCGAGCGCATGGAGTACGCACCCGCGATGTACTTCTTGCCGTCTGTGTTCCCTGCGGACGGTGTCCTGCAACCATTCCCATTGCTGACTGCAGGCGCGATCATCGACGCGCTCGCGACATCGCTCGGTGCGCGTTTAGAAGACGATCGCGGGCACATGATGCTCATCGCGGAAGACTGCATGGGCGCTGCGCTCGCGGGTGTCAGCTTCCAGACGCCCCAGGCCGATGACAAGAGCGTGCAGTTCTACGTGCGGAACCTCCTGCCTTCGACTTCTGAGAAGCAAACGGCAGAGATCGGTAACGGTGGGTTCCTCAACTTCCCGCAGGGCACTGCGGTCATCAACGTCGACCGCATGCAAGACAAGCTGCACCTCACCACTGTCTCCATCGTAGTCAGGCCGATGTTTATCTCAGTCGCCTACATGCGCCCCGATCTCCGCGAACCCGAAGTCCCGTAAGCATCAGCCACGCTGCGCAAACCGCGGACATGGATCGAACGCAGTCCGAGTGCCGCTGTTGGCTGCGCACCGTGAGAGGGGGATGTTATGCTCGACGTGTGGATGGTGAGCCGCATGCGAGACAATGACGTGTCTGGCACGATCGTTCGCGTAGTCGGAGAGACGCATCGGCGCTTGCCCACGTCGCTTACACTGCGGGCTCTCTCGGAAGATCAACAAGGTTGGACGATCGCCGTCCAGCTCAGGAACGAGCCGCTGCAGTGCGAGATCTCGGGCTACTTCTTCGAGCACTCGTTGCGCAGCTTCAGCAAGGCATTGCGTAGCCTGCAGTGGAAGCTTGGCGGTGAAGCGAGTCTCGTCAGTTTCGACGAAGAGCTGGTGCTGATCGTCGTGCGCGATCATCGCCATTCGGCGAGCGTGTGCATCAAGCTCGTGCACGGCGCAGAAGCGCGCACGTTGGTAGGGTCCATCGACGCAGAGCGAGACGACGCAGAGCGTGTTGTTCTCGACTCAGGCTTCATCCGCATCGACGCGGGGCTCGTCGGACTCGTGGCGGAACAGCTGGAGGAGCTCTTGCGCGCGCCGAGCTTGCTGCTGAGCCAGGAGCGGGAGCACTAGGGTCCGCAGGCGGTGAGCCCGCGGCTTTCCAGGGTTTCACGCGCTCCCTCGGCCTGCTATAGCGTCCGGGCCGTGTCGAAACTGGTGCAAAGCGCGGGCTGGCTGCGCATCGCGCTCGTAGCCGCGATCGCCGCGACGCTGTTGCTTGTGTACTTGCAGGCGAGCCACGCCAAAGACGAGCACGCCACCGCGACCCAGCACGTTCCGCTCCAAGAGCCCCCGCAGGACTACACGTCTTCCACCGAGTGCCGATCCTGCCACGCCGAGCAATACGCCAGCTGGTACGCGAGCTACCACCGGCGCATGACACAACCGGCGACGCCGGACACGGTCACTGGCAACTTCTCGAACGTCACGCTCGCCCACGGCAAAGAGCGCGTCACGCTCAGCCAGCAGGGCGACACGTTCATGATGGACGTGCTCACCCCGCCTGCGCCCGAGCAAGGCGCACCGCTCGTGCAGCCGCTTGCGATGCTGCCCGAGGGCCAATTCCCGGTGAAGCTGGTGACCGGCTCGCACCACATGCAGGTCTATTGGTTCGAGACCCGCAAAGGCCGCTCGCTCGGCCAGGTGCCGTTCGCGTACTTGCACGAAGATCAGCGCTGGGTGCCGCGACACATGTTGTTTCTGCGTCCACCTCAGCTGTTTCGCTCGGGGGAAAACGGTCGCTGGAATAGCTCGTGTTTGCATTGTCACAGCACGCGCGCAGAGCCGCGGCTCGCGCAGGACGGACAGCACGACACGCGCGTAGCGGAGCTCGGGATCGCGTGCGAGGCGTGTCACGGGCCGGGTCGCGAGCACGTCTCGCAGCTCAGCTCGCCGATCTCACGCTACGCCGCACACCTCGATGGCGACGCGGGCGCGCATGGGATCGTGAATCCGTCGAAGCTGAGCGCACAGCGCGCGTCGGAGATCTGCAGTCAATGTCACGCGATCTGGCAGCCGCGGCGCGAGGAGTTTCGCGCGCACAACCAGACCGGCCTCGCGTACCGACCCGGAGACGATCCAGGGGAGACCATGTGGCTGTTTGCTCCGTCGCGTAAGGACAGCGACGAGCGCGTGCGTGCGGCGCTGCGGCAAGATCACGAATACGCGCCGGGCCAGTTTTGGAGCGACGGTCAAGCGCGCGTGTCCGGGCGCGAGTTCAACGGCATGATCGAGAGCCCGTGCATGCAGAGCGGGCAGCTCTCGTGCATGTCGTGCCACAGCATGCACCGCGAGCATGGCGACAAGCGCAGCGATGCTGAATGGGCCGATGATCAACTCAAGCGCGGCAAGGGCAACGAGCACGGTGATGGCGCGTGCTTGAGCTGTCACAAGTCGATCGGTGTGGCGCTTACGAAGCACACGCAACATCCCGCCGAGAGCGCGGGCAGTCGTTGTTACAACTGTCACATGCCGCACACCAGCTGGGGTTTGCTCAAGGCGATGCGCACACATCGCATTGGGAATCCAAGCGTCACGGAGACCTTGTCCACAGGTCGACCTAACGCTTGTACATTGTGTCACTTGGACAAGAGCTTGCGTTGGACGGCCCAAATGTTGACGTCACGCTTCGGTGCGGAAGCTGTGCCGCCGCAGCTCCTAGCTGCGCCAGAGCACGAGCTCGCGGCCGGCGTGTCGCTGGCCCTCTCGGGCGATGCCGGGCAACGCGCGCTCATTGCGGCGGCGATGCGCAGGCCTGAGGTGCAAGAAGCGGCCGGCACAGCTTGGATGCCGGCGGTGCTCGGCGTTTTGATGGACGATCCCTACGACGCAGTGCGCTACGTCGCAGGGCACGCGCTCGAAACGCTACCGGGCTTCGAGCGCTACGAGTACGATTTTGTGCGCCGCCCTCGTGAGCGACCCGAAGTCGCAGACGACATCGCGCAGCAAGCCGCACCGGCGCTGCTGCAAGCGCTGCGAGCAGGGAAGCTGTCGCCTGCGCTGCCGTTTACGCCCGGTGGCGTGCTCGCGCCCGATCAAACACGCGGCTTGTTGTCCCGGCGCGACCAGCGCCCTGTCCATTTGCTCGAGTGAGGCGCATCGCGTGTTATTGAGCCAGCATTCGCCCGAAAGCGCCCAGCGCGTCCGTCACCACATGCGTGTGGGCTGGCACGGGCTTTTGATCTTCGGCGCGCTCGGCACGCTGTTAGAGATCTTGCACGCGTGGAAGCACCCCGCGTATCTCGGCGTCGGCAACGAGATACGCCGACTCATGTGGACGCTAGCGCACGCGCACGGCCTCGGCCTCTCGCTCCTGCAGATCGGTTACGCAGCCACGCTGGCTGTGATGTTCAGCGAGCTCACCCCGCGCCTCGCACGTGCTTCGCGCTTGCTAGATGCGAGCACACTGCTCATCCCGCTGGGCTTCTTCCTAGGCGGCGCCGTGCCATACAAAAGCGACCCCGGCATCGGCGTCATCCTGGTCCCGCTAGGCGCGTTGCTGTTTCTAGCCGCAACCTTCTTCACGGCGGCCTCTCTGCCTGCAGCTAGCAGCGGCAAGATCCCGAGCCCGGCTCCCTCCGCACCAGACTCGAGCCGCCCGAGCTAAACCATCCAGCTATCCCCCCCGCTGCAGATCTGCTACCGCTGCCCCATGGACGCAACATGGTCTGCCGGTCTCGCGGTACTGCAGCGCATCGCTCTACCTGAGGGCTACGCACTCGAGCAGCTGGCATCGCAGGACGTGCCGCTCATCACGGCGCAGCTCGCGCGTTGGTACCCTGACATCCAAGCGGGCATGGAATCGCCGCACCTGCAGCCAGAGTTCTATTTCGCCCACACCGAGCTGGCAGATCGCCCGGAAGCGCGCGATCTTCTACCGATCGTGATCCGTCAGCGCGAAGAAGGCATCGTCGCGCTCATCACCTACGAGCGCAACGTACTTGCGCGCTCGATCACATGCCGCCTGGGTGTGCTCGCGCCCGAACATCGCACAGCGCACCTAGCATTGCTCGGTCCACTTCTGCTGGAAGAAATCGGTCGCGCACAAGGCGCGGAGCTAGCCTACTACTTCGCAACCCTCAAAACGCGCCACCAACAAGTCATCGCCGAACGCCGCGGCTTCCAGCTCGTAGGCATCGTCCCGGGCTACGACCGCGACGTCATCTCAAAAGGCGTCATCAAGCGAGTCTACGAAGCGCTCTACACGAAGCTACTAGTCTCGAACGACGAGCTCTACACCCCCCCGCCCGAGTCCCTCACAAAACGCACCCGAGCACTCTGGTCAGCGCTATTCGATAGCGAAAATCCATAGCGCGAAGCAGCCGTCCGCCAACTAACCAGTCGCAACCGCAACCGTAACCGACTAAGCCAACCGCCCCACCCAACCGGTTGCGAAACAAGCTCAAACCCAAAACTCACCCCGGCGCGCGAACCGCCGAGAAATCCCCTCCAAGCTGCGTGAAATACCGGCGCGAGCACTCGAGCCACTGCGAGCGCAACGCACCACTCGCCGCTCGCAGCTGCGCCCTGTGCCAGTTGATCAACGCCTGTTCATACGGCAACTCCAGCGAGCCCGCGCAGCGCTCTGCCAAGCCGAAGAGCACGAGCGCGCGCTGCGTGCGCCCAACCACCGCCTGATAGCGGCCTAGACACAGAAAGTAGTACGCACGCGCGACAGGAAACACCAACGCGAGACGCGCGAGATAGCTGATCGACTCGCGCGCCAGCGCTTGCTTGCCGGCATCCGCTGCTTGCTCGCGCCACAGCTCGATGTGCACGTGTGCCAAGCTCATCACCGCGTCGATCGATGAGACCAAGAGCGGCGGACCCTGATGTTGCCGCAGCACATTGAGCCCGCTCGCCGCGAGCGCAACAGCCTGCGGCGTACGCTCCATTCCGAAGTGCACATGCGCGAGCTGCGCGAAGCTACGCAGCTGACACACCCACTCGGGCGCTTCCTCGAGCAACAATCGCGCACGCTCCAAGTGCTCACGCGCGCGCTCGTAGGCGAGGGCGCGCACCCAACACGAGCCTTCGAGCACCTCACTCCAGATCTCATGCTCGCGATTACCCGCTTCGCGCGCCGAGCGCCGCAGCGTCGCAGCATGCTTGCGCGCGCTGACATAATCACCGCGCGTGCGAGCTACAAACCCCAGGATCGCCGTCGCATCGCGCAGGATCAAACCTTCCTGCGGATCGAGCAGTCGCAGTCCTTCGCCGCTCAGAGCTTCCACACGCGACCACGCGCCTTCACCAGCGCGCAAGTAGCTCTCGAGAAACAAGCTGTAAGCATAGTCACTCGGCGGCGTGCGCGCGCTCAGCTGACGCGCGCGCGTGAAGTACCGGCGCTCCAACGGCCGAATGCGCGCAAGCCCAGCCATAAACGCGAGCAAGCTGATGGGCCGCGTAGTGGGCTTGTCAGCCTGCAGCTCGTCGATCAGGTTGACGGCCATGGCCGTACCCGCGACCGTCGCGAGCGAATCACGGCGCCACAGCAGGATAAACGCCAAGCGCTCAGCGGCGAGCGCGGCATCCGCGCGGTCTCGAATCGACAGCGCCGCACGCCCGCGCTGCAAGAGCTTGCCAACGCGTGCGGGCAAAAACTGCTGCGACAGCTCGCGCACCAAGAATGCACGCTTCTCCTTGCCCCCACGTGGCCAGCCCAACCCGAAACCGACCAAGCTTTGCGCGAGATGCGCCTCGCCTTTCTCCACGTCGCCCGCGCCGTAGTACGCCTCGCCGAGCCCGCGCGTCCAACGCGCGAGCAAGAGCTTGTCGCCCATGAAGTGCGTGTCGAGCGCGTTGCGCAGCGCAGCTTCGTAGTGTTGCACTGCGTCGAAGTACGCCATCGCCTTGAGTGATTGCTCTCCCGCACGCGCCCAGTACTGCGCCGCCTGCTCGGGCTGACCCGCTTGCTGCCAGTGAAACGCAAGCTCGGCGTAGCGCTCAGAGACCTCACCACCCGTGTGGCTCGCCTCCAACGTACGCACCGCGATCGCGTGCAGCTCTCTGCGTTTAGCAGCAGGCAAGCGCGCGTAGATCGTCTCCGGCAGCTTGTCGTGCACGAAGCGCAGCGTATGGCTGCCTTCGGCCTCGAGCACCTGCGCGTAAGTCAGCTCCTCGATCGCCAGGAGCACGCGCTCGCGCGACCCCGCGCACGCCGTGATCAGCTCGACAGTCAGGAAGCTCCGGCCGAGCACGCTCGCCACCTCCACGACCTGCTTGGTGCTTGCGGTCAAGATGTCCAAGCGCAGCGCGATGACCTCTTCGATCGTCGCAGGCGACCGCGGGCGCTCGTTCTGTTCAGGGCAAAACGTCCACCCCGCAGCGCCACTCCGCACAAGCTGCCCATTCGCGATCGCCAACCGCAAGTACTCCGCAGCGAACAACGGGCTGCCACTCGCACGCGCCACCACCGTCTCGTTCAGCAGAGGCGGCAGCGGATCGACCGCCAACATGTCGCGCACCATGGCGGTGATCGCATCCGTCGCGAGCCGACCGAGCTGCCAGTGTGTGGTGTGCGGCGCCGCCGTCAGCCGCGGCGCGGCCAGCTCCGCGCGATACGCCCCCACGATCAACACGCGCGTCTGCGCCAAAAGCGATAGCGACAGCGAGCTGATCAGCTCGAAGCTAAGCCGATCCATCCACTGCAAGTCATCGAACAACAAGAGCAGCGGCTTCTTCTGCGCGAGCTCAACCAACGTATCGCGCAGACAGGCGAGCAGCCGCGCTCGAGCGGCAGCCTGCGTGAGCGGCGGCGGCTCGGGCTCGCTGTCGAGGCCACTCAGCGTAGGCTCGTAATGCGCCAAGAGCGCACCGCGCCCGGCCAAGAGAGGGCCGATCAGCTCGGGCTCTTCGCGACAGCGATCCGCGACCTCACGCAAGAGCGGCCGCAACGCTTGGAGCGAGCCATCGCGCACGCTGCTGGTATCGCCGCCCATGGCTGCACACTCCGCAGTGACCACGCTGATGCCCATGCGCACCGCAAGCGTCGCGATCTCCGACAAAAAGCGCGTCTTGCCAGCGCCACTGTCACCGGCAATGAAGATGCGCTCGCCGCGCCCCGTGATGCAGAGCTCGAGCTTGCCTTGCGCCTCTGCGAGCCAGCGCTTCCGCCCCATCAGCTCCGAGCGATACAAGTAGTGCTGCGGCCGCGCACGTCGATTATGCGCCCAGTCACGCGCGCCAAACCTCGCGAGCACATCGGCAACGTCGCGTGCGTAACCGATACGCTGCCTCGGATGTTTCGCGAGCAAGCCCAGCGTCAGCTCATCGAGCTCGGGCGATACATCGGCGAGCTGCGACGGTGGCACCGGCTGCTCGTGCAGGTGCGCCCGCATCTGAGCCGCGGCGCCTACCCGCTGGAAGGGCAAGCGACCTGTCAACACCTCGTACAAGATGCAGCCGACGGCGTACAAGTCGGCGCGCGGATCGACCAGCTCTCCGCGCAGCTGCTCGGGCGCAGTGTAAGCGAGCGTGCCCATGGTCACCCCCGCGACATCGATGCGCTCGCGGCTCTCCGAGACAGCGAAGCGCGCGGCGAGCCCGAAGTCCACGAGCACAGGCTGGTCTTCCCCGCGCACGAGGATGTTCCCCGGATTCACGTCGCGGTGCACGATGCCTTGGCCGTGCAGCACAGCCAACGTCGAGCACAACCTGCGCAACACTGAGAGCGTCTGTGGCGAGCCGAGCAGCTCTGACAAGCGCTGCCCGCGTACCAACTTCATCACGAAATACGGCTGACCCTGTGCGTCGCCTTCGTCGAGCAAGCTCACGACGCCGGGATGCGACAGCCCGCGCAGAACGCTGGCTTCTCGGCGGAGCGCAGCGGCCGCGGCTTGCGTCGTCGTGCTCACCGTCTTCAGCGCCACACGCGCGCCCGTACGCAGCTTACGCGCCTCGTACACGACGCCCATGCCGCCGCTGCCTACGATGCGCAGCAGCTCATAACCTTCGACGTGCGGCACCGTCGCGCGCGGGACGATGCGTTCGCCCGACGCATGCCCGTCCAGCGACACAGTCTTCGGCAGCGCTTGCAGCAGCGCCGCGACGGCTTGCTTGCAGCCGGCGCAACTCTGCAGATGCCGCTCGAAAGCGATCCGTTCGCTCGTCGTCAGCTGGCTGCTAACGAAGTCCTGCAGCGAGCTCGCCTGTAGACACCGATCCATGCGCTCCCTCCCCAATGCGCTTGAAGTCGGCGGGCATCGAAGCATCGATGCAGGCCGACTTCAAGGCGACGGGGAAGGCTGGGAATCAGCGCAAAGCTTCGCGTTTATCCGTACTTTCCCAGGGCAGCGAGAGCTCGGGCCGGCCGAGATGCCCGTATGCGGAGAGCTTCACGTAGAAGCCGTCCTCCGAGGTCGCGGGGAGGTCGCGCAGCGCGTAGTTGCGGACGATCGCGCCCAAGCGGAAGTCGAACGCATTGCGCACGCGCTTGGCGATCTCTTCGACTGGGATGTGCTCGGTGCGGTTCGTACGAACCTCGACGCTGACAGGTGCAGCGAGACCGATCGAGTAGCTCAGCTGGATCTCGCACTCGTCGGCGAGGCCTGCTGCAACCACGTTCTTCGCTGCGTGGCGCGCAGCGTAGACTGCCACGCGATCGATACGCGAGGGATCCTTGCCGCTCAGAGCGGCATTGCTCTGACGCGCAAACTCACCGTACATGTCAGCGCCGCTCTTGCGACCGGTCAGACCCGCGTGTGCGTGTGGTCCACCGTAGAGCAGCGGCCCTTCCGGATTGATCGCGATGCGCGTCTTGCCATCGGGTCGCACGCGCTCGTTCTGGAACACGCGCTTGATGATGCGCTCACGCAGCGCCTCTTCCAGCTGCGACGCGGTCGGCTTCTCCAGCTCAGTTTGGCCAGCGACCAAGCTGATGCCGTAGATGCGCGCCGGGATGCCGTCTTTGAACTCGACCGCGACCTGCACCTTGCCGTCCGGGGACAGAAACGGCAGATCGCCGCTCGCGCGCGCCTTGTCGAGCTCTTGCGCCAAGCGATTGGCGAGGGAGACCGGCAGCGGCATCAGCTCTTCGGTGTGCTTGCAAGCGAAGCCGAACACGGTCGCTTGGTCGCTTACCGGGAGCCGATCGAGGTCTTGATCCGAGCCGCCTTCATCGTGCGCGCGCGTGTTGTCGGGGTACCCGATCACCGACGTCATCACCGCACACGTGCGCGGATTGAACAGCTCGTGATCGTAGCCGACGCTGCGGATCACCGAGCGCGCAACGGTCGAGATGTCCACGCTCGCTTCCGAGAGAAAGCGCAGCGCAACGAACACGATGCCTGCGGACGTGGCGCACTCTGCGATGACCTTGGCTACGCGGTCGCGGCGCAACAAGCGCCCCACGATCGCATCGCTGATCTGATCGCAAAGCTTGTCTGGGTGACCCGCTGTAACTGACTCAGAAGTGAAAATGTATTCGGACGACATGGGCTAAGCCTCCACGAGGATCGGATACTGGTGGCGTATCGTTGCGCTCTCGCTCTCGGGCTCGCCCGCGCGCGCGAGTACTTTCTGCGCTTCGATGGCGAGGAACGGGAAGACGGAGCAACCCGCGACGATGGCCCAGTCGCGCGCGGCGATCGGCACCGAGCCGAGCAGCGTGCGCATAGGCGTGAACTGCGTGAGCAAGGTCAACGCGAGACCGCCGCCCATCGCCATCGGAATGTACTTGTTGGTCGCCAGCTGCTTCTTGTCGAAGATGCTGTGTGTGTCGGAGCGCGCGCTCAGCGTGTGCAAGAGCTGCGTGATGGTGAGCGTGAGGAACGCGAGCGTCGAAGAGCGTTGACCTCCGCCGGTGCGATTGCCGTAGATGTACGCCGCGATCGAGCCGGTGGAGATGGTGGCGCCGTAGGCTGCGATCCGCAGCAAGTCAGACTTGCTGAAGAACGGTTGGCCGGGCGCACGCGGCGGACGCGCGAGCACGTCGTCGTCGGGCGGCTGCACGGCGAGTGCGAGCTCCGGCGCGATGTCGCTGACCAAGTTGATCCACAAGAGCTGCATGGGTGTGAGCGCTTCCGCCATGCCCATGAGCGATGCTGCGACAGCGACGACCACTTCGCTCATGTTGGTGGCGAAGATGAAGCGCACGGCCTTGGTGATGTCGTCGAAGATCGTGCGGCCCTCACGGATCGCTGCGATCAACGTCTGCAGGTCGTCTTGTGCGAGCACGATGTCTGCGACTTCGCGCGCGACGTTCGAGCCAGCAGCACCGAGCGCGATGCCGACGTCAGCGGCTTTCAGCGCAGGGCCGTCGTTCACACCGTCGCCCGTCATGGCGACGATGCGACCACCCTGCTGCAGGGCGCGCACGATGTTGAGCTTGTCCGAGGGGCTGACGCGCGAAAAGATGTGGACTTGTCGCGCCAGGCTCTCGAGCACACCCTCTTCGAGATCTTGCAGCGCCGACGAATCCAGCACCTGGATGCGATCGTCCCCACTGATGCCGATCTGATGGCCCACGGCGTACGCGGTCGCGCTTTGATCGCCGGTGATCATGATCGTGCCGATGCCAGCCGAGTGGAACTGCGAGATGAGCTCGGTGATGCCATCGCGCGGCGGATCGGTCATGCCCGCAAGACCGACCCAAACGAGCTCGCGCTCTTCGTGGTCGGAGATGTGGCCTTCTTCGCAGATCGTCTCGTGCTCGCGGTAAGCGACGCCGAGCACGCGCAGCGCGTCACCGGCCATGCGCTCGTTAATGGTCTCGAGCGACAAGCGATCTTCGTCGGTGAGGTCGAACACCTGACCGTGCTTGAGCCGCTTGGTGCAGAGCGCGAGCACTTCACCCGGGCTGCCTTTGACGGCGAGCAGGCACTTGCCAGGGCTGTGCTGGTGAGCGGAGCTCATGAAGTTGCGCCCAGCCGATCGGCCGCGCGTGTGCAGCTGCGGCCACTCCTGACGCAGCGTGACGATGTCGAGCCCGTTGTCCAAGCCCGCCTGCAAGAGCGCCGTTTCCGTGGCGCTGCCGGTGAGCTTGGTGCCCGAGTCGAGCGCCTGACAGCCAGCTTCGCTGCACAACGCGACGATCTCGCACAAGCGAGACAGGTCGTTGTGCTGCTTCGGCTTGAGCTCCACATCGCCGATCGAAAACACGCCACCTTGCACGGCGATCGCGTCTTCGCCCGCGACGATGCGCGTGACCGACATGCGATTGACAGTGATCGTGCCGGTTTTGTCGAGGCACACGACTTCGACTGCACCGAGCGTCTCGACCGCGTCGAGCTTACGCACGAGCACGTTGTGCTCTTGCATGCGGCGTAGGCCGAGCGCGAGCGTCGTGGTGGCCACTGTCGGCAGACCTTCCGGAACTGCCGCGACGATCAGCGAGACGGCTTCACGCAACAGGCCGAGGAGCGGCTTGCCGCGCAACAGGCCCATGCCCACGATCACAGACACCGCGCCCGCGGACAGGATCGCGCTGTGCTTGCCGAGCTTGCCGAGCTCTTTTTGAATGCCGGTCTCGGGTTGATCCAAGCTGTCGAGCAGCTCGCGAATGCGCCCGATCTCGGTGCGGCTGCCGGTGTCCACTGCGATCGCACGGCCGCTGCCGCCGGTCACGAGCGTGCCGCGGTAGACCATGTTCGTGCGGTCACCGAGCGCGCAGCGTGGGTCGTCCATCACACCGGGCGACTTCGAGACGGGCAGACTCTCGCCGGTCAGCGCCGACTCGTCCGTGTACAGATCGCGTGCAGCGATCACACGCGCATCCGCTGGCACGAAGCAGCCGCGCTCCAGGCAGATCACATCACCTGGAACGATCGTCGGAAGTGGAACTTCCTGCACCTTGCCGTCGCGCAACACCATCGCGGTTTGCGGCTCGTCGCTGCCGAGCGAGCGGATCACGTTCTCCGCTGCGCTTTCGGTGAAGTAGCCGATCGCGGCATTCACCACGACTACGCCCAAGATGACGACGGCATCTGCCACACCCGCGGTTGCGACCGAGAGCGCTGCCGAGCCGAGCAACATGAGCACGGGCGGGCTCTCGAGCTGACCGACGATCATCTCGATGACCGAGCGCTCCTTCGGCGGACTGAGCTCGTTTCGACCGTACTTCGCGAGCCGCACACCGGCAGCGTCTTGCGACAAGCCGACGTCCGTCGCGATCTCCAAGCGCACGGTGACGTCGTCCAGCGCGAACGCGTGCCAGGTCGGTCCGTTGTTCGATGACTTGATGGTGGCGAGCTGCGTGCTCGGCTGATCTGCGCCCTTGTCGCGCTTCCAGCCCACGAGCTTGCGCAGATTGCTCTCGCCGCTCTTGGCTGCAACGGTCTTGCCATTGCCGTTGGTCGCACTGCCATTGCCGTTCGCGCCATTGCTGTTCGCGCCATTGCCGTTTGCACCGCGCACCGCGCGCACGGGCCCCTTGGCATCGGAGACTCCGCCGATACGCGCGAGCGCAGCGTCGATCTCCTTCATCACGACCGGCAGCTCTAGCGCCTCGGTGCCCGTCACCAGCACGCTGCCGGTGAGTGGGTTCGCCTTGATGCGAGTCACGCCGGCCATGCGGCGCAGCTCAGACTCGAGCTCTGCACACAAAATCGGGGCGCGATACAGCTGCGCGAGACGCACCCGTACCCGCCCCGGCACGCTGTGTCGAAGCTCACTGGACGCGGAATCCGCGGCGTCCTCGCGGTAACCACCGATCACGCGCTGCCTACGCCTTTTCGGCTGGCTTTCGCCGCGGCAAAGTCCGCCACAGGCGCAGCTGTTTTCTCGGTCTTGTCAGTCGCAGCTTCGTTGGACGCAGCGGCTGCAGCTGCTGCTGTGGCGACGACGCCATCAGCTGCAGCGGGACGCAGCTCGGATGCTGCTTCCGCGGTCGCGTCTTCCAGCGCTTCTTTTGCGTGAGCGACGAGCTCTCGTGTGGCTTCAGCACCGAGCAAGGCCAGCTTCATCGCTTGCTTGAGCGCCGGCTTGGCCGATTCGCCGAGTGCCGGAGCGAGCTTGGAGGCCATCGCGCCAGCGGCAGCGCCGACTACGAATCCGAGGAGCAGCTTCTTGTTGTTTTCGTCGAACAAAGGCATCGGTTTGCACTTGGTTATGAGGACTACATCGCGTCCTAGCAGAACCACCGATGGCGTACACCGTCCTACTGACGGTTTTCACAAACGTCACAGACCGTGTCACACGTTCGACGCTGAGTGACAGCGTTGTGTCAGCGCGTGATTTCGCGCAGTTTATGATGACCGTGATCGCGTCACGCTGACCCAATCAGGCAGTCAGATCGCTTTGGAGTAGCGGTCGATCAGTGCAGACAAGCGCGCTTGATCGAAGCCGAGCATGATCTCTCCGCGGAAGTCGATCACCGGTACGCCGCGCGGTCGCAGACCCTTGGCTTGAGCCTTGCGCTGCATCTCTTCGCTCGCGCCGGGTTCTTTCTCGACGTCTTTTTCGACGAACTGAACATGACGCGAACGCAAATACGCGGCGGCCGACTTGCACGCGCCACACCACGACGCTTTGTAGACGATGACCGCTGCATCCTCGACCGCCGGCGCCGCCGGCTTCGCGCGATCCACTTGCGCGTCGAACCACTCGCGCGAGGCTTTCTGAACTGGATAGCTGCCGTCCTTGCCCGCGTTGCGCAGATCCGCGACGTAGACATGATCGGGGTCGAGGCGCGCATCGGGCTCGACGTTGAGTGAGTCGATACGCACTGCACTGCGCTGCGCTTCAGGAATCTCCGAGCGCTTCTGTGCCGTGTGCAGTCCGTCTGCATCGAACCAAACCAAGAGCAGGCCGTCGAGCTCACCGCTCACGTCGAACGGTGGTTTGATCGGCGCAGGCTTTGCGGCCGCTTCCGGATGCGGCGCCGCCGGCTCATGGCTGTCGGTGTCGAGTGCTTCGCCGTCAGGCGACTCGCGCTTGCAGCTCACGCTGAACAAAGAAGCTGCGAGCAAGACTGCCCAGACCATCTGAAGAGAGCGGTAAGGTTTCCACTGCATAGCCGACCCACATACTGGAGGCCGTTCCGCCAGCTCGCAACGCGGAAGTTTACTTGACACGCAAGCCGCGGAGCGCTCGTGGTTGACACGCAAGCCGCGGAGCGCTCGTGGTTGACACGCAAGCCGCGGAGCGCTCG
>JADMIO011216371.1_pt1 | contig 23728 bp, 18 predicted proteins | sample 8958161 | NCBI WGS metagenome assembly JADMIO01 (sample SAMN16585339, study PRJNA669376) | soil metagenome | isolation source: Crop rotation soil | place: USA: Cullars Rotation, Alabama | collected 2011
GGCCGCGGCCACTGGGGGCGCTGGAAGAGCCGCGTGCGCGGCCTCGCCGAGTTCGCGAGCGAGCTGCCGACGGCGACGCTCGCCGAGGAGATCGAGGTCGCCGGGCCGGGCCAGGTGCGAGCGCTGTTCACCGTCGCCGGCAACCCGGTGCTGTCGACCCCCAACGGCGCGCGCCTCGAACGGGTGTTGCCGCGGCTCGAGCTGATGGTGGCGATCGACCCCTACCTCAACGAGACCAGCCGCCACGCCCACTTCATCCTGCCCACCACGCCGCCGCTGCAGCGCGAGCACTACGACGTCGTCTTCCACGCCCTCGCGGTGCGCAACACGGCGCGCTGGTCGGCACCGCTCTTCCCGGCCGAGCCGGGCGCGCGCCACGACTGGCAGGTGCTCGCGGCGCTGGCGCGGCGGCTGGACCGCGGGCCGTTGCCCGGGCGGCTGCGGCGCCGCCTGGTGGCGGCGCTCGGGCCGCGGCGCCAGCTCGACCTGGCCCTGCGCAGCGGCCCGCACGGCGCCGGTTTCCGACCCTGGTTCTTGTCGACCCAGAGGGCCAAGGGGCTGACGCTGCGGCGGCTGGAGAAGGAGCCCCACGGCGTCGACCTCGGGCCGCACGAGAGCTGCCTGCCGGGGAGGCTGCGCACGCGGAACCAGCGCATCGATCTGGCGCCGGCGCCCTTCGTCGCCGATCTCGCGCGCCTGCGTGGGCGCCTGCACGAGGCGGAAGCGGCCGCGGCGGGTAAGGCGGCGAACGGCAACGGCCACGGCGAGCTGCGCCTCATCGGCCGCCGCCAGGTGCAGAGCAACAACTCCTGGATGCACAACGTGCCGCGGCTGATGCGCGGCAAGGATCGCTGCACGCTGCTCATGCACCCCGACGACGCGGCGAGCCGCGGGCTCGGCAGCGGCACCCTGGTCGAGATCGTCTCGCGCACCGGCAGCGTGCGGGCGCCGCTCGAGGTCAGCGACGAGATGAAGCGCGGCGTCGTCAGCCTCCCGCACGGCTGGGGCCATCACCGCCCCGGTACTCGTTTGAGCACGGCAGCCGCCACTCCGGGCGCCAGCCTCAACGACGTCACCGACGAGCTGCGCGTCGACGTGCTGTCCGGCAACGCGGCGCTCTCGGGCGTACCGGTGATGGTGACGGCCGTCGCTGTCCTCTCCTGACTGACGGCGACGTCGACGGGCTGCGCGCGCCAGCAACCCACGCGCCACGCGGGAGTGATCGCGGTCACCAACGCGGTCGCCATCGCCTCCGTACGGAACTCTGGCGGGCGCGATGAACGCGTCCGCTCACTCGTAACGGAGGACTCCTACGATGCTGCAACCGAGTGTCCCGGCCTGGTTCGAGATCCCCGCCCAAGACCTCGAGCGCGCCTCGAAGTTCTACGAATCGGTGCTCGACGCGCGCCTCAAGCGCGAGGAGCAGGGGGAGGTCCGCATGGCGGTCTTCCCGCACGACAAGTCGCAGCCGTCCGGCGCCCTCGTCAAGGCCGACGGCTACCGTCCGACGGAGCAGGGCTCGATCGTCTACCTCAACGTCGACGACATCCGTCCCGCGCTGGCGAAGGTCCAGAAGGCGGGCGGCACCGTCCTGCAGCCGGCCACCAAGCTGCCGGACCAGGGCGGCGTGTTCGCCCAGATCCGCGACAGCGAGGGCAACCGCGTGGGCCTCTTCGCGCGCGCCTGACGAGGCGGCGACGAGGCGATCGCGGGCGGCGGGTCGACGGCCCGCCGCCCGTTTGCACCTTGTGGTACAAAGCCGCCCATCAGCGAGAGCCTCCCCAGCGTCGAGATCGCAGGCGTCGCCAGGCGCTTCGTCGACGTCGTGGCCGTCGACGGGGTGACGCTCGACATCCGTCGCGGCGAGCTCTTCTCGTTGCTCGGACCGTCCGGCTGCGGCAAGACGACGCTGCTGCGGATGATCGGCGGCTTCGAGCTGCCTGACGCGGGGACGATCCGCATCGACGGCATCGACGTCACCGGCGTGCCGCCGCACCGGCGGCCGGTGAACATGGTCTTCCAGCACTACGCGCTCTTTCCGCACCTGAGCGTCGCCGAGAACGTCGCCTTCGGCTTCCGCTACCAGCGGTTCCCGGCGGCCGAGCACCGCCGGCGCGTCGGCGAGGCGCTGGAGCTGGTGCGCCTCGCCGGCTTCGAGCGACGGCGCCCGAACGAGCTTTCCGGCGGCCAGCGGCAGCGGGTGGCGCTCGCCCGCGCCCTGGCGCTGCAGCCGCGGGTGCTGCTGCTCGACGAGCCGCTCGGCGCCCTCGACCAGAAGCTGCGGCAGGAGATGCAGGTCGAGCTCAAGGGGCTGCAGCGCACGCTCGGCATCACCTTCGTCTTCGTCACCCACGACCAGGAGGAGGCGCTGACGATGAGCGACCGGGTGGCGGTGATGAACGCCGGCCGCGTCGAGCAGGTGGACACCGCGGCGGCGCTGTTCGAGCGGCCGCGCACCGACTTCGTGGCGCGCTTCCTCGGCGCCGGCAACTTCTTCGCCGCCACCGCCGTCGGCACCGGTGTCGCGGGCGGGCTCGAGGTCGCGCTGCCCGACGGCCAGCGCATCCGCATCGAGACCGGGGAGGCGCTACGCCCGGACGGCTCGCCGGTGCGCTTCGTCGTGCGGCCGGAGAAGCTGACCCTGCGTCGCCGCGACCTCGCCGCGCGCGGCCTGCCCTGCTTCGCCGTCACCGTCGAGGAACGCGTCTACCACGGCGTCGCCACCACCTGGACCGTGCGCGACGGGGCCGGGTCCCGTTTCACCGTCTACGCGCAGAACGATGCGTGCGCGGCCGGGCGCGGAGAGATGCGCCCGGGCGAGAAGGCGTGGCTCTGCTGGCACCCGCGCCACACCGTCCTGCTCGACTGAGATGAGCCAACGCCCTCGACCTCGCCGTCGCGGCCTCGCCGGCTACCTGCTGGCGCTGCCGAGCTGGGCCATCCTCGGCGGCTGCTTCATCGTGCCGCTGCTGCTGATGCTCCTCGTCTCCTTCGCGCGGCGCTCGACCTACGGCGGCCTGCAGCCGATCGGCGACCTCGCGAGCCACGTCGCCAGCGGCGCCTTCCTCGCCAACTACGCGCGCTCGCTCGAGCCGATCTACCTGCAGATCTACTGGCGGTCGCTGTGGCTCGCCCTGCTCACCACCGCGGCCTGCCTCCTGGTGAGCTACCCCATCGCCTACTACGTTGCCGTGCTGGCGCCGCGGCGGTGGAAGACGGCCTTGCTCGCGCTGGTGGTGATCCCCTTCTGGACCAGCTTCCTGATCCGCACCTACGCCTGGATGCTCATCCTGCGCGGCGAAGGTCTGCTCAACGTCGCGCTGCTGCGGCTGGGCGTCGTCGAGGCGCCGCTGCACCTGCTCTACGGCAACCTCGCGGTGGCCATCGGCCTCGTCTACGGCGAGCTGCCGTTCATGATCCTGCCGCTCTACGCCTCGCTCGAGAAGCTCGACCGCTCGCTGCTCGAGGCGGGCGCCGACCTCGGCGCCGGCGAGGTCGCGACCTTCTTCCGTGTCACCGTGCCGCTGACCCTGCCCGGCATCGCCGCCGGGGTCGTCCTCGTCTTCATCCCCTCGCTCGGCCAGTTCGTGGTCTCCGACCTGCTCGGCGGCGCGCGCACGGTGCTGGTGGGCAACCTGATCCAGAACCAGTTCGCGCTCGCCCGCAACCAACCCTTCGGCGCCGCCGTCGCCTTCGAGCTCGTGGCGGTGGTGCTGCTGCTGCTCTGGGCGTACGCGAGCTACGCGCGGCGGCGCGGAGAGGGTCCGCTGTGAGCAGGCATCGAGATCGCTTCGTCGCTGCGCTCCTCGCGATGACGACCTTGCCGTCATCGCGAGCGCAGCGAAGCGATCTCGATGACGACAGGGCGATGGCGCCCAGGCCACGCCTTCACCGCGCCATCCGCGTTCAGCGCACCCTCCTCGCCGTCCATGCCTGGGCGGTCTACCTCTTCCTCTACGCGCCCATCCTCGTGCTCGTGCTCTACGCCTTCAACCGCTCGCCGCGCAGCGCCGTGTGGACCGGCTTCACCCTCGACTGGTACCGCCGCCTGCTCGCCAACCGAGCGCTCCTGCGCGCGGTCGAGAACAGCCTGATCGTCGCCTTCGCCACCACCGCCATCACCACCGTCGCCGGCACGCTGGTGGCGCTGGCGCTGGCGCGCTTCCGCTTCCGCGGCAAGGGGACGACGCGGGCGGCGCTCTACCTGCCGGTGATCGTGCCCGAGGTGGTGATCGGCGCCGCGCTGGTGACCTTCTTCGGCGTCGTCCGGCTGCGGCTGTCGCTCGCGACCGTGGTGATCGCCCATGTCGCCTTCTGCCTGAGCTACGTGGCGCTCGTCGTGCGGGCGCGGCTCGCCGGCTTCGACCGCGCGCTCGAAGAGGCGGCAGCGGACCTCGGCGCCGGGGCCGGCGAGGTCTTCCGCCGCGTCACCCTGCCGCTCATCGCGCCCGGCATCCTCGCCGGCGCGCTCCTCGTCTTCACCGTCTCGCTCGACGACTACGTGGTGACCTCGTTCGTGGCCGGGGTAGGCTCGACCACGCTGCCGCTGCAGATCTACTCGATGCTCAAGGTGGGAGTGACGCCCGAGGTCAACGCGATCTCGACGCTCTTGTTGCTGGTCACCGTCGTCCTGATCGCGATGGCTCAACGGCTTCAAGGGCAGCGCCTGCAGCCGCCGGCGGCTGCCGCTGACAACGCGGCCGAGGAGAGTCGATGAAGCGCAATGCCTTCCGCCGCTCGCTGTCGCTGCTGGCGATCGTCGCCGCCGCCGCGGCCGTCGTGGTGGGCTGCCGCGCGCGCGAGGCCGCCGCGCCCGGCGGCGAGCTCCACATCTACATCTGGTCCGCCTACCTCCCCGACGCCGTGGTCGAGGAGTTCCGCCGCCGCACCGGCATCGAGGTGACGGTGGACGTCTACGACACCAACGAGGCCCTGCTCGCGAAGCTGCAGTCCGGCGTCGCCGACTACGACCTCGTCGTCCCCTCCGACTACATGCTGCGCATCCTCGGCCACGAGGGCCTGCTGCAACCGCTCGACAAGGGCAGGCTCGCGACCTTCGCCAACCTCGATCCGCGCTTCCTCGACAAGCCGTTCGACCCCGGCAACCGCTACTCGGTGCCCTACCTGTGGGGCACCACCGGCCTCGGCTACGACCGGAAGAAGCTCGGCCCGGTCGACAGCTGGAGCGCTCTCTTCGACGCGCGGCACCAGGGGCGCGTCCTCATGCTCGACGACGTGCGCGAGGTCTTCGGCGTCGCCCTGCGCACCATGGGCCGCTCGATCAACGAGCGCGACCCGGCGGTGCTGGCGGAAGCGGCGGAGCTGCTCAAGAAGCAGAAGCCCCTCGTCGCCACCTACGACAGCGGCGACTTTGCCAACGTCCTCGCCGCGGGCGACGTCGACCTCGCCCACGGCTACAACGGCCAGCTCGCGGCGGTGGTGGCGGCGGACCCGCAGCGGCTCGCCTACGTGATTCCCAGGGAGGGCGGCACGCTGTGGATGGACAGCACCGCCATCCCCGCCAAGGCGCGCAACGTCGAGGCCGCGCACCGCTTCATCAGCTACGTCCAGGAGCCCGAAGTCAACGCCCGGATCGTCGACGGCGTCCACTACGCGAGCGCCAACCTGCCCGCCCGGCGTCTCATCTCCCCCGCCATACTCAACGACGAGGCGATCTACCCCGACGACGCCACCCTCGCCCGCTGCGAGCTGCTCGAAGATCTCGGCGACGCCACCACCGTGCTCGACCGGCTGTGGACGGAGGTCAAGTCGAACTAGGTGCTGGACTCGTCAGTCGCAGTTGAGCTGCCCCTACCCACGCCGGCTGCAAGGCATCCGCGGTTGCGCTCGGCGGCGCCGCCGTGGGGCGCGCCGGGGGGAGGGCTCCCAGCCGCGCGCAGCGTCTTCGCGAGCACGGATGGGATACCCACCGGCAGGCGGGGACCACGCAGGCGGCGCCGTCGAGGGCGCAACCGCGTGCGACCACCGTTGACCGCGGGCTCCGCGTCCGCCCTCCACCACGATCTGGCCGAGAAGCCGCTCCCGCGGTTAGGATCGCCGCTCCTCTCGTCGCCCTAACCGATGCCCTTCTACCTCGAAGACTTCACCGCCGGCCAGCGCTTCCGCTCGACGACGCCGGTGCGCGTCGAGGCGGACGAGATCAAGGCCTTCGCGGCGCAGTTCGACCCCCAGCCCTTCCACCTCGACGAGAAGGCGGCGAAGGACAGCTTCTTCGGCGGCCTCGCCGCCAGCGGCTGGCACACGGCGGCATTGACGATGAAGCTCCTCGTCGGCAGCCCCTTCGAGCCGGCGGGCGGCATCATCGGCACCCGCGCCGAGGAGATGTCATGGCCGCGGGCGGTGCGCCCCGGCGACGAGCTGCGGGTGGAGGGCGAGATCCTCGAGGTGCGCGCGTCGCGCTCGCGGCCCGAGCACGGCTTCGTCAAGGCGCGGAGCACGACGCTCAACCAGAACGGTGAGCCGGTGCAGGTGCTGGTGATGAACCTGCTGGTGAAGTCCCGCGCCGGCGCCGGGGGCTGAGGCGGCGCCGCTTCAGAGGTGAAGGGAAGGAGGCCGCCATGATCGTCCTCGTCGCCGACAAGTTCCCCAAGGAAGGTCTCGAGCAGCTGCGCGCCGCCGGCGCCGAGGTGCTCTACGAGCCCGATGTCAAGGGCGAGGCGCTGGTCGACGTCGTGCGCCACTCGGGCGCCGAGGTGCTGGTGGTGCGCTCGACGGAGGTGCCGGGGGCGGCGCTGCGCGCCGGCCGCCTCGGCCTCGTCGTCCGTGCCGGCGCCGGCTACAACACCATCGACGTCGCCACCGCCTCGGAGCTCGGTATCTACGTCTCCAACTGCCCCGGCAAGAACTCCATTGCGGTCGCCGAGCTGGCGATGGCGCTGCTGCTGGCGCTCGACCGCCGCGTCGTCGACGGCGCCGTCGACTTGCGCGACGGGAAGTGGAACAAGAAAGAGTACGGCCAGGCGCAGGGGCTCTTCGGGCGCACCCTCGGCATCGTCGGCACCGGCTCCATCGGCCGCGAGGTGGCGGCGCGCGGACGCGCCTTCGGCATGCGGGTGGTGGCCTGGAGCCGCTCGCTCACCGACGAGGCGGCGCACGCCCTCGACGTCGAGCGGCTGGAGTCGCCGGTGGCGGTCGCCGCGGCGTCCGACGCGGTGTCGGTCCACCTCGCCCTCAAGCCGGAGACCCGGGGCCTTCTCGGCGCCGAGTTCTTCGCCGCGCTCGAGCCGGGAGCGCTGTTCGTCAACACCGCGCGCGCCGAGGTGGTCGACGAGGCGGCGCTGCTCGCCGCCGTCCGCGAGAAGAGGGTCCGCGCCGGCGTCGACGTCTTCGCCGGCGAACCGGCGGGCGGCACCGGCACCGTGGAGAGCCCGCTGTTCGCGGAGCCGGGGATCATCGGCAGCCACCACATCGGCGCCTCCACCGAGCAGGCCCAGGCGGCGATCGCCGACGAGACCGTGCGCATCGTGCGCGAGTACATCAGCAGCGGCCGCGTGCCCAACTGCGTCAACATCGCCAAGCGCACGCCGGCGACGCACCTGCTCGTCGTCCGCCACCGCGACCGCGTCGGCGTCCTCGCCCACGTCTTCGGCTGCTTGAAAGACGCCGGCATCAACGCCGAGCAGACCGAGAACGTCGTCTTCGACGGCGCCGCGGCCGCGATGGCGCGCATCCAGGTCGACCAGGCGCCGGCAGCCGAGACGCTGGAGGCGATCCGCAGGGGCTGCGAGGACGTCCTCGAGCTCAAGCTGGTGGAGATCCCGCGCGGGTGAGTGTCTGCACCAGAGGCCGGCTGCGGAGCGAAATCGTCATTGCGAGGAGCGCAGCGACGAAGCAATCTCGATCCCGCAGCATCGAGATCGCTTCGCTGGTTTGAAAGAGTGCTCGCGATGACGAGAGTACGGCCAAGATGACCTGCCGCGTCCTGCGCGACTACCCGCGTCGCCAGCACCTCGAGTTCTTCCGCCGCCAGGCCAACCCCTTCTACTCGCTCACCTTCGAGCTCGACGCCACGCGCGTGCGGACGCGGGCGAAGGAGGCGGGCGGCTCGACCTACGCGGCGCTGGTCTTCTGCTTCCACCGCGCGCTGCTCGGGATCGACGCGTTCCGCACCCGCCTCGACGGCGAGGACGTCGTGCTCCACGACAGCCTCGACGTCGGCATGACGGTGCCGGCGCCGGACCGCACCTTCTCCTTCGCCAACTTCGCCTGGGAGCCCGACGCCGGGCGCTTTCTCGCCGCGGCGCGCGCCGCGATGGCGGCGGCCTCGACGCGCGCGGACTTGAGCGGCGGCAAGACGCCCGACTATGCCTACTACACGGCGCTGCCGCAGGTGCCGTTCACCAGCTTCGCGCACGTGGCGCTGCCCGATCCGACGGCGGGGCAGCCCGAGACCGCCTTCGGCAAGTTCCGCGAGACCGACGGGCACAGCCACGTGCCGGTGGGCATGCTGGTCAACCACCTCTACGTCGACGGCGCCGACCTCGGCGACCTCTACGAGGCGTCGCGTGAGAGCTTCGAGCGCGCCTTCTGAACGGGGTCCACGACGATGCTGCTCCCCGAGTACGACCGCCTCGACGCCGTCGGCCTCGCCGCGCTGGTGCGGCGCGGCGAGGTGCAACCGCGCGAGCTCGTCGACGCCGCCATCGAGCGCATCGAGGCGCGCAACCCGGCGCTCAACGCCGTGGTCCACCGCCGCTTCGAGCGGGCGCGCGAGGAGGCGGCGCGGCCGCTCCCCGACGCTCCGCTGCGCGGCGTGCCGTTCCTGCTCAAGGACCTGCTCGGCGAGATGGCCGGCGAGCCGCTCACCGGCGGCTGTCGCTTCCTGCGCAACCACCGCCCGAGCTACGACGCCGAGGTGGTGCGGCGCTACCGCGCCGCCGGCGTGGTGATCCTCGGCCGCACCAACACGCCGGAGCTCGGCCTCGTCGGCACCACCGAGCCCCTGCTGCACGGCCCGACGCGCAACCCGTGGGACCGCGAGCGCAGCGCCGGCGGCAGCAGCGGCGGCTCGGCGGCGGCGGTGGCGGCGCGGATGGTGCCGATGGCGGCGGGCGCCGACGGCGGCGGCTCGATCCGCATCCCCGCCGCCGCCTGCGGCGTCTTCGGCTTGAAGCCGACGCGCGGCCGCACGCCGCTCGGGCCCGAGCGCGGCGAGGACTGGAACGGCCTCGTCGCCCAGCATGGGCTCACCCGCACCGTGCGCGACAGCGCGCTGCTGCTCGACGTCTCGCACGGCGCCGAAGCTGGGGATCCCTACGCGGCGCCGGCGGCGCCGGCGTCGTACCTGGCGTTGCTCGACCAGCCGACGCCGCGGCTGCGCATCGCCGTCTTCGACGGCTCACTCTTCGGCCGCACGATCGACCCGCGCTGCGCGGCGGCGGTGCACGCGGCGGCGGCGCTGCTGCGCGAGCTCGGCCACGAGGTCGAGGAAGCGGCGCCACGGATCGACCGCGAGGCGCTGATCCACGCCTACTTCACCATCGTCGCCAGCAACGCGGCGGGGATCCTCGCCCGCGCCGCCGCGGCGGCGGGCCGCGAGCCCGAGCGGGACGAGCTCGAGACGGTGACCTGGTTCCTGCGCCGGCTCGGCGAGCGGCTCTCCGCGGCCGAGCTGCTCGCCGCCCTCGAGGAGGCGCAGCGCGCCGGCCGCCTGCTCGCCGCCTTCCACCAGCGCTACGACGTGCTGGTGACGAGCACGCTCGGGACGCCGCCCAAGCGCCTCGGCGAGCTCGGCCCGACCCCCGCCCAGCGGCGCATCCTCGGCACTCTGTCGCGACTGCCGCTGCGTCCGCTGCTACGTTGGGCGATCGGCGCCATGGGGCCGGAGGCCCTCGAGCCGCTACCCAACACGCAGCTCTTCAACTTGACCGGCCAGCCGGCGGCGAGCGTGCCTATGGGTTGGACGCCCGAAGGGTTGCCGCTCGCCGTGCAGCTCGCCGGCCGCTGCGGCGAGGAGGGGCTGCTGCTGCAGCTCGCGGCGCAGGTCGAGACGGCCCGGCCGTGGGCCGATCGCCTGCCCACGGTCGCCGGCGGTTGACGACTGCCGAGCGGGCGCCTCAAGCCGCGGCCGGCATCTGCAGCTCCACGTTGGCGGCCGCAAAGGCTTTCGCCAGGGTCTCCTTGTCGACCGCCTTGAGCCAGGCCTCCTCCGGCGTCACCACGCCGCGCTTGACGAGGTCGACGAGGGCGTCGTTGAGCAGGATCATCCCCTTGGCGCGGCCGGTCTGCATGGCGGAGGCGAGCTGGAAGGTCTTGCCCTCGCGGATGAGGTTCGACACCGCCGGGTTGGCGAGCAGGATCTCCTGCGCCGCGACGCGGCCGCCGCCCACCTTCTTGAGCAGCGTCTGCGCGATCACCGCCTTGAGCGAGTCGGCGAGCATCATCCGCACCTGCTCCTGGCGGTCGCCGGGGAACTGGTCGACGAGGCGCTCGACGGTGGAGATGGCGGTCGTCGTGTGCAGGGTGCCGAAGACGAGGTGGCCGGTCTCGGCGGTCTCGATGGCGATGGCGATGGTCTCGAGGTCGCGCAGCTCGCCCACCAGCACCACGTCGGGGTCCTCGCGCAGCGCCGCGCGAAGCGCCTGCTTGAACGACTCGGTGTGCACGTGCACCTCGCGCTGGTTGACCAGGCAGCGGCGCGACGGGTGCACGAACTCCACCGGGTCCTCGATGGTGATGATGTGGTCGTGGCGGGTGCGGTTGATGAGGTCGACGATGGCGGCGAGGGTGGTCGACTTGCCCGAGCCCGTCGGGCCGGTGACCAGCACGAGCCCCTTCGACAGGTAGGCGAGGTTGCGCACGGATTCGGAGAGACCCAGGTCGTCGGCGGTGGGGATCTTCTCGGGGATCTGGCGCATCACCGCGCCGGGGCCGAGGCGGTCGCGGAAGAGGTTGACGCGGAAGCGGCCGGTGCCGGGCAGCTCGTAGGCGAAGTCGGTGTCGCTCCTGCCGTCGAGCTCGTCGCGGTTGCGCTGCGGGGTGATCTCCCACAGCAGCTCGCGCAGCCGCTCGCCGCTCGGCGCCGCGTAGCCCTCGATGACGGTCAAGTCGCCGTCGACGCGCCGGCGCGGCGCCTGCTGCGCCGAGAGGTGGAGGTCGGAGCCGCGGGCGGCGACGAGGTCGACGAGGAGCTGCGGGACGGAGGTGATCGGGCGCAGGGCCGTGGCGACCTCGATCCGCGGGACTTCGGCAGGCGAGGCGGCCGGGCTCGTCACCGCCGGCGGTGGGCCGACGGTCGCCGGCGCGGGAGCGAGCGGTCGCGGTGCGGGCAACGGTGCGCTCGGCGGTGCGGCGATCGTCCCGGCGGGGGGGACGACCGTGGCCGGCCGCGCGGAGACTCGCCAGCCGCCGGCGCAGACCACGGCGGAGATCACGAACTCGCCGTCGCCCACCGGGTGACGCAGCTCGATGCGCGGCGCCGAGGTCGTCGGCTCCGGCACGCGGCCGGGCACCACCTCTTGCAGCATGCGGTGGACGGTCGCCGCGTCCACGGGGCCGCGAGTGAGCGGCCGCGCGCCACCTCCCGCCTCCATTTGCGCCTCGCGCCCCGGCTCGAGCAGCAGCGAGGCGGCGGCGCCGCCCTTCTGGCGCACGGTCTGCAGGAGCTGATCGATCACCGGCATGACGAGGCCTCCCCTTGCGTGTTCACGCGCACGCGCACCACCGCGCGGCGGTTGACGTACCAGCAGTGATGTGTAGCGGTGAGGAGCAAGAAGCGCTCCTCGACCCGGTTGAGGAGATCGGAGACGCGGCAGGCGAACGGCGGCAGCCGGTAGCGCAAGTCGCCGCTGAGGCGCTCGCCCGTCACCATCTCAATCGTGGCGAAGGCCCGAAAGCTTGCCGTGTCGTCGAGCTCCGCCACCTCGGGCAGCCCGGGCGGGCACTCGAGGTAGGCGAGCTGCTCGAGGTTGACCAGCTCGACGCCGGCGACCGTCTCGCAGGGCAGGAAGAGGGTCTCCGCACTGCCCAGGCGCTCGCCCAGGGTTTCGGGACCGAGGCGACGGCCGCTCGTCGTGTGCAGGAAGACGAAGGCCTCGACCCCCTTGCCGTCGAGGGTCACCAGCCGCACCGCCAGGGCATCCACGGGAATCACCAGGGCTTCGTGCACGGGTCGCGTCCTCATGGGTTGGGAGCGGCGTGACCCGCCGCCGGCGCCTGCCATCGCAACGGAAGTGCCATGCCGAGACCTGCTCGGTGGAGGATGCAACTCCCAAGCTTCCAAGAGCTTGCCGCGAACGAGCCGGACCACGCCCGGCCCGGTCACGGCCCGGTCGTCCAGCACATGGAGGCTGGTGTCCGGCCGCCGGACGGAAGCCGTGGCGCGCCCTCAGTCGCTCTCGTGTGCTGCCAGCGGATCGGGCGCGTCGCACGTCCCCGAGTGGCGGGCGGCGATCGCCCCCAGCAAGGCCTCCAGCCGCGCCGCCCACGACTCGAGCTCGAAGCGTTGCGGATCGTCGTGCGCGTCGGCCAGCCCGGCGTCGAGAGCGGCGTGGTAGGCCGGAATCAGCCACCGCCCCGCGCGCACGCTCGCGGCCACGTAGACCAGCGCCAGACGGTCGAGCTGCGCCACCGTGAACCCCGGGTCGGGGGCGAGCGCGTCGTTGGCGGCGCCGCCGGCGGGGTGACGGCGGCGCGGCTGGATGAGCTCGACGTGCACGAAGCGGCCCTTCGCCGGCTGCCCGACCACCTTGTTCTCGAACTTGGTGGCTCGGAACGGCGTGCCGAGGTCGTGCTTGGCCAGCGACACACCCGCTCGATTGACGAAGACGTGGGCGACGGCGCCGTAACGCGAGAAGGAGTTGAATGCCCACTCCGGCTGGTCGACGTCGGCGGGGAATGGAGCGTCGTGGAAGTTGGGAGTGCTGGTGTCGTGGATGACGAAGTAGAGGGCCGGCTGGCCATCAGGGGCGTTGTCGTTGGCGCGCGACAGCGGCGCGTCGAGCGACCCGCCGAGCTCGGCCTCCGCGACGTGGTGGGCGAGCAGGAAGGAGCGCAGGTCGGCCTTGGCGACGGTCACCGACTGGCCGACGAGGTTGGAGAGCGGTGCCGGCAGCGCCTCGAGCGTTGGCCCGAGGTGGCCGAACGGCCGCACTGGGCGGAGCAGACACCTCGCTTGCTCGCTCAGGGACCCGTCGAAAGTCAGGGCGGCGGTGTCGAACGGGCAGCGGGCTTGCTGGGCAGCGTCGGCGCTGAAGGGCGCCAGCGCCAGGCCGCAGATCGCCGAGACGATCGGGGTGGGGAGGCGAATGGCTTTCATCGTGGGGCGGTCTCCTCAGAGGTTGGGAGACGGACGCAACGGGTGCCACAGCTCAAGGCCGAGCGAGGATGACCACCTCTCCTCCCCGCTCGCCGTCGCTCAACCAACCCTTGTTGGCGCGATCCGCAAGCAGGATCGCGATACGCCCGCGATCATCGACATCGCCGCGAAGCCTGACCCCGGCCGCGGATACCGTGATCGGCACGTCAAGGACCTCCGGAGAAGCTGTCAGGAGGATCAGCTTCCAAACGAACCCGCCCCCGCCTCGCAGCCGCAGCAGGAAACCTGGACCGTCTTTGAAGGCCAAAATGTCGTCGACCAGGACGACACGGTCGAGGGCCTTCAGATCGCGGGGCGCCTCACCGCTGTCCGGAACCTCGCCGATCATCGGCTCATCAGCGACCTTGCCGTCGTCGTCCCGCGCTGAAGCTGTCAAGTCTTGGGCGCCTGCTTCTCTCAAGAGCTCTCCCAGGCCATGCCGCTCGAGAACCCGCCCCGGGGAAGAGAGAATGAACACGCCGAGCTGAGGGACCGCAACCACGAGCCGCCCATCCGGCAGGAAGCGGATTGCCCCCAACGCAGCGTTCTTGAAGTGACGGAAGATCTGGGCGTCTCTAGCGTTCGTCGCCTTCTCGGTCAGAGCCAGTGGGCGCCACCTCTCCAGACCAGAATCAAGGTCCGCGACCCAGACGATCGGCCGATCAGCACCCTTTTCATAGGCCGCCACATCGGCTACTCCGAGCAAGGCGACGACACCGTCATGCACGTCGATGTCGTGAGCGAGACCAAGCCTCGATTGCGTGTGGACCATCCTGTTTCAGCGCTCTCGTCGAGGCGTACCCACGAACGCGCCGAGGCCGTATTCGAGAAGACGAGCCATGGGTGCGATACGGCCAGGTGCAGAGGAGCGAACCGTTTTGCTCCTCTGGAATACACGCTGGAGCGCTTGTCGAGGTCGATCACGGTGGCCTTCAGCGGGAGCCCATCTCTGAGATCGAGCTCGACGACGCCCCTATCGAGCACCGAAACATAGATCGAGTCTCGGTCCGCCCAACGCAGGTCCAGAGGCTTCTCGAGGTCGAGAGGAAGGTCGTAGCGCTGGATGACGCTCAGCGTTGGCCGAGCTGGTGGAGGGGCCGGCTCACCTTCGCCAAAGGCAAGTGCGCCGAGGCAGGCGATGGCCAACGCCGCAACTGACTCCCAACCGCGAACCTGGCGCAGACTCGCGCTCATTATCACCCCCTTCCCAATGGCTGCAGCCCAAAAAAACACCGAAGTTGAACGACACTACTAGCGCCTGGTCCCGTACCTCAAAGCTTCGGCTGTCAAGCTTCGGCCAGCCCCGGGGCAAAGGAGCCGGGGAAGTACGGCGCGCTAGCCGCCTACGGCGCCGTGAGGTCGGCGAGAATCTTCTCCAGGCATCCCTCGAGCATCGCCCGGTCGAGGTCGGGCTGGCGGACGGCGCGCACCATGAGGCCCTCGATGACGCACTGCAGGCCGAGCACGCGCCGCTCTGCCATCGCCTCGTCGAGCTCGCCGCCCTCGGCGCGGACGCTGCGCCGGAGCGCCTCGACCAACCGCGCGCGGACCATCTCGTCGGCGGCCCGGGTCACCTCGGCCACTCGCGGGTCCCGACTCGCCTCGGCCGCCATCTCGAGGAAGAGCGCCGCGCTCATCTCCTCCTCCTGCGGCCGGCTCCAGCGCTCGAAGTGCTCGAGCAGGGCGGCCACCAGGTCCTGCGACGAGCCGATGGAGTCGAGCAGGGCGCGTGCCTCCTCCATCTGGCGGTCGACGATGCCGCGCACGATGGCGTCCTTGCTGTCGAAGTAGCGGTAGATGAGACCGGTGCTCATCTCCGCCGTCTTGGCGATGTCGGCGATGCTGGCGGCGTGGAAGCCGTGCTCGACGAAGCAGCGCTTGGCGGCGCGCAGGATGCGTTCGCGCTGCGCCCGCGCCCGCTCGCCGGCCTCGCGGGCGTTCGCCGATGCCACCGGCAGCAGCGGGCCGTTCGGTGGCGCGCCGGGCGGCGAGTCGTTCACTCGCTGCGTTCCTTCCAGCCCCCTCCCAACACCCGGTACAGCTCCACGCGGTTGCGCTGCTCGGCGAGGCGGATGACGATCAGCCCCTGCTGCGCCGCGTAGCGGATGCGCTGCGAGTCGAGCGCCACCAGGTAGCTGTCGCGGCCGGCCTGGTAGCGCTCGCGCGACAGCTCGTAGGCCCGCGAGGCGGCGTCGGTGAGCGCCTGCTGCGCCGCGCGCTGTCGGCCGAGGCTGCGGTCGAGGGCCAGCGCGTCGGCCACCTCGCGGAAGCCGGTCTGGATGGCGCCCTCGTAGTCGGCCACCGCGATGTCGCGGCCGATCTCGGCGGCGCGGCGGCCGGCGCGCAGGCGCCCGCCCTGGAAGATCGGCACCGTCACCTGCGGGATGAAGCTCCACGAGCCGCTGCCGCCGCTGAAGAGGTCGGAGAGGTCGTCGCTGCTGCGGCCGGCAAGGGCGGTGAGCGCGATGCGCGGGAAGTAGGCGGCGCGCGCGGCGCCGATGCTGGCGTTGGCGGCGCGCAGCAGGTGCTCGGCGGCAAGCACGTCGGGGCGGCGCAGCAGCACCTCCGACGGCAGCCCCGGCGGCGGCGCGGCGATGGCGGCGACGCGATCGTCGAAGCGCTCGGGGAGCAGCGCCGGGTCGATGGGGCCGCCGACGAGCAGGACCAGGGCGTTGAGGTCGCGCGCCACCTCGCCCTCGAAGCGGGCGGCGTCGACGCGCGCCGACTCGACCGTGGTGCGCTCCTGCGCGAGATCGAGACCGGAGACGGCGCCGAGCTCGTGGCGCTTCTCGGTGAGGGCGAAGGACTCCTCCTGGCTCTTCACCGTCTCCTCGGCGAGCCGCTGCAGCTCGCGGTCGGCGGCGAGCGCGAGATAGCCGTCGGCGACGGCGGCGATGAGGGAGAGCTGGGCGCCGCGGCGGTTCTCGTCGCTCGCGAAGTACTGCTCGAGCGCCTCGTGCGAGAGGCTGCGCACGCGGCCGAAGAGGTCGAGCTCGTAGGCGGTGACGCCCACCTCGAGGCTGTAGCTGGTGACGGTCTCGGCGTCGCCGCCCGTCTGCGCGCTGGGCAGCCGCGTGCGCGCCGCGGTGGCGGCGGCGTCCACCGAGGGCAGGCGGTCGGCGCGGCGGATGTCGTAGAGAGCGCGGAAGCGCGCCACGTTGAGCACGGTGGCGCGGAAGTCGCGGTTGCCTTCCAGCGCGAGGGCGATGAGCTGCTCGAGGCGCTCGTCGGCGAAGAAGTCGCGCCAACCTGTATCTGCTGCGGCGGCTCCGCCGCCTACTTCGGAGGCCGCGGCTTCGCCGCGTGGGTCGTTGGTGACCTCGGTCGTCGCCGGGATCGGCCAGCTGGTCGGGATGGGCGCCGGCGGCAGCTGCAGCTTCGGCTCGAGACTGATGCAACCGCCGGCGAGCAGCGTCGCCGCGAGCAGCGCGGAGGTGGCACTCGCGCGCCGCATCACGCCGTCGCTCCCGGCAAGGTCTCGGCTTCGAGCGGCGCCGCCGCCCGTCGTCGGGCGAGCAGCTTGCGCACGGTGACGAAGAAGAGCGGGATGAAGAAGATGCCGAGGAAGGTGCCGGCCACCATGCCGCCCAGCACGCCGGTGCCGATGGCGCGCTGCGCCCCCGAGCCGGCGCCGCTGGCAAGCGCCAGCGGCAACACCCCGAGGCCGAAGGCGAGCGAGGTCATGAGGATCGGCCGCAGGCGGTCGCGCACCGCCTGCAGCGTCGCCTCGACGAGCCCCATGCCCTTCTCCGTGTACTCCTTGGCGAACTCGACGATCAGGATGGCGTTCTTGCTCGACAGGCCCACCGTCGCCAGCATCGCCACCTGGAAGTAGATGTCGCGCGAGAGGCCGCGCAGCATGGTGGCGAGCACGGCGCCGAGCACGCCGAGCGGCACCACCAGCAGCACCGCGGTGGGGATCGACCAGCTCTCGTACAGCGCCGCGAGGCAGAGGAAGACGACGATGATCGAGAGCGTGTAGAGCAGCGGCGTCTGCGCGCCCGAGGCGCGCTCCTGGTAGGACTGCCCCGTCCACTCGATGCCGAAGCCCGGCGGCAGCTGGGCGACCATGCGCTCGATCTCCTTCATGGCGTCGCCCGAGCTCACCCCGGGCTTGCCCTCGCCGGTGATCTGCATCGCCGGCGCGCCGTTGAAGCGCTCCAGCCGCGGCGAGCTGCTGCGCCAGTGCGAGGTGGCGAAGGCGGTGAACGGCACCATCTCCCCCCCGCGGTTGCGCACGTACCAGCGGTCGAAGTCGCGCGGCACCATGCGGAAGGGCGCGTCCGCCTGCAGGATCACCCGCTTGACGCGGCCGCGGTCGATGAAGTCGTCGACGTAGCGGCCGCCCCAGGCGAGCGACAGCGTGTCGTTGACCTCGCCGATGGAGAGATCGAGGGCTCCGGCGCGGGCGACGTCGACGTCGACCCGCAGCTCGGGAGTGTCCTCCTGGCCGTTGGGGCGGACGTTCTGCAGCAGCTTGCTCTGCGACGCCATGCCGAGGAGCTGGTTGCGGGCGGCGGTGAGCGCGTCGTGGCCCTGCCCGCGCAGGTCCTTGAGGTAGAAGTCGAAGCCGGCGCTGGTGCCGAGCTCGAACACCGGCGGCGGCGGGAAGGCGAAAACCATGGCGTCCTTGATCTGCATCAAGGCGCCCATGGCGCGGCCGGCGATCGCCTCGACCGACTCGTCCTTGCCCTTGCGCTCCTCCCAGTCCTTGAGCTTGATGAAGGCGATGCCGGTGTTCTGTCCCGAGCCGGCGAAGCTGAAGCCCTGGACGGTGAACAGCGACTCCACCGTGTTCTTCTCGTCCTCCAGGAAGTGTCTCTCGAGCGGCAGGATCGACTTCAGGGTGCGCTCCTGGGTGGCGCCCACCGGCGCCTGCACGATGGCCATCATGAAGCCCTGGTCCTCGTTGGGCAGGAAGGCGGTGGGCAGGCGCAGGAAGAGGAAGGCCATCGCCGCCGCCAGGCCGAGGTAGAGCAGCATGAAGGCGACGCCGCGCGAGAGCATGCCGCCGACGGCGGCGCGGTAGCGGCCGCTGGCGCTCTCGAAGGCGCGGTTGAACCAGCCGAAGAACCCGCCGCGTTCCTCGTGCGCCTCGACGTCGTGGGGCTTGAGCATGGTGGCGCACAGCGCCGGCGTGAGCACGATCGCCACCACCACCGACAGCCCCATCGCCGCCACGATGGTGATCGAGAACTGCCGGTAGATGACGCCCGCGGCGCCGCCGAGGAAGGCCATCGGGATGAACACCACCGCCAGCACCAGGGCGATGCCGACGAGGGCGCCGGTGATCTGGTCCATCGACTTGCGCGTCGCCTCCAGCGGCGACAGGTGCTCCTCGCGCATCAGGCGCTCGACGTTCTCCACCACCACGATGGCGTCGTCGACGAGCAGGCCGATGGCGAGCACCATGGCGAACATGGTGAGCATGTTGATCGACTGGCCGAGGGCGGCGAGGATGCCGAAGGTGCCGAGCAGCACGACCGGCACGGCGATCGTCGGGATCAAGGTCGCGCGCAGGTTCTGCAGGAAGAGGTACATGACGAGGAACACCAGGCCCACCGCCTCGAGCAGGGTCTTCACCACCTCGATGATCGAGGCGCGCACGAAGGGCGTGGTGTCGAACGGGATCACCGCCTTCAAGCCGGGCGGGAAGGAGCGCTCGAGCTCGCGCACCATCGTCTCGACGCCCACCGCCGCCTCGAGAGCGTTGGCGTTGGTCGCCAGGTTGACGGCGACCCCCGAGGCCGGCTTGGCGTTGTAGCGGGTGATGAAGCCGTAGTTCGAGGAGCCGAGCTCGACCCGCGCCACGTCGCCCAGCCGCAGCGCCGAGCCGCCGGGGCTGCTGCGCAGGACGATGTTGCGGAACTCTTCGGGCGTCTGCAGGCGACCCTGCGCGGTGATGGTGGCGTTGAGCTGCTGGCCGGGCACCGACGGGGCGTCGCCGAGCTGGCCCACCCCCACCTGCGCGTTCTGCGCCCGGATGGCGGCGACCAGATCGCCCGGGGACAGCTTGTAGGCGTTGAGCTTCTCGGGGTCGAGCCAGATGCGCATCGCGTAGGGGGCGCCGAAGAGCTGCACGCTGCCGACGCCCTTGACGCGCGACAGCGGCTCGACGAGGTGGCTGGCGACGTAGTCGTCGATGTCGCTGCGCGTCATCCGCCCATCCTCGGAGACGAAGCCGACGACGAGCAGGAAGCTGGGGTTGGCCTTGGTCGCCGTGATCCCCTGCTGCTGCACGATCTGCGGCAGCAGCGGGATGGCGCCCTGCAGCTTGTTCTGCACCTGCACCTGGGCGATGTCGGGGTCGACGCCGTTCTCGAAGGTCAGCGTCACCGCCACGGCGCCGTTGTTCTCGCTCGTCGACGACATGTAGATGAGGCCGTCGAGCCCCTTCATGTTCTGCTCGATGATCTGCGTCACCGAGTCCTCGACCGTCTGCGCCGAGGCGCCGGGGTAGAAGGCGGAGACGGTCACCGAGGGTGGCGCGATCGTCGGGTAGCGCGAGATCGGCAGCCGGGCGATGGAGAGGGCGCCCACCAGCATGATGACGATGGCGATCACCCAGGCGAAGATGGGGCGGTCGATGAAGAACCTGGCCATGGCGTCGACCCTCGCTTACTCGGACGCCGGCGGCTGCTGCTGACCTGGCGGAGGTCCGCCGGGCGGCGCCGGCGGCGCGGCGCCGAGCTCGATCGCCTGCGCCGGCATCCCCGGCTGCACCTTTTGCAGCCCTTCGACGATGACGCGGTCGCCGGCGGCGAGCCCTTCGTCCACCAGCCACTTGTCGCCGATGGTGCGCGACACCCTCACCTGGCGCACCGCCACCTTGCCGTCGGGCTCGACGACCATGGCGCTGGCGTTGCCCTTGGGATCGCGGGTGATGCCCTGCTGCGGCGCCAGGATGGCGTCGGCGTCCTTGGCCTCGGCGAGCACGGCGGTGACGTGCATGCCGGGGCGCAGCACGTACTCGGGGTTGGGGACGAGGATGCGCAGCGCGAAGCTGCCGGTGCCCTCGTCGACGGTGACGTCGGTCGCCTGCAGCTTGCCGGGGTGGACGTAGCGGCTGCCGTCCTCGAGGGTGATGGTCACCGGTGTGCCTTCGTCGCCGGCGGCGATCTCGCCGCTGGCGATCTCGCGGCGCAGGCGCAGCCACTCGCTGCTCGACTGGTTGACGTCGACGTAGATGGGGTCGAGCTGCTGCACGGTGGCGAGCGGATCGTCCTGGTTGGCGGTGACGAGAGCGCCGGCGGTGACCGCCGACATGCCGACGCGGCCGGAGATCGGCGCCGCGATGCGGGCGTAGCGCAGGTTGAGCTGGTGGCGCTGCACCATGGCGCGGCCCGCCGCGACGTCGGCCTCGGCGGCGCGCTGCGCGGCGACGGCGTCCTCCTTCTCCTGCTCGGAGACGGCGTCGATCTTGCGCAGCTCGACGGCGCGCTCAGCGGCGAGCCGTGCCGCCTGCGCCGCCGCCTCCGCCTTGGCGAGCGCGGCGCGGGCGTTCTGGTACTCGGCGCGATAGACCGAGTCGTCGAGCTCGTAGAGCGGCTGCCCGGCCCTGACGATGCCGCCCTCGGTGAACAGTCGGCGCTCGACGATGCCGTTGACCTGCGGCCGCACCTCGGCCTCGGCCACCGGCGTCGTGCGGCCGGGCAGCTCGCGCGTGAGGGTCACCGCCTCGGACTCGAGGGTCACCACCGTGACCTGCGGCGGCGGCATCTGGGGCGGACCCTCCTGCTTGCCGCCGCAGGCGAGAGCGAGGGTGACGAGGACCAGCGGCAGGGCGCGGCGAACGGAGGCGGCGGAGGAGACGGATGGCGGGACTGGAACCATGGGGCGGGAATCTCCACGGGTTGGCGACGGGGGGCGAGGAAGAGCGCCGCGCGGCGTAATCGCGGCGTTAACTGAGCGTTCATTCTCGTCGCGGCCAACCGCCGCTGTCAAGCGCGGAGGGACGAACGGCAGCCAGCCGCGGCCGAGCGGCGGTTACGGGCTCGCCGGCGGCGGCAGCTTGGGCTTGGCCTCGATGACCGGCGTGAAGCGCTCGCGCTCGCCGGTCAGGGAGATGCTCTCGACGTAGTAGTAGTACTTCTGGTGGGGGTCGATGGTGTCGTCGACGTAGCTGTAGCGCTGCGGCTCGTCGGTGGTGCCGGCGCCCGGGATGGGGTCCTTGGTGAGGCGCTCGAAGGGACCGTCGGGGCCCGTGCCGCGGTAGACGTCGTAGCCGAAGTTGTCGACCTCGCTGGCCGTCGACCAGCGCACGGTGTTGCGGTAGGGCGGCGCCGGAGTGAGAGAAGGTGAGGGCGACGGCGACGGCTCCGCCGCGAGCGGCGCCGCGGGAGAAGGTGTCGGCGATGCGGCGGCCGGTGCCGGTGCCGTCGCCGCCGGCGGCGCGGGCGCGGCGCTGCCGCAGGCCAGCAGGGTGGCCGCCGCGGCAGCCGCCGACCAGATCGCGGGAACCCTCACGGCGTGCCCGCCTGTTGCGGCGCCTCGGCGCCCGGCCGCGGCGGCCGCGGCAGCCGCAGCGCCGGGTCGCCGAGCAGGTTGTACTGCTCGACGAAGTCGCGGTCGTGCGACAGCCGCTTGGCGTTCTGCAGCGCCTCGCCCAGCGTGGGCGCGATGAGGATCTGGTCGACGAGCAGCTGGCTCATGGTCAGGTTCGGCGCGTTGCGCCACGACGCGGCCACCACCGCCACGGCGCCGCGCTGCGGGTCGCGCAGGAACTTCTCGCCGATCGAGTCGGCGGTGGGGTGGTCGAACGGCGCCGAGTAGCAGGTCATGGCGAGCACCACCGGCAGCCGCTCGCTGGGCGCCAGCTTGTCGACGTCGTCGAGGTTGAAGAGGTCGCGGTGCTTGGTCCAATCCGGCGGCCCCGTCCGCCAGATGAAACGGCCGCCGTGGCCGACGAAGTGCACCAGCAGCGAGCCGCGGCCGATGGCGTCGCGAATGGCGGCCTGGTCGGCGTCGCTCGCCGTCACCCCCGCCTTGGCGTAGATCTTCTCGCCGGCGAAGCCCTGCTCGGCCACGTGCGTGGCGAGGCGGTCGGTCATCGTCTGGAAGCCGATGTCCTCGTTGCTGATCCACAGCACCTGGCGGCGCCAGTCGCCCGGCGGCGGCGAGGTCTCGTAGCGCACCACCTTGTCGACGATGGCGGCCACCTCGGCGGCGGTGACCACCGGGAACCGCCCCACCGCCAGCTCGGGCTTCTCGTCGTCGCCGGCGACCGAGACGAACCAGTTGTCGCTCGCCGCGTGACCGTCGTAGGTGCCCGAGCTCCAGGTGGGGATCAGGTTGCGGTGCAGCCGCTGCTCGGGCGCGTAGGCGGTGCTGCCGATCTTGGCGAAGGCGGTGCCGTGGCCGGGATTGAAGACGGCGTCGGGGTAGTGGTCTTCGTCGGGGTGCTCGCCGAGGTCCCAGCTGGCGTCCCCCACCAGCAGCAGGAAGCGCGGCGCCGGCCGCCGCCACTGCTGGTGGGCGTGGGCGACGAAGGCGCGCAGCGCCTCGGGGTGCGGGATGCCGTGGCTGAACTCGTCGTAGACGTCTTGCACCTCGGCGACGGTGACCGCGAGCCCCTGCGCGCGGCGCAGCGCGAGCAACGGCGCGAGGGCCGGGCGCAGCTCCGGCGTGGTGACCACCAGGTAGTCGGCCTGTTGATCGCCGGCGCGCAGGTGCGACGGCTGGTCGCGCTCGACGGCGGCCGGAGCCGCGAGCTTGTCGTCGACGACGACGTCGAGCCCGCCGCCGGCAACGGCGCCGAAGCCGAAGAGGCCGTGCGATCCGCCGGCGCCGGCGCGGCCGACGCGCCGCGTGCCGCTCTCGGTGTAGAGCACCACCCGCTTGGCCCCCGGCGCCGCGAGGCTCAGGTGCGTCGCCTCGCCGGCGAGCTCGAGGTGCTGCTGCTCGGCGTGGAGCTCCTTGACCCGCGGGAAGACGACCTCGATCCAGTCGACGACGAGGACGTCGACCAGGGGGTCGCCACCGGTGCCCGCGCGCTTGGGAACGCGCACCGCGAGCTCGTGCCCTCCGGCGGCGAGGCTCCGCGGCGCCAGCGACGGCAGCTGCAGGTCGTAGACGCCCTGGGTGTTGTTCCACTCGCCGCCGCCCAGCGGCTTGCCGTCGAGCGTCACCTCGACGCGGTGGTCGGGGGTGGTCGGTTCCGGCTTGCTGGCGGGGCGCGACCAGCCGCGCAGGCGGAGGCGGATCTCCACCGGGCGGTCGCTCGCGACGTCGAGCTCGGCGAGGTCGAGGGTCTGGCGGAACGGCTCGGCGTCGATCTGCGTCAGCTTCGCCCAGTACCACAGCTCCTGCTGGCGCTCCTGCTCGCCGGGGTAGCGCAGCAGGAGCACGTCGCGCTCGAGGTGCTGGCGCGACAGCAGGCTGGTCGCCGCGGCGGGCGCGCTGGTGGTCACCGCC
>JADMIO011298070.1_pt1 | contig 23726 bp, 18 predicted proteins | sample 8958161 | NCBI WGS metagenome assembly JADMIO01 (sample SAMN16585339, study PRJNA669376) | soil metagenome | isolation source: Crop rotation soil | place: USA: Cullars Rotation, Alabama | collected 2011
GCTCGCCGACGTGGTCGACCAGAGCACCGCTGACGCGCTCCGCCTCGCCGGCCAGAGCCCCGACCTGGGCGCGCGCGCCAAGGCGGCCGAGCGCGCCCGACAGCAGGTCGACTCTCAGCTCGAGCGCCTGCGTGCCCGCCGCGCCGCCATCGAAGAGCGCGCAAAAAAGCTGCGCCGCCGCCACTGAGTCCCGTAGTGGCGACGGCGCGTGATGATCGGATGCGAGAAGAGGTCTTCGCCGTCCGTGTTGCGGTAGCGAAGACGAGCTTCTATTGAGCAACTGCCAGGCCAGGTGTGGATCGCCACGCCATCGCGCACAGTTGCGGCGCGTGCGGCCGATTACGACCAGATCGTCCCTCCTGTTTTCGGTCAGCAGGCTGGCAGAGTAGCCACCACCCGCTAAGGTCCGGATGGCTCATGCGTTGCAAGCCGCAGTTCGCTCGCATGTCTCGGTGGAAACGGCTGCTGAGAAGCCCGCTGGCGTGGAGCGCTGTTCTGCTCGCGGTCACCGGCACGCTCGCCCTGCGCATGTGGGCGGCGGAAGCGGTGGCGGCACACAACTGCGGGCATCTGTCTGCCATCGGGCTGCCGGCCTGGCGCGGCGACCCGAGCTGCAGCTGTCATCTCTGGCGGCCCGGGGACGATCCGGCGCGGGGCTGCAGCGGCGAGCCGGTTCCGTGTGACGACACGCGTTTTCCGGCCTGCCCGTTCGCCTCCGGCCTCGGCTGCCACCTCGAGGTGGTCGGCACCGGGCAGCGCCCGGCACCGGGAAAATTGCCGGCCGGCATCTACACCCACGCCGACCTGGCGGGAACCATCCACGACCTGTGTTGCGCCGTCCATTACGCGGAAAATCCGGCGCTGCGCGGCGTCGCCGCCAACGGCTGTCACGGCCCGCCTGCGCTCGAAGAGCCCTGCCAGGAGCACAGCGACTGCAGCTGCCACACGCCGGATTGCCGGAGCGCAGGCTGCACGCAGATCGGCCGCTGGTGGCAGCGCTACTGTTTCCAGCAGCCGTATGAGAGCTCGATGTGGAGCGAGGGCTTTCCGCTGCAGAAGGCGAGCGATCCGGACTATCCCTGTTTTCAGGAGTGGGAACACGCCTGGGAGATGAACGACCAGCCGTTTTTCCTGGCCCACTGGGAGGTGATGGTCGATTCCAGCTGTCGCTGGCAGATCGCCGACGTGCAGCGCTTCCGCGACCTTTGCACCCTCGCGCCGTCGCTGCGCGCGCCCGACGGCACCTACCTGGGTGAGCAGGACTGGCTGCTCGGCGACCGCCAGCCGCCCCGTGTCGCGGCGGAAAGCGGAGAGGAAGAGGTGATCGGCCTCCTGCCGGATCAGGTGGCCGCCTTCTGCCGCAGCGGTTGCTACGGCGTCGATCGCGACGAGATCTTCGACCTGGTGCTGGACAGCGACATCGTCTGCTGCGCGGCCGGCGCCGATTGCGCGCGCTTTTCCAGCTGGTACTGCCGCCCGATCGATTCCTGCGGCCCGCTGGTGGGCGACTCCCCCGACTGATGCATACAATCGGCCGGTGCGGAGCGCGTGCCTGCTTCTGACCGTTCCTCTGGTCGCGCTGGCGAGCAGGAGCGAGGCGCACGCGCAGTTTTCCTGGGGCCTGGCGATGGAAGCCGGCGCCGAGTACGACAGCAACGTCCACCGTGTGGATGGCACCGATCCGGCGCAGCAGCGGGGGGCGCCGCTGTTTCGGCTCGGCGCGCGCACCTACGTGTCGAACCGGAGCGGCGGCGGGGTGCTCAGCCGCCTGTTCGTTCTCGCCGCCACCAAGACATTCGCCACCCGCGAGGCGCAAAACGAGAACGCCTTCATCTTTCAGGGGAACGGCGAGACCAGCATCGGGCTGGTCGGACCGATCTGGGCCGGCATTCGCGCCAGCGGCTATACCGCCAAGAACTACGAGCTCGCCTCCCCGCAAGGTGCGCCGGCGCCGAACCCGAACCCGGAAGACATGCAAGCGCTGGTGGTGTTGCCGCCGCGCACCTTTTCGCTGGCGGGCGCGGACCTGTTCGCGATTTTGCCCGGTCCGGATCAACACCGGATCACCGCCGCGGTTGGTCTTCGCTACTTCCAGTTCGATTCGGAGAAGACCTCGGACTGGTGGAGCGACAGCTACGGGATCCAGTATGCGGCGAGCTTCCCGCTCGGCCGGCAGGAGGACGGGCGCAGCCTCGACGTGGCCGCCACCTACTTTTTGCAGCGGCGCGACTACTTCCGCGGCGACGCCTTCACCACCAGCTGCCCCGACGACGTCCCGCAAGGGGGCGACTGTTCCCGGCCGGCCAACTCGCCCGGCGTGCACAACCGCGCCGACCTGTTTCACTCGCTGGGCGCCGAGGTGCTCTACAGCGGCGGTCTGCTCGCCAAGGCGCGTTACGAGCTCTCACTGGTCGACTCCAACTCCTACGGCCAGTCGGTGCTGCGCCAGCGATTGGAGCTGAAGTTGGTCACCGAGCTGTTCGATTCCGGCTACTTTTTGACCGTCGCTGGCGCCGTGCTCCTCAACCTGTACCTCGACGCGCTGCCGCTCACCGACGTCGACCGACAAACCTTCATCACCATCGAGGAAGAAAACCGGAACTCGCTGGCGCTGGGGCTCTCCCATGACTTCGACCAGCTCGAGCTGGAGGCGCGCTACACGATTTTTTCCAACGAGTTCGCCAGCGACGAGACCGCCTTCCGGCGCCAGACCTTCTATCTGGGCGCCGTCTATCGCTTCAAAGGGATGTGAGCGGCCGCCCCGGTTCTGTGCTAAGAGCCGGTCACCATGCGCAGCGGCGCGCCCCGAATTCTGCTCCTGGCACTGTTTGCCCTCGCCCCCGGCTGCTCCAAGCCGAGCACGGACGAGTGCGAGCAGCTCTGCCGGCGCTTCTCCGAGCTCAACTACCTCGAGCAGGGCGATACCCCGGAGCGGCGCGCCCGCTGGGCGGCGATGCAGACCGAGGACGCCTTTCTCAAGCATCTGGACAACTGCGTCACCCAGTGCAAGTACGAGGGGGGCAGCAAAGACATGGTCGTCTGTGTCAAAGACGCCAAGACCGCTTCCGACGCCCGCGCCTGCGTCGCCGAAGAAGAGTAGAAAAGACCCGGCAGCGCCGCCGCAAGAGAGTGAGTCTCGAGCGCGCGGTGCTCGAAAAAAAAGAGCGCCCCGGGTGGGGCGCTCCTGATTGATCGCGATCGAAGTGGACGGGGACTAGAAGTCGCCCATGCCGCCCATGCCGCCGCCGCCGTGGCTATGGCCACCGCCGGCCGGCTCTTCCTTCTTCGGCTTCTCGGCGATCAGCGCCTCGGTGGTGAGCAGGAGGCCGGCGACCGACGCGGCGTTCTGCAGCGCGGTGCGGACCACCTTGGTCGGGTCGATGACGCCGGCCTCGAGCAGGTCTTCGTAGTCGCCCTTGGCAGCGTTGAACCCGAAGGCACCTTTGCCGCCCTTCACCTTCTCGACGATGATCGAGCCGTCCCAGCCGCCGTTCTGCGAGATCTGGCGCAGCGGCTCCTCGAGGGCGCGCTTGACGATGCGCACGCCGAACTGCTGCTCTTCGCTGAGCTTCAGTGCCTCGAGGTCCGGCAGGCAGCGCAGCAGAGCGACGCCGCCGCCCGGGACGATGCCTTCCTCGACCGCGGCGCGAGTGGCGTGCATGGCGTCCTCGACGCGGGCCTTCTTCTCCTTCATCTCCACCTCGGTGGCGGCACCGACGCGGATGACTGCCACGCCGCCGACCAGCTTGGCGAGGCGCTCCTGGAGCTTCTCGCGGTCGTAGTCGGAGGTGGTCTCCTCGATCTGCATGCGGATCTGCTTCACGCGTCCTTCGATGTCGGTCTTCTTGCCGCCGCCATCGACCACGGTGGTGTTGTCTTTGTTGATGGTGATCCGCTTGGCCTTGCCGAGGTCAGCCAGGGTGACGTTCTCGAGCTTGAGGCCGAGATCCTCGGTGATCGCCTGGCCGCCGGTGAGGACGGCGATGTCCTTGAGCATCTCTTTGCGGCGGTCGCCGAAGCCCGGGGCCTTCACCGCGCACACCTTGAGGGTGCCACGCAGCTTGTTGACCACCAGGGTCGCCAGCGCCTCGCCTTCCACGTCCTCGGCGATGATGAGGAGCGGCTTGCCCTGCTTGGCCACCTGCTCGAGCACCGGCAGCAGGTCCTTCATGCTGCCGATCTTCTTCTCGTGGGTGAGGATGAGGGCGTCTTCGAGCACGCACTCCATCCGCTCGCTATCGGTGACGAAGTACGGGGAGAGGTAGCCGCGGTCGAACTGCATACCCTCGACCACGTCGAGCTCGGAGTTGAGCGTCTTGCTCTCCTCGACGGTGATGACGCCCTCTTTGCCGACCTTCTCCATCGCGTCCGCGATCATCTGGCCGATCGACTCGTCGCCGTTGGCGGAGATGGTACCGACCTGGGCGATCTCCTTGTGGCCCTTGGTCGGCTTGGACTGCTTGGTCAGCGCCTGAATGACCTTCTCGACCGAGGCCTCGACGCCGCGCTTGATCTCCATCGGGTTGTGACCGGCGGCGACCAGCTTGGAGCCCTCGCGGAAGATCGACTGGGCGAGAACGGTGGCGGTGGTGGTGCCGTCGCCGGCGTTGTCGGAGGTCTTGGAGGCGACCTCTTTCACCATCTGTGCGCCCATGTTCTCGAACTTGTTCTCGAGCTCGATCTCCTTGGCGACGGTGACGCCGTCCTTGGTGACCGTGGGGGCGCCCCACGACTTCTCGATGACGACATTGCGGCCGCGCGGTCCGAGCGTGACTTTCACCGCGTTGGCCAGGATGTTGACGCCCGACATGATCTGGGCGCGCGCGAGTTCCTGGAAAATGATTTCTTTGCTAGCCATAACTCTTCTTTCCTCTGTGACTTACCGAACGATCACTCGACCACGCCGAGGACTTCTTCCTCGCGCAAGATGAGGTGCTCCACGCCGTCGAGCTTGATCTCGGTGCCGGCGTACTTTCCGAACAGCACCTTGTCGCCCTTTTTCACGTCGAGCGAGACGAGGGTGCCGTCGTCCAGGCGTTTGCCCGCGCCGACAGCGATTACCTCGCCGGTCAACGGGCGCTCTTTGGCGGTATCCGGGATGATGATCCCGCCCTTGGTCGTCTCCTGCTCGTCGAGGCGGCGAACGACCAGGCGGTCTTGAAGCGGACGAATTTTCACTGGTTCCTCCTCGGGAAGCCGATTTTTGTTAGCACTCACAATAGGCGAGTGCTAGCAAGCGCGCAGTTTAAACACGAGACGAGGGCAGGCAACCCCCAAGCGACTGAAATTTTGCCGTTTCCAGATCTGAGACGAGGGTCCGGATTGTGGCCGTTGTGCGTACACCAACCTACATACGACCAGCCGCGTCAATCCGGAGGTTTTAACCGACTGGAAACAATGGGGTTCTTGAATACTCCGGAGGCTGGCCGACAATAAGAACATGGGCGTAACTCCGGCTGTCTCTGTCGATGCCTTCTTCCAGGAAATGGTTACGGACGCGCTCACCGAGCAAGGGGTCAAGGCAAGCCCCCCAACCGAGGTCTATCTCGTCGGGCTGCTGGGTGAATTCACCCGGCACCGGATCCCGGATGAGCCGCTTTCACTGAAGCTTGTGGAGGCCGGCCAGCTGCCTGGCACCGGCGAGCAAGTCCGCGCCCTCAAAGAGGTCGGCGACACGACGCTGTATTTGTCCGGGTTCTTTGTCGAGTCCCTCGAGCGGCACCTGGTGGGCGCCAACTACTATCAGGGCCTCGGGGAGGCCGCCTACGGGCAGCTGGCGCACCGACTGAGCGCCTCTCAGGTGGGCGCGGTCTACCGCGAGCTCTCCGCCCGCTTCCCCTGCTTCGTGGCCGTGCTCTCTGCCATTAGAACGAAGGTTCACGTCGAGAACGACGTGGTCTCGCTCTACCAGCAGTGGCTGCACACTCGCTCCGAGGTGGCCGAGAAGCGGCTGCGCGCTCTTGGCCTGATCGTCCCGGAGGGGGGCGGCCGCGGCCAGGGCGGGGGTTACCTCCAGTAGTGCTCGACCGCTTGCAGCGGGGCCTCGAGCGCCTCTACCGGGTCGAAACCGACCTGACGATCGACGACTTTCTCATCGATGGCGATGCGCGCGACAAGCTCGGCGTGGCGCGCCGCCCGCGCGAACAGCTGCTCTTGCGCGAGGAGGGGGAAGAGCTCGAGCTCGGCCTGTTCGTCGACCGGCGCGCGCTCGGCAACCTGGCCGCCAACGATCCGAGCCACCACCTCGATGCCGGCAACTTCGGCGATTTCTTGCTCGCAGTGGAAGGGGTGAGCCACTTCGTCTTCGTCGCCTGGCGCGCGCGCCGGCAGCAGCAAGTCTCCGCCCTCGAGCTCGAGCTTCAGGCCGAGGTCGATAAGTATGTCACCTGCCTGCTCGCCGGCGAGCCATCGGCGGCGCTTCGACAGCGCCTGTTCGTCGATTGCCAGTACGAAGAGGATCTCGACGACAGCGAGCGCGATCGCTACCAGCTCGCCAACCTGAGCGCCTACCGCTACAGCGGCTGGCTGGAGACGCACTTCGTCAATCCGCAGCGCGTGCCCGAGATGCTCGCCGAGCTGCGCCGCTTCTACCGGCTGCCGCTCAGCGGCAAGCTGGAACAATCCCGCCGCGCGTAGCCGGTCAGCGGCCGAGCACGCTGTTGTCGATCAGGCGCGTCTTGCCGAAGCGCACCGCCACCGCGAGCACCGCCGGCCGTTCCACGCGCGCCACGCGCTCGAGCGTCTCGGCGTCGCGCAGCTCGATGTATTCGGGGCGGCCGAGCGGCGCGCTGGCGATGACTGCGCTCGCCGCCTGTTCGAGCCGGTCGGCCTCGCGCACGCCGGTGGCGTAGAGCTGCCGGGCAGCCTCCAGGCCGCGGGAGAGCGCGGTCGCCTGGGCGCGCTCCTCGGGAGAGAGGTAGACGTTGCGCGACGACAGCGCCAGCCCATCCGGCTCGCGAACGATCGGCCCGCCGATGATGTCGATGCCGAAGTCGAGGTCGCGCACCATGCGGCGAATGATGGCGAGTTGCTGGTAGTCCTTCTCGCCGTACACGGCGAAGTGGGGCAGGGTGAGGTGAAAGAGCTTGCTCACCACCGAGGCGACGCCGGCGAAATGCCCGGGACGCCCGGCGCCACACAGCGGCTTTTGCAGATCGCGCACCTCGACGTAGGTCTGGTAGCCGGGCGGATAGATCGCGCTCACCTCCGGGCAGAAGGCGACGTCGGTGCCGGCCTGGCGCGCCTTTTCCAGATCGTTGGTCTCGTCGCGCGGGTAGCGCTCGAAGTCCTCGTTCGGCCCGAACTGGGTCGGGTTGACGAACAGGGTCATGATGAGGAAGTCGCAGCGGGCGCGCGCCAGGCGCAAGAGCGAGACGTGTCCCTCGTGCAGGTAACCCATGGTGGTGACCAGACCGATGCGCCGGCCGTCGCGGCGCACGTCTTCGGCGAGCGCGCGCATCTCCTCGGGGTTGCGGATGATGCGCATGGGAGGGTGCATGGGAGGCGAGAGTCAGGAGCTAGGAATGGGAATGAGACGGGGAACGGGAGCTCATTTGGGGCGGTGGGGCGTGGAGTAGAACGGATCGCTGTGCTCGTCGGAGCGGTCGCTGGACGGCGTTGGCTCGGGGCCGCAGGCGCCTACGTGGGCAAGGGCCGAAACCGTCGCCTGGGGCCGCACCGGCCGCCGCTCCGGTTCGAGGAAGAAGCTCTCGTCCTCGCCCGGGAAGTTTCCCTCCTGTACGTCGGCGACAAAGGCGTCTACGGCGGTGCGAATTCGGGTGGCCAGATGTTCGTAGCGGCGCACGAAGCGCGGCTTGAACGAATCGTTCATGCCGAGCATGTCGTAGATCACCAGCACCTGGCCGTCGCAGTCGGCTCCGGCCCCGATGCCGATGGTCGGAATGCCGACCGCGGCGGTCACCTCGGCGGCGACCTCGCTCGGCATTCCTTCCAGAACGATCGAATACGCGCCGGCCTGCTCGAGGGCGCGCGCGTCGGCAACCAGGCGCTCGCGGGTGGCGGCGTCGCGCCCCTGCAGCTTGAAGCCGCCGAGTTGATGAAACGACTGCGGCGTGAGACCGATGTGTCCCATCACCGGAATACCAACCGCGGTGAGGCGCGCGATCAGCTCGGCGTGCTGAGCGCCCCCTTCGAGCTTGACCGCGTGGGCGCCGCCCTCCTTGATCAGACGGCCGGCGTTCTCCATCGCCTGCACCACGCCGGTCTGGTAGCTCATGAAAGGCATGTCGCCGACCACCTGCGCGCGGTGGGTGCCGCGGCAAACGGCGCGGGTGTGATAGATCACCTCGTCGAGCGTGACCGGGAGCGTGGTCTCCTGCCCCTGGATCACCATGCCGAGGGAGTCGCCCACCAGCAGGATGTCGACCCGGCTCTCGTCGAGAAGACGGGCAAAGGTGGCGTCGTACGCGGTGAGCATGGTGATCTTCTCACCGCGCTCCTTCATCTGCCGCAAGGTGTGGATGGTGACCCGGTTGGTCTTCATTCCGCCCTTCTTTCTGTTCTGGAACCGGCACCGGATCTCGTCTCGGTCCCGAGGGATCCGAGCGCTTACCTGTGATCGCGGCGCGAGCTCCGTCTATCTCCTGTCGATCATAGCAAAGCCACCGACAGTTCCTCACAGAATCGAATGAAGCTCGGAAGATAACTCAGCGGGCGATGACCAGGAACTCGACGGTGGCGAAGCTCCCGTCGGTCCCGGTAGGGGCCGGGAGTTTGAGGCCTTCCGCGGCCTCCTGGATGCAGTCGCGCGCCTGCTTGACCTCGTCAGTGGAGTGCCCGTGACTCCGGTGCAACACCACCTTGGCCCCCGGCTTTTCGCCGCCCCTCCGGATCTTTTCCTCGAGCTCGGCGCCGCTCACCCCGACGTAGCGGGTGATACGCACCTCCATGAGCAGGAGCGGCGTCGCCTTTACGCAGCGCTGCAGGGCGGCGTCCGCCTTGCTGACCACCTGCGCCGCTTTTTCCCGGTCGATGGTGGCGGTGCCTTTCACCTGCAGATGCGCCGACACCCGGTAGTCGCGGGCGGTGCCGAGGTGGGCGCGGGCGCGGACCGCCCACGGCGTGCTGCCGGCCATGTCGAGGTAGCGGCGGAAGTGATAGAGCGCCCACGGGTACTCCTCGCGGCCGAGGTAGGCGAGGCCGAGGTAGTAGTTCTCGTCGGCGATCGGCGAGTAGACCTTCCCCTCCGCCCAGAGCGAGTTGAAGCGCGGCTCGCGCTTGAGGGCGGCCTCGAGGTGCTCGCGGGAGAGCGCCACCTGCTCGTCGCGGTCGTAGGCGACGGCGAGGGCGAAATTGACCTCCGGATCGTAGGGCGCGCGCAGCTTGAGGGCGCGCTGAAAGGCGTCGATCGACTCCTCGAGGCGGCCGAGCGCCATGTACACCTCGCCGAGCAGGATGTGCACCTTGACCGAGTCGGTCTCGCCGCGACTGAGGATGCGCTTGAGGCGCTCTTCCGCCGCCTCGTAGGCGCCGCCGGCTGCCGCGCACTGGGCGTATTCGAGATCGACCGCGCTCACCTCCTCGCCCGGCGGCAGGTAACCCGGCTCGAGCTCGAAGGCGCGCCCCATCTGCTCGGCGCAGGCGCTCCACTGCTGGGCGACCGACTCGGCGCGATCCTCGCGGGAGGTGTCGCGCAGCGCGTAGGCGGCGTGCACGCGGCCGAGCAGAAACGGCGCGGCCGGGTGGTCCGGCTGGGCGCGGATCGCCTCGGTGAGCTCGCGCTCCGCCTCCTCGAGCGCGCTGCGATCGTGCTTGGCGATGAGGTCGCGGGCGCGGGCGACGCGGCCGGCGTAATCCTCGACGCTCGGGTCGAGCACCCGCTCCCACAGGCGCGAGCGCTCCTCCTCTTCGCTGTCGAAATCGACGGGCGGGTTGGCGGCGGCGGTGACCGCGGCGGCGGCGGCGCCAGCGGCAAGGCCAGCCGCGACCATGATCGCCAGCGAAACCTTCACGGGTGGCGGCTCCGCGCGTGCGGCTTGCCTCGCGCGGACCGCGGCCTCTCGCGCAGCTCGGCCAGGCGCGCGGTGGCGCGTTTGGAGTAGCGCGAAGCGGGCTGAAAGCGCAGGTAAGCCTGGTAGTTTTCGATTGCCTTGGCGACGTCGCCGAGCGCGTCGTAGCCGAGGGCGAGGTAGGCGTGGATCTCCCCCTCCGGGATGAAAAAGACGTGGTCTTCGGTGAGCTGCTTGAGCTTGTCGGAGAGCGCGTAGTTGCGCATCACCTCGCGCGCTTTCACCCCCTGGCCGTCGCGATCGAGGGCGAGGGCGAGGCCGTAGCCGTAGAGGGCGCGGTCGTTGAGCTCGAGCGCGCGCAGGTAAAGGGTGATCGATTCGTCGAGCTCACCGACCGCCATGTACAGCTCGGCGGCGTTGCTCAGCACCAGCGCGGCGTTGAGCGCGGCATCCGGCGTGCTCTCATCGGTGAGGCGCAGCTGCGCTTCGTAGTCGGCGACGGCGGCGCGCAGGTTCTCCTCGCCACCGAGCTTGGTGTACGCGATGGAGCGGCGAAAGAGCGCCCAGTCGAGGCGCGGGTCGCGCGGCGAGAGGCGCTCGAAGGCGCGCCAGTGCTCGATGGCGCGGCGGGTGATATCCGGGTCGGGCGCCGTTTGCTCGGCGACCCAGTAGGCGTAGATCAGCTCGGCGGCGCGGTAGTGCGGTTCGCCCTGGGACGGATCCGCCTCGGCGGCGAGCTCGTATTCGTGCACCGCGCTCTCGATCGCGCGAGCCAGGGCGGCGCCGTGGCCGTGCTCGGAGCGGGTCGCCGCCAGGATGCTCGCCTCGTCGCCGTCGTGCATGTGTTGCTCGTAGGCGGTCGGCTCGACCGCTCGGCTCCAGAGCGCCGACTGGTCGGAGCCGGCGCGAGCAGGGCCGGCGAGAAGCAGCAGCGGCACAGACAGGATGGCGGCCGCGCGCATCATGGCGTCGGCGGAGTGGGCGGCGCCGGCTGCCCCTCCACCTTCTCCTTGGCTTTTTTGGATTTGCCCGCGTTCTTTTTGCGCGTTTCGATCAGGCGATCGATGTCGCGCACGTGCTCGAGGGCGCGCTCGCGGAATGGGGCGAGCTCGCGGAACGCCGCATAGGCGCGCCACTCGGCGCGCGCCTCGATCAGGTTGCCCATCGCCTCGTACTGGAGCGCGGCGAAGTAATGGCGGTCGTAGGCCGGCGTGAAAACCAGGCGGCCGCTGCCCGGATCGATGAGCACCTGCAGCAGGTTTTGCGGCTGATTGCCCGCGATGATCCGCTCGAGCGCCTCGTTGGCGAGGGTGACCTGCTCGTCGCGGTCGTAGGCGACCGCCAGGGCGAACTGCAGGGTGAGATTGCCGGTCCACATCGAGAGGCGCGGGTTGTTGACCGCGTGAGAGAGCAGGTCGATGGCGTCGTCCATGCGCCGCTCGTGCATGTAGACCTCGGCCAGGGTGAACAGGGCGTGGGTCTGCTGCAGGTAGTCGCCGCGCTCGTTGCCGAGGGCGAGCCGGAGCTGGGTGATGGCGTCGTCCCAGCGGCCTTCGCGCGCGTAGAGACGGCCGAGGCGCCAGCGTGCTTCCCCCTGGATCTGCTCCGGATCTTCGTTGGCCAGGTAGGTTTCGAACGCCTGTCGCGACGCCTCGAGCTTGCCGTTTTCGTCGGTGATCCGACCGAGCTCGAACAGGAGCTGCAGGTGGTCCGGGACGAGGCGCAATCCGTAGCGCAACATCCCCTCGGCGTCGTTGAGCAGGCGCGCGCGGTTTTCGGCGGCGGTCTTGTTCATGCCGCCGCCGTACTCCCAGGCGTTGTAAGCGCGGGCGGCGTCGAGGTTCTCGCGCGCTTTGGCGAGCACCACCTCGATCTCGCGCGCGTACGGGGCGTCGAGCCACTCCCAGAAGCTGGTGTCGTCCGGAGTCAGCTCGCGTTCGGGCGCTTTATCGCCCTTTTGCGCCTGCTTTCGGGCCTGCGCTTGCGCCGGTGCTGCACCCGAGCTCGCGGCGACGAGCGCGGCGAACAGGGCGCAAAACGCGCGGCGGCCAGGATCGCCCAACACCTCACGAGTATGGCGATTGTGGCCTGCCGAAGCTATAAAGGAACCGACCGTGGCGGTGGCCGCCGGGAGTTTTTCCACCGCCACGGTCGGTCGGTGCAAATTTCAGAGGCAGGGCGGGTCGTTCTATCCGGCACCGACGCGTATGTGCCCTTGCCTGACTTGCTGGCTAGAAAAGCAACTCGCTTGCCAGAGTCCGTCAGCTAGCAAAAACGGAAGGTTAATGGTGAGAGCCATCGGCGCGAGGTATGCCCGGCTGGGGAGCTGACCCCCAAACGCGATGACCGCGTCCCCGAGGTGCTGGTACAGCGCGCGCCGGGAGCAACAGGAAACGTCGCGTGCATGCACGCTGTGCGCACATGCGCACCTGGGTGATATACCCGCGGCGGAGGGAGCGCATGAGCTCGATCAAACCATCTGCCGTGGTGCTGGCGGTTGTCGTTCTTCTCGGCTGCGCTGCCGAGGTTGCGCTCGCAACCTCGGCACCGATCATCGAGCTCGGACCATCGGATGGTCTCGCCCTCGATCAACCGCGCGTGGTGATCGAGGTCATCGACGACACCGGCGCGGCGCCGCACAGCCTGGGGCCGGAGTTTCAGAACGAGTGTCTCCTCGACACTGGCGCGAACAGCGTGCTGCTCGCGGGCGCCACCGCCGAAGAGCTGGTGCAAAACGGGCTCTCGAGTCAGGGGGAGTACCTCGAACAGGGGGTGGCCGGTTTCACACTCCTTCAAGTTTCGGCGCCGATGCGTTTCGACTACGCGGGTGGCTCGGGAGAGCGCCATACGTTGAGCGGTGCGCATCTGCTCTATGCGTCGGACCTCGAGCTCGGCGTCGGTGGCGTGGTCGGCATGCCGGCGATGATCGGCAACGTGGTGACCATGGACATGACCCCGTGGTCCGGCGGCGAGGTCAGCTACATGCTCACCGAGATCGGGCCGGAGCTGCCGGCCGGGGAGGGGCACCGCTACAGCGTGCCGCTGGCGCTCGTCGATTTTCCCCAGAGCGGCCAGGTGGAGCCGGATGACCCGCTGCCGGTGTGGGCGCCGGTGCCGTTTTTGAACGCGAGCGTTTCCCACGGTGGGGTCGAGCGCTCCGGGCGCTTCTTGCTCGACACCGGCGCGCAGCTCAGCATCCTGTCCGCTCACCTCGCCTTCGACCTCGGCCTCGACAAAAACGGCGACGGCGACTTCGACGAGGAGAAAGTGGACGAGATCGAGGTCGGCGGCATCGGCGGGACGATCACCATGCCGCTCCTGGCAGTGGACGCGCTGCTGCTCGACACCAGCGAGGGTCCGCGCCTGCGCTGGACGCAGCTCGTCGTCGGCGTGCTCGACATCCACGAGGAGATCGACGGCGTCTTCGGCATGGAGATGCTCACCAGCGGCTGGTTCGAGGTGATGCTCGGCTCCGGCGGCGGCGAGGGATACTTTCGCCGCGTGCATCTCGACTTCCGCGCCGCCGCCGAGCACGCCGGCACCCTGGTGCTCGATCTCAACCCGGCCATCGGCGCGCGGCGGCCGCCGGCAGCGGCGCGCCATCCCGGCTGGGGCGCGCGCGCGGCCGGTGCCTTCGTGCTGCTGCTCAGTAGTTGGGTAGCTGGCGGATGATGCGGTTGATCTCTCTTTCGATCCGGGAGACCTCGACCCGCAGCTGCTTCGCTCTGCGGGCCAGGTCCCGTATCGTTCCGTTCTGCGAGGTGTTGGTGGCGTCCTTGAGGTCGGCGGCCACGTCTGCCAGCAGGTTGAGATTGCGCTGCTTGTCGGCGAGCAGGGCTCGAACGGAGCTGGGCAGACGCGTGAGTGCACCGCGCGCGGCCACCAGCTGAGCCGACTCGCTGGCGAGCTCGGTCGCCTCGGTGGCGAGGTTGCCCGCCGCCCGCGCTGCGATGGCGGCACGACGGTGACCTTCGGCGGAGGCGGTGGCGGAGCGGAAGGTGGTGATCGCCAACCGCGCGGCGGTCCGACCGACCTGCGTGGTCAAGCCGGCCAGCTCGCCGACCGTGTCGATGATCCACATCGCGATCCGGCGCCGGCCGGCGCCGCCCGCGGCGGCCATGAAAACGTTCGGGTTGACGCCGCCGCCGAACCCGGCGGCGGTTGCCAGCGACTCTTCGGGCGGCGGCGCTGAGCCGCCCGGTCCGTCGATCGGGGGCGGCGACAGCATCGGATCCGCGTCGGCGTAGGTATCCGGCTCGACGAAGTTGTGCTCGATGTACCACTCCTCGTCGGCCGTGCAGATCATCGACAGGTCCATGCAACCGTCCCAATCGACGGCGCACACCTCCAAGAGCGCGTCGTAGCAGGAGAGCCGCATTTCGCAGCTGCCGTCGTCGCGGCGCGCATCCGGGTTGTAGTTGACTGCGCCCGGCATCGTGCAGCCGGTCACGTAGGTGCAGCTCGCCCAATCGCCGAAGAGGGTGGCGCCCGGGTCGTAGTTGCTCGCCATCATGTCGGGGCAGCCGCGGTTGTAGACGCAGCTACCGTCATCGGTGCGGGCCGTCGGGTCGTAGTTGACCGCGCCCCAGACGGTGCAGCCGCTCGGATAGATGCAGCTCGCCCAATCGCCGAAGAGGGTGGCGCCCGGGTCGTAGTTGCTCGCCATCATGTCGGGGCAGCCGGCGCTCGCCGGGGTGATCGGGGGGATCGGGAGCGCCGGGATGATCGGGGCGATCGGGATGGCCGGAATGGCCGGGATGGCGATCGCCAGCGCGTCGTTGTTGTTGCCCAGCGCGGCGCTGTCGTCGGGATCGGGGAGCGGCACCTGCCGGCAGCAGCTGTCGTAGTAGAACTGCTCGAAGTTGCCGACCAGGTCGAGGAAACCGTTGGTGCCGGCGCAGGCCATCGCCACCACGGTGCGCAGGCCGTGTACGCAGAATGCGCCGCGCCACTCGTTCATCTCGGCGTTGCAGTCGCGCTCCGCCTGCTGCGCCGCGGTCACGCTGCTGTCCATGCACTGGATCATGCCGAGAAAGAGCAGGAACTTGCCGGCCACCCTCCAGCGCGACACCGGCCGGTTCGGGTTGAACTGGCGGCGGCCGCGCGGCCCGGTCTGGACGGCGGTGAGGACGCTGGTGCAAAGGCTCGCAGCCGGCGTGCTGGCAAATCTACGGGCGAACGCCTGCGAGATCTCCGCCTCCAGGGCGGCGAACTCCGCGCGGGAAAAGAGCGGTTCGATGGCGCCGTCGAAGTCGGCGGGGCCGGTGAACTCGACGGTGCCGAGCTCGCCTTCGACCTGCTGGAGCAGCGCGAAATCGGTGGCATCGGCAGCCTCCGACCAGATGCTCTGGATATCCGCGGCCAGGTTTCGATCCTCTTCGGTCGGCGTACCGACCAGAAAGTGCGACCAGGCCGCGTCGATGTCTTCATCCCCGTAATAGAGCTGGGTGAGATCGAGCGGGACGCATGGATCGGGCCCACCATCGGGCGCGGTCACCTCCTGTGCGCTGGACTGGAGCGTCACCTCCTCTTGCGTGCAGGCCGCTTGCGCGACCAGAGCACCACTGAGCAGAAATGCCACCAAGCGGTGGCGTGAACAGACATGCTTCTTCGCTGGCATTTCCATCGGACCTCTCTTCCCGAGTCGTCCAGGAGGAAATGCTTCGAGCGCTACATGCCGGCACTCACGTAGCGCGACATTCCTTTGCGCAGTGCCGGACGCGCCAGCCGCTCAGACGTCCAGCTCGCCCACTTCGCTCGCGCCTTCGGTGATCAGGCGGAAGCGGGCGCTGGCGTCTTTGCCGAGCAGCTCGCCGATGATCTGGTCGGTGGCGAGCTCGTCGCCGCGCTGGACGGCCACCCGCAGAGAAGTGCGTAGCTTCGGGTCGAGCGTGGTCTTTTTGAGCACGTCGGGGCTCATCTCGCCGAGGCCCTTGAACCGGGTGATGCTCGGCTTGGCGTTCCCCTTCACCTCGGTGGCCAGGATCTTCGCCTTCTGCTCGTCGTCCAGCGCCCAGTGGGTCTCTTTGCCGATGTCGATGCGATAGAGCGGCGGCTGGGCCAGGTAGACGTAGCGCTCGTCGATGAGCGGCTTCATGTAGCGATAGAAAAACGTGAGCAGCAACGTGGCGATGTGATGGCCGTCGGCGTCGGCGTCCATCAGCAAGAAGATCCGATGGTAGCGGAGCTTGGTGAGGTCGAGCTTCGGACCGATGCCACAGCCGAGCGCCGAGACGATGTCGTTGAGCTCCTTGTTGGACATGAGCTTGGTCACCGACGCCTGCTCGGCGTTGAGGACCTTGCCGCGCAACGGGAGAATCGCCTGGGTGCGGCGGTCGCGCGCCTGCTTGGCGGAGCCGCCGGCGGAGTCCCCCTCGACGATGAAAAGCTCGCTCTCGGTCGGGTCGGTCGACGCGCAGTCGGCCAGCTTGCCGGGCAGATTCAAGCGGTGCGATACCGCCGTCTTGCGCATCACCGCCTGGCTGGCGGCACGCGAAGCCTCGCGGGCGCGCGCGGCCAGCACGATGCGCCCGACCACCGCCTCGGCGACGCTCTGGTGCTCGTTCAAGTACTGCTCGAGCGCCGGGCGCACCACCGCGTCCACCTGCCCCTGCGCCTCCGGGTTGTTGAGGCGATCTTTGGTCTGCCCCTGAAACTGCGGCTCCGCCACGTAGAGCGACAGGATGCAGAGCATCCCCTCGCGGATGTCCTCGGCCGACAGCGTCACCCCTTTGGGAGCGAGGTTGTGGGTCGAGATGTAATTGCGCATCGCCTTGACCACACCGGACTTGAGGCCGAGCTCGTGGGTGCCGCCCGACGGGGTCGGCACGCCGTTTACGTAGGAGCGTACGTACTCGTCGGTCGCTTCGGTCCAGACCATGGCGAGCTCGAGCTCGACCTCTCCGCTTTTTTCCAGATAGAAGCCGGTGGTCTCGCGGGGAACGGTGGCCTTGGCGCGCTCTCCGACCAGCCTGGGCAGATATTCGGCGATGCCGCGCTCGTGCTGGTAGGTCTCCGTCTTGATCGGACTCTGGGTCTCGTCGCGGAAGCTGATCTTGACGCCGCGGTGGAGGTAGCTTTTGGCCTCGAGCCGCTCGTGGATCAGCTTCTCGTCGAACTTGAGCTCGTCGCCGAAAATGTCCGGATCCGGCGTGAAGGTGATGGTGGTGCCGCTGCCGCGCGCGGCGCCGATCTTCTTCACCTTGCCCTGCGCCTTGCCGCGCGAGTACTTCTGCGACCAGCGCGCGCCGTCGCGCACCACCTCGGCCATCAGCGAGCTCGACAGCGCGTTGACCACCGAGGCGCCGACGCCATGCAAGCCGCCGGAGTAGGAGTACTTGCTGCGCTCGAACTTGCCGCCGGCGTGCAGCGTGGTGAGGATGACCTCGAGCGCCGACTTCTTGTGCTTCTTGATGGTGTCGACCGGAATGCCGCGGCCGTTGTCCTCCACCGTCATGGTCTTGCCGCCGCGGTGCAGGGTAACGTCCACCTTGTCGGCGTGGCGGTTGATCACCTCGTCGATCGAGTTGTCGAGGATCTCCCAGAGCAGGTGGTGATAGCCGGCCTTGCCGGTGCCGCCGATGTACATCGCCGGGCGCTTGCGCACCGGCTCCAGTCCCTCCAGGACGGTGATGTCCTTGGCGCTGTAGTTGGATGATGAGGAGGAGGAGTTCTTGGCCATGTCTACTTCTCCTCCTCTTCACCCAGGCTCGGCACCTCGAGCTCCGGCTCGGAGAGCACCAGCTCGCCGCGCTTGATGAGCTGCTTGCCTTTGCCGCCGCGCGACACCACGCTCTTGGCGTCCGCTGCCAGCGTGAACTTGCGCGAGCCCTTCTCGGTCTCCACTCGCAAGGAGTCCTTCTTGCCGCCAGCCACGAAACCGATCACCTGATCTCCCTCTCCCACCTTGATGACGCGCACGCCCTTGCCCGGGCCTTCCAGGCGGTTGATCTCCTCCGCCTTGCAGCTGAGATGGTGGCCCTTGCGCGTCGCCACCACGATGACGTCCTTGTCGTTGACGGCGGTGACCGCGATGATCTCGTCTCCCTTGGACGGGCGCGCATAGCGCCGGCCGGCGCGGGTCGAAACCTCCTGGTGCGCCTCGAGGGAAAAGCGCAGGCCGAAGCCGCGCGCGGAGATGGCGAGCAGCTCCGCCGGGACGGTCAGGCGCGAATCGAGCGAGAGCGCCGCCACCACCCGCTCCTGATCTTTGAACTTGAACAGCTTCTGCACCGGATCGCCGTAGCCGGTGGTGGCCGGTACGTCGTTGATGCGGGTGACGTACGCCGACCCGAAGTTGGTGAAAAACACCACGCTCTCGCGCGTCGAGCCGGGCAGGATCACCATCACCGCGTCCCCTTCGCGCAGGCGCATGTTGCTCGGGTCTTTCACCTCGCGCACGCGTTTGACCCAGCCGTCGCGCGAGAGCACCACGTGGGCGTCCTCCTCGACGATGAACGCCTCCTCGGTGAACTCGACCACCTCCTTGGCGCCGCCGGTCTTGGTGCGGCGCGGCGTGCCGTACTGATCGGCCACCTCTTTGAGCTCGCTCTTGACCACACCCCAGAGCTTCGCCTTGCTCTTGAGGATCGCCTCGATGCGGGTCGCTTCCGCCGCCTTCTCGCCGAGCTCCTCGCGGATCAGGTTGATCTCGAGGCGCGCCAGCTTGTAGAGGCGCAGATCCAGGATGGCGTCCACTTGAATCTGGTCGAGCTCGAAGCGTTTCATCAGCTTCTCGGCCGCGTCCTTGCGGCCGTCGCTCTTCCTGATGATCTTGATGGTCTCGTCGAGGGCGTCGAAGATGGTGACGAACCCCTCGAGGATGTGGATGCGCTTTTTGAGCTCGGCGAGCTCGTACTCGAAGCGCTTGCGGGTGATGTCGAAGCGGAAATCGAGGAACTGCTCGAGCAGCGCCTTGATACCGAGCCGCTGCGGCTGCCCGATCTCGGCGTTGTCGGTCGGCAAGAGGCACGTCATGTTGACGTTGAAGTTGAGCTCGAGCGGCGTGTTCTTGAACAGGTACGCCATCACCAGCTCGATCTCGGCGTCCTTCTTGAGCTCGAGCACGATGCGCACGTCGTCGGTCGATTCGTCGCGCACGTCGACCAGATGCGGCATCTTGCGATTGATGATGACGTCGGCGATCTGCTCTACCACCGACGCCTTGGTGACGCCGTACGGGATCGAGGTCACCACCACCCGCTGCGACCCCTTGTCCCCGCGCTCCTCCTTGTACTCGCCGCGCATCTTGATGGCGCCGGAGCCGGAGTCGTAGATCTGGCGGAGCTCCACCTTGCTGTTGAGCAGCACGCCGCCGGTCGGGAAGTCGGGTCCCTGGATGTGCTTGAGGATGTTGGTGGTGGTCATCTCCCGGTCGTCGGCGAGCGCCACCAGCGCGTCGACCACCTCGCCCAGGTTGTGCGGCGGGATGTTGGTCGCCATGCCGACCGCGATGCCGGTGGAGCCGTTGACCAGCAGGTTCGGATAGCGCGCCGGCAACACCACCGGCTCGTCGGTGGTGCCGTCGTAGTTGGGGCGGAACGGCACCGTCTCCTGGCGAAGCTCGCGCAGAAGCTCCATCGCCGCGGGCGTCAACCGGCATTCGGTGTAGCGGTAGGCGGCGGCGCCGTCGCCGTCGAGCGAGCCGAAATTGCCAGAGCCATCCACCAGCGGCAGGCGCAGTGAAAACGGCTGCGCCATGCGCACCATGGCGTCGTACACCGCCACGTCGCCGTGCGGGTGATAGCGGCCGATGACGGCGCCGACCACCGTCGCGCTCTTGCGGTGCTTGGCATCCGGATAGATGTGCTGGTCGTTGAACATCGCGTACAGGATGCGGCGCTGCACCGGCTTGAGGCCGTCACGCACGTCTGGCAGCGCGCGGGAGGTGATGACGCTGAGCGCGTAGTTGAGGTAGCGGCGGCGCGCCTCCGTCATCAGCGAGGCGTCGATCTGGTTGCCGCCGCCGTCGCCGCCGCCCGCTCCGCCCTTGTTCTTTTTGCGCGGCTTCTTTGGAGGTCCGGGAGGTCCGGGAGGTCCGCCCCCGCCGGCCGACTCCGGCTCGACCAGTGCGTGCTCCGCTTCCTCCGCCTGGACTCGTGGTTTCCCGCCCATCATCACGGTCGTCTCTTCTACCGCTGCTTTTGCCGCGCCGTCAAAACCCGGACCGATCCCAAAACGACTGCGCGCACCCTCTGCCGTATCGGTGGTCCCCCCGGAATCCTCGCGTACCTCCAGGTACGCCGCGGTTTCGGGCCCCACCACCTGCTTGCTTTCGGCGCTGCTCGCTACGTTTTGGGACGGTTCCTCGCGAAACAGATCGAGCTGTGGGTCATTCTGCTGAGACATTGCCCATTTTCTTGGATTGCTCGCCGTTACCATGAGAGTCTGACTTTGTGCCCGACAGCGTCGTCGGCTCGTGGTAGGACGATGCGCGGATTTTCATGCCTTCCAGCCGTCGACGACATTCCAAACGCCGCCCGCTGCCCTCGTCGCGCTCCGCGCATCGGGGGAGCGGCCGCCTCGCCCTGGTTCTGGCCCTGCTGGTCGGAGTCAACCTCTACGTGTTTCTCTGGCGAGGCGGCACCTCGATTCCGGAGTTATATGAGCGCGCCGCCCTGGCCCGCGACGTATCGCTGTTCCCCGGAGCCCGCCCGGCCGCTTCGCTCCCGCTGGTGACGCTGCCGGCGAGCCCGGTGGCCGTGCCCGAGAAGGAAGACAAGCAGGATCCGGGCAGCTGGAGCGACGGCGAGGTGCAGGCCGGTGACAGCATGGGCGGCATCTTGCGCCGGGAAGGGCTCGACGCCACCCGCGCCGACGCGCTCATCCGCGCGCTCGGGCCGGCCATGGACCTGCGCCAGATCCGCCCGGGGCAGAGCTATCGGCTGCACACCAATGGCGCCGGCAACCTCGATGCCTTCGAGTTTCAGCTCTCGCCGTCGCAGCGGGTGATCGCCCGCGCGGTGGGCGACAGCTTCGCGGTGGTGCCGGTGCCGGAGGCGAAAGAGCTGCGCCTGCAGGCGGTTGGCGGCACCATCGAGTCGTCGCTCTTTTCCGCCATGACCGATCAGGGGGAGGACGCTTCCCTGGTCTCGTTTTTCGTCGATGTGTTCGCCTACGATCTCAACTTCTATATCGACCAGCACGAAGGGGACACCTTCCGCATGGTGGTGGAGAAGGAGTACGTCAAGGGCGAGTTCGTGCGCTACGGGCGCGTGCTGGCGGCGGAGTACAGCGGCAAGGCCGGCACCTTTCGCGCCTTCTTCTGGAAGGTGCCGGGCGAGGCGCGCGGGCGTTACTTCGATCAGGAAGGGCGCAGCGTGGAGCGGACCTTCCTCAAGACACCGCTCAAGTTCTCGCGCGTGTCCTCCGGCTTCAACCCGAGCCGCATGCATCCGATCCTGCACGAGGCGCGCGGACACTGGGGGGTAGACTACGCGGCGCCGGCCGGCACGCCGGTGGCGGCGGCGGCCAGCGGCAAGATCGTGTTTCGCGGTGAGCGCGGCGGCGCCGGCAATGCGATCGTGATCGAACACGACAACGGGTACACCACCACCTACATGCACCTCGAGAGCTTCGCCAGGGGGCAGAAGGTCGGGCAGTACGTGCATCCCAAAGATGTGATCGGCTACGTCGGCATGACCGGGCTGGCGACCGGACCGCATCTGCACTTCGGTGTGCAGCAAAACGGGAAATACATCGACCCGTTGAAGATGAAGATGAGTCGCGGCGCTGGTATTCCGGCGGCGCACCGAGCAGCGTTCCTCGCTCATGTGGCCGGGAAGCTTGCGTCGCTGGTGGCGGTGCCGGTGACCCACGAGGCGGGAGTGGCGACCGCGCCTTCCTCGCCGTAGTGAGGAATAATCTCCAAAGAAAAGCCGGTCTTGCTACCCCTGGCCGCGCAGGCCAAACTCACAGTGTGCTGCGTCTCCTCTTCGGTCTGGTGAAAGGTGCAGTCCTGGGGGGCGCCCTCGGCTACGGCGCCTATGCTGCGAATCTCGGCGGTGGCTTTCACTGGATCACCTACGGTCTGGTCGGCGCGCTCGTCGGGCTGGTAGTTGGACGCCCGCTCTGGTCTCACCTGCGCGATCGTTCCGGTACGATCTGGACGCCAATTCTCAAGGCCCTGTTCGGATTTGGGGTCGGGATCGGCATCTATGCGCTGGTGGCCAAGGTCTGGGGTGGGTTCGAGCTCTCACTGCTCGAGGGTGAGACGCGCCTGCTTCAGGATTGGCAGTTCGTGCTCGGCGCAGGGATTGGCGGCATCTATGGCGCTTTCATAGAGCTCGACGACGCGGCGCCGGCCAAAAAAGAGGCCGAAGCGGCCAAGAGCTAGAGCGCGTCAGCGCGTCTCTTCAGGCTCGCTGCCGGTCAGCTTCCCGGTCTGGTTTCTGGCCAGCTGAGCTCGACGTTCATGCCGAACATGTCGCTCGAGCTCTGGTAGCTGCCGTTGGCGGCGGGCGCGTGCCCGGGGTCGAACGGATTGACCAGCTCGACCGCAGTGTCGAGCACCTGCACGCGCGCTGAGAGCGAGTGCGCATAGCCAACCGTGACGGCGAGGTCCCCCCAGAGCACCTCCACGCCGGCTGCCAGGTTGTGGCTGGCGAGCTCGACCTGGACCGGCGCCAGGTAGCGCGGGCGCACCGGCGCGCTGGCGTAGGCATAACCGCCGGTGAGCCAGAGAAAACCGGGGAGGAGCTCGAAATCGACCGCGGCGCGCGCCGCCCCGTGCGCTCGCTGCGTGATCAGTGCCGGCACGGTGCCGAGCGACTGGCGCGTGGTCGGGTCGCGCACCGCTACCCCCTGCACCTGCCAGGTCTCGCGCTCGTCGGCGCCGAGATAGAAGGTGATCTCACCGACCAGCTCGGCAACCAGCCGTTCGCCGAGGTAGCGGACGCCGGCGCGCAGGTCGAGAGGCGCGCCGAGATCGATCGAGCTTGCCGCGCCCATCTCGACGATCGCTTCCGGGATATCGGGCGGCGGAAGTCCCTGGCGCGGGCGGGAGAGGAGCAACACGTTGCCCGACATCGAGGCCCCTTTGCTCACTCCGAGGCCGAACGTCGCTTCCAGCGGCAGATACGGTGGTGCCACGAACGCCGAGGCGATCACGCCGGGAACGAACAGATCGCGAGCGGAGAGATCGAGGACGAGATCGCGGCTCGGCTCGCCGATCCGGCTGACCGCGTCGGGAAACGCCGGCCAGATGTTGCGCCGTTCGTGCAGCGACACCGCCGAGAGCGAGGCGGAGACGCCGACCGCCACCCAATCGCTCACCCGCATCGCCGCCCCGGCCGCCACCGTGCTGCGCCGGTACTGCAGCGCGACGCCGGCGTAGCGGTGCGGGAAGTTGCGAGTGATCTCGTCTTCGCACTCGATGCCGCGCAGGTCGGCGAGCCGATGATCGATGTTGGCGGTCTCGAGGTAGGCGGCGCCGATCACCAGCGGGCCGAGCCTGCCCTGCGCGCCGAGCTCCGGTGCGATCACGGAGCCGGCGCGGTCGGCGACGTCGGGCGGCGCCAGCGGCGGGTCGGTCGGGCAGTCGGAGATCGCATCCCGGTTGGCGGTGCGGTACGCGGCATCCGGATCGCGCACCGTGGTGCCCGCGGCAAAGCGCAGGCGATCGCGGCGGGCCATTCCGGCCGGGTTTTGCAGCAGCGCGGCGTTGCCGTCGTCGCTCACCAGAGTTGCGCCGGCGCGGCCGATGGCGCGAGCGCCGCCGGCATCGAGCTCGAGCCCACCGGCGGCTGCGTCGCCGGCGGC
>JADMIO010703339.1_pt1 | contig 23723 bp, 22 predicted proteins | sample 8958161 | NCBI WGS metagenome assembly JADMIO01 (sample SAMN16585339, study PRJNA669376) | soil metagenome | isolation source: Crop rotation soil | place: USA: Cullars Rotation, Alabama | collected 2011
CCGCCGGTCTGGCGGCGGAACGACCCGCGGGCGAAGAACAGGAGCTGGTCGATCCGGTGACTGCGATCGTTGTAGATCGCCGGCTTGGTGAGCTCGCCGGTGTCGGTCTCGACGTTGTTGCCGTTCAGGTCGCGGGTGCTGATCGTGGCGTCGGTCGGCGCCTCGGGCGTTGCGGGCGGCGGACCGATCGCCTGCGTGTCCGCATCTGACAGATGGTCGGCGCGGTTTCGAAAGGCGTAAACGCGGTCCGAGCGGATGATGAAGCACGGCCCGTTGTCAAACCCCCCGCCGATCGCGTTGGGCGGCATCACGGCATTTTTCATGTCCGTGATCATGACCGACTGCGCCGAGCGGTTGTCGCGCTGGGCGGTCGACAGCGCCTGCCCCGTGGAGACCCCGTGCGACGCGATGCGGAACACTTCGTTGACCCCCAGCACCAGCAGGGCGACCAGCGCCAGCGACACCATCAACTCGATGAGCGTAAAAGCACGGTGGCGGGTCGCGAAATTGTGTTGCGTCGTCGTGGCTCGCATCATCCGTATCGCTCGCTCAGTTGGCCGGCACAAAACTCGTGTAGACGGAGATGTCCTGTGCGCGGCCTTCGAAACCGTTGAGGGGGTTGATCGGGTCGGCGTAGCCGCGCCCCACGAGGAACGCCACCGCGGGCAGCCCGTTGACGTTCGCGGGAGGCGACGTCCGAACTGCGGCCGGCGGGATCTGCTGGTGCACGTCGTCGTTGTTACCCACCGCGCCGTCGGGATTCTGATAGTCCATGTCCCAACCCGGCGCCAGCGCCCACTTGCCGACATCGAGGCGCTCGCCGAGCCGGTAGATGCGGCCGTTGGCGGCGCCGCTGGATTCATTAGTGCGTGTCGCGGGGACGTCGGCGATGAACTGATCATCGGAGATGATGATGAACGCGCCTTCGTCGGCGGCGTCGACGTCGATCGGCGCGCCGGTGCCGTTGATGTTGCCGTAGAACCACAACTGGTCGCGCGGGTCGGCATTGGCACTGCCCCGCGTGCCTTCGCCCTCGATCAGCTTCACGAACACCGTCCGCGGCTCCAGCGTGGCCGGCGGCAGTCCGGTCGCGGCGTTGTCGAATTGCGCGGTGCCGCCGGCGAAACGGTGCAGGTCGCGCGCGTCGTAAATCGCGCGCCCGCGCACCTGGACGGCGACGACGAACACCTGCACGAAGCCTTCGGGGTGAATCGACATGACGGGCACGCCGGCGGGGGTCGTCGGCGCGTCGGTGTGGTTGTGCGCCGCGCCGTCGAGGCTCGTGAACGTGGCGCCGCGCTTGTACATGCACACCCAGGCCAGACGGTTGTCGCTGGGCAGGATCAGGTTGGACGAGATCTGGCTCCAGAGCCGGTCGCGCGTGACGGCGTCGGGCGCGCCAGTCGGGTCGGTGAAGCGGTCGTCGCGGAAGCTGAAGACCCGGCCCGGGAGCGTGAGCGCGCCGGTCGGCGGCACATCGGGTGTCGCCGGGATGACGCGGTTGACGGTGTGCGTCAGGATCTTGGGCAGCGTGCCGACCTGCGGCGCCAGGGTCACCTGCTCCATGAAGTTCACGCCGCTGCGCGCCGACGTGCTGGCGACGACCTCTTCGCCCGTCTGGCGCGTCTGCTGGAGCGCGACCGGGAAGATCGCCGCGATCATGATGAAGCCGATCCCGAGGATCATCACGGCGAAGAGCACTTCGCTGAAGTTGAATCCCGTGCGCCGCAGCACGCCGTGCCGGCGGGCGGCACGTCGATAGACATCGTTAAGGGCGACCGTTCCCACGCTATTCACTCCTCACGAGCGTGCCGTTGTAGCGGTTGACCAGGACGGGCGTGGCGTTGGCGTCGAGCCAGTTTTCCTCGTCCTGCTCTTCTTTCACGTAAGGGCCGTTCGAGCCGCTGCCGCTGGTCCCCGAGATTTCGCCGTCGGTGTCGACGCCGGGCGCGGTGGTCTTGGCGCCGTTCACGTTGGTGAAGGCGTCGTAATCGAACAGGACGAAGCCGACGGAGGACGTGCGGACGATCGGAAGCGGCGGGATCACGTCCGGTGCGCTGGGGTTCGAGATCGCGATCGGTGCCGCGGGGTCGTCATAAAGAAACTTGCCGAGGTCGGATACCCGCGCGAGCAGCGGACCCGCGCCGTCGGGATCGGGGTATCGAATCCGGAAGCGATAGGTGTCGGTCACCAACCGCCCTTGTCCATCGAACAGAATTACTTGGCCGTAAGGAACGACAGTCGCCTTGGTCGTGCCCGCAGGATCTGAACGGGTGTTGAACCCGATGTACTTGTCGTCGGTCGCACTCGTCTGGTTGTCGAGGAACTGCACGCCAACGCCCACCGGCAACAGGACCGGGTCGTGGTCCGGCGCGAGGTCGAGTTCGTACGGCTCGGCGCCGTTGGTCGCGTAGACCATCGCCATTGCGGTGCGGCCGGTGCTGAGGTCTTTGTAGAAGAAGATGCCGCGCGGCTGCTGCAGGCCCAGGGCTTCGGTGCGGGCGCGGGCGAAGACGGCGGACATCTGGTTGATCGCGGACTCGTTGCTCCGGCTGCCGGTCATCGCGCGGAAGGCGGGCACCGCGATGATCGCCACGACGACGATGATGCCGATCACGAGCATCAGCTCCGTGATCGTGAAGCCGCGCGGGCGGGATTGAAGAGGTTTTGACGTCGTCGTCGTCATCTGGTGTTGCGTGCCGGTTAGTTTTCGAAGGAGTAGAGGTTGTCGTCTCCGCCGATGATATCGTTGCTGTCGAACACGCCGTCGTTGTTGCGGTCGGCGAAACCGAAACGTCCGTCCGGGCCGGCCGAGGCGAAGAACGGGCGGGCGTTGGGCGGAACGGGGTTGTTCGTGCCAGTGATCAGGCTCTGGCTGTAGGTCTTGGTGCTGGTGATGACGTAGGGGTTGTTCAAATCGCTCACGTCGCCCAGCGCCACCGAGGCGATCCCGCCGGCGGGCACGAAGATGATCGGATGGTGCCACGCGTCGAGCACCACCTGGAAGATCAGGGGTCCGCTGTTGCGCGGCGGCTCGTTGATGGTGACCACGTAATCGGAGTTGAGCGACGCCAGCAACTTCTTGGCCGAAGGCATCTGGGCCATTTCCCGCATCGCCTCGGCGGTGTTGAGCACGGCCAAAGACTCGTAGGCGTCGGGGTCGCCGTCTTCGAGCGGACCGAGCGGCGGGTACAGGGGCTGATCGCCGGCGTTGAGCGGGTCGGAATCTCGCCAGAAGTTGTACGGGGTGGTGCTGGGCGGAACGATGGCGTTGGTGATGAAGTACTTCGTCGGCGGTGTGCCGGCAATCCATGTCCAGCGCGGCTGGCGCTTGAGGGCCGTCGCGTTCTCGTATTCCACCAGAAACGCCTGCATGTCGTGCAGACGGGCCTTGGTCTGATTCCGGTTGCCGATGGTGACCAGCGACCTGAACCCCAGGAATCCCATAGCCGCAAGGACGATGATGATGCCGATCACGACGAGCATCTCGATGAGCGTAAAACCGCTTCGGGAAAAGGAGTTGCGTCGAAAGCGCATGCTGTGAAGCTCCACGGGTGCCTCGCCGGGCGAATTATTCGCGATGTCCACATCCGCGCGGGTGGAATTCGACGGCAAATCCGGGCGGCGCGCGTCATCCGGCGTTCGGATGTTCTTCCTCGTAACTGAACAGGTTGTCTTCCTGCGTGCGGAACAATCGATCCGGCCCGGCCGACAGAAAAAACGGGCGGTTTTCCATCGCCATGCCCACCGCGGGATGCAAGCCGGGCATGAAAACGATCGGCGTGCCCCAGGCGTCGCGGAGCGTGTCGTCCTCGGCAAAAAACGACGGCGGCAGCGACGCGTATTCAGCGGGATATCGTCTGGCCTCGACGCGCAACGCCTGAACCAATCCGCGGTTATTGAGCTGTGCGTTCCGCTTCAGCACGAGTTCCGGCGGCAACGATTCGTCCCCCCCGGCCGGCAACAGCGGCAGGACGGCTTTCGTGGTCGCGGTTTTGGAAGCCGATCCCTGCGGCTTCACGCCGGGCACGAACGCGGGAACCTCGGGCAAGGCGTTGTGACGGTCGTGATAACTACGGATCAGGACATCGAGCTGAGCCAGGAGCTGCTTGGTGAACTGCTCCGACGCCTGCCGCCGGACATACCGCGCGAGACTGACCATCAGCCCCAGCAGGATGACCAGGGCCGCGACCGTGGCAAGCATTTCGACGAGAGAGAACGCGCTGCGACGGCGGCGTTGGGGAGTCGGGGTCACGGGGTTTCGGCCAGACTACTTTCGCGGAAAGTTCGTGATGTCGTCGCAATCACGGAGGTAATTAAGGTCGGCTGCGGTCAGCACTCCGCTGGCGCTAAACGTAAACGGGCCGAATCGCTCGTCTGGCCCGGCCGACCACAGCAGGAACGGAAGGTCGACCGGCGTTTCGTCGGACTGGATGATGCCGTCGACGGCACTACCGGCGGTCGCGCCGTGTCGGTCGCCAAGCATCGCGCGGAGGCGGGCGAGGGCCTTGGGAACATTGCTGGTCGGGACGGGATAGTTGATGTAAATCGTACCACTCGCATTAGTGTCACGCGGCCCGTCTGTGAACCAGCGAAGATTGTCGTCGCCGTCGTAGCGGCTGGTCTCCGACGTGGTAATCGTCGGGTTTGCCAGTTTCGAATCCACGTAAGGAGCGCACGTCGGCGGCGTAGGGGTTACAGAGACGTTTGGCCTGGCCAGGGAGGCGGGGAAATACAGAATGGGCAGATTCCAACGATCCAGGATTGAGAATTCCAACGCATACTGTGGCTGTGGAAACGGGCCAAAATCAAAAGTCGGATCGCCCATCTTAAAACGTTCGACCGGCAGATAGGCCGGGTAAATCTTTCCACCAGCGCGCCCGCGGAACCCCGGACCGTCGGCGCCGTCTTGGATCCTGCGATCGGTCGCGCCAGGGCTATAGGGGTCAGTCGCCGCTGCAGGACCCATAAGCGCGAAACACAACACTTGTGTACCGAGCATCGGATTGGGTCGTGGCAAAACCGCGCCAGGCGTAACCGTAGCCCCAGGCGAACTCGGCAAGTCGACGACTTTCGGATAGACGCCCACGACGCCAGGGTCGGTCGCGACCCGAGGGTAATCGCCGAAATCCTGGCGGTAAGCCTCAAGCGCGGTGGCAATGGCTTGTAGATCGTTGGAGACGGACGCGCGGATCGCGCTTTTCCAAGCCTTGTTCAGTGACGGCATCAAGATGCCAACCAGAACGATGACGATACCGATCACCACCAGCATCTCGACCAGGGTAAAGCCGCCCGCGCTTCTCGCGCGGTGAAGGCGGTGCCCGTGGTGCCGGCGATCAATATTGGCCGAAGTTGGTGATGTCATCCTTGGTCCCGTACACGCGATCGAGGCCCGGGCTGATGAGGACGTAGCCGTCCTTTTGCTTGGCGACGGAAATGCCGCCGCTGCTCAGTGTCGGATGGCGTAAGGCGGCATAGATGTTGTAGGGGTATTGCTGGCCGGGCGCCGTGGTCGCCGCAAGAACGGGTGCATCGCCGGCGGCGTTCGTGAATCCATGCTGATAGACCGGGGTGGTATTCGGAACGCGCGGTTCGCCATCGTCGATCTTGTTTTCGCCGATGTACCCCCCGCCGGCGGCACTGGTATACGGCGAAAACTGCGTGAGATCGTATTGCCCGAGCCGGCCGGTCACCGCGTCGGTAGCCGGCGTCGCGGTCACGACGTCCGGTGCGCCCGTCCGCGCGCGACCGTAAAGGAACGGCATCGGCTTGGGAATGCGGTCGAGGTATTCCGGCACGATCGAGTCGTCACAATTCGCCACGTCGTCGCGATAGTCGCCGACCGGCGCAGTCGGATAGGCTGGATCGCTCACCTGCGTGACGTTCGTGTTGTCGCCATAAGGTTTAAGTTTCTTAGGCGTGCCCAGGCCGAGCCAGCGAGGCCCTTGCCCGGCGACGGCCGGGTCAAACAAAAACTGGCCCGCGTTTGCCGGGTCCGGCACGAGTCCGCCCATCAGGCCGAGGTACAAGTTCTCCGCCATCGTGATTTGGCCACCAAACGTCATTGGGTTGATGAAGTCATTTCCAAACCCGCGAAGCTGCGTGTTGGGGATCGGCCCCGGATACGCGTGAAAGTCGTTGTGATACGCATCGATCTGCGCGGTGAGCTGGCCGATGAGCGCCTTGGTGTTGGCGACGTAGGCGCTTCGGCGGACGCCGCCGATCACGGGGATGAGGATCCCGATCAGGATGATGATGATCGAGATGACGACGAGCAGTTCGACGAGCGTGAACGCCGCCGCCGCCCTTGGCTTTCGCGCCGCGCGTTGAGGTCGCGGGTGGTGTGCATCCATGGTGTCTTCCTCGCTCGCGTGCTTGACGCTCAAGCGCCGCCGTTCTTCTTCCCGCCGCTGGTCATGCCCTGGATCAGCGTGATCATCGGCATGAACAGCGCGATCACGATGAACCCGACGATCACGCCAAGGATCACGACCATGACCGGCTCGAGGATGCTGATCAGCGAGCTGACGAGCACGTCGACGTCGGAGTCGTAGTTGTCGGCGACCTTCATCAGCATCTTGTCGAGGTCGCCGGTCTCCTCGCCGACGTCGATCATGTTGACGACGATCGCGTCGCAGACCTTCGTCGCCCGCAGCGGGTCGGCCATCGATTCGCCTTCGCGGATCGCGTCGTGCACCTTGAGCAGGGCGCGTGCGTAGACCTCGTTACCGGCGGTCTCCTTCGTGATGTTGATCGCGTCGAGGATCGGCACGCCGGCAGAGATCAACGTTCCGAGCGTTCGCGTGAATCGCGCGATCGCGGTTTTGCCGAGGATGGCGCCCAGGATCGGCACCTTGAGCTTCACGACGTCGACGGCGTACTTGCCGCCTTCGCTCATCCGGATCAACTTGATCAAACCGATGAGGACGAACGGCGCCGCGAGCACGTACGCCCACCCGTGCACGGGCGGCGCCATGAAGTGGCTGATGTTCATCAGCAGCTTCGTCGGGGCGGGAAGGTCGAGGTGGAAATCGCGGAAGATGTCTTCGAACTTGGGGATCACGAAGATCATGATCATCGTGACGATGCCGATGGCGATCGAGATGACGACCGCCGGGTAGATCATCGCGCCGATGACCTTCTTCTTGAGCTTCGCCGCCTTTTCCATGAAGTCGGCGAGTCGCGAGAGGATGAGGTCGAGCACGCCGCCCGCCTCGCCGGCGTTGATCATGTTGACGTAAAGCTTGTCGAACGCCTTAGGATATTTCGCCATGGCGTCGGAGAGCGTGCCGCCGCCTTCGACCTCGTCGGCTACGCCGCCGATGATCGCCTTGAGCAGGCCGGGCTTCTGCTGCGATTCGAGAATCTGAAGCGATCGCAAAATCGGCAGGCCGGCGTCTTGAAGCGTGGAAAGCTGGCGGGTGAACGTCACGAGCTGCTTGCGCGGCACGCCGCCGATCGAGATCGGCATCTTCCGCGTCGGCGTCTGGGTGACGTCTTCCTTCTTCTTACTGACCTTCTTCTTGCCGGCCTTCTCGCGGACCTTGGTCGGGAAGTAGCCTTTTTGGCGGATCTTCGCGATCGCTTCCTGCGAATCGTTGGCTTCCACCTCGTCCTTGACCTCTTGTCCGGACGAGTTCATCGCTTCGAAGGCAAAGGTGGGCATGTCAAAACTCCCAGGCGTTGTGGCGCGGACGCCGCGCGCGCGTGCTTCACATTATTCGCCGTGTCCACCGCCGGATAAAGCCCCCGCGAGGCTGAAATCGGCCTCTTACTGCGTCGGCGGTGAATAGCTGCCCTGCGGGGGCGTGGAGTACTGGCCGGGCGCGGCATCGACCCCCGGGCGTTTCGAGTCGAATGCGGCCTTTACCTTTTGCGAGTTCATGACCATCAGGATGACCACCGGGAAGCCGACGGCGAGCACGACGGTCACAATCGCGGTGCCGTGTTGCAAAACGGCCATCGTCTGCATGCTCGGCGCGCCGGCGCCGCCGCCGCCCGCGCCGCCGGTCATGGCCTGCAAGTTCCGGGAAATGATCGGGTTAATGACCAACATCGTGATGACGGCTTGGGCAATCGCAATGGGAATCTCCAGCACGGCGAACAGGTTCATCGCCTTGCGCCCCCACGAGCGCAGTGCCAGCGCCCCGGCGCACCCTGCCAAAAGCGTGAATGCCAGGAAGAACCCGATCAACGGGTGAGCGATGTTCCAGCCGTGCGCGACGGCGTTGCTTCGGAGTTCCTCCGCTGCCGGGTTGGGGCCGGCGAAGTTGGCGGGAATGAACAGCGAAGCCATCCCGATGCCGTTGCACAGCAGCATCAGCACGCCCCAGATGATCCCGATGATAACCACCACCGTAACAGAGGTGGGCCGCGGGTTGGCCGGCGGCTGCGTGAGGTAAGGATTCTGGTAACCGGGGTATTGGGTCATGGAATGATCTCCGTTCGACCAGGCGCCGTTTTCGTGTAGCCCTGCACGCTAAAGCGTTCCGGATGAAGCCGCTTGCGCGAGCCAGCTTACCCGGAGTGACGTACGCCCGTACAACGGAGACCCGTTCCGCAAGTTATCGGGCGATTTCATGTGGCAGGCATTGAAGGTTGGCGGTAAAATCTTGCTGGGGGTTAACGCTCGCGCGATTGCATGGGCCGGAAGTGAACCGTTGGAGGGTTCGCGGATGAAAGTGCGTCGGCTGGTAAAACTCTCGGCAATCGGGGCGGCGCTTCTCGCCACCTCTCAGGCGGGCGCGGTCGTCAAGCACGACGACTCGACCGTCATCCCCGGGCCCAACGTCGACGTCGTCGGCCGCTGGAACGGCAACGCCTCGGCGGTTGCGATCGACCCGAATTACATCATTACCGTCGGCCATCCCGGCGGGGGCGTGGGCTCAAGTGTCGAGTTCGGCGGCATCACCTACAAGGTCGACCAGATCTTCAACCACCCCACCGCCGACCTGCGCGTCGCTCACATCACGACGCTCGCCAGCACGCCAGCCAACCTGTCGGCCTACGTTCCGGTCTACACGACGCCGCTGGCCGTCGTCACCGACTTCACGATGGGCGGCTTCGGCAAGACCCGCGGCTCCGCGCTGAACACGACCGGCGGAACCTACGGCTACAACTGGGCCGGCACCACCAACACCGTCGAAACCTTCGGGCGAAACAAGATCGAGGGCATCAACACCGTCAACGACACGGTCTTCGGCTACACCAGCGACGTCTACGAAGCCGATTTCGACGGCTCGGGAGCGGCAACGTCGGTGCCCGGCGAGGCGATCCTCGCGGAGTTCGATTCCGGCGGCGGGTGGTTCATCGAGGACGGCCCGGGCAACTGGAAAGTCGCCGCGCTGAGCCGCGGCGCGGAACATATCGGCTTCTCACAATTCGCCAGCTCCGCCAACGCGCTCGTGCCCGATCCGGACGGCATGGACGCCGTGAACCTGAGCTCGTACGCGGGGTTCATCAACGGCATCGTGCCGGAGCCGACGAACGTGGCAGTCTTGGGTGTTGCCGCCGTCTTGCTTCGAATGCGCCGTCGGCAAACCCGCTGAGTTTCTCGCCCTGATCACTCCGTCTATGATGTTAGCGTCGCCCGCGCGCCGCCCACGTGCGCGCGTCGCCATCTCATGCATTCGTTGCTTTCCGTGTTTCTCGCAGAATCCAAAACGACGGCCGGCGAGGTCATCGGCTGGTCGGTCGCGATGCTCGTGCTGCTCGTGATCGGCATGGCGTGGGCGGCACGTCTCAAGCGGAAAGTCCGCGCCGAAGATCAGGCCCCCGCCCCGGCAATGGGCTTCACCCTCTCCGACCTGCGGCAAATGCACCGCGAGGGGCAGATCACCGACGCCGAGTTTGCCAAGGCAAAGGAGAAGGTCGTCGACGCCGCGAAAAAGGCGGCTGAAAAACCGCCCGCGCCGGACGGGACGGTGGAGCGGGATTCAGCGGATGCGATTCGAGCCAGACGCTTGGCGCGTGAAGCGCAAGAGCAGCAACAACAGGACCCCGAAGTCGAGGACCAGTAAACATTCTTTTTAGCCGGCTCGCTTGCGAGCCGTGGACCGCTGGTGTCGCGCGTCGCGCGCGCCAACGGCTCGCAAGCGAGCCGGCTAAACGTTGCGCTTCTGCTGCGGCGACGGTTGAGTCTGCGGCAGAGTTCCCCGCGTTCAACGCCCGGTAACTCAAAGTCTTGTCGCGTAGGAAAATACGCCACTCGCACGGCAGCGACGCGCGGTACAATGAGGCCCTCGGCAGCGGACGGATTTGGCGACGACTTGCGCGTCAAGTCCATCCCCATCGACGTTCGATAGAACCCGGGGAGTGCCCGCGCGCTCAGACCGCGCGGGTGCCCGAAACGTTCGGTTGTGCTGGCGGTGGCTCTGTTATCGGGCCGCCGACAGACGCCTGACGTAGTAGCGAAGAAGTGTTCGAGTTAAGAAGGCGAGTTCCTCACCCATGGCCAACAACAATCGAACGGGCAACGGCGGCGGCGGCAACACGGGTGGCGGCAACGGCGGGCCCGGCAACACCGGCGGCCCCAACGCCGGTAACACCACCCCGCCCAACAACCCCGGCACCGGCTCGGGCGGCGGCGGAGGCGGCGGCGGCTTCCGCGGGCGCCGCGTCACCACCTGCTCGTTCTGCGGCAAGAGCTCCCGCGACGTCGGCCCGATGGTCGAAGGCCCGTCCGACGTCTACATCTGCGCCAACTGCGTCGACCTCGCCCACAACATCATCCGCCAGGAGAAACGCAAGCTCTCCACGGCCGCCCCGCTGTTCAGCAGCATCCCCAGCCCACGGCAGATCAAGGATTTCCTGGATCAATATGTCGTCGGCCAGCAGTACGCGAAGAAAGCGCTCTCCGTTTCGGTTCACAACCACTACAAGCGATTGAGCGTCGAGACGCCGCAGGGCGAAGACGCCAAGCCGGACGACATCGAGATCGACAAGAGCAACGTGCTGCTGATCGGCCCGACTGGTAGCGGCAAGACGCTGCTGGCTAAGACGCTGGCGCGCGTGCTGAACGTCCCCTTCGCGATCGGCGACGCCACCACGCTCACCGAAGCCGGCTACGTCGGCGAAGACGTCGAGAACATCCTGCTCAAGCTTTTGCAGAACGCCGACTACGACCTGGAAGCCGCCCAGCGCGGGATCATCTACATCGATGAGATCGACAAGATCGGAAAGACGTCGGCCAACGTCAGCATCACGCGCGACGTGTCCGGCGAAGGCGTGCAGCAGGCGCTGCTCAAGATGCTGGAAGGCACCATCGCCAACATCCCCCCGCAGGGCGGCCGAAAGCACCCCGAGCAGCAATACATCCAGATGGACACGAGCCAGATCCTGTTCATCTGCGGCGGCACGTTCGTCGGCCTGGAGGACATCATCCGCAAGCGCCTCGGCAAGCGGATGATCGGGTTCAACACCGAGACCGTCGCGAACGAGACCGACCACGACCGCGCCGACATCCTCGCGCAGGCCCAGCCGGAAGACCTCGTCGAGTTCGGCATGATCCCCGAGTTCGTCGGCCGGCTGCCGGTGATCGCGACGCTGGAGCCGCTGGACGTCAAGACGCTGATCAACATCCTGACGCAGCCGAAGAACGCGATCACGAAGCAGTACGCGAAGTTCTTCCGGATGGAAAACAGCGAGCTGGAGTTCACGCCCGGCGCGCTGGAGCTGATCGCGGAGCGCGCGTTGAAGCGCGACACCGGTGCCCGCGCCCTCCGGGCCGTGTGCGAAGAGATCATGCTCGACCTGATGTACAAGCTGCCCGACGCGCAGCAGGGCGGGAAGTACGTGATCAACGAGGACGTTGTGGAAGGAAGGGTCAACCTCTTCGAGCTGCGCCCCGAACGCCGGAAAGAATCCGCCTGATCAAAAAGAGGCAACTTCTAGCCGGCTCGCTTGCGAGCCGTGGCCCACGATCTTCAAAGGGCGGTCTCATCCCGAGACCGCCCTTCTTCTTTCCTGAGACGGTATTCTCTCCGCACCGTCTAACTCGCGGAGACACTCTCTCTTGAGCTCAGCAGTCCAGGCAACCAACGTCGTCAAGTCTTACGGCGGCAAGGAGTCCGAAGTCGTTGCCCTCCGCGGCGTGACCTTCGACGTCGGCGCTGGGGAACGCGTCGCACTGCTCGGCAAGTCCGGCTCGGGCAAGTCCACACTCCTGAATCTCCTCGGCGGTCTTGATCGCCCCACCACCGGCCAGTTGAGCGTCGCAGGACGGGAACTCGGACGTCTGTGCCCGCGCGAGCTCGCGCAGTTTCGCTCGGCCAGCGTTGGGATGGTGTTCCAGGGTTTCAACCTCATCCCGTCGCGGACGGCGTTGTCCAATGTCGAATTGCCGATGGTCTTCAGCGGCCGCCCGAAACGGGAACGGGTGAAGATCGCGCGGGAGGCTTTGGAAGCCGTGGGGCTTGGCGCGCGGCTCGATCATCACCCGTCGGAACTGAGCGGCGGCGAATGCCAGCGCGTCGCGGTCGCGCGGGCCCTGGTGAATCGCCCGGCCGTCCTGCTCGCTGACGAACCGACCGGAAACCTCGACAGCGCGACGGCCCAGGAAGTCATGTCCTACCTGCTGGCGCACGTTCGGGACCACGGCGCGACGATGATCCTCGTGACGCACGACGAAGAACTCGCCAGGGAATCCACCGAGCGAATCGTTCGACTCAGGGACGGCGAAGTCGTCGCCGCCACCGCCGGCGGCGGGCACGCATGATGCGCTGGCGCGACATCCTCGGCTTGTCGATCTCCGCACTCTGGCAGCAGAGGGCGCGGTCGCTGCTGACGCTGCTCGGCGTGCTCTTCGGCGCGTTCGTGCTCGCGGCGAGCCTCGCGATCGGGCAAGGCGTGCAGAACGCGATCGAGAAATTCGCGCGGCAGAACGAGGCGATCCGCCGGGTGGAGGTCTGGCCGCGGTGGGAGAGCGAGCCCGACATGTCCGCCACGCAGCCCACGACGGTTCCCGGCGACATGAGCGACGCCCGCCGCAAACGCCTGCAGCGGGCGATCGCCAAGTACGAGTCTTCTACGCGCGTGCGGAAGGACCGCGTCCTGTTGACGCCGGACGTGTTGAAGAAACTGGCGGCGTTGCCGCACGTGGAGTCGGCGGTGCCGCTGCCGTGGCTGCGCGGGTTCGCGGTGCTCGGCGAAGATTCGCAGCCCGTCGGCATTGGCGCGGCGCGTCCCACCGACGCGGCCGTCACGAAGCGCATCGTCGCGGGACGTTTCCTTCAACGCCCGGACGAACCGAGCGCCGTCGTCAGTGAGTTCCTGCTCTACCGGCTCGGCCTGCGCGACGAATCGCAGGCGAACGCGATCCTCGGCCGGAAGCTGCGTCTCGAATTTCGGCCGGCGTTGGGCCAGGCCGGGTTCGTCGTCTGGGTCGCTCGCGCCGACGGCGGCCCGCAGACGCGCGAGGAGGCCGCCGCACTCGACAGCCTGCGCCGAAAACTTCCGGCCTCGCTCGACAAGCTCGGGCTCGATCCGCTGGAACTGAACGCGCTGCGCCAGGCGACCGCGGGCGCAACGACTCAGAACAAGCCGGAGATGTTTTACCGCGAGTTCACGATCGTCGGCGTCACCCGCGCCGCCAGCGAGGAGGAAGAGCAGGCCCCGTGGGACCCGTTCAAACTCGACGCCGACGTCATCCTCCCCTACGCGTCCGCGACCGATCTTTTCTTCCAGCACCCCGGCGCCAAGGACGACGGCGTCAACCGCGTCGTGCTCATGGCCGACCGGGACGAGAACGTCAAAGGCGTCGTCGACGCGGTTCGAGAAATGGGCCTGCAGGGGAACGGACTGCTGGAATTCATCGAGAAGCAGCGGCTGATGTTCCTGCTGATCTTCGGCGGGATGACGTGCGTCGCCGCGGTCGCGATGATCGTCGCGGCGCTGGGCATCACCAACACGATGCTGATCAGCGTGCTGGAGCGCACGCGCGAGATCGGCATCATGAAAGCCGTCGGCGCCCGAAGCGGGCACCTGCAGGCGATCTTCCTGGTGGAGGGCGCGCTGATCGGCGCCGTCGGCGGCGGGCTCGGTTTGCTGCTCGCGTGGCTCGCGTCGTTCCCCGGCGACGCGTGGGTCCGCCAGATCGCGTCCGAAAAACTCAAGGAGAAGATCGACGAGTCGATCTTCGTTTACCCGGCCTGGCTTCAGATCGCCGTCGTCGGCTCCGCCGTCCTGATCACCGTCCTGGCAGCCGTATACCCCGCCCGCCGCGCCGCAAGGCTCGACCCGGTAGCCGCACTGCGTCACGAGTAAACCGCCGCTGAAATTCCAGACGTGACCGCGTAGAATTTGATCGAGGTCAAGCGTGGAAATCAACGACCGCTTATACGTCGAGATCCTTCCCTTCGACGGCCCCCGCTCGCCGCACCCGCACCCGATCGACGACGCGCACTTCGACCCGCGGTACGTTTACAAAGTGCTCGGCATGTACAACCCGTCGGAAACGAGCGAGGCGTACTTCGTGCTTTCCAACCCCGACCGGCAGATCTGGTTTATTCCCCAGCGCCACCTGCGGGCGTACAAGCTGGTCGACTCCGACGAGTTCTTCCTCGAAAAGTCGCGGCTCGGCTCTATGACGACGTCCGCGACGCCTCGCTCACGCAGTATCTAAAAAGCTGTTCCCACTCCAGCCGCTGAAGTTTTACCAATTCGGGATCTTCCCCTTTCCGCGCCGCCCGCGCCACGCGGTCGACGAAATCGTCGGCGTCGAAACCGACCAGTGCCCGCACGGGATGATTCTGGCACCGCGCATACCAGTACTTGCTGTTGGAGAAGTCGCCCTCGCGCCGGTGCGTGATCGCGTGCCAATAGCTTCCCGTCTCGTCGTGCAGGCCCTGGCTGATCGCGTGCGACTGGTCCAGGAAGTCGTGCCAAAGCCACAAGCCGGCGAGCATCGCCTGCGCCGACTCGCGCGACAGGACCGGCACCGAGAGCAGTTTCTCCGGAGTTAACGCCGCCAGTTGCGAGCGAACCGGATCGGCGCCCGATCTGCTCACAACAAGCTTTACGTACGCATCCTCGCCGCCCGCACGCAGCACGGCCCGTGTCGCCTCGGCCAGTTGCGGCATTTCAATCATTTCTCGATTCATGCCCGCGGCCTCCTTCGTCCGATAACTGCTCATGTGTCCCCCGCCGGCGCGTCTCGTCGGCGACGTTCGCGTGAGGTCATCGCCATGAAGATTCAAACGTCGTTCGCACTGTGCCTGGTTTCGCTCGTCACGACCGCAAGCCTGGTCGGCTGCGCCGGTCGGGTCGCCATTATGCCCAATTCGGACCCGACCCTCCGCCGCTCGCCCGCGCAATTCGCGGCCGAGGCGGCGAAGAAGACGTACCGCACCGACCTGCCCGACGGCGGCACCGCCGAGGCCCGCGCCCAGGTCGCCTATGACGTCGACCAGATCCAGATCATCAACCTCTCCAACGACGATTGGACCGACGTCGAGCTGTGGGTCAACCACAAGTACGTCCTGCACCTCCCGCGCCTCGAGTCCGGCAAGAAGAAGGTCAAGACGCTCACGTTCCTCATGCTCTACGACGACCAGGGCAACCCGTTCCCGAAGAACAACATGAAGCAGAGGATCGACAGCCTGGAGATGGTCCGCGGCGAGAAGAAGTACCAGATCCCGCTGGTGCTCGCGGACTGAGAATCAACGAGAATTATGTGCTCTTCCCCAAACGCCTCGGCAACCGCCGGGGCGTTTTTCATTTCACTCGGAATTGTCTTGCTTGCCGGCGACGCCGTGGACATATTTACGCCGTTGAAATCCTTCGCGGGGAGGCGGAAATTGCAGATCGAATCGCTGGAGTCGCGCCGGCTGCTCACCACGACCGACGGTTTCGAATTCGCCTACAACGTCCTGCCCTGGTCGTCGCATGGCGACCAGAACTGGAGCATCACGCCGGACATCACACACGGCGGTAGAACCGGTGCCATGTCCGGCGTCGTCGACGACAATCAAAGCTCGATCCTCGAAATCTCGCAGTCCACCGACGCCGGGACCGTCTCGTTCTGGCGGAAGGTGTCGTCGGAGAGCTTTGACATTCTGATCTTCTCGATCGACGGCATTGAGTACGCCGAGTGGGGTGGCGAGCAGGATTGGCAGCAGTTCAGCTATTCCGTCGACGCCGGCGTGCACACGTTCACGTGGGAATACTTCAAGGACGACTCGCTCGCGCAGGGCAGCGACGCCGCATGGTTGGATGACGTCGTATTCCCGAGTCAGCAAGACCTGCCGCCGTGGATCACCGGCGACGCCGTGTGGGCGGGCTCGCACGAGTTGTACGTGCAAGGCGACGCGACGATCGTCGCCGACCCCGCCGGCGACGTCCCGATCATCTACGCAGCCGGCCCGGCCGCGTCCCTCACGATCGATCCGACGACCGACCGGCGGATTCACGTCGCGCAGATGGCGCTCTTCAGCGGCGCCACCGCGACGCTTGCGTCGATGGGCGCGGCTCGCACCGCGTCCGACCACCGCGTGCTGGTCGTCAACGACGAATCGATCTCCATCGACGCCGACTGCAAGCTTGACCTGACCGACAACGACTTGATCGTCAACTATTCCGGCGCCGGCAACGCCTCGGGAATGGAAGCCCTGGTCCGACTCGGTTTCGGCCCTAACGGCGACTGGCTCGGCAACGGCATCACCAGCAGCGTCGCCGCCGCCCCGAGTTCAAACGGCAACTACGCCCTGGCCATCGCCGACAACAAAAACCTCACCAACCCGTTCGGAAGCGACGCGCCCGGCGGGCTGAACCCCAAGTTCGACGGCGAGAACATCGACCAGACGGCGGTGCTGATCAAGTTCACCAACCGCGTCGACCTCGACCTCAACGGCCTGGTCGACGCCAACGACGCCGCGATCTTCAACGGCGCCTTCAGCGAAGGCGACGCCGGCGCGACATGGATGGCCGGCGACGTCGACCTCGACGGCGTCTACGGCAGCAACGACGCGGCGATCTTCAACAGTTTTTACGACGAAAGTCTGGCGCAGTTGTAGTTGCGTCTCGGACTCACTGTTTCCGCGGCGCTCGCGCTGTGAGGATCCGGGTCTCCGCGAGTACGCTCCGAACCCGGCTTGTCGGTTGAGGTATTGCGCAGGTCGCGCAGGTTGCGCGGACGTCGTGACATTCGACAAGCCGCGGGCGCAGCGCCAGCGGAGCCCCGGATCATTCTCCGCCGAAAGCAAAAAAAGACGCGGGCGAGACGCCCGCGCCACACGTGACCTGGTTCATGAATGCTGCCTAGAACGGCGGCGGTTCGCCGCGCTTCCACCAGTCGGCGGGGTCTTCCTTTTTAGCTTTCGGCTTCTTCTTCGGCGGGGCGGCGTCGTCGTCTTCGTCGGCGACGTTGCCCGAATCTTCGGCGTCCGGGGCCTTGTCGAGGAACGGGCTTTCGTCGTCGTCGCCATCCTCGCCATCTGCATCGTGCTCGCTGCCGCGCACCACGCTCGCGAGACTCACCGCGAAGATCGGGCTCACCGACTTGAGCAGGCCTTCGAATTCCTCGGCGAACGGCGTGTTCGCGTCGCGGAAGAAGACCACCGCGGCGAGCGAATCGCCGAGGTACGTGCAGTTCACGGCCAGGATGTCCTGGCCCTTGAAGAACGCGGCTTCCTGCGGCGTGAACTTCTCGGCCAGCTCGTCACCGCTCAAGTGCGCAAGTCCGTCGCGCACGGCGGCGGGCAGGATCACGCGCTTCATCGCGTCGGTGAGGATCTGCTCGCCGGCCACCGTGTACTTCATGTACGCGCCAAGCTGGAACTCGCCGTCCTCGGCGGTCAGCCAGACCGCGACGTTGCTGTAGCCCATCTGGCGGATGAGCCAGTCCATCGCGTGGCAGAGCAGTTGCTCGAGGTCCTTGGCGTTCTCGATGTATTTGCGGAAGCCTTCCTGCGTGCGCACGCCGTCGAGCTGCTTGGACAACTCGCCGTACGCGGCGACGAGGTCGTTGCACAGGAGGTCGACCTTTTTGCTGATGACGCGGCGCGACGCGTTGAGGCGCTTCACCGCTTCGCGCAGCCGGTTGTAGCGCTTTTCTTCTTTCGCGAGGGTCGACTGCCGGTCCAGCGCCTTGCGGACGCGATCGACGAGCTGCTTGCTGTCGAACGGCTTGGGCAAAAAGTCGATGGCGCCTTCCTGGATCGCGCTGATCGCGCGGTCGACGGTCGGGTCGCCGGTGATGACGATCGTCGTCGCGGTCGGGTGGTTCTTGCGGATGGCCGGCAGCAGGTCCATGCCGTTGCCGTCGGGCAGCGTGACGTCGGCGAGCACCAGCTCGACCTGCTGTGACGCGAGGATCGAGTTGGCGGTCTCGAGGTCCGGCGCGGCGAGCACCGAACAGCCGATCTCGCGGCGGAGCAGGTTGTCGATCACGTCGACGAGTGCCGGCTCGTCCTCGACGAGGAGCACGCGCGCCGGCTCGGACTTGTCCTTACGCGTCGACGATTTCTTTGACTGGTTGTCGCTCTTCACGCTCGGCAGCATCTTCCCACTCCCGGTCAGACTCTTACAAACACGCGCTTGGTCCCGATGTTTGTCTTACATCACCTTGCGCGCCACACCCGACTTCGTCTCGTCAGCAGCGCCCTGAGTTCCACTCTTCGCGGCCGCGGGCAGCAACAGTATCGCCCGCGTCCCTTGCTTGGGCCGGCTCTCCAGGCGGATCGACCCGCCGCTGGCTTCGACCCACCGAAGGGCTTTGGCCAGACCCATCCCGCGGCGACGGCCCGCGGGCATGGAGCTGAAGAACGGGTCGAACGCCCGCTTCACCGTTTCCTCATCCATCCCGCACCCGTCGTCGCTCACCGTCACGACGACGCGCGACGAGTACGGGTCGAGGGCCGCGTGCACCGCGACGTGGCCTTTAGGCTGGTCCGTCGCCTGCAGCGCGTTGTCGAGGACTTCGGCCAACGCGCCCGCGACCTGTCGCGGGTCGACCATCACCCTGGGCACCTCGCCCATGGTGACCTCAACCTGCCTATCGGCTTTCTCGTGATGCTTCTTCGCCTCGCGCAGGGCATCGGACAGGATGTCCGCAAGGTCCGATTCCCGCGGGCTGGGCGCCTGCGGCTTCGCGAACTCCATCAGCTCCGTAATGATGCTGCTGAGGCGGTGGCTCTGCTCGAAGATCAGGTTCGCGGACGCTTTTTGCTTCGCGTCCGACAATTGTGACGCGAGCAACTGTGAGCGGCCGGAAATTACCGCCAACGGGTTGTTCATCTCGTGCGCCGCGCCCGCGGCCATCTCGCCGATGCTGAGCATCATCTTCGAGCGGAGGATCTCGCTTTGAGCTGTATGCAACCGGCGGTTGGCGTCGGCGAGTTGTTCCGATAGTGATTTTGCTTCGTCGCGGATTTGCGCGGTGCGGAGCGTGAGCGACCAGCCGTTGGCGATGGCGCTGAGTTCCTGGACCTGTGTGGAAAGTCGTTGCGCTTCGCCCGCCGGCGCGCCCCAGACGACGCCGCCGATGCACGCGCCGTCGGCTTCGAGGCAAATCCAGAAGCGCTGGTCGCCCGAAAGGCGCGGAGAGACGAGTGCGGTGAACCAGTCCATGTCCTGCGCGCACGGCATGACCGGACCGTCGCCGCGCGCCGGGCGCGAGGGACGCCGGACGGCCGCTTGCGGTTTCGCAGACGGGAGCGCGCCGGTCTGCGTAACCGCAAGCGGCGGATTGGCGTCGTTCGGGGTGCCGGTGTCCGTCGGCAAGTCGACCAGCGTCGTCTCGAACACGTCACCGTTCTTGTCGCACAGCACCGCTTCCGCGTAATCCTGCGCGGGCGGGAGCGAAAAGATCGCGACGCTTTCGACGCCGAGAATGCCGACCGCGGTCTGACCGATCGCGGCGAGCACCGTCTGCGGCGGGGCGTCGGGGCGAAGCTCGCTCTGGAATGCGCTAAGCGCGTCGAAAAACTTCGCCCGGACGGCGAGCTTCCGGTTCCTCGACGCGAGCTGTCCGCTCACGCGACCCAGCTCGCGGTTCGCCTGCGCCAGCGCCTGCTGGTACAGCTCGCTGCTGCTGGCTTGTCCGAGCCCCAGCGCCTGCGCGCGGGGTTCGATCTGTTCGACCAGCGACTTCATCGCCGCGTCGAGCTGCGCGGGCGAAACGCCGACCGATTCCATCAGCGCCTGGCGCGGCGCGCCGGCCGTCGAGTAGTTGCCGCTGTAGCCGAGGTGTTGCTCGCGGACGAGCAGGTCGGCCAGCGTCACGAGATTGACCAGGCGCGGCTGCTTCACGCTCGCGGGCAACGCCTGCGGGTGCTGCCCGTGCAGCCAGGCGCAGTCGCGGATCATCGCGGGGAGCTGCCACTTCTCGGCCAGCCGTTTGCCGACGACCATGTGGTCCAGGCCGATGATCGTGCGCTCGACGTCGGCGATGTTGCCGCGGAGCAGGTCGGCCGCTTCGACGACGCGGGCGAAGCTCTTGGGGAGCATCGCGTCCAGCGCGACTTTGCCCAGGTCATGCAGCAAGCCGCAGATGAACGCTTCGGAGTGGTTGATCTGAGGAGCCGAGCGCTCGGCCAGCAGCTCGGCACAGCACGCGACCGCGACGCAGTGTTTCCAGAACTCGTCGCGGCTGAAATGCTCCGGCGTCGTCGCGGACCGCGGCGCGCCGCCGCCCATCGTTTGAAACACCGAGACCGCCAGCACCGCGCTGCGCACGGCTTCGAAGCCGAGCAGGCTGATGGCGCGTTCGATGGAGTTGACCTCGCCGCGCACGCCCAGATCGGCGCGATGGACGAGCTGGAGGATGCGCGTGGTGAGGACGGGGTCGGTCTCGATGAGCCGCACGACGTCGGCCGTCGTCGTCGACTGCTCTTCGCCGGTGACTTCCAGCACCTTCACCGCAACCGACGGCAGCGTCGGCAGCTCCTGAAGCTGCTGAAGGATCAGCTCGACCCGCTTCTCGCGATGTTGGTCCGCCGCCTGCGCCATGAAGTCCCGCCCCCAGGCAAAACCGAGCTTTTTAACCACGAAGCCACGAAGTCACGAAGCAACGTATCTGCTTCTTCGTGCCTTCGTGGCTTCGTGGTTCAATGGTATTTCTTATCAGACCGTCAACAGTTCCCCGACGCGCTCGATGAGCTTCTCGATGTTGAACGGCTTCTTGACGAACTCGTCGGCGCCGGCCTTGAGAAGTTCGTTGATCTCGTCCTGGTTCACGACGCCCGAGACGATGATGATCTTCATGTGCTCGAAATGCGGGTTCGAGCGGATCGTCTGGCAGACGACGTTGCCGTTGATGTCCGGCAGCATGTAGTCGAGGATCACCAAGTCGGGCATGAACTCCTGCGTGAGGATGCCCGCGTCGTAGCCCGTGGCGGCAGTCTTCACTTCGAAGCGGCCGTCGCGCTCGAGGACGTCGACGAAAAGCTCGACAATCTCGGGGTCGTCATCGACCACCAGAATCTTCTGTTTCCCGCTGTCCAAAGCGTCCGGCGGGATGTTGTTGTCCTTCATGAAGGCGATCAACGCCTCACGCGGAATCCGCCGAAACCGGCTGCCCGGCACGCGGAAACCCTTGAGTCGGCCGCTATCGAAGCAGCGGATGATCGTCTGCTGGCTGACCTTGCAGATTTCTGCGGCCTCGCCGGTTGTAAACACCGTCTTCATAGATGGCTCCGTCCCTGACACGCCCTACCGGTCGCGTCTTTCTGGGCAGTTAGCTCGGAAAGATAAGAGTTGCACCCACGCTGCGGCGGTAGGGTTTTCCCTATCTTTCCCATTTAACCATCGGTAGCCGCCATTGGCAACTTGAGGGGAATGGGCAGGAATTTCGGAATGTCGTGCCGATAATCTCAGCTTTTAGAAAACAGTTTCGCCGCGACGCGCAGCGGAGCGCTTTTAAAAGCGCTTCGCTATCGCGTCGCGGCGAAACAGGTCGGAGGGGATGCGGTTCTTGCTTTACCGGTAGAACTCGATGATCAGGTTCAGGTTTACTTCGAAGGGGACATCATCCGGTGATGGGATGGACAGAACCTTTGCCGTCAGTTGCGACGGGTTCCACTCCAGCCACGCCGGCACGTTGTGACCGGCGTTTTGCTCCATGTTGTCGCGGAGCACCTTGTGAATGCCTTCCTTGAAGGTGATGGTCTGCCCGGGCTCGACCAGAAAGCTGGCGATGTCGGTCTTGACGCCGTCGACCATGACGTGACCGTGCGCGACGATCTGGCGGGTGGCCCAGATCGTCCGCCCGACGCCCAGGCGGCGGAGGACATTATCGAGCCGACTCTCGAGGATCTGCATCAGCGTCTGGGCGGTATTGCCCTTGGACTTCTTGGCCATGTCCAGGAATCGGCGGAACTGCTTTTCCTGCATGCCATAGTAGTAGCGGAGCTTCTGCTTTTCGGTCAGGCGCACGCCGTACTCGGTGTTGCGCCGGCCGCGGTAGCCGTGCATGCCCGGGAGCGTAAGTTCTGATTTGCCCGTATGTTTCGGAATGTCGGCGATCGGCGCTCCGACCCGGCGGGAGAGACGGACCTTCGGTCCGGTGTAACGACCCATGACGAGGATTTCCTTCTACCCCGAAAAGCGTCCGGGGCACTCAGGACATGCGCGGCGGGCATCCCATCGCCTTGCGACGGCCCGACTTACACGCGTTTCACCGCCCAACATGGTTCTGAGGCATGTCAGGCCGGGCCAGAGTCGCACGAATTCATTCGAATTCGCTCAAACGACAGGGAGGGGCAGTATAGCGGATAGCGGCGAACCTTCAACGCCCCGCCGTTGGCACATCCTTCGCAAATCACTCGATGGATGCGATTCTGGACGCTTCTGATTTTCATCGCCCTGCCGTTCGCCGGTTGCGAGGGTCCGGCCGCGCTGAATCCCGATCCGAGCGACATGACGATCGATCAGATCAGCGTCCCGACCACGCGCCCCACGACGCAAAAGAGCCAACGCCTGATCCGCAACCTCGTTGGCGGCGAGCTCGGCGCCAGCGGGGGGTATCTGATCGGCGCCAAGCCCGAGTTGCTCGATCTCGACAGCCCCGACCGGGCCAAAAATCGCCAGGCCGCCGTGAAGTGCAGCAAGCTCGCCGAGCAGTCCCCGGCGAAACCCGAAACGGTGGACAAGGCGCAGACGGCCGACCTGAACGCCGACGGCTTCGTGACGCTCGACGAAGTGATCGCGATGCGCCGCGCGAACCTGAGCGATCACGAAATGCTCGACCGCCTGCGCGCCGCGAGAGAAGTCTACGACCTGTCGGAATACCAGGAAGACTACCTCCGCACGCGCGGCGTCAGCGACGTCGTCCTCCACGCGATGCGGGGAAACTAGCGCATCAAACGCGCGCGTCAAAGCGGCGCCGGCACCAGACGAGCGCGAGTGGCGTCATCACCACCGCAAGACAAGCCGGCTCCGGAACCGTCGCGATCCAACCGACCGATTGGCCGCCGGGACTGATGCCTCCGCCTGCGAACGTTTTCCCGTCGGCCGAAACGTAAGCGGTTTGCAGCGACCAACCGGTGAGGTTCAGTCCGTATTCGGATGTGAAGACTGTCTTCAGGTCGCGCATTCCGTGCGACGCGTCCCATACCACGGCCGTTATGCCGCTCGCGTTGTAGCCGAAGCCGGCGACGACCGATCCGTCGGCGGAGATGCTGTGGCCGACGCTCACGAACTGTCCGCCGGGCAGATCTCCGAGTCCGACCATGCCGGTCGCGGCGGTCCAGCGAAACGCCTCGGTGCCGGCGGTGGAGCTGCCTTCGCCG
>JADMIO010970563.1_pt1 | contig 23720 bp, 11 predicted proteins | sample 8958161 | NCBI WGS metagenome assembly JADMIO01 (sample SAMN16585339, study PRJNA669376) | soil metagenome | isolation source: Crop rotation soil | place: USA: Cullars Rotation, Alabama | collected 2011
CTCAACCACCGAGAATTTTGCATTCAATTCAGCCGGCTATCCTGATTTGTCCGCCGGTTTTGAATGGAACTACCTGGCAACAAAGGAGAAAAACTTCAATCTTGGAGTAGCTATGGCACATGTTAACCAACCGGTTCAAACATTTTTAGGCGATGCTACTTCAATAATTTACCGGAAAATTTCCGTGAACGCAAGCGCCACACTCCCACTTGGCCCTAATTCGTCGCTCTACCCAAAAATCAACTATAGTATGCAGGGTCCCCATAAAGAATTAGTGTTTGGTGCCTTTAGCCGGTTTGGTTTCCAAAAAAGGGCTAATAATGAATATTCAGTCTATTTTGGAGCTTTACATCGCTTGAATGATGCAGTTATATTTTTAACCCGTTTTGATGTTAATGCCTTTTCAGCCACCTTTTCATACGATTTCAACTATTCAAAACTTGCCAGGGTTAGCCATGGCATGGGAGGGCCTGAATTAAGCATTCAGTACATAGGTGACTTTGGAACCAAAAAGAAGAAAAAGGTCTTTTGCCCTAAATTTTAATAAAAATCAGTCAACTAAAGTTTGATTGGAGGTTTCGGGAAAGGTTTGGGTCCCGAAATCAAAATAAGCCGCTTTAACGAGCGGCTTTATTTTTTATTTTATAGGTGTAACCTTTTTATAAAGTTGTTAGTATAAATGGGTAGTTAAAACAAAACACCAAAAACATGTCTCCACAAGAACACTTAGAGTTTTTGATTAGTCATCATGAGGAAAAATATCCTAATGACCCTTCTCCTATTATATTCCTGGTTGAAAAAACCGCTGAGGAGCTAATTGATGCATTTAAATGCGCAAAGGGCAAAAAATTAACAAAAGACCACTTTAAGATATCCAAGCGCAAGATGAAAAAGCTTGCTAAGCTGGAAGCCATGGAAGCTGAGCAAGTACTTGCTTAATCCCCTAAAACTTACATAATGCTGAATTACAGCGTATTGGTCTGCAAAGGCCATATAATCATCAAACTTGTTCCGGAAGATGACCCTATTCATCATCCGGACAAGGTTATTGATATATATCCCAAGAAAAAGCGGAAAAAAGCCTCAAAAAGAAGCAAGTCTTAAAATAATTAAGATTTCTGCGATTTTATCTAACTTTTAAAAAATACAAGTCTTTTTGTAAATAGTTTACTTAATGGGTAACCATTTTAGGGTAACCACGTAAAATAATTTGAATCACGTAAATGGGCCAAATATTTACAAATTTTACAAATCTATTTACTTGTTCTTACCTTTTAAGAATCAAGCTTTTTAAGCTTGCCTTAATTGATAAGAGGTTAACCCGGGCACTTTCTCTATTCCTCCCAATTCTATTTTTCAGTTTCCTCTCATTTGGCCAAATCTGCGAATCCGGAGTTCCTACCCGATATATAGATTTCACCGGTGCAAATGCTAATTTTTCATGGACTTCCGATGCTGTTCATAGAAGCAATCTGTGTTGTACCGCTTCCAACCCTGACAGGTGCATTCACTTTGTTATTACAACCGACAGCACAGTTGCAGCGCTAAATTTTGAAATTTCTTCCGGTGCCATTCCTCCAGGTGCCCTTTATTATCAAATTGATTGCGGCCCCCAAACCCAGGTTGGAACAATCGGATGTATTAACATCGCCGGTATTCACGACCTTACCTTTTGCAAGCCGGGTAATAACATTAACACCTATACTATTACGCCTCTTACTAAACCAACTTTCCCTGGTCCGAAGTACATTTACATTGGTTGTTCTGATACCATTGGTGTAAAAGGGCTAGTAACTTCAGGAATAACCTGGAATTCTATTTACCCTGGGGTTAGCGGCCAATATAACCCTTATTTAAGTTGTAGCTCCGGTTGCGACACCACCATTGTAACACCGGTAGTTGGTGCCCCTGCGTATGTTGATTACCAGGTTTGCGGAATGCCTCTGGCAGGTTCATGCGTAAGTGCTTCAACAGTTTGCGATACGGTCCGGGTTTACTTTCTCCCTCCTATCAATGTTTCTGTTTTACCTTCTCCGGCTATCTTCTGTGCTTCCGATAGTGGTGTACTGCTTACCTCTTCTGTAACCGGCGGAATGGGAAATTATATTTACAGTTGGAAAAACCCTTCAGGAATTGAAGTAGGAACGGATTCAACTTATTTTGCCACATCAGATGGCAATTTCACTTTAACAGTAAGAGATTCAGGTGTAAATTCTACCACGCCCTGTTCAAGTCAAACGGTTCCAGCCCCGGTAATCGCGGTGTCTTTAAATATTGTTTCAACTACTTCTAATATAACCTGTAGTGGGTTATGCAACGGAGCAATTAACATAACATCTGTAACTGGCGGTAGCGGCCCATATACTTATGATTGGTCTGATATTCCGGGAATACCTGATTCTACCACTCGTAGCGGGCTATGTGTTGGTTTATACACACTTACAATAACTGATTCCACAGGATGTAAAACAGTTTACAACTTCAATATTACTGCCCCTGCACCGTTAACTGCCAGCATAACTTCTCATGTAAATGCAACCTGCACCGGCGGAACCAACGGCTCTGCTATTGTTTCGCCGGCAGGTGGAACAACTCCATATTCTTATAATTGGTCGCCGATAGGTGGAACCGGAAGCACCGGTACAAATTTTCCTGCCGGAACATATACAGTTTTAGTAACCGATTCAAATGGTTGCCAGGTTACGGATTCAGTGGTGATTACAGGTACCTTAAATCCTGTAATAAATATCGCCGTAAACGATTCGAGCATATGCCCCGGTACCAGCACTACATTAACAGCTTCTGGCGCCCAAACCTATTCATGGACTCCTGCCTCCAGCTTAAATAATTCAACAGGTGGTTCAGTAACTGCCTCACCAAACATTACTACTACTTATACAGTAACAGGTACCGATTCAATTGGCTGTTCTTCTTCTGCCACCGCACAAATTTTAGTATTTCCTCAACCAACTATTCTTATTTCATCCACTAATTCCACACTTTGCTTTGGCGACAGCACTGATTTAACAGCATCAGGTGGAAGCACCTATACCTGGTCACCAAATATAGGTTTAAATGAAACCACCGGTTCAACTGTTACTGCTACTCCAAGTGTTACTACTACTTACACCGTAATGGTGGTGGATTCAAATGGGTGCGCAGATATGGATAGCATTATAATTATTGTGAACCCTGCTGTAATTGCAGTTGCAGGTTCAGGAGTTAATTTATGTTTAGGAAATAATGTGCAACTTTCTGCTTCAGGTGGAATTAGTTATAGCTGGTCTCCCTCTACCGGTTTAAGCAGCACCAATATATCAAACCCGGTTGCCAATCCAACGGTGAGTACCACCTACACCGTTATTGTTACAGATGGCAACGGTTGCACCGGTCAGGATTCTGTTATAGTTACTGTAAATCCGGTGCCTTTAATCTCTGGAGTTACAGCTACATTTGATACTTGCGGAAGACATAGCGCCATAGCCATTGTTTCTGCATCAGGAGGAACACCTGCATTTTCTTATACCTGGAATACTTCACCTATTCAAACAACAGATACAGCAATTAGTTTAACAGGAGGAGGCAGTTATCAGGTAATAATTACAGATGCAAATGGTTGTACTGCACAGGATAGCGTAACAATATTAGATATTACCGGTCCTGCAGCTTCTTCTATTGGAACCAGTTCAAGATGCGGCAGTAATAATGGGTTAATTGATTTAACCGTTAGCGCCGGTTCGGCACCTTATACCTATCAATGGAGCAATGGAGCAACTACAGAGGACAATTCAAATATATCTGCAGGTAGTTATTCAGTAACAATTACCGATGCTTTTGGATGCTCTGTTTCTCTAAACGATTCAATTATCAATATACCCGGAGCGACCTTAACCATTACCCCACTTGACGGCACATGTGGCCTGAATAATGGCTCTATTAATGTAAATGCTTCGGGCGGAACCAGCCCTTACACTTACAATTGGAACAACGGGGCCACTACGCAAAATCTTTCCAACCTTGGGGCCGGTATTTACATACTTCAATTCGCTGACTCAGCCGGCTGTGCTGAAACGGATACAATTACTATAAGCGTTTCAAATAACTCCCCGGTTATTGCAGCCAGTCCTAACCAATCAATCATTTGCACAGGTAGCTCTACTATTATTACTGCCAGTGGTGCAACCACTTACACATGGGCACCGGCAACAGGATTAAATGCAACAACAGGTGCAACTGTTACAGCTAATCCGGGAACGAGCACTACTTACACTGTTATTGGAAATTCTTCAGGCGGATGCTCAGATACAACCACGGTATCAATAACCATCCAGGCGCTGCCAACGATAACAGCAGTGGCAGCTAACCCCAACGTATGTAACGGTTCTTCCACAACTTTAACTGCCAGTGGCGCTTCCACTTATAGCTGGACACCGGCAGCTACTCTGAGCGATTCTACCGGCAGCGTTGTAACCAGCAGCCCTGTTGCGAATACTACCTATACTGTTACCGGTACAGATTCCATTGGCTGTTCAGCTACTGCCACGGTTGCTGTTACAAATGTTCCACCACCAACCATAATAGTTTCCCCTACTAACCCCGTACTTTGCTATGGTAACTCTGTTACCATGTATGCAACCGGCGCATCCTCATATGTTTGGACACCGGCAACGGGATTAAATCAAACCACAGGAGATTCAGTTATCGCTGCTCCATTAGTAAATGTAACGTATACTATAATTGGAACAGATGCCAATGGATGTACGGCAAGTACTACCAATATTGCTTCTGCCGTTAATCCCAACCCGGTTGATGCGGGTCCGGGTGGAAGTATTTGCCCCGGTGGTTCATTACAGTTGAACGGTTCAGGAGCAGCACAGTATATGTGGAGCCCTTCAACCGGTTTAAATAATACGTCCATAGCCAATCCAATTGCCTCTCCAACAGTAACCACAACTTATTACCTGACAGGAAATGTACCCACCGGTAACCTGATAACTAACGGCGACTTTAGCGCCGGAAATACCGGTTTTCAAAGCGGTTATAATTACGCAACTAATTTATTTCCGGAAGGCTTATACTGGGTAGGTACTAATCCAAATACAGTTCACAGTAATTTCTTCTGCTTCGATCACACAACAGGCACAGGTAATGAAATGGTAGTTAATGGTGCCCCGGTACCCGGTGTATCCGTTTGGTGCCAAACCGTTAACGTAGTTCCAAATTCGTTGTACAATTTCTCCACCTGGTTACAAACCGTTTCACCTGCCGGTAGCCCTGCACTACTTCAGTTCTCCATTAATGGAGTGCCGCTCGGCTCCCCTTTTGCATCAGCGCCTAATATTTGCAACTGGCAACAATTTTTCACTTTATGGAATTCAGGAAATAATACAACAGCAAATATTTGCATTGTAAATCAGAATACTATTCGCGCCGGAAACGATTTCGCACTCGATGATATTTCGTTTGCAGTTGTTTGTCAAAGCTTTGATTCAGTGGTAGTAGTGGTCAATCCGCCACCTGTAATAAGTGTGAGTGGTGGCGACACCATTTGTGGCAGTTCAAGTTCAATGCTTACCGCTTCCGGAGCCAATAGCTACACATGGAACCCTAACACCGGCCTAAGCGCCACAACGGGTTCTTCCGTTAGTGCCTCCCCTTCTATAACAACTACCTACACTATTACCGGAACTGACGCAAACGGTTGTACCGCGAACACCACTTTCGTTTTAAACATTCTGCCGAAACCCAATTTATCCATTAATGCTTCGTCCCCATCTTTTTGTTCAGGCGACAGCAGCATTTTAACTGCCAGCGGGGCTACGAGTTATAGTTGGTCGCCCTCAATAGGTTTAAATACCACTACAGGCGCAATCGTTACGGCTTCTCCGGCAGTAACCTCTACTTACACCGTAACAGGAATAGATGCCAATGGCTGTACCAATATCGCAACAACCGTAGTCACTGTTTTCCCCATTCCAACCCTCTCGGTTACACCCGCCAGCCCCACTATATGCTCGGGCTCCTCCACAAATTTAACCGCTTCCGGGGCAGCCACTTACACGTGGACCCCGGCAACAGACCTCAGCGCAACAACTGGTGCTACTGTTACGGCTAACCCAACGGTTAGTACAACTTACACTGTGATAGGAACCAGTGCTAATGGATGTACAGCGCAAACCACTGCTGCAGTTACTATTGGTACCAGTTTATCCATTAGCGTTACTCCTAATAATGCAAGAATTTGTCCCGGCGATTCTGCTACTTTAACCGCAAGCGGGGCAACTTCTTATACATGGACACCCTCAAACGGGTTAAGTGCCACAACCGGATCAACCGTTAATGCTTCACCAGCTTCCACCACAACCTACATAATAACCGGTGCTGATGCCATGGGTTGTACAGGAAGCGGTATGGCCGTATTACGGGTTAACATGCTACCTATGGTAATGATTACCCCCGTTAATCCGACACTATGCGCAGGTGATTCAGCATTGTTAGTAGCCTCAGGTGCGTTTAGTTATACCTGGAACCCGGCTGTAAGAATGATTTCTTACGATAGCGTAATGGTGAAACCATCTGTAACCACTACCTATACAGTGGTAGGAACTGATGGAAATGGTTGTACTGCTTCGTCAACTGAAATTATTAATATCACCACCCCTCCAACCATGGCTGTTGGCGCAACGGACGATACACTTTGCTTTGGCCAGGGAACTACCTTAACTGCCACCGGGGCTGTTAGCTACACCTGGTCCCCTGCTTTTACTTTAAGCAGTTCAACCGGTTCAAACGTGAGCGCCTACCCAGTTGATCCGGTTACCACCTACACGGTGGTAGGAATCGGGGGCAATGGATGTGTTGCCACAGATTCAGTTGTCATCGTGTCTAACCCTCCCGTAGTGATAGGCATTAATCCTGTTAACCCAACTATTTGTTATGGTTCCTCCATTGCTTTAAATGCTTCGGGGGCTAGCACATACGAATGGACACCGGCCACCGGACTGAGCGCTACTACCGGAGCTACTGTGACTGCTTCACCAACTGCTACTACAACCTATACCGTTCTTGGACGGGATAATAGTGGTTGTATTGGTTTTAACGCAGTAATAGTAACAGTTGGAAATTTCATCACCCTAACTTTAAATACAAGCTCACCAGCTATTTGCCTGGGCGATTCAGCTACTTTATCGGTAACAGGAGCATTAACCTATAACTGGGCCCCTGCGGCTTCGCTCAGTGCAACAACAGGTTCAACCGTTACCGCCTACCCTGCAACCTCTACCACTTATATTGTTACGGGAATTGACGCCATAGGCTGTACCGGTTCAGATACAATACCTCTTTTGGTTAATCCTTTGCCTATAATAAATGCTTCACCTGATAGCTTTATTACTTGTAAAGGAACTTCTGTTTATTTAACCGCAAATGGAGGAGTAAGTTATTCCTGGTCTCCGGCAGTTTCTTCAGGCAATGCAAGCAGAGATACAGTAGTGGTTGCCCCTTTAAACAAAACTATTTACACCGTTACCGGAACCGACGCTAATGGATGTAAGAATAAAGACAGCGTAATTGTTTGGGCGATACCCGCAAGCCAGGTAGCTGTGTCTCCAATTGCAGATACATTATGTTCCGGCTCAAGCACCATTCTTACTGCATCAGGCTCCAACACCTATTCCTGGTCTCCAACAACAGGACTAAATGTTTCAACAGGTGCCTTTATTCTCGCAACCCCTCCAGCCTCTACAACTTACACCGTAACCAGCACTGATGTAAATGGTTGCCAGGATACGGCCTCTACAGTTGTAATTGTAAACCCCATTCCGGTAGTTGTGGTTGGCAGTAACCCAACTATTTGTTCGGGTTCCACTACCCCGCTAACTGCCTCAGGTGCGTCGACTTATACATGGTCCCCGGCAACCGGCCTTAACAATACAACAGGCAGTAGTGTTTTGGCCAACCCTACCGTTAACAGCACTTATATAATTATTGGAACTGACCCATTGGGTTGCAGTAATTTCACTACTGCTACGGTTACCGTTCACCCCCTCCCTGTGATGGCGGTAAGCAGCGATTCAATTTGTTCAGGAGATACCGTGGTGCTAAACGCAACGGGCGCTCAAACTTATTCATGGACGCCTGGTGTCATTTCAAACTCAATAAACTTTGACACCGTTAGGGTTAGCCCTTCGTCTACTACAACCTACACCATAGTTGGAACAAATGCAAACGGTTGTAGCAACAGTATAAGCAGCATTGTAGAAGTATTACCTATTCCGGTTGTTGACATGGAAGGCCTGGGAACTGATATATGCCTTTCTTCCCCGCCGGTTCCCTTATCTGTTTTGCCTTATGGGGGAGTCATCACTGGCCCTGGAGTATATAATAGCACATTCTACCCTGATAGCGCTGGAGTGGGTGGGCCATATACCATAACTTATACTTACACTAATGCAAACGGTTGCTCAAGCCATATTGATTTACTGGTAACCGTTCATCCTGGCCCGTCAATAAATATAACCTCAAACAATCCTGCACTTTGTCCTGGTTCTTCCGCCCTGCTCACCGCCAGTGGAGGTCCAAGTTACACGTGGTTTCCTACAGGTGTCATTTCTAATAATGGAGATTCAATGACCGTTACTCCTTCAATTACTACTACCTATTTTGTCACTGGAACCGATACTTTCGGTTGTGCGGCTACAGATAGCAGTATAGTTACTGTTAATCCGTTGCCTGTGGTTTCAATAGTCGGTTTACAACCATCCTACTGCTCAAATACCTCTTCCCAAAACCTAATGGGAACGCCTGCCGGTGGAGCTTTTAGCGGAGCAGGTGTTACAGGAAATATATTTAATCCAGCACTTGCCGGTAATGGAACTCATACTATTATTTATTCATTCACTGATACATTGGGTTGTTCAGCCTCAGATTCAGCCCAGGTGGTTGTGAATGCAGCGCCTTCCTTAACAGTAAACAACGCAGCAGTTTGCGCCGGTACGTCAGCATCTCTTTCCGCGAATGGGGCTACTTCTTATGTTTGGCCCGCTACCGGCGATACAACAAGTACAATTATTGTGTCGCCCTCAGCTACATCAACTTATACTGTAATTGGTTCCACCAATAGTTGTTTTGATACGGCCACTTCAGTAATAACAGTAAACCAGCTGCCTACTGTTAGCTTCACAGGCTTAAACCTTAATTACTGCTCTTCTGCTTCAGCCTCCACGTTAACCGGAACTCCTGCAGGAGGAATTTTCACAGGCCCTGGTATGAGCGGTAACGCATTTAGCCCAATTGCTGCTGGTGCCGGCGGGCCTTATACCATAACCTATACCTATACTGATTTGTTAGGTTGTTCAAATGCTGTTAGCCATCAAACGACTGTAAATAACGGGGCTGTAATTGATGTTACACCGCAAAGCTCTACCATCTGCCTTGGGTCATCCACCGGGTTAACTGCTACCGGCGGAATAAGTTATACATGGACACCTTCTACCGGTTTAAGCGCAACAACAGGCTCTACAGTAACTGCAAACCCTATAACAAATATTACTTATTACGTAACCGGAACAGATGCCAACGGGTGTTCAGGCTCAGATAGTGCGACTGTTAGTATTGGTAGTAATTTAAGTTTAACATTAACTGCTTCCAATAATAGTGTTTGTTCAGGCTCATCAACTACCTTACATGTTTCAGGGGCCACCAACTATACCTGGACCCCTTCATCCGGCTTAAACATAACCACTGGTTCAACCGTTACCGCAACGCCTGCTTCGTCTATCACCTATTTAGTACAGGGTTCTGATGTTGCAGGATGTACCGGCCAGGCCTCCATACCTATTACAGTGATTAATCCACCGCCGGTAAATGTAAATAATCCATCCGTTTGTGCCGGTAGCAGCATCACATTGACAGCCTCAGGAGCAACTAGTTATGTGTGGAGCAATGGTGGAACTACCACTTCTATTTCTGTTTCGCCACTTGTTAATACAACTTATAATGTAACAGGAACAAGCAATGGTTGCAGTAATAGCGCCAATGCAATTGTTACGGTTAACCCCTTACCTGTAGTTAGTTTCAGTGGCCTTAACCCGGCTTACTGCAGCGCAGCCCCGCCGGTAACACTTACAGGTATCCCGGCCGGGGGCTCCTTCAACGGCACAGGGGTTAATGGAAATACATTTAACCCGGCTTCGGTACCGGTCGGCGGGCCTTACTTGGTTACTTATTCATTTTCCAGTGCAGCAGGGTGTTCGGCTACAGCCACCCACCCGGTTAGTATCAATAGTGGTGCAGCTATTACCGTTACCCCAGCTTCCGGAAGCATCTGCTTTAATTCTTCCACCTCACTTGCAGCAAATGGAGGTGTAAGTTACACCTGGGCACCATCCACCGGGTTAAGTGCCACGACAGGTGCTATTGTTACAGCTAACCCAACGGTTAGCACCACTTATACCGTAAAAGGAACTAATGCTAATGGCTGCACAGGAATAGCAACCGCAATCGTTAACGTTGGCGGAACTCTCACCTTAACTATTACACCCAATAACCCGGCTATTTGCGCGGGTTCATCTACTACGTTATCTGCCAGCGGGGCAACTACTTACACATGGTCCCCGGCAACGGGTTTAAATAAAACCTCAGGAACCAGCGTTACCGCCAACCCTGCAAATACTATTACTTACACCATTACCGGAACAGACGCCGGGGGGTGTACCGGGACAGGTACAGCCGTGGTGGTGGTTAGCCCATTACCTAATGTGAACGCAACTTCTACTGGTCAATTTGTTTGTTACAATTCTTCTTCCACACTGTCGGCTACAGGGGCAGCTAATTATTCGTGGTCGCCTTCTACCGGGTTAAATGTAACAACGGGAAATAAAGTTATTGCCACTCCATTAACAAACATTACTTACACGGTTACCGGGTCAAATGCCGCGTGTTCTTCATCTGATACCATTTCCGTACACGTAAATGTACCCGTAACTTTAACAGTTTCACAGCCAAATGCCAGCATTTGTACAGGTAATTCTGTTTCATTGAATGTAAGTGGAGCATCATCTTATAAATGGAACCCGGCCAATGGCTTAAGTTCAAGTACAGGCGCAGCAGTAACAGCCTCTCCTGCTATTTCAACCACCTACACAATTACCGGTATTGATAATAACGGATGTAGCGGTACTGCCACCGCTTCCGTAACGGTACATGCCTTACCTGTTCTTTCAGCCTCTTCTAACTCCATTTCAATTTGTTCAGGTTCAAATGCATCATTGCAGGCAAGTGGGGCAAGTAATTATCTATGGACACCTTCAACAGGCTTGAATGCTACCACAGGCAGTAACATTGCCGCCCACCCAACTGCTTCAATTACCTATACGGTTACCGGAACGGATGCTAACGGATGTTCAGTCACAAAACAGGTGCCCCTTAACGTTAATGCTCTACCAGTCATTAACGTAATAGCCAATAAGCCGGTCATCTGTAAGGGCGCCTCTACGAACCTCCTTGCTTCAGGTGCAAGCGCTTATACCTGGACTCCTGCTGCGGGCTTAAGCAGCACAACGGGTTCGCAGGTGCAGGTAACCCCCGCTTCAACTTGTACCTACAGCATCACTGGTATTGATGTTAATGGCTGTTCAGCCCTTACTACTGTAGTTGTTACCATCCAGGCCCCTCCAACAGTATCAGTTTCCAATGCTAACCCATCCATTTGCCTGGGCCAATCAACCATATTAATAGCCGATGGAGCGCAAACATACACTTGGTCGCCGGCAACAGGATTATCTGCCACAACAGGTTCTACTATAACAGCTGTTCCGGCTAATACTTCCACTTATCAGGTAGTCGGCACCAGTAGTTTAGGTTGCACGGGAAGCACTTCAACTATTGTTACTGTTAACCCGTTGCCAAATGTAAGTGTAAACCCAACTAACCCAATTATTTGTAACCATAACCCGGTTACACTAACTGCCAATGGAGCCCAATATTATACCTGGGCACCGGGGGCGGGATTAAATGCTACAACAGGTGCAACGGTATTCGCTTTACCGGTTGCCACCCAAACTTACATAGTAACAGGAACCGATGGGAATGGCTGCTCTGCAAGCGCGACTACACTGGTAACTGTAGGAACCGGCATTCATTTGCAGGCAATACCTACAGATAGCAGCTTATGTGCGGGGCAGTCATCCTTAATCAAGGCAAGCGGGGCAACCAGCTATGCCTGGAGCCCGTCCATTGGGTTAAATACAACTACCGGTTCTACGGTAACAGCTCAACCAGCTTCCACCCAAACCTATACTTTAATCGGAACCAACTCTTCAGGGTGTATTGATACACTTGTATTCAAAATAGATGTTAATGCCAATCCAATAGTAGTAGGTGGCCCTAACGCTGAAATTTGCGAAGGTGGTAGCGTTCAGCTAAATGTAACAGGCAGCGGCACTTACTCATGGAAACCTTCCGGCTCTCTTTCAGCTAATAACATTGCTAACCCGGTGGCCAATCCAACCATTACTACTGCCTATACCGTTCAGGTAACTAATAGTGCAGGATGTTCCGGTTTAGATACTGTTACCATAAAAGTGCATGGTAAACCATTTGCAGATGCAGGTAACGATACCATCGTATGCTTTGGAGATTCTATTCAATTACATGGAAAAGCCGGCACTTCTTACAGCTGGTACCCATTCGATTTCTTATCCAACCCGCAGGATCAATCACCTATCTGTAAACCACTCCATAACATGGTTTACACCCTTAGTATAACGGATAGTTTTGGGTGCAGCAATAAAGATTCCATTCAAATTTTCACCAGGATGCCATTTGATGTGAATGCCAGCCCCGGAGCGAGTGTTTGCAGTGGTGGTGTTGTGCAATTATCTGCCACCGGTGGTGTTACTTATCAATGGACACCGCAAGCCGGGTTAGACAACCCTTATATTGCCAATCCTGTAGCCGCCCCTGACCACTCAACCACTTATACCGTTACATCCACAGATGGTATTTGCTTTACCTCATCAGACACCACTTCAATAACTGTTAATCCTCTTCCTTTTGTCGATGCCAGCCTGGATGCAGAAATCACATACGGCCAGAATATTCAGTTACACGTGCACAGTACGGGAAGCGTTACCTGGTCCCCGCCTGATTACTTAACCTGCACGGACTGTACCGACCCTTACGTTGAACACCTTAACCAGCCAATGACTTACGTGGTGAGTTCTACAAGCGAAGCCGGTTGCCGAATGGAGGATACAGTGCACATTTCCCTTACCTGCAACGATGACGTGGTATACGTGCCCAATGCCTTTACCCCTAACGGCGACGATAAGAACGACATTTTCCGGGTAAGAACTTATGGCATGAAGGACATTACGTTCCGCGTATTTAGCCGTTGGGGAGAAATGGTATTTGAAACAAATGATATTAATGAAGGATGGGATGGATATTACAAGGGCAAACCTTGTGAACCTGCCGTATTCGATTGGTATATTGAAGGTACTTGCTCCGGTGGGCAAAAGGTACTGAAGAAAGGAAATGTTACTTTAATAAAATAATTAACCCCCTTACCGTATAATGGCTACTGGGCGAAACCCAATATACGGCGACCCCTCGGTGATACCGGCATATTCATCGAGCCCGTCAATACGGATGTGTTGAGCATCACTGTTAAAACTGCCGCCCTTAGTTCCCGAAACAGGAGTAACCATTTCAGCTGCATTACCGCAGGTGTTAAACAGGCCGTAGCCATTGGGGATGTAAGAATAAACAGGGGCATAAATTTCGTCTTCTTCATAATTGCTGGTTTCACTAGTTTGTACTTTGAAATTAAACACCGGTGTTCCATCTTTATCAAATAAGGAAGTATCACTAAAGGCATATATGGCCTGTGGCAAACCACCTTTGGCGGCGTATACCCATTCATTCGTTTCAGGCAGCCTGATTTCAATATTGGGAATTTTAAACCTTAACTGTTCCTGCAGCCAACTGCAATATAAAAGCGCTGCCTTGCGCGAGATGTTCACCACGGGGCATTCCCCGTAATAATCATCACGGTGATAGGTGTCAATGTAGTTAGCCGGGGTTGGAACAACCTCTGTCCATTTTAATGAATCCACACGGGCTATATTGTACTCAACCGTTTTCCCATTCTCTTTCAAATCGTTCAGGAACTCGCGGTATTGTTTGTTCGAAACTTCTGCTTCAAAAATATAGTAGTCCTGCAATTGAACATCGCTACCATTAACTGACAAAATGCCGGCTGGTATATAACGAAACCCATGGCGCCTCAGGAACTTTTCGTCATCTGAATTATTGGAAGATGAGAAAACCATCAGGCAAACAATCCCCGCTATTAACCAATAAAACGATTTCACCAAAGTGATTTTCACTTAATAAAAGTAATTAGCAAACGTTTTGTTTACCAAAATATTTTAAACATTCCCTTTTACTTCATCCATTCAGCAATAAGGCGATGGAAATGGTGCGTTCCCTGTTCGCGGGAAACGGAGTAGCGGCCATGTTGATAAAACCGGGAACGGATTCCCCTCTGTACATTTTCCACCACTTCTTCGTCTTCCTTCTCTACCTTCTCCAACCCCGCTCCTGCTCCCACCCCTAATTTACTTTCGTCATACACATAAGTAAAAAAACTAATTTTCGTTTTGTCAGGCGCAAGGGGCTGAACAATATTCAATGAAAGCCCCCAGGGGTAAAAATTGAACATCAGGTTAGGAAAAACAAAAAAGTAGTATGCTGCAATTCTTTTTCCGTAATCAAGTGACGAGGCGGGCAAATCAAAGCAGGCCTCTCCTTCCTTTGCAATGCCCAACTGGAGATTGGAATAACGGAACAATTCCGTGCTGTAGTTTTTAAAATCAATTACGGCATTCAGGCTGGCATGCACATAAGGTATATGAAATCCTTCGAGGTAATTCTCACAATAAAGCGCCCAGTGGGCATTCACCATATATTCTTTGGAAAGTTCAGGGTGGAAAATAAAGTTGGCCGGCAACAGAAAATTCATCCGCTGCATCATATCTACAAAAAACAATTCCCCTTTTATTTCCGGCTTTAACGAAGTAAAGAGCCATTGTCGCCATTGAAACAGTGGTAAAGAAGGTAGGTCATCACCTGGGGAAGGAAAATTTTCTACCTCCTTAAATTCAGGCATGGAAATAATTTTTCCGTCCAACCCGAACTGCCTGCCATGATAACGGCACCGCAAATGATTCACCTTGCAATCACTTTCAGCCACAATATTTCCCCGGTGCGTACACACGTTTGACAGGCAATTTATTTTTCCTTCAGCATCACGGGATAGCATCAGAGGTTCGTTCAAAAAATCCTTTAACAAGGTGAATGGGTGCACACTTCCATTTTCTTTAACGTCATCAGGCGCGCTGCCGGCAAACTGCCAGCTCCGGGCAAATAGTTTTTCCTTGCTCTCTTCAAAGTATTCAGGCCGGGTATAAAAATCAGTGTCCAGGGTTTTAGCTCTTGCAATGTTCTCATCTATTCGAAAGATGCTCATCGAGTTAAAAAATTATTATATTTGTTAAATTAAATTAGTCACTCAAATTCCGGTATGCTTGCAATGTTAAAGATATTCCATAAAACGTGTTTGCTTCTACGGATTATTTTGTCATTATCTATCGTTTCTTTTTCCGCAAGCGGACAAGTCTGCTCCTGCAGCAATCCGGGAACAGAGCTTGTTATTAATGGTGATTTTGCACAGGGCAATACCGGGTTTACCACTTCTTACACATTTGCCGCAACAGCCTTTAATGGGCGTTATGGAATAACTGTAAATGCGAATAATGCCAACCCAGCTTACTGGAGCCAATGCAAAGACCATACTACCGGCAGCACTAACTTTATGTGGGTAGACGCTTCCCCAACCAGCTCACTGAATATGTGGACCCAGGTTATCCCCTCCATTAAACCCAATACCAATTACTTGTTCAGTTGCTGGCTGAACACGCTGGACGTGCAGGGCCCCGCCACTCTCCAGTTTTCTATTGATAGCCAGCTGGTAGGTTCTAATTTTACCGCCCCCAGCACCACCTGCAATTGGGTGCAGTTTTGCACCCTTTGGAATTCAGGCAATAAAACTTCCGCCACTATTACCATTGTCAACCAAAGCAAGTATGTAGCCGGAAACGATGTAGGTATTGATGACATTTCCTTTCGTGAATGTTGCAGTTCGCTTCCCATGCACTTCCCCGGTGATACTATCTGCAACGGCGACAGTACTCAACTTGGCATAGCCGGAGGAGCTGGTTATTCCTGGCTGCCAACCGTTGGCTTAAGTAATGCCGGCATTTCCAATCCCGTGGCTTTTCCTGCTGTTACCACGACCTATACGGTAACTATCACCTCAGCCTGTGGTATAATGCAGGATTCCTTAACCGTTTGGGTTATGCCTGCCGGAACACCGGCCACCGTTACAGCCCTTGCCGATACCCTTTGTGAAGGAACACCCATTAACCTTAACCTCGCAGGAACCCCATCAGGCCCTTTTCAATGGCAAAGCGACACCTCGCTAATTAATTTTACTGATATACCTGGTGCCACTAACAACTCCTATTCTTCACCACCTCTTTTCCAAACTACCTATTTCCGTGTATTAACCGGTGCAGGTAATTGCATGGCCACTTCTACCGTTTATCCTGTAAAAGTTGTTGCCTCTCCTTATGGCATTTATACTTACACTATTAATGGTAAGCAGGTAACCTTTAATTCAAGTGGCTCTTCCAATGATGTCACTTATTATTCATGGGATTTTGGGGATGGTGGTAAAAGCTCCCTATCTAATCCCAGTCATACATATAACACCCTCGATTCATTCACCGTTTGTCTTACGGTATACAATGGTTCCAATTGCTCCTATACTTATTGCAGCACCGTAAAACTGCTGATTACTGACATTGAATTACCGGGGTTTTCCAGCGGAAATATTTTTCCTAACCCATTTGTGAATGACCTGTACATTAAAGCAAATGAACTTGAGACCCCAAATACTCAAATTGAGATTTACGATTTGCTTGGCAGAAAAGTATTCGAAGAATGGAACCAAGGGGGCTCAACCATTCATTTACACACAACCAACCTGCCCGACGGAACTTATTTTCTTCGCCTTCATGATGGCGCTGAAACGTATAATTACCGTGTCATCAAATCAAGGCATTAGTTAGGTTTTATCTGTCCGGCAGTGTCTTCCTTCTTCTGCCAAACTGCAACAAAGTCGTGCCCCTGCTTTTGATAGTTGGGGTTTTGAGTGAAATCAACGTACACACTTTGCCCGCCGGGGTTAGCCTGGTCGGCCATAAATATCAGGTTGTAATGTTCAGGTATCCATTTCTGTGTCCAGTTAAAGAAGGTCATCTCCCCATCAGGATTTAACATCCACGATAAGGGATGCATAACCGATACAACATATTTAGGCATCTTCTTTTCCACGTCGGCAATAGCTTCATCCTGCCACTTTTTGGCATAGGGTGATTTTAGGGTAAAGAACCCAATGAAATTGTGACGGGAAACGCCTAAATTTTTAGTATAGAGATAAAGTTCAGGTTCTGAACCGGCAACAAAAAGCTGGTCGCCCGGTTTCATTTTTTCATTTAATAAATCCCCCACCACCTTCATTTCAGGGAATGGATTGGAGCTATACGCCGCGTGCAGCATATCATCAAAATTCGGGTGGAGATAATAACCACTTGAAGCCACCAGGTTGCTGATGGGGATAATGGCGAACAAAACCCATAGCAGGTTTTTAACGGCATTTGGGAAAACCTGTATCAGCCATTGGTATCCCATTAAAATAGCCAATGCCAAACCGGGCATAAATACAATCCAGTAATGCGTCATAAACCGGAAGCCGGGAACCACACAGCAAAAAGCCAATAGCACAAATATGTAATAAAGAATTTTCCTTTCCTTAGGAATTTTAAGAAACACGCCTACGATTAATCCTGCAAAAGCAATTACCCAAAACAGGGGTTGCTCTTTCATAATATTGGTGGAAAAAAGTTGCAGGTATTTCATGCCTGTATCAAAGCTTAAATTGGTTAAATAGTATTTGCGTGGAAACTCAACAAACCAGAATATAGCCTGGTCGAGCACACCACGCATTTTCAACCATAGAAATATAGAAGAAACAGATAAAATGCCTCCTAACGCGTAGGCCCCTAATTCAAATAAAGTCTTTTTAGTGGCACGTTCTTTCCACCAATCTGCTACCAGCCACAAGGCGCCGAAAATGCAATAAAAAATTCCTACCTGCTTAATCATTACAGCAAAACCCAGCAGGATGCCCGCTACAAACATGAGGAGGTAACTTTGCTTTTTTCTACCTGCTGAGAATACATACAGCCCTGCCATGATAAATAACAACACCAAAAATTCAGACTGAATAGTAAAGCCTGAAATGTGTGAGTTCAGTAAAGCCAATCCGAAAACAGGCAGCAAAGCAAGCGCTGCCCTCTTCTCTGCAAAACTTCTAAAGAACAAGTAGGAGAACACCAAAATCAATGCATACACAAAACAAAATCCCCACTGCAATCTCATGTAATCGTAACCGAAAATCTTCACAATTAATCCATAGGCCAGAAACAAACCCGGGGGCTTTTGCTCGTAGAAATCGACGTAAGGTTTAGCGCCATTAATTAGCCATTGGCCAAGCATGGCGTAGGAGCCTTCATCGCGCTCCATCGGGATACCGACAAAATTAGAACGGATAAAAAACAATATGGCGATGATGGCAGCCACCAATGCATATTCTACCCAGGGGTACCGGTCAATTAAGGCTGGTACTTTCTCTTTTTTCTTTGATGGCTGTGCAGATTTTGCAGGTTGTTTTTTCTGTTGCGGTGATTTCATTTTTGAAAAATAAGCAAATTTAATTAACACGCTGGCGCATAATGCTCTACCTTGTGCAAAATTTTTGACACGTGCCGGAAATCAAAACACCCGCTGATACATTAACGGTTATGACTGAACTGGTTCATCCCAACCACACCAACCTGCTGGGCAACCTTCATGGGGGGCAACTGCTTTACTGGATGGATATCTGTTCTGCCATTGCCGCCACTAAGCATTGCAAGGCTACCGTAGTTACGGCCTCTGTGGATAATGTATCGTTTCAAAACCCGATTAAGCTAGGCGACCTGGTAACTATTCAGTCAAAAGTTACGCGCACCTTCCGTACCTCCATGGAAGTATACATTGAAGTATGGGCCGAAAATATGCCCCAGTTAAATAAAATTAAAACCCACGAAGCTTATTATACGTTTGTTAGTTTAGACCGCAATGGAAGGCCAACCCCTGTACAGGAAATTATCCCTCAAACACCCGAAGAACAGCGCTTGTATGAAGGTGCCATACGGCGCCGGCAGGTGCGCTTAATATTAGGCGGCCGAATGAAAGTGGAGGATGCTAAAGAGCTAAAAGAATTGTTCCTTGGGAAGTAAAAGGTTATTTGGCTGCCTCATCGGCTTCTTCTAACATCTGCTCGCGGATAAATTTAACCGGAACACTTCCGTAACTAAGGAATTTTTCATGGAAATCCTTAAGATTATACTTCTCTCCCATTTTCTGCTTGTACTCATTTCTGAAGTCATAAATTTCTGTGTAGCCCGTAAAATAGCAACACAGCTGCACCTGCGAAAGAGTGGCGCGTTTCCATTTTCCTGCTGCTTCTGCTTGCTGCTGAAAACCTTCATTTATCATCAGGTTCAGGGCATCCTGCTCGCTCATATCAAGGCACTGAATGCTGTAATCCAAAATAGTATTCAATGTTGAACGCAGATTCCATTTATAATACATCAGCCACATTTCAGGCGTGTTGCCGCCATAACCTTCTTCTAACATCATTCGTTCGCCGTACACAGCCCAGCCTTCTATCATGGCATTATTCTGTAAAATGCTTTTAATTAAACTCGGGCTTTTATTGGAGTAGACCAATTGAGCATAATGTCCCGGTATAGCTTCGTGGATATTCAGAATTTGAAGTATGTAATCATTGTACTCCCTTAAATAACTTTCAGCCTGTTCAGCCGTGTAGCCGGTAAGTGGGGTTACGTTATAATAAGTGTTTCCGTTTTTATCATAAGGCCCTGGGGCATTAATAGAAGCCCCGGCGCCCCCCCCTTCCATGTAAGCGGGTGTTTCACGCACAACAAGGGGCTTAGTGGGGTCAAGGTATAACAGGTTCTTTTGCTTGATGAATGCCTCCAGCTGCGGAATTTGGTTTTTAATGGTAATTAAAAATGAATCGCGCTGGCAATGATGCACCGATAAGGTATCAATCATCATTTTAACAGCAGGCAAACCTTCGGGCATAGGCTTGTTGCCAAAATATTTACTCCACAGCTGTGAGGTTAGTTTTTGCATTTCAGTATGCAATTCATCCTTATGCTGTTTTGCTTTTTCAAATATTTGCTCCGCAGAATAACCAGACTGAATTTCGAAAGAGAACTTCTTATCATACATTTCCTTTCCAATACGGAAACTCCGGTATTGAGTGGTGTCGGTATCTTGTTTTTTTCTTAAGTCTTTCAGAAAACTCACATAATCTTTCACAGCCTCGACGGCATCGCTAAGGCGATCAGCTAATAATTTTTTTTCTTCCCCATTTAATGTACTGGCTGCACTACTATCCGGAATAATGGTTTCAAAAATGGAAAGCGAGCCTTCGTTCTGCAAAATAGCAAGGTCAGTGTGTTCGCGCGTGGGCCTGCTAATGTTGGCCTTTGCAGCAATATAATAAGCCGGCACAAAACGCAACCGTTCCATAATGGTATGCAGGCGGCCGTCCAGGGGCCTGTCTTTATTTCCAAGCACTAAATCAAAGCCCTCCCCCAGGTTATATTCTGCGGGGTTCCATTCCCAGCTTTTAAATACAGTTGCCTCCCATTTATAATAATCGAGGTAATTGCTCATCAGCTTAAGGTCAAGCTGGTTGGGGGAACATAATTTTTTCCAGTCAAATTTTTTCAGGCTATCAGCCAGGGCACTGTATATTTTCAGCTTGTTATCCCGCGCCTCTCTTGAAGGGATTTCAATTAAGTCATCATACTCATGAAACCCAACCGAAAGCGCCCACTGCGGGTTTAATTTCCATAATTGATTGACAAATTCCTTTTTAAAGCTTTCAAATGATTTATCCATGGGATATTTGTCTTTTGAACCAAGGCACCCTGCCATCATACATAGGGCGAAAAAACAAGCAACTATTTTCAGGTAAGAATGCTTCATTAGAACTTCTTTAGAACATAAAACGTAAGAAAAACATTTTTATGATTCATGCGTTTAAACAGGTGGATTAGAAAGGGCAAGTTAAAAGAGAAAGTTGGGAAAACAAGAACAAATAATAGTTGATAAGTTTCCCTTATCTGAACCCTACTTCGCCCTTTTACTTTTAATTTTGATTGGCAATTGATTGATGGTTAAAAATCATAGAGTTATAATGAAGAAGTTACTTTGTTTCTGTTGCGTATTATTTTTTACGCTAAACGCTATAGGGCAAACCCAGGACCTGACAGAACTAATAGATAAATGCTCTCCGGCTATTTTTAAAATCACCACTTACGATGCAGCCGGGAAAGACTTGGCTGTAGGGACCGGTTTTTTTATTTCCTCCAATGGCACTGCCCTTAGCAATTACCATGTTTTCCAGGGAGCAGCAAAGGCTAAAATTAAAACCAACGACAATAAGACCTACCTGGTGGAAAATGTGCTGGCTTGGAGCAAGGAAAGCGACATGCTTAAATTCAGCATTAAAAATGAACTGAACGAAGTGTTTCCCTTTCTTAAAATGAATGCCGTTTCACCCAAACCCGGGGAAAAGATTTTTATTATTGGCAACCCGTTGGGCCTTGAAAAATCAGTGGCGGATGGTATTGTTGCCAGCGTTAGACAGGATGACAAAATGGGAGAAACCATCCAAATAACAGCCCCCATTTCACACGGCAATAGTGGTAGCCCCCTAATGAACATGAATGGAGAAGCTTTGGGCATAGTTACCTATTTCCTGGAGAACGGGCAGAACCTGAACTTTGCCGTAAGCATAAAAAACCTGAACATTCTTGACCCGGTAAATGCCCTTAAATTCCCTGCTGAAGATGGTTCAGAGCAAAGTACTGTTAGCTCCAATAACGGAAGCGACAGCGGATCCAATTCCATAATTAATTATGATGACCCTGCAAGCACCTTTTACTTTATTGATTCTAAAGTAAAATTTTGTACAGAATTGGATGCCAATGAGCAGCCCCAAAACCCTGATGAAGTTTACAGCATTGATAAGAAAAAAGATAACTGGATTTATGTGTGGGTGGGTAACAACGGGAAACCGCTCGGTACGGAGCAGCTTATTGTAGATATTTACAAGAAGAAAAATAAGAACTCAAAAAGCTACGACAAATTTGTAACCACTGAGAAATACAACATAACCAATACGTGGCCTGATACCCATTTCAAACACATCTTTAAAAAGGCAGGCTACTATGTATTCAGGATTTATACAAAGAACAATGTGTGGATACAAAATGGATATATAACCATCGAGTATCTGAAATAAATTTCCCGTAAACAAAAAAGCAGCCTGTGGAGGCTGCTTTTTTGTTTATTAAAGGTTAAAATTATTTTCCTCCAAACATCTTCATAAATTGTTCAGGAGTTGTTTCTGTGTAACCATCTGTTGATACGGCAAAAAGATCATCGGAAACAGGGGTTGTTAAATCAACTGAAGTAACGGAGAAAGTTAGCATAATGCCCCCACCGGCCGCCTGCTGGTATTCCATTGGGAAACCTTTTACCTCTTTGTAGGGAAAGCTCTTGTTTTTTGCTGTAATCTTATCTGTTACGTAAGCTATAATATCATTGCCTTCTTTAGGTTTAATAACCACCTTGGTACATTCGTAACCGGCAATGGTTTTGGTTTCCTTGGTATAATCAACCTTGTAATCTTTTGCTGCCTTGGGGTCAGGAGCGCTGGTATCCGTTACCATTTTATATTTCTGCCCCATCACATCAGCCAGGGTAGTTACCTTGCCATCCTTTACTACAGTGGTAGTTTTGCTAACTGCAATGTCCACATCAACACGAACTTTACCCTCTTTAAAGGTAAAGGTTGCCTTTGACCCACTGAGCATGGATGCCACCTGTGGATTATCTGATTGCGCATCTATCTTGTAGGCAATTACACCTTGCTTTGTATTATCCTGTGCCAGCGAGGTTGTAATCTGAAAAAGCGAAAGGGATAAAAGGAGAATAGAGAGTTTAAAAAGGTTTTTCATGCGTTTATTTTAGGGGTTTAATGGGGTTTGAATTTAATGGGGTACAAAACTAACAATTATCATAAATGAGGGTTACCAATTCAATTTCTCTTTATTTATAAAGGCACTTATCCCTTTTTTGCAGTCATCAGTAGCCCTTGCTTTGGCATTCATTTCTGCGGCATACTTCAATGCTTTATCTATGCTTAATTCCTGCACTTTTCCAATCATTTGCTTGGTTAGCATTAGGGACTGGGCAGAGGCTTCATTACAAAGGCTAAGGGCAAACGTTTTCACTTCTTCGCGAATATTTTGTTTCCCCACTAAGGCATTTACCATGCCAAAATTTTTGGCCTCCGCAGCGTCAATTAATTTACCGGAAAGCAATAGTTCCTTAGCCCTGCTCTCTCCTATTTTCCTGATTAAAAATATCATCACTATGGCGGG
>JADMIO011000796.1_pt1 | contig 23716 bp, 22 predicted proteins | sample 8958161 | NCBI WGS metagenome assembly JADMIO01 (sample SAMN16585339, study PRJNA669376) | soil metagenome | isolation source: Crop rotation soil | place: USA: Cullars Rotation, Alabama | collected 2011
CGCGACAACTTGTCCACGTGGAATTCTAAGCTTAGGATCCCAATGTGCTGGAAAGAGGCTTGCGAACTTGTTCGCTAGCCGCAGCGGGGTGGGTGATCACAGCGTTGCTGCCCACCCAGTTTCAGGTCGGCTGTGCCCACGGCACAGCCTTAATCAGCCGGGGGCTGATTAACCTGAAACTCCCCTCCCGCAAGCGGGAGGGGAGATCAACGGAAACCCTTGCTCGCCTCCAGCCCTCAAACCAAAATCAGAACACCGCGCGATACAGGCCGAATGCGCTCGTCGCGATCAGCACGATGCCGACCATCACCAGCATGACCTTTGGCGAGAAGCGTTTCGCCATCATGGCGCCGAGCGGGGCCGCGGCGACGCCGCCGATGATCAGGCCCAACGTCGGCCCGAGGATTTCCTCGATGCCGAGGTTGGCGATAAAGGCGATCGAAACCGCCACCGCGAGGAAAAACTCGACGCTGTTCACGGTTCCCACCACCTTGCGGGGCTCGCCACCCTGAACAAGCAGGTTGGAGGTCACGACAGGGCCCCAGCCGCCGCCGCCGGCCGCGTCGAGAAAACCTCCGACAACCGCCAAGGGTGCCACAATCTTGGGCTTCGCGATCTTAGGCGGATAAAGCAGGCCGCGCACCAGCAGCCAGACGCCGATCAATACCAGATAGCCCAGCACGAAGGGCTTCACGACTTCGGCATGGAGCGAGGAGAGGACATAGGCGCCGAGCACGCCGCCGATGACACCGGGGATCAGCAGCCGCCAGAACAAGGGCCAGTCGATATTGCGATGAAATAAATGGCTCAGCCCCGACGCGCCGGTCGTGAAAATTTCCACGACATGGATGCGCGCCGATGCGGTTGCGGGCGGGACGCCGAGGACGGCGACGAGCAATGTGTTGCAGATGACGCCGAACGCCATGCCGAGCGCGCCGTCAACCAGCTGGGCGGCGAAACCGATCACGATGAATGGCAATAGGGCGGTAAAGTCGATAGCCGCTAAATCGATCATAATTCATCCCAACCCGTTTAATTGAGAACCTGCTGACGCGATTTGCCCGAACGCGCCAGCCCAATTTTTCTGCTGGTGGTAAAGGATATTGTTTCACGGTGAACCAAATCGCGATGCCGACGATCAGCCAGTGACGTCGTCGGGCAGATAATCGCGCACATAGTCGATGAAGGCGCGCAATTTCGGCATCACCTGTTTGCGGCTGGGGTAATAGAGGAACAGGCCCGAGGTCGAGCAGGCAAAATCGGGCAGCACCAGTTCGAGTTGCCCCGACGCGACCAGTGCCTTGACCACCGGCTCGGCGGTCATGCCCATCGCAACGCCCGCGTGAACCGCGACCATCATCGCCGTAAAGTCATTGACGATGACCGGACCCGTCACGCCGACTTCAATCTCGCGATTCCCCTTCTCGAACGTCCAGGGCATCAGCGCGCCGCTCCCCATCCGCATTCGCACGCAGCGATGGCTGCGCAGTTCGTCAGGAGTTTCGGGGCGGCCATGCTTGTCGAGATAGGCGGGGGTCGCGACTGCGACGAACCGAAAGGGGCCGGTCAGGCGGACCGCGATGACATCGGCATCGAGCGATTCGCCCATCCGCACCCCGGCGTCAAAACCGCCCGCGCTGAGATCGGCGAGCGCGTCCTCGGCGTAGATTTCGAGTTCAATTTCGGGATATTTTTCGCAAAAGCCTGCGATGATCGGCTCGAACAAGGGCTGCACCGCCCCGCGCATCAAATTGATCCGCAGGCGTCCCGCGGGCCGATTGCCGAGATTGCGCGCGGCTTCATAGGCGTCGCCCAGCCCGGCATAGGCGGGCGCGGCGCGCTCGAGAAACATTTCGCCCGCCTGCGTCAGACCGACGCTGCGGGTCGTGCGCATGAACAGGGGCGCGCCGACGCGCGCTTCCAGTCCCTTGATCGTCTGGCTGATGGCGGAAGGAGAGACGCCAAGATCGACCGCCGCGGCAGAAAAGCTTCGCCTTTCCGCGACACGCAGGAAAGCTTCGATCCCGTCGAGCACCCCATGGGGGATTGTTAAATCCTGCTTCAAAGCACTTGCACATTATAGAGGATTATCTATGTGCGCAACCGCGCCTAAAAAGGTTGCACAACGAAACGAAAGGAACCTCTCCCATGGCCTATCAGATCTCCTCTTTCCGCCGCTTTCCCGCTGCCTTTGCAATCGTCGCCGCTTCGGCGCTCGCCTTCACCGGCCTGATGGCAAGCGCAGCCCCCGCTTACGCCCAGTCGGGTAGCGATTATCGCTGCGCCGGTCTGGCCGAACAGGCTCATGCCGCTGCCGCCGGTACCGAAGGTGGCAAGCAGGCGAGCGCAAAGCGCTTTGTTTCGACCGGCAAGAAGCTGTGCGAAGCGGGCAATGAACGCGCTGCCGCCAAGCAGTTCCGCGCCGCGCTCAAGATCGCTGGCGTCGCCGAAGTCGAAACCGACAGCCAGATGGCATCGCGCTAAGACGATTGACACCAATCTCCGGAGCCGTCCTCTCCCTCTCCCCGACGGATCCACAAAACTGGGGCGGCACTCGATACGAGGCCGCCCCATTTGTTTGTCCGCTATAGGCGAAGCCGGCGCCTAGATCCGCCGGTAGCGGAAATACCAGATTTCGTGCCCCAAGGCAATCATCATATTGAAATTGCGCGCTTTAACGCGACTAAATGGCGATAAAAGTCGAGTGAGAAATCACCCAGCAATCACCGATTTCAGAGCCCGAAAAACCTCGTGTCCCCATCCAAATATCCTCGCTGATTCAACCTCCCCAAGCAGCGATCTTTAAAACCTTCCGAAGGCGAAGGTCACTCGTTCGAACACTGTCAGGTGCACCATCGCCGATCTCCGCCGATCGTGCGAAACGGCCGCCAAATACGCGCGTCGGATACGCCGCGCCGGGTCGATCACGCTTCAGCTTTGCGCCTGAAATCGGTCGTTGCGAACTGCTCTTGTCAGAACCTGAAAGCGGACCTTGGTTGTAGTCGACACCGATGGCTGACCCACGGCCCCCTTTTCGGACCTCGAGTAAAGATCAACCTCGCAGGAAAGAAGTCGCTTCTATCCTTGGCGAATATCGCGATCGGGATCGTCAGAGGACGATAACAAGCCCATCTACCCCAACCGTCAGCTCGCCTTTGTAGATGTCCGCCATTCCTTCGACGAAGAGCCGCCGCGTGACGAAGCTGCTTGGATAGGGCGTGAGGTGCGTCAGCACGAGATGCTTCACTCCGGCCGCTTCGGCCTGCTTCGCGAGAGCGATATTGTCAGCGTGATAGGAAATGGTCCGTTCGGCGACTTCTGCATCCGCCGTCATGCCGAGCTTCTTCATTTGGGGGATCGCGCGGCGGACCACATGAGTCGCATAGGCCTCATGGACAGCAAGGTCGGCACCGCGCATCGCGGCGATATTGACGGGGCTGACCTCGGTATCGCCGCTGATGAAAATCTTCTTTCCCCGATAGCGGAATACATAACCGAGAGCCGGTTTGACCGGGTCGTGCGCGACGAGAGTCGCATGGATAGAGAAACCCCTCCAGATGCGCGCATGTTAATTTATATGGTCGGAACTCATGCGAGATAAGTATCATAAATGCCCGCCTATCTCAACGTTATAGGGGATCGTCTATTGGCCAAACTTATTGCAATATTAGCGCTCGGAACGATCGGCGTAGTTGGATCCGCGGCAGAGCCCGAAGCAACGCTTCCGCCTGAAGTGTGCGCGCAAAAATTACAGAATATTGCCGTCAAAGCGCGCGCTATCGCCGAGATGACCGACAGGGAGGCTTCTTATTCCGAAGCGAATGGCGGGCGTCTGTCGCCCGAGAGTGTTCAGGAATATGTGCAGTGGTACCAGAGGGAACGCTCTAAACCCGGCTCACTGCTCCCCGAGCTTTGGCGCACCGACTTAACCCCGGCAGAACGCGCGCGCCGGGCGGCTTCGGTTGATCAGTTTTCTTCCGAAAGGATCAAAGAGACGAAAGCCGCGATGGAGGCCCTTCTTCGCGAAGCTGGAGAAGGGTGCAGGACAATACGCTGACTAAGGGTCTGGCGACATTCCATTTGCCTGAAGCAGCATCGATGCTAGGACTGCGGGACGCTGCGCACAGGCGGCGTCGGGACTGGTAATCCTGCAAGTGAGTCAAACTCGGAACCAATTGGTTTCCGGGGTGCCGCCGCGCATGTACAGGCTTTCGGGCTAAAGGCGGCGGCGCATGTCACTTGCATGTTACCAGCTCCGGCGGCTCCCGCGCCCAGTGCGCGGGAGTTCGGGTCTTATCGCATCTAACCCGTCTCCAGCTTCGCAAACCGATGCGAGGGAGAGAAGATGAACCCGCGCCATTTCGATAAACCGGTTTCCAGGCCCATTTCCGCGATCCCGACAACAGAACCGATGCCGAATGGCAGCGCTTCCCGCCTTTCCTCGCTACACCTCAAGTACGCAGATGCTCCGGTCGCGCTTCGACGGACGGATACAGGCCGCGCGCTGAGCCGGGCGCGATATCGGGACGCGGCTGCTTCGCTCATGACTTTCGGTCTACAAGCCCGACCGAGGGCATGCTTTACCGCGCCGGTATCGTCGCGCAGGCGGGGCTCAGCGCGCACCTGCTCGACGTAGGCTTCGACGACGCCTGGTGCGCGAAGTATATTCGGCACGACGTCGCGAAGGCGCTCGCCTATTCTAATGCGAGCGGGCTTGGGTGGGAGCGTTCCGAAATGCAGCGGCTGGCTGAGACGCTCTCGCCGTACTGGAAATGGAATCTCGTCGCGATCTGGCATCGCGGTCGGCCGGACGACGGAGGCTTTGCAACCGACGAGGTGATGATCCTGCTTCTCGCGCTTTTCGATCAGGTGTGCGCCGTGACGGGCCACCGCGCTTGGCGATGCACGTGAACAAGGGTCGGCGCGAAGGCGAGGATCAGGGCGGGGCGTAATTCATGCGGTCACCATGGGAATTTCGAAGACGGGGAAGCCGATCGCCGACGCCGGTCGCAACCGGCAGGCGTCAGCCCGCCGGCATGGCCTTGGCGCTGATTAACCCGCCGGGGTCGAAACGCGCCGATATAAGTTGGCCTGCCGTGACAGGATGCATCCCCGTGATCGCGCCGGTGGAAATGAGCAGAGACTCGCTCGGCGCGATATCGAGCGCGCTCAGTTTTTCGATGGCGAAATCAATGGCAGCGGTTGGACCGCCCGGCAGCCTCGCTGCGGTATCGCACCCTACTTGAACGCCGTCGAGCTCCACCGTGCAGGCCGCCTCTCCCGGGTCATCGAGACTGACCGGCGGTCCGAGGATGAGACCGATATTATTCCCAAAGGCAGCGATGGAGGCGAGCGACCCAAGCTTGCCGATGTCCGCGACAGGGCTTCCCGCCACCTCTATGGCGATGCGCCATTCTTTCGTTCGGTAGACGCCTCCGCTGAGTCGTTCGACATTGGCAACAAGCTCTGCCTCGACGAGCGCCGTGCCGCCAAGAATGACAGGAAAGTCGGCGTTATGGCCTAGGCCGGCCTCCACGACGCTATCCATGAAGATCGGACCAACGAAACGGTCTTCACCGAACCGCTCGGCGAGATCGCGCGAAAGAAGCCCCACTTTCCAGCCGGCTACCGGGCGTCCCAACGCCTCGACCGCCGCGGCCTGCATTTGATAGGCGGCGGCGAGCGTCTCGGGAACCTTTCCCGGAAAGCCAGGCAGGGCGCGGGCAGTGGCTCGGTGGCGAGCAAGAGTTGCGGCGGCCGCGCGTAGGTCTGGGCCGGTCATGCGCTCACCTCAGATTTTCGGCGACCGCGCCAAGGAGGCGGCTGAGTTCAGCGAGCCCCTCCTTTTCCATCGCGCCGAAAGCCCTCGCGCGGACGTGCTGCGCTGCGCTCAGCGCGACGTCAGCCGAAGCAAGGCCCTTCTCGGTCAGAGAGACTTCTGTCACGCGCCGATCGACGATGCCCTCGCGCGAGGCCACGAGCCCCTCCGCCTGCATGCGCTTGACGACCTTCGTCATCGTCGAGAGTTTTGCATTGGCTTCGCTCGCAATATCGCTGACCGACGCCCAATCATGCTCTCGCAATATCATCACGACGCGCCATGAGGACGCGTCGAGGCCTGTCCCCGCCAGTGCGGATGTTAGGGCGTCGATGTAGCGGGCATAGGCACGCGTAAGCCAGTAGAAAGGCCATTCCCGGTAGGATGGGGCGATCTCCTGCTCTGTTCTGCGCCGCACTGCACGCTCCCGATCATGAGAGAAATAATACCTTTCACGTGAATGAGCCCGTCAAATTCACGATGTCAAGGTTGCCGTCGGCGCGCTCCGGGGCGACGTCGTGAAGTTGCCTCGAATTCCTTCGGTCCCATGGTAGGACCAGATTACGTCGCCGGTATTGATCGGAAGGCTCTTCCGATGGCGGTATTCGGTCGAAGCGTTGCCTGCAACGCAACAACAGGACCGATCGCTGATGTTGAATTCCTGTCGGGGCTGTCCGCATAAACGCCCCGAGGGGAGCACAACTTTTCATAACGCTGCGTTCTCATCGCAAATTCCGGCACGTGGATGACGGAACCCGCCGCGCGAGCGGCATCGATATGAGGATGTGTGTGAGTCCGATGATATGACGGCGTCAACAAAGATCGATTTCATCTACCTGTCCGAACCCGATATGATCCGGGCGGGCGTTACCGACATGGCGGCCTGTGTCGACACGATGGAGGAGATGTTCGCGCTCCTCTATCATGGCGACTATCGCATGGCCGGGCCGAACAACAATTCGCATGGCTCGGTCATCACCTTTCCGGACAACTCGCCCTTCCCCGAGATGCCGAAGCCGACGCCCGACCGCCGCTTCATGTCGATGCCGGCCTATCTTGGCGGCCGCTTCCGCACCGCGGGCATGAAATGGTATGGCTCGAACATAGCCAATCGCGATCAGGGCTTGCCTCGTTCGATCCTGACGTTCGTGCTGAATGATGCCGACACCGGCGCGCCGCTCGCCTTTATGTCTGCAAATCTGCTGTCGGCCTATCGCACGGGAGCCGTGCCGGGCGTGGGCGCCAGGCACCTTGCGCGAAAGGACGCGCGCGTTGTCGGCATTCTCGGGCCGGGCGTGATGGCGAGAACTTCGCTCGCGGCGTTTCTGGCAGTCTGCCCGCATATCGATACCGTCAAGGTCAAGGGGCGAGGGCAGGCAAGCCTCGACGCGTTTCTCGCATGGCTGGCGGACGCCTGTCCCCAGATCAGCAATGTCGAGATCGTCGGCGACATCGAGGCGGTGGTGCGCGGCTCGGACATCGTGACCTTCTGCAACTCCGGTGCGATCGGCGACCCGTCCGCCTATCCCGTCATCCGGCGCGAATGGATCAAGCCGGGAGCCTTTCTGTCGATGCCCTCGCTGACCGATATAGACGAAGGCATGGAATCGCCGACCGTTCGCAAGGTCCTGGACAATCCCGGGCTTTACGAGGCCTGGTTCGAGGAGAATCCCAAACCGGTCCACAAGCTCGTCCCGGTCGTTGGCATCCGCTTCCTCGATCTCATTCACGAAGGCCGCATGTCCGCCGACCAGCTCGAGGATCTCGGCAAAATCGTCGCGGGCGAAGCGCCCGGGCGGATGAACGACGACGAGATCATCATCATGTCGGTAGGCGGCATGCCCGTCGAAGACGTCGCGTGGGGTACGGTCATCTACCGCAATGCGGTCAGCCAGGGGATCGGCGTCAAGCTCAACCTCTGGGAGCAGCCGGTGCTTCGCTGAGCGCTGGCCGCAGGACGCTGCAATGCAATTTTAATTTCAAGGCGAGGGCCATGACTGATATCGTCAAAGTAAAGACCGGCTCGAAGTTCGAGGACATCGGCAGCTACTCGCGGCTCGTCGCCGTCGATAATCTGATTTTCGTGTCGAACACCGCGGGCCGCAACCCCGAGACCAAGCTCATTCCCGAGGATCCGGGAGCGCAGACCAAGCAGGTCCTCGCCAATATCGAACGCGCGCTCGCTGTCGTCGGCGCCTCGCTCGCAGACGTCGTGGCGTCGCGCGTCTTCGTCCAGTTTCCCGAAGATATCGACGCCGTCATGGAAGTTTATGGCGAGCGGATGCGCAGCGTCAATCCGACCCTCACCTTGACATCGCCGCCGCTCGGTTCGAGCGATTACAAGGTCGAGATCGAGGTCACGGCGTACCGCGGCGCCGCTGCCGGCCGCGTGGAAGAGATCAGGCTTTCGGCCTGAAGATGTCCCCGGCGATCTTTCCCGTCGCAACGGCGACCGCCTGTCCCATCGCGACGACCGTCGTGGTGATCGGGGGCGGCATCGTCGGCCTCTCGGCAGCGCTCACGCTTGCCGAGCGCGGCATAGCGGTAACCGTGATCGAGAAGGGCACGCTCGCGGGCGAGCAATCGTCCCGCAATCTCGGCTGGATCCGCAAGATGGGCCGCAGCGCCGAGGACCTTCCTCTCGCGCTGGCGTCGGAGAGGCTCTGGGGTGTACTGCGCGAGCGCGTTGGAAGCGACGTCGGCTACCGGCAGACCGGCATCATGTATGTGGCGCGGTCGCGCGCCGAAATGGCCGCGCATGAAAAGTGGCATCGCGCGGTCGCCGATTACGACCTGGGAAGCCGGTTGCTTACCGCGGCGGACGTCGCGCGCCTCGTGCCAGGGGGGATCGGCAAATGGGCGGGGGGCATAATCACGCCGTCGGACGGCCGAGCCGAGCCCTCGCTCGCCGCGAGCGCGATAGCCCGCGCCGCCATAGACAAAGGGGCGATCGTCGTCGAGCGATGCGCTGCTCGCACCCTGGTGACGTCGGGGGGGCGCGTGTCCGGGGTGGTGACCGAGCATGGAGAAATTCGCTGCGAGCATGTCATACTCTCGGGTGGGCTTTGGTCGCGACGTTTTCTGGCGAATCTCGGCGTCTCGCTTCCGACTTTGCCGCTGGTGGCCTCGGTGTTCCGCACCGAACCGATGGAAGGCCCGACCGACATGGCCGTGGGGGCACCCGATTTCTCGTTTCGCAAGGGCCTCGACGGCGGATATACGATCACCCAGCGTGGGGCTTTCATCGTTCCCCTTGTGCTGGACAGCATTCTGATCGGGCATCGGTATCTGGCGACGCTGCGCGCGCAGTGGAAGAACATGCGCCTGTCGCTCGGTTCGGATCTGCTGGACGATCTCTGCCTCGACCGGCGATGGGGTCCGGGCGATATCTCCCCCTTCGAGCGCATCCGGACGATGAATCCGCCGACCAACGATGCGCTGAATAGCGAGGCGCTGGCCAATCTGGCAGCGGCTTGGCCAGCCTTCCGGACGGCCAGAATCGCCGAGGCGTGGGCCGGAATGATCGACGTGACGCCCGATGGGCTCCCTGTTATCTCACCGGTTGGCACGGTACCAGGGCTGACGGTCGCGTCTGGCTTTTCAGGCCATGGTTTCGGGACCTCACCCGCGGCGGGGCAGCTCGCTGCGGATCTCGCGACCGGCGAGACGCCGATCGTCGACCCCGCGCCTTATCGCCTCGGCAGGCTTCTCTAACTCTCCTTGTTCCGCTCCCGCGGCTCCTGTCGGTCTCTCGCTAACCCCCCCGGCCTAGCCGCAGGCCTGGATCTCGCGGCGCAGGCTGTTGATCAGATCGATCGTCGGCTGGTTTTGCCGCCGCCCGATGCGGCTCACCAGAAACAGACTCGTCGCCGAGAATTTGTCGCAGTCGATCGGGCGCTGAACGAGGGACCCCTCGCGCAAGCGATCGGCGACCAGAATCGGCGGCAGGATCGTGAGCCCTAACCCGGCGGTTACCGCATCAAGGATCGGTTGCAGCGAGGCGGATTTAAGCACGATGTCGAGATCGAGCCCTTGCTGGTTGAAGATTGACTGGACGATCTCGAAGAGACGCGATCCCGAATCGGTCAGAACGAGACGCTGCTTGGCTACCTCCTCCGGGGTGACGCGGTCCCGCCGTGTGAAGGCATGGTCCGCCGGCATGATCAGCGCGAGGGGCTGTGGCAGAATCGCATGAATCTTCAGTCGGACCGCCTCGGGCGTATCGATCAGCAGCCCTATCTGCGCCACGTCACTCAGCACCATCCGCTGGACTTCCTCCGACGCTACGAAGGACAGGTCGAAGTGCGTATCGGGATGCTTTTCGCTGACCGTAGACAGCTCGCTGAGGAAGTTCGGGGCCAGCAGTCCCTCGGTGGCAGCGATCCGGATCAACCGGGTGCGGGTGTTCCTGAGTTCCGCCAGCCGGACGAGCAGGTCCTGGTGCTCCTCCATGCGGCGATCATAATAATCGATGAGCAGCTGCCCCGCCTCGGTCAGCTGCATCTTGTGCGACCCCTTTTCGACAAGATCGATGCTGAGAGCACGCTCCAGCAACTTGATCTGGCGGCTGATCGAAGAAGGCGCGACATTCAGAAGATCGGCGGCCGCTCGCATCGACCCATGGCGCGCAGACAGCGACAGATAGTGCAGGCGATAATCCTGGACGCTGATTTCGTGGGTGCGGCCGACACCGGGCATTTAGAGCCTCACGGGTTTTCTCTTGCCCGCCGCCTTTTTCGCAGTGGTGTCGGGCTTGCGCCTCGTCGTTGGCCGGCGCTGCGACTTGCGGGGAGCGTCGCCCAGAAGCGGATCGAGTCCCCCGAAAAGCGGATGTTCCTCGATAAAGAAGAAATCGCGCACCACCTGCCAGCCGGCTTCGAAGCGGCGCCAGATCATGATACCGCGATGCACTTCGATTTCGCCGCTTGCGAGCTGATTGGTATTGGTAATCCCGGTGAACGCCACATCGCCATGCACTTCAATGCCATCAAGCTCGATCTTGATCGAGTGACACATGGCGCGGGCATCGGCGAAGACATGACGGATGGCCTCACGGCCGCGCTGGGGAGGCAGGTCGCGGCCCTCGAGAATGGCATCGGGCGCGTAAAAGAGGCTGACCATTTCATCGATCTGCGACGCCTTGAAAAGCGCCTCGAAACGGACGCACTGGCGCGCGATCTCGTCGGTTACCTTCTTTGCTCTTTTTTCATCGGACATAGGATGTCATCCCACGGGCCATGCGCGAACGATCAGGCCGGGGCAGCATAACGGGGGAACGGCCTGCCGTCACGTGAGCGCATCCACGATCGCCGCGGTGTCGAGAAATTCCTCGAAGCGGACCATGAGGCCATTTTCTACCCGGTAGACATGCGACCATTCGACGCAATACTCCTTGCCGGTTCGAAGCGACCGACTGTGTTCGGTGCCCCGGCCGAACACGAGATTCCCGACCCCGTGGAGGCTGGAGACCGACATGGCCTTGACCTCGATGGTTTCGGAGACCCGCGAGAAAAATTTCTCGACCCCGGAAATCCCCTCGAAGGTTCCTGCGAAGGGAATGCGCTCGGCCGGCCCATGATAGATCCAGACGATCTCGGGAGAAATCAGCTTCATGCCGCGCGCAAGATCGCCGGCACCAAAGGCGTCGAAAAACGCCTGGATTGTCGCTACACCATTTTGATCCTGGCTCATCTCGATTGCCTTTCCAGCGAGGAGAACGGGCGGATTGGGGAAAGGGGAGGCGCGAGAAAGCTGGAGCCTGCCGCGCGCTGAAGGTTATTTGCGTCCATAATGATTGGCCACTTGTGTCAGCGTTGCTTCGTCGGGAATCGACGCGGCGGCCGCCGCCATCATCGCGCCCTCTTCATCGTCGGTTGCATATCCGCGAAGTCCACCGCGAAAATTGCGGAGCTGCGCAGCAATATAGTTTGAACTCAGCAAGTTCAGAGCCGGTGCTTTCGTCGCCTTATCCCCTTCGCCCGCCTTCCCATGGCATGCGGCGCAGCCGTCAACGACGGCCTTGATACGCGCATTCGCGGGACCGGGCCGTGCCGCGGGCAGCGCGGGCAGCGCGGCTGCGAACGTGATGACGTCGCTGACGCCCTTGTCGTCGGGGATGGCGTTTGCCCTTCCGCCCATCTGGAACGCGTGACCGTCCTCGAGTTTGCCGCGCTTTCCGGTCCGGAAATTGACCAACTGACGCACGAGATAGTCCGGATGCTGGCCGGCGAGCGGCGGCGCGAACATTTCCGGGCGGCCCTCGGCATTGTTGCCGTGGCAGCCCGCGCAGGCGGTGTAGATGGCCTTTCCCCGCGGACTCGCTGACGCGACTGGCGGCTTCCTGTCGCGCTCTCCCCGAAAGGCGAGCAGGACCTTGCCGCTGTCGATAAACTCTTCAAAGCTCACGATCTTGCCATCGACGACCTTGAACAGATGCACATTGTCTGCGCGGTAGCGAATGCCCGTCGCTTTGACCGTGCTTTCCTCGCTTCCCGGCACCGCAACCATCGATCCTGTAACAATGAAATCGCGCTGCTCCGGAACGGGATTGCTCAGCGTTTGCTCGACTTTCGCAAAGAAGTCGGCGACCCCGGACGGACCGTGGCGCGTCCCGGCGAATGGAAGCTCTGCGGGACCGTAATAGGTCCAAGTGGCTTCGGGCGCGATCAGCGCCTCGATCGCGGCCGCGTCGCCCCTCTCGAATGCCGCGTAAAGGCTGCGGACCACCGTCTCGGGATCTTTGGGGTCGCTGCCGCCCGGTGGGCTTGCTCCGACGACGAAGACCGAAGCGAGAGCGGCGATGGCGATAGCGCGGGCGCGGCGGTTTGTGAGCATGATGGGCTTTCCCTGTGTTCAGTTCTGGCCGTAGAAGCCGTGGAAGAGACCCTTGGGATCCCACGTCTTGCGCAACTCCGCGAGGCGGTTCCACGCAGCCGGTGAATAGCAGTTAGCGATATCCTCCGGCCTGCCTTCCTGATCCATTTCGTTGATGTAGCTTCCTTTCGCGACGGTCTTCAGCTCCTTGAACAGCTTGCGGCTGAAGGCGCGGGTCGGGGCTTCGTCCTTCGCATCGTCCCATTCGAAATAACAGGCGAGATAGAAGCGCCCGATGACCGAGCAGGCCGCGTCGGGAAGCGGGTTGGTCCCCATGTAAAGAAGCAGCGGCGCTTGCCGCGGCGACGGACAATCAGGAACATGCTTCTGAATGATCTCGGCCGCTTTCTTCGGATCGTCGACCCAGACACTGTCGCCCATCCAGTGCGTTTGCGGGAACGCCGCCTCATTGTCGTTGTAATAGCGGTCGAAGTTGCCGGCGCGGTTCTCCACGCGCACGATCGCCTTCGCGAGGAGCGGGTGGCTCGTAAGCTTTGACAGCTTCTGTCTCCCGGCTTCCTCGCTCGCCGCGAACGCGTTGGCGTCGATATAGGCGACGAGCCGCTCTTCATGACTCGCGGCTGGATCCGCATCGGCCCCGGGGCCCAGGAACGACAAAACTTCGACATCAGTATCGAGTTGGGGCACGATCTCTTCCATCACCGCGACGACTTCGGCGAAATCCTCGTAGCGAAAGCCATAGGTCGCTCCCCAGATGACCTTCGGCGCGTCGAAACATTGCAGATAGAATTTGACCACCACGCCGAACAGACCGGGGCCGCCGCCGCGTGCCGCCCAGAAAAGATCGGTATTCTCGTGCGCGCTCGCATGAAGTAGTTTGCCATCGGCGGTCACGACGTCGATGCCGTTCACTGCGAAAACGCTCATGCCGCTGGACCAGGCGTTCGTGTTCATGCCGACGCCGCCGCCAAGCAGGAAGCCGCTGATGGCGACGGTGCCGCAATGCGCACCCGGAAAGGCCAGGCCCTCCTTGTCGAGCAGTTCGGCGAGGCCCCGGCAGATAACACCGGGGCCGACTTCGGCGGTCTTGCGCTCCTTGTCGATCTTGACGCCGTCGAGGCGGCTGATGTCGATCAACATGCCGTTGTCGCGCATGAAGCAGGCCGCCATGCTGTGTCCGCCGCAGCGCGTCGTCACCTTGAGGCCATGTTCGGCAGCGAACAACACCGCTTCGCGAACATCGTCGACGCTGTCGACCTGGACGATCATGTCCGGCCGGCGCTTCGCCTTCGCTCGCTGCCAGATCATCGCCTCGCGCCAGGTCTCATACTCGGGGTCGGTGCGTATGACCACTGTCCCGCCAATACGCTCCTGCAGCTTCGCTGCGTCGCTGCCGCTTGGCGGCGCGGTTCCCTTGGTGCAGCCCGGGAGCACCGCAAGCGTTGCTGCCGTCGCCGAAGCGCCGAGAAAGCCCCGTCTCGTCCAAAAAGCCATTGCTCCCGACATGCGCCCTCCTTGATGACCTGACGGAAACTAATCCGGTTTCGCCCGTGTGCGATCAAGAGCGTATGGCTCATTGGTTGTTGCAGTTTGGGCAACATGTTGAACGCTCGGCGGGATTGAGCTTGACGCTGGGGCACGCAATTCTCCCTATCGCGCCAACCGGCTTTTCCTGCCGGCAAAGAAACTGAAAAGGATGGCCGCACTTGTCGAGGGCTAATATCGAATTGGGCGGGCAGGGCGCCGTGCAACAGACCGGCCTGCGGGCCGGGACACTCGGCACCGTCGACATCATATTCCTCGTGCTGGCGGCCGCGGCGCCGATGGCGGTGGTCGTTGCAACGATGCCGCTCGCTTTTGCGCTCGGCAACGGCCCGGGGGTTGCGGGCACGTTCCTCCTCGCGGGCCTTGCCATGGCTTTTTTTACCGTCGGCTATGTGCGGTTGATCCCCCATATCCGCAATGCCGGCGCCTTCTACGCGATCATCGCCCAATCCTTCGGCAAGCGCATCGGTCTGGCATCCGCCTATGTCGCGCTGCTGTCCTATGTCGCGCTATGCTGCGCCACGCTCGGCGCCTTTTCATATTTCGCGGTCGATCTGCTTGTTCGCACATTTGGGGCGAGCCCGCCCTGGGGCGTCATCGCGACCGCGGTCATCGCCTTGCTCGCGATCCTTGCCTATTTTCGGATCGATTTTACTGCGAAGATTCTCGCCATCGCTCTCGCGGCCGAGGTGCTCGCGATCCTGGCGCTTGATCTGGCTATCGTCTGGAACAGCGGCGGCGCCAGTCCCGCCTTCGTCTTCGACCCCGGCGCGGTGTTCGCGCCGGGTCTCGGTGTCGCTGCCATTTACGCCTTCAACAGTTGCATAGGCTTCGAGGCGACCGCCATCTATCAGGAAGAGGCGCGCGACCGCGAGCGGAGCGTGCCCAAGGCGACCTACGCGGCGATCGGTATCGTTTGCATCTTCTACGTCTTCACGGCCTATAGTTTCACTGTCGCGAGCGGCCGGGATATCGGCGCCGTCGCGGGGAGCAACCCCGGTCATTATGTCTTCGGCTTGGCCAATCGCTATCTTGGACCAAGCGGGGAGTGGCTGTTGTCGATCCTCGTCGTGACCAGCGCCTTCGCCGCTGTCCTCGGCCTCTTCAACAACAGCGTGCGCTATCTTTTCGCGATGGCGCGCGACGGGGTGATGCCGTCGGCGCTTGCGCGAACCCGCGCCGAAAACGGCTCCCCTTTCCGGTCCGCCCTTCCAGTGGCGGTCATAATGGTGATCGTTGTGACGGGGTTCGCGCTTGCCGGACTCGACCCGCTGCTGTCGCTGACCACCGCGCTGACTGGCCTGGGGTCGGTGGGACTCATGGCGTTGCTGTCCGTCACTGCCTTTGCAGTGCCGGCCTATTTTTTCCGCCGGAAACTGGCCGGCGGATCGGCGATCCTGTTCCCTGTCGTCGGCGGCGCAATGCTGACGGCGGGTACGCTCTTGTCGGTTCTCAATTATCCGATGCTCACGGGGACCGACAGCCGGCTGGTAAACGCCTTGCCCATAATATTGCTCGCCGCCGCAGCGCTCGGGGCGGGCCAGGCGAGCTGGCTCCGGCGACACCGTCCGGCCTGCTTCAGCCGAATCGGATCGAGCCGGATCGGCGATCCCTAACCCCCGTCGAAAGCAAAAACATGATCATGGAAAATGACCTGACACTCTTGTCCGCGGCGGCGCGAGACTATCTATCCGGCCAAAAGCAGCTGTTCATCGGAGGAAGCTGGCGCGACGCGGCGTCGGGGGCGAGCCTCCCGGTGATCGATCCTTCGAGCGGCCGCGAGATATGCCGGATCGCGGCGGCGGGCGCTCCCGATGTGGACGCTGCCGTGGGAGCGGCGCGCGCGGCTTTCGAGGGAAAAGTCTGGCGTTCGATGCGCCCGCACCAGCGCGAGGCGATCATGCTGCGCCTCGCCGATCTGATTGCCGGGGAAGCGCATGCGCTCGCAGAGATCGAAACCGTCAACAGCGGCAAGCTCATCGCGAACACGCGGCTCTTCGACGCGGATCTGTCGGTCTATACGCTGCGCTACATGGCCGGGTGGGCAACGAAGATTACCGGTGAGACGATGGATCTATCAGTACCCTATCTCCCCGATCTCCGGTTCGACGGCTTCACCAAGCGATTCCCCGTGGGTGTGGTGGGGGCGATCACGCCCTGGAATGTACCGCTCTGCCAAGCGGTCTGGAAACTGGCGCCAGTGCTCGCAACGGGGTGTACGCTGGTTTTGAAGCCATCTGAAAACACCTCGCTGACGGCGCTCAGACTTGCCGAGCTTTGCGCCGAGGCAGGGGTCCCGGACGGGGTGGTCAATATCATCACCGGTACCGGTGCCGCCGCGGGCCAGGCCCTCGTCGATCATCCGGGCGTAGACAAGATCAGCTTTACCGGCTCGACCAGGGTCGGCCGTTTGATCGGCGAGAGCGCGGGCCGCCGATTCAGGAAATACAGCCTCGAGCTCGGTGGCAAGTCGCCCGCGATCGTCGCCGCGGATGCCGATCTCGAAGCCGCGATCCCGGGAGCGGCCTGGGCAATATACGGGAACCATGGGCAGAACTGCTGCGCAGGCTCGCGGCTTCTCGTCCATCGCTCGATCTTCGAAGAGGTCGTCGCAGGGGTCGCCGATATCGCGACCACGATGAGGCTCGGTCCCGGCCTCGATCCCGCGTCGATGATGGGCCCGCTGGTGAGCAGGGCACACCGGGCTCGGGTCAGCGATTTTGTCGAGTCGGCGCGCGCCGCCGGCGCCAGCGTTACCGGCGGGGAAGTGGTGGAAGGGGAGGGAGCCTATTTCCGGCCCGCCATCCTCACCGGTCTCGCGCTCGATCATCCAGCCGTTCGAGAGGAAATCTTCGGACCGGTTTTGTGCGCGATGCCGTTCGATACGCTCGACGAGGCCATCACGATCGCCAACGATACGGCCTACGGTCTTGGAGCGAGCATCTGGACCGACAGCATGCGGACGGCCCAAACCGTCTACGACCGCGTCGATGCCGGTACGATCTGGTTCAACACGCACAACGTCCTCGACCTCGCCTTGCCGTTCGGCGGGCTCAAGGATTCGGGCGTCGGGCATGAGCTGGGACGCGAAGGTCTTTTCTCGCACACCAAAATCAAAGCCGGCGTCGTCCCGCACGCGCGGTGACAGGGGGCCGATCGGGAGACGGAACTTGATACAATCGGAGGCTTCGGGGCGCGGTTCCGCGCCTGGCAAGGCGCGTGCCATTCTGGCAGGCTCGCTCGGTAATCTCATCGAGTGGTATGATTTCTATATCTACGCCTTCCTGGCGATTTATTTCTCCTCTGCCTTCTTTCCGAAGGGCGACGTCACCGCTCAGTTGATCGGGACATCGGGCATATTCGCCGTCGGCTTCCTTTTTCGTCCGCTCGGCGGCTGGTTCTTTGGCTGGTATGCCGATCGCCACAGCCGCAGCCGGTCCCTCATCCTGTCGATCCTCTTGATGGGCATCGGCTCGCTCTTCATCGCGGTTCTTCCGTCATTCGCGACGATCGGCGCCTGGGCGCCCGTTCTGCTGCTGTTTGGCAGGATCCTGCAGGGTTTCTCCACCGGCGGGCAATATGGGACCGTGGCGACCTATCTTACCGAGGTCTCGGATCCGAAGCGCCGCGGCTTCTTCGGCTCCTTCCAATATGTCACCCTGATAGGCGGGCAATTATGCGCGCTTGCCGTGGTCATCCTGCTCCAGGCGCTTTTTTCCGCCGATCAGATCATGCAGTGGGCGTGGCGACTTCCGTTCGTCTTCGGCGCACTCGCAGCGTTTGGCATTCTGTTTCTTCGCAATCACCTCGTCGAGCCGGAACGGAAAGCAGCGCGCCATGCCGAGGCGGGCTCGCTGCGTGCGAGCCTTCGATATCGCAAGGAAATTGCAATCGTGATCGGCCTGACCGCCGGTGGGTCGCTCGCCTTTTACGCCTTCTCCACCTATATGCAGAAGTTCCTTGTCAATACCTCGGGCTTCGCCGCGCCGACGGTGAGCTGGATCATGACGGCGGTCCTTATTCCTTTCGCTCTGCTGCAGCCCATTTTCGGCGCGTTGTCGGATCGATGGGGTCGCAGGCCGAACATCCTAGCCTTCGGTTGGCTCGCCACGATTTTCACCGTGCCGCTCCTGACCGCGCTTGAAAGCACGACGAGCGCTGTCGCGGCCTTTTTCCTCATTCTTGCCGCGCTCACGATCAACGCCCTCTACACGTCGATCAGCGGCCTCTATAAAGCCGAGCTTTTTCCCTCGCACGTGCGCGCGCTCAGCGTGAATATTTCCTTTGGCGTCTCGAACGCGATTTTCGGAGGCAGCGCTGAATATGTCGCGCTGCGTTTCAAGCAGTCGGGATGGGAAGCCGGCTTCTACTGGTATGTTGCGATCATCTGCTCGGTGTCGCTGCTGACGGCTGTCCTCATGCCCCGGCTGCGCAGCGGCGAACAGCTTCGCGACTGAGCCGGGCTATTCGGCCGGAGACTCGCCCGGCGAGGATTCATCCCGGTCCATCCAGCGAAAGAAGGTTAGTGTCGGCAGCAAGCGATCGTTGCGAAGAATGCAACATCATCGGTTTGTACGGAGATTGTCGAGCGGAGCCGGGCTCGCTTTACTCTACGCGCCGACAGTGTCGTTCAGACGACGTCTCGGTCAGAACCAGAGGGGGACTCTCATGCTGCAATCGAATAAAAAGCTCTTCAAGGCGCTGCTGGCCACATCGGCCTTGTCCGGCTTGCTCCTGTCTGCCGAAGCTCATGCGCAAGACCCGCAGACCGAGGCGGAGGCCGAGGCGCCCGGGTCGGGTATCGGCGAGATTGTCGTTACCGCCCGCAAGCGCGCGGAATCGACGCAGGATGTCGCAACCTCGATCCGCGTGATCTCGGGCGACGAGGCGGCGCAGCTGGGCGTTACCCAAGCACTCGACGTCGCCAAATTGACCCCTGGCTTGAACGCGAAATTTGCTTCCGGTTTCGAGAACCCGGTCTTCACGATGCGCGGGGTCGGTCTTAATGACGTGAGCAGCATCAATAACCCGACTGTCGGCGTCTATGTCGACGACATGTTCATTCCCTATATGCCGATGATGGGCGGCGCGATCTTCGATGTCGAGCGGATCGAAGTCCTGAAGGGGCCGCAGGGCTCGTTATACGGTCGCAACACCACCGGCGGGGCGATCAAGTTCATCAGCCGCAAGCCAACCGATGAATTGAGCGTCAACGCGCGTGCGGATTACAGCAGCTGGTCGACGCTCGAAGCTGAAGCCGCCGTCGGCGGTCCGATCAGCGAGACCGTTCGCGGCCGCGTCGCGGTGCTGACGCGCCAGCGCATGGGCGGCTATCAATTCAATCGTTTCACCAACGAAACCGTAGGCAAGCAGCAACGCATCGCGGGCCGTGCTCTCCTCGACTGGACCCCTTCCGACCAGTTCGATGCCGAACTCAATCTCCATGCCTATCGCAATTCGGCCGATGCCGCGCTGCGCGAGCATATCGGCTTCCGTGATCCTGTCACCGGGGTCCGGACCTGCCCCGCGGTGCTGGCGGGCGATCGCGGCGGCTGTACCGACCTTTCCGGCTACGCCGACAATGACGGCGATCCCTTCACTTCGGATCATAACAATTTCTACGGTGACACGGTTAACAACCGGTCGTGGGGATCGAATCTGACGCTGAATTATCACCTTCCCTTTGCCACGATCACGTCGATCAGCGGTTACGACTGGTTCAAGCGTCACCTGGTCGACGATAATGACGCGTCGCCGACGACTCAGTTCGAGATCGACAGCCGCGACAAGATCGAGGTGTTTTCGCAGGAACTGCGGCTGGTTTCGGACGCGCCGACCGGCGTGAAATATGTCTTCGGGCTCTTCTATTCGTGGGACAATGTCCACAACCGCGTCGAGCAGGCGGTGGACAGTCTGTTCCGCACGCGCGTGCTCGTTACCAACGACCAGACGACGAAAAGCTTTGCTGCTTTCGGTAACCTGGACATCCCGCTCACCGACACCTTCTCGATCAACGGGGGGCTTCGCCTGACGAACGAGCGTAAGAACCGCAAGACGCGGTCGGAGGATCTCGCATCGCTGGGACCCATCAGCCTGCTCAGCCCTACGGGCGGAGCCTATGTCTTCGCGGTCGGGGACCAGACCATTAAGAAGACCAACCTGTCGGGCAATATCGGCGTCCAGTTCAAGCCAAGCAGTGATTTCATGATCTACGCCAACGCGTCGAAGGGCTTCAAGAGCGGCGGTTTCAAGGGCGCAATCTCGTTCAACCCGTCACAGCTTGTCGAATATGACCCCGAGACGCTCTACGCCTATGAAGTCGGCTTCAAGTCGGTCATCGCGGATCGTACACTCCTGTTCAACGCCGCGGCCTATTATTACGACTGGAAAGACTTCCAGGCCTATAGCCTCGTCCAGCTGGCCGTGCCCGTCGTTGTCCTGACCAACGCCGGCGACGCGCGCATCAAGGGGGTCGAAGCCGAGATCGTCTGGAAACCGAGCGATCGCTTCAGCCTCAGCATGGCGGGCAATTATCTCGACGCCAAGATCGTCAAGTTCGACGCATTGCCCGGCGGGACGAACAATCTCGGAAAGAAGCTTTCGAACGCGCCTGATTTCACCTTCGCGAGCATCGCGCGCTACACGGCGCCGACGGTCGGATCGTTCGACCCCTATTTCCAGACCCAGCTGAACTACCAGTCGAAGGTCTTCTTCGAAATCCAGAACAACCCGATCAACAGCCAGAAAGGCTATTGGCTCGTCGGGGGAAGGATCGGCGCAACATCGACCGATGGTCGCTGGGATATCGGGGTTTATGCGCGCAATCTCTTCAACAAGACCTACATCGCCGAATCGCGCTTCATCGACCTCAGGACGTTCCCGTCCTCGAACGTCTATGGCGAACCTCGCAGCTTCGGCGCTTCGGTTTCCTACAAGTTCTGATCCGAGGGGGGCATGATGAAGGGGGGCGAACTTTCGGCATTGTTTAGAGGCCTTGTCGTGGCGTTCGCCGCCCTTCTTCTCTCGCCTGCGGCGGCGGCGGCGAAAGACGCCGGTCCGGCTGTCATGCAGATGACCGTCCTCGATCCGCATGACAAAACGGGCGAGTATCTCTCGCTCGTCGCGCTCACCATTGCGCGCCAGAACAAAGTTGCTCCCGGCATCAAGACGAGAATTTTCCGGGGAAGCTTCGCTGGTGAGCAGACCGGCCTGCTCTACCTCATTCTTGAATATCCCAGCATGTCGTTCATGGTCGAGGCACAGGCGAAACTCGCGGCCGATGCTGAATGGGACCGGCTGCGACGCGAAGTCGGCTTGAAAACCGGGCGGACGCTCGTTTCCGATTCGCTTTTTCTCGACGTCACCCCTTGACGGGTCTGGCGCATCGACCGCAGCGGCGGCGCGCGTTCCTCCAGGCGATTGCCGCCGGCGGGGCACTCGGCGCGTTCGGGCGCGCAGGCAGCGCCCACGCTTCGCATCGCGAAAATGCGACTATGGTCGGGAGGCTCGACCTTCGTGCGATCGCCGCGATCGATGCGCATGTTCATCCGCCGGGAAAACGCACGCCCGCCGAGGCTCCGGGCCTCTGGGGGAAGGCGTTTGCGTCCGCAGCGCTCGTTGCCGGTGAAGATTATGCGAGCGTCCCAGACCAATCGCTGGTGAGCCGATATGGCGGCCTGGTGTCCGACCTTCCATTCAGCGCCGGGCTGCGTAATTATATTGCGCGCTGCTACAAGGCGAAGCCCGATCTCGCCGCTGTCGATGCCCTTGTTAAAGAGCAGTTCGGGCGCGGTCCGACCGCCTATTTTCGCCGGAAAATGGATAGCGAAAAGATCGATAAGCTGGTGCTCCAGTCGGCCGACATCGAACCGGTCAGGCCAAGCAGCCTTTTTCCCGACGAGCAGGTGCTGTGGACCTACTCGATTTCGCCGCTGATCCAGCCCGCTTGGGCAAAGTCGCAGGCCATCGTCTCGATCGACGACTATGCAAGGCGGGTTGCGGAGATCGTGACGCGCTGCGCCGCCGGCGGATGCGTCGGAATCAAGCTGCCCATCGCTTACTATCGCCCGATCGCGGTGCATAAGGTCTCGCGCGCCGATGCGCAGGCTGCGCTCGATCGCATCCTCTCTGCGTCGCCATCCGCGATGCGTTCGGACCCTACGCCGAACCCCGTTTATGCCGAGACGGACCTGCGCGCCGCGCTATGGCAATATCAGGATTATCTTTTGCGCGAGCTGTTCCTCCTTGCGGGACGGCTGGGGCTCAATATTCTGATCCATAGTGCCGTCGCGGTTCATCCAGGCCTGCGCTGGGATTTCAACGATCCAAGGGGTCTCTACGAGACGGTCACCGACCGCGACGTGCTGGCGGCGGGCACGCGCTTCATCCTGCTTCATGCCGGCTATCCCCAGCATCACGCGGTTGGTGCGTTGCTCAGTCAATTCCCGTCGGTTTTCGCCGATATCTCCTTTTTTTCGCACCAGCCCGGCTCGCTGGAAGACATATTGCGCGTGCTCCTCGGTTTCGCCCCGTTCGGCAAGATCCTCCACGGCAGCGACTGGTCGTCGCCGGAAGAGATCGGCTACGCCGTCGACAATGTGCGCCGTGTGCTGGCGGATGTGCTCCGGGACTATTCCGACGTTTACGGCTGGAGCGCGACCGACATCGAACGGATCGCACGAGATACTCTCGGCGATACGGCAAGGCGTGTTTTCAATATTTCGTAGAAGTGGTGCCACAGCGTGGCGGGGTCCAAGGAGACGATGATGAAGAAGTTTGCGGCGCGTTTGGTTGCGGGAATCGGTATCTCGCTTGCGTGGGCCTGTGCGGCTGCGGCCGCGGAACCTGCGGATGTCGTTTATCGCGACGGCCGTATTTACACCGTCGACAAGAAGCAGCCATGGGCCGAGGCGGTCGCCATCGACGACGGCAAGTTTGTCTTTGTCGGCTCCGATGAAGGTGTCAAAGCCTATATCGGGCCCGCGACCAAGGTGATCGATCTTCGCAAGCGCATGGCCATGCCCGGGCTGCATGACGCGCACCAGCATCTCATTAAAGGGCAAAATCGGCAGATTTACTGCCAGGTGGCACCCGAGGCGGATGTCAAGGCCCTGATAGCCGCGCTCAAGGCGTGCGAGAAGGACAAGCGCTACGGGGGATGGCTGATCGCCGACGTCTATCGCGGTGACAATTTTCCGGGGGGCGTCGCCGATCGAAAATATCTTGATGAGGCCTTCCCCGACACGCCCGTCTATATCCGTGAATGGTCCTATCACCATGGCCTCGCCAACTCGAAGGCGCTGGAACTCGCGGGGGTCACGCGCGATACACCCGATCCGGAGGGCGGGCGGGTGCTGCGGCGTGCGGATGGTGAACCGACCGGCGAGCTTCTCTCCAAGGCGACTTGGCTCGTAACCCAGCATATGCCCAAGCTGCCCGAGGAGGTGGTTCGCGACGCGCTGCTCCGCACCGCGGCGCTGTGCGCGCAATATGGCATCACATCGACCCAGGATGCCGCGT
>JADMIO011089367.1_pt1 | contig 23716 bp, 26 predicted proteins | sample 8958161 | NCBI WGS metagenome assembly JADMIO01 (sample SAMN16585339, study PRJNA669376) | soil metagenome | isolation source: Crop rotation soil | place: USA: Cullars Rotation, Alabama | collected 2011
GTTCCACATTTCCATATAAAGGCCAAGGCATTTATTCTCAGGATAATTGTTTCAGACGAGGAGCTGCCAGGGCACGAGGTTGGCGTGGTGTTCCATCTCGGTCAGGACGATCTGGTCGCCGCGACCGATGTTGCGCCGACCCCACGAGTAGGCGACGAGGTTGATCGCCTCGGTGGCGTTCCGGGTGAACACGACCTCGTGGTTGTCGGGGGCGTTGATGAACCGGCCGACCTGGGCCCGAGAGCGCTCGTAGGCGGCGGTCGCCTTCTCGCCGATCGTGTAGATGCCGCGATGGACGTTGGCGTTGTACTCGCGGTAGTAGTCGGCGACGGCATCGATGACGACGCGAGGCTTCTGGCTGCTGGACGCGGAGTCGAGATAGACGAGCGGGTGTCCGTTGATCTGCTGGTCGAGGATCGGGAACTCGCCGCGCAGCGCGTGCGGGTCGAGGCGCGTGCCGGTCGTCGTCTCGATGGCCATCGCGATCCGGCCGCGCCTAGCGGCCGACCTCCACCGGCTCGGGCTCCAGGTCGGGACCCTGCGGGACCAGGAGCGCCTCGTCCGGCGCATCGCTGGCCATGCCGGCCTCGCGCAGGATGGGCCCATAGCCCTCCTCCTCGAGACGGAGGGCGAGCTCCTTGCCGCCGCTCGTGACGATGCGGCCCTGGGCCAGGACGTGGACCGTGTCCGGCTGGATGTAGTTGAGCAGCCGCTGGTAGTGGGTGATGAGCAGGACCCCGAGGTTCGGGTTCAGCATGGCGTTGACGCCCTCGGCGACGATGCGCAGCGCATCGATGTCCAGGCCCGAGTCGGTCTCGTCGAGGATCGCCATCTCCGGCTCGAGGACAGCCATCTGGAGCATCTCCAGGCGCTTCTTCTCGCCGCCCGAGAAGCCCTCGTTCACGTAGCGCGTGGCGAACGACTCATCCATCCGCAGGAGGGCCATCTTCTCGCGCATCCTGTTGCGGAAGTCGCGCATCGACACGCCACCCTTGACCGGATCGGTGGGGTCGATGTCGGCATCCTTGTCGACGCCCTGGAGCTTGGCGTTCAGCGCGCTCCGGATGAACGACGCGACGCTCAGACCGGGGATCGCCGTCGGGTACTGGAACGCCAGGAACAGGCCCAGCCTGGCGCGCTTGTCGGGCGACAGGGCCAGGATGTCGCGACCCTTCCAGAGGACCTCGCCACCGTTGACCTGATAGGCCGGGTGTCCCATCAGGGCGTAGGCGAGGGTCGTCTTGCCCGAGCCGTTCGGACCCATGATCGCGTGGACCTCGCCCTGACCGACGGTCAGGTCGATGCCCTGGAGGATCTCGCGCTCGGGGTTCGCGGTCGGTGCGACGCGCAGGCCGCGGATGACGAGGTGCTGGTCGGTCGACGGGTCGGTCACGGTGGGGTCAGGCTCCGGTTCGGGGACTCGGATCCTCGCGCGGGAGCGCGAGGAGCTGCGACCACGCGCGGCGGCACGAGGTCGGCGAGGGTCATGGAATCGAGGGCTCCGGCGACGGCATCACGGACGCGGACCCACAGCACGTTCACCGTGCAGCGGGTGGAGCGATCGCAGGTCGTCGCATGCTCCGGGTCATCGGACGCGCAGATCATCGGGGCGATGGGGCCCTCGAGCGCGCGCAGGACCTCGCCCATGGCGATGGTCTCCGGGGGACGAGCGAGCTCGTAGCCGCCGTGCGCTCCCCGGGTGCTCGTCACGAGGCCGGCCTCGCGAAGGCTGACGACGAGCTGCTCCAGATAGGCGCGCGGCAGATCCTCCGCGGCGGCGACCCCGGCCAGGCTGACCGGCCCATCGCCGTGGTGGCGAGCCAGCTGGACCATGAGCCGCACGCCGTATTCACCCTTCGTCGAGAACGCGACCGCGCCGGAGCCGTGATAGGCCGGGCGGGGCAGCGTCGGTGCCGGGAGCGGGCTGGTCGGGGTGACGGCGGTCAGGGTTCCGGGCCTCATATCCGAGTGGATTGGTCGGATATGAGTGTAGGCCGCAGCCCCGTCGAGCGTCAACGCATCCGCCGCCGTACCCTCGGCGTGGAGCGCGTGCGACGGCGCCCGTCGCGACGCCTCGCGCAGGGGAGGTCGGTGCATGACCCTCGATGATCGTTCGGCGCTCCTGGAGCGCTTCTCGACCGGCGCGGACGACGTGATCGACGCCCTGGCGGGCGCGACCGACGCCGACCTGGACCGCTTGCCGCCGTCGGGCTGGTCGGCGCGGATGGTCGTCCATCACCTCGCCGACAGCGAGGCGATGGCGTACATCCGGCTGCGCCGCCTGGTCGCCGAGGACGACCCCGTGATCCAGGGGTACGACGAGCCGGAGTGGGCCCGGCGCCTCCACTACGACCGCCCCGTCGACACCTCGCTGGCGGTGCTCCGTGCGGTGCGCGCGGCCAGCCTCGAGCTGTTGCGCTCGCTGACCGAGGACGAGTGGGCCCGCAGCGGCACGCACAGCGAATCGGGGGCCTACTCGGTGGAGCGCTGGCTGCGCATCTATGCCAAGCACAGCCACGAGCACGCCGACCAGATCCGGCGGGCCCGGCGCGGCGAGGACTGACCCCGCGATACTTCGTCCATGACCGACGTCACCGCCGCCAGCTCCAGCGGGGACCTGCTCGCCGCGGCCCGCGCCACGTCCGATGCCATCGTCGACGTCCGCCGACGACTCCATCGCCAGCCCGAGATCGGCCTGCAGCTGCCGATGACCCAGGCCCTCGTCGTCGAGGAACTGCGATCGCTCGGGCTCAGCCCACGGCTGGGCGAGTCGACGACCTCGGTCGTCGCCGTCATCGACGGGGCGCGACCCGGCCCGACCATCCTCCTGCGCGCCGACATGGACGCGCTGCCCCTGCAGGAGGACACCGACCTGGACTTCGCCTCCGCCATCGACGGCGTCATGCACGCGTGCGGGCACGACACGCACGTGGCGATGCTCCTCGGCGCGGCGCGGCTGCTGGTCGAGCGGCGCGATCGGCTGGCGGGTCGGGTCCTGCTGATGTTCCAGCCCGGTGAGGAGGGCTGGCACGGTGCTCGCTTCATGCTCGACGAAGGGCTGCTGGACGAGGGCGACCATGGTGCGGGGGAGGTCGCGCGAGCCGTCGCGATCCACATCTCCAACCGCTACCCGACCGGGACCATCAACGTCCGTCCCGGCGCCCTGCTGGCCTCCGCTGATGCCATCAAGGCGACGGTCGCCGGCCGCGGCGGCCACGCCTCCACGCCGCACCTCGCCCTCGATCCGATCACGTCCGCGGCCCAGCTCGTGCTGGCCCTCCAGAACGCGGTGTCGCGGGAGGTGGACGTCTTCGATCCGGCGGTGCTGACGATGACCCGGATCAGCGGCGGGACGACCAACAACATCATCCCGGAGCGGGTCGAGCTGGAAGGCACGATCCGGACCGTCTCGCCCGAGCGGCGCTCGGCCATGCGGGCCCTGGTCACGCGCGTCGCCGCCGGCGTCGCGGCGACGCATGGGACGGCCATCGACCTGGACATCGTGCCCGGCTACCCGGTCACGATGTGCGACCCGAGCATGACCTCGTGGATCCGTGGACTGGCGGTCGGACTGGTCGGCGAGGGTCAGGTCCACGACCTGGCGGACCCGGTGATGGGCGCCGAGGACTTCTCGTACGTCACCGAGCGCGTGCCCGGGATGATGGCCTTCCTGGGCTCGCGCCCCGAGGGCCTCGACCCGGCCACCGCACCGCAGAACCACTCGAACCGCGTCGTCTTCGATGAGCCGGCGATGGCCGTCGGCGCCGCGCTGTACGCGGCCGCCGCCGTCGACTTCCTGGGCGACTGACGGCGCCGTTCGCCACCGGCCACGGGGTCGGGACGGAAAGGGACGACCTAGCCGAGACCCCGAAGGTGCTCCTCGTCGTGGGTCAGCGCGTTGCGGACGAGCCCGGCGACATCGAGCGTCCCGTAGGTCGCGTGCGTCCCGGCGCGCCCCCAGCCGGCGTCGTCCCACGAGCCGACGATGGCGGTCGTCTCCGTCCGCAGGTGCGCGAAGCGCTCGAGCAGCTGTCCCAGGGTCAGGTCCGGATCGCCCGGCCAGGGGCCCGGCTCCGCCCAGTCCCAGGTCGGATTCCGCTCGCGGGTGAGGTCGGCGAACCGCGCCTGGTGGACCTGCACCTCGACGGCGATCAGGTGACGCACGACCTGCTCCGGCGTCCACTCGCCGTCGGGCACCGCGCGGCCGGCGACCGCGGCCGCCGCGTCGGCCAGCCGTGCCGGGAACGCGGCCAGCGCCGCCAGGAGCTCAGCGCGGTCCATCGATCATCGTGCGCCGCCAGGCCTCGGTCGCCTCGACGGCGTTGAACGTGTACAGGTGGAACCCGGTGACGCCGGCGAGCGGGTCGGCGAGCAGCGGGGCCAGGGCCTCGACGAAGCCGGTCGGCTTGTAGAAACCACCCGACCGTGCCATGCCGGTCACGAAGCGTAGGTTCTTGACGAGGAACCGCTTGGCGTCCTTGACGCCGATGCGGGCGGCGACGTTGAGCAGCTTCTGGGGGTCGGCCACGCCGGGCACGCCGATGACGATCGGCGTCGCGAAGCCATCGGCACGGAGTCGGCGCACCCACGACGCGATCAGCGTCGTGTCGAAGTCCATCTGCGACGTCACGTGCTGGACGTACGGTGCCTTGTCGAGCAGCGCCGCCTGGAGGGCGGTGTCGGGGATGTCGGCGTGGCCGTTCGGATAGGCCGGACAGCCGATGACCTCGAACGGATGCCCGAGCTCGGTCATGGCCCGCAGCAACGACAGCCCGTCGAGGTACTCGCCGGGCTCGTCCGCGTCCCCGCCGACGACGAAGGCGTGGGTCAGCCCGGCCGCCCGCGCCCGCTCGAGGAGCTCGGCCAGCTTCGCGCGATCGGGGATCATCCGTGCCGACAGGTGGGGGATGGCCCGGAACCCGTCGGCCCGCAGCTGCGCCGCCCAGTCCAGCGTGGCGTCGATGCCCTTGTTCGGCGAGGCCGTCACCGACACCCGCGCCCCGGGGGGCAGATGCGGGACCTGCTCGGGCAGGTTCTTGAGCGGCAGCAGCTCGAAGATCGGGTCCTCGAGGGCGGTCCGCAACGCGGCCGATGACGCCGCGTCGAGACCGCGGCGGCGACCGAGCAGGGAGGCCATCAGACCTCCGAGTCCGGCATCGAGGCCTTGCGCTCGGTGATGAAGGCCCGGAGGGCTTCGTCGATGCCCTCGTCGAGGGGCGGCGCCTCGTACTCGCGGAGCATCCGCTTCCAGATGCGGTTGGCGCGCTGCGCGGCGTCGAGCGAGCCGTCCTCCTCCCACTGCTCGAAGGAGTTGTTGTCGGCCGTCTCCGAGCGGTAGAACGCGGTCTCGAAGTTGGCCAGGGTGTGGGCCGTCCCCAGGTAGTGCTGGCCCGGCCCGTTGGACCGGATGGCGTCGAGCGCCTGGCCGTTCTCGGACAGATCGACGCCCTTGACGAAGACGGCCATCATCCCGCACTGGTCGGCGTCGAGGATGAACTTCTCGTAGCCGACGGCCAGGCCGCCCTCCAGCCAGCCCGCGGCGTGGAGGACGAAGTTGACGCCGCCCAGCACCGTCGGGATCAGCGTCGCCGCGCTCTCGTAGGCGGCCTGGGCGTCGGCGATCTTGGAGGCGCACAGCGACCCGCCCGAGCGGAACGGGACGCCCAGACGCCGGGCGAGCGCGGCCATCGTGTACAGGACGAGGGCGGGCTCGGGGGTGCCGAACGTCGGCGCGCCGGACTGCATGGACATCGAGCTGGCGAACGAGCCGAGGACGACCGGCGCCCCGGGTCGGGTCAGCTGCACGAAGGTCATGCCGGCAAGCGCCTCGGCGAGCGTCTGGGCGGCCACGCCGGCGGCGGTGACCGGGGCCATCGCGCCGGCCAGGATGAACGGCGTGAGCAGGGTCGCCTGGTTGGCCTCCGCGTAGGCGCGGGCCGCCCCGAGCATCACGCTGTCCCAGACCAGCGGCGAGTTGGCGTTGATGAGGGACAACGTGACCGGGTGGGTCTCGAGGTAGTCGGCACCGAACAGGATCCGGCACATCTCGACGGTGTCGCGCGCTCGCTCCGGCGCCGTGACCGACCCCATGAACGGCTTGTCGCTGTAGCGCATGTGCGCGTAGACCATGTCCAGGTGCCGCTTGTTGACCGGCACGTCGACCGGCTCGCAGACGGTCCCGCCGCTGTGGTGCAGATGCGGCGACAGGTAGGTCAGCTTCACCAGGTTGCGGAAGTCCTCGATCGTGCCGTAGCGGCGCCCGCCATCGAGGTCGCGCACGAATGGCGAACCGTAGTTCGGGGCGAAGACCGTGTGCATCCCGCCGATCTCGACGTGGTTCGCCGGGTTGCGCGCGTACTGCGTGAACTGGCGCGGCGCGCTGGCCTGGACGATCCGACGACACATCCCTCGCGGGAACCGCACCCGCTCGCCCTGGACGTCCGCGCCGGCGTCGGCCAGCAGGCGCAGCGCGTCCGCGTCACCGCGGAACTCGACGCCGACCTCCTGGAGGATGGTGTCGGCGTTCTCCTCGATGAGCGACAGCCCCTCCTCGCCGAGGACCTCGAACGGCGCGAGCGTCCGCGTCAGGAAGGGCGTTCGCTCCAGCTGCGCGTGCAGGCGCGCGGCGCGGCGGGCATCGCGGCCACCCGAGCGGCGGCTCGGGACGGTCTCGGTCATCGGTCGTCTCCGGTGGTCGTGGCGGCGGGGACAGGTCGGCGTCGGCGACGGGCGGCCCCGGGACCGGCACCATCATCCGGCCCGGCCGTCGCGCGGCGGGGCAGGGTCACGACGCGTTCGAGGTTCGGGCTCGGCGCCGTCCGGTGGGGCAGCGCCATGGCCTCGACGAAGTGCTCCTGGAAGCGCGGCTCGACGGCGGTCTCGATCTTCTCGACGCGACGGACGACGCCTTCGATCTCGCGTCGTGCCTCGCCGCTGAGCAGCGCGATCAGCGCGCCCGTCCCGGCGGCATTGCCCGCCGCCCGGACGCGGGACAGGTCGCAGTCGGGGATGAGCCCGAGGACCATCGCGTGGAGCGGGTCGATCTGGCTGCCGAAGGCACCGGCCAGGCGGACTTCGTCGACGGTCTCCGTCGCGAGCTGGTCCATGAGCAGCCGCACCCCGGCGTACAGGGCGGCCTTCGCCAGCTGGATGGCCCGCACGTCGTTCTGGGTGACGAGGATGCGGGGCGAGCCGGGTCCCGCCCCGCCGGCCTCGTGAAGGACGTAGCTGAACGTCCGGCCGTCGGGCACGATCCGCGGCGTGCGGGCCGCGAGCGAGCCATCGATGACCCCGTCCGCGGTGATGACGCCGGCGAGGTAGAGCTCGGCGACGACCTCGATGATCCCCGAGCCGCAGATGCCGGTCACGCCGGTGCCGGCGGCCCCGAGTGCGGCGCCGAAGGCGGGATCGTCCGACCAGACCTCCACCCCGATGACCCGGAACCGTGGCTCGAGCGTGTCCCGGTCGATGCGCACCCGCTCGATGGCGCCCGGCGCCGCGCGCTGCCCGCTGCTGATCTGGGCTCCCTCGAAGGCGGGCCCCGTGGGGGACGAGGCGGCGAGCAGCCGGTCTCGGTTCCCGAGCACGATCTCGGCGTTGGTGCCGACGTCGACGACGAGGGTCAGGTCGGTCGCCTCGTGCGGCTCCTCGGCCAGGATCACCCCCGCCGTGTCCGCTCCGACGTGGCCGGCGATGCAGGGCAGGACGTAGACCCGAGCGCCGGGATGGGTGATCAGTCCGAGCTCGCTGGCCGGCAGCTCCAGCGCCGTGTCGACGGCGAGCGCGAAAGGCGCGGAGCCCAGCGGCGTGGGGTCGATGCCCAGCAGCAGGTGGTGCATGATCGGGTTGCCGACGATCGCCAGCTCGAGGAGCTCGGCCCGCTTGATGCCGACGCGGTTCACCAGCGTGGCCAGCAGCCCGTCGAGGGCCTTGCGCACCGCCTCGGTCAGGGCCGTCGCGCCGTCGTCGTGCATCATCACGTAGCTGACCCGGCTCATCAAGTCCTCGCCGAAGCGGATCTGCGGGTTCATCACGCCGGCGCTGGCGAGGATGGAGCCGTCGGTCAGATCGACGAGGTGACCGGCGATCGTCGTCGAGCCCACATCGATGGCCACGCCGAACGCCCGGTCGTGGAAACCCGGCCAGATCGCGATGAGGTCCCGTCCGCCGTGGACCGCGACCGTCACGCGATACGAGCCCTTCTCGAGCGCCGGCTGCAGCGCGCGGATGACGTGGAGGTCGGCGCGAAGGCCGTCGATCCCCCACTCGGCGCGCAGCGAGTCGAAGAGCCGGCCCAGGTCGCCGGTCGGCGTGGCCAGGTCGGGCGGCGTGACGTCGACGGTGTGGAGACGCACGACCGGATCGAGCTGGAAGGGGCGCGCGTCGAGGTCCTTGCGCACGACCTGGCGGTGGACCTGGCTCTCCGGCGGGACATCGATGACCGCATCACCAAGGACGCGGGCCGTGCACGACAGGCGGCGATCATCCGCCAGCCCATGCTCCGCCCGATACGCCGCCTCCACATCCCCGAACGGGCTGAGATGCGATGGCTCGCTGGTGATGCCGTGCTTGGGGAACTCGCCGAACGCGGGCACGACCGCGCAGCGGCCGCAGATGCCGCGCGTGCCGCACACGCTGTCGATGTCGACCCCCAGGCCGCGGGCGGCATCGAGGATCGTCGTCCCCGCCGGCACCCGGCCGCGCCGGCCCGACGGGGTGAAGATGACCTGCGCGTCGGCGAGCTCCGCCATCGGCTGGTCCGGCCTCAGAGCCCGGAGGTGGAGGCGAGCGCGCGCCGCCGGTTGACTCGCCGGCCACCGGCCTCGCCGTCGGGCGGCGCGACCCGGAAGGCGGCGATCCAGCGAGCCGCATCCTGGTCGTTGCCCATGAGCACGTCGCTGGCCATGATCGCGTGCTTGATGCCCTCCGCGATCGGGTTGGTGATGGCCGAGGTCAGCCCGGACGCGATGGCCATCGACAGGAAGGCCCCGTTGATGCCCTCGCGGTTCGGGAGCCCGAAGCTGACGTTGGACGCGCCGCACGTCGAGTTGACCTTGAGCTCGTCGCGCAACCGGCCGAGGATGCGGAACGCCTGTCGACCGGCGCCGGCCAGCGCCCCGATGGGCATGACCAGGGGATCGACGACGATGTCCTCGCGGGGGATGCCGTGGTCGGCGGCGCGCTCGACGATGCGCTTGGCGACGGCGAATCGGACATCGGGATCCATCGAGATCCCAGTCTCGTCATTGCTGATCGCCACGACCGCGCAGCCGTACTTCTTGACCAGCGGCAGGACGCGCTCCAGGCGCTCCTCCTCGCCGGTCACGCTGTTGAGCAAGGCCTTGCCCTGGTAGACCGCGAGCCCCGCCTCCAGCGCCTCGACGATCGACGAATCGATCGACAGCGGCAGGTCCGTGAGCGACTGGACGAGCTGGATGGTCTGGGCGAGGATCGCCGGCTCGTCGGCGAGCGGGATGCCGGCATTCACGTCGAGCATCTGGGCGCCGGCCTCGACCTGCGCGATCGTGTCGGTCACGACCCGGCTGAAGTCGCCGGCGGCCATCTCCTGCGCGAGCAGCTTGCGGCCGGTCGGGTTGATGCGCTCGCCGATGACGACGAACGGCTGGTCATCACCGATGACGACCTCGCGCGTCGCGGAGCTGATGACGGTCCGGGTCATGCGGGCGTGACCTCCTCGGGCCCGCGGCCCTGCGTCTCGTCGTGGGCGGGCGCGAACACGGGGCCGCCCTCCACGCCACCGGTCTGGATGAGCTGGGCGAGGCGGTGCTTGTCGTACTCGGTCTCGAGTCGCTCCGCCTCCGCCGCGACTTCGGCGTCGATGTCGTCGCCGCAGCGTCGCTGGACCTTGCGCCACTCCTCGATGTAGTCGTTGTAGGCGCGCTTGCCGGCACGGCTGGCGGCCTTGTCGATGGCGACCTGGAAGCGCGGATGGAGGACGATCTTGCTCGACTTGCGCCCATCCCTGGCCGTGACCTGGGCGGGGATGTCGCGCCACCAGATGACGGTCATCGTGGCCATGGCTCAGGCTCCTCCGTGGATGGCGTGCTGGATGACCGGGGCGAGCTCGCCGAGCCCCGTCCAGCGCCGCTCGAAGTCGAGGCCCAGCCTGTCCGCCGCGGCGTGCGCCTTGGCGGTCAGCGCCGGATCGTCGGTCTGGGCGAGGTACACGAGCCGGCGGTAGTGCTCGAAGTAGACGTCGCGAAGCTCCGGGTGGACGTCCAGGCCCAGGCCGGCATAGACGATCGAGTCGAATTGGCGGGCCAGGAAGTCGGTCAGGTAGAACGTCCCGAGCTCCTCATCCTGGAGCGCCGCGAACGCGCTGGCCCCGGCGTAGAACTCGTAGCAGTGCGCCCCCTCGATGCGCTCGACGCCTTCGCGCTCGAGCACCGCATCCAGGGACCCGCCCGTCCCGCAGTCGGCGTAGGCCACGAACAGCCGGACGTCGGCGCCGTACGTCTCGCGCGCCTCGTGGATGCGCTGCTCGACGGCGCGGGCGATGCGCTCCGGACGCATGTGCAGCTGGGCGTCGATGGCCAGGACCTTCACCCCGGGCACGCCGCGGGTCAGCGCCAGCAGCTCACGGGCGAGCGCGCCGCAACCGATGACGACGACGCGAGGCGAGGACCGGTCCTCAGGCGTGGACACGGGCGCGGCGCTCGTCGATGAGCCGGCGGGCCGTCTCCGCGGCGACGCCCGCGTCGCGACAGTAGGCATCCGCGCCCACGGCCATCCCGAACTCCTCGTTCAACGGCGCCCCACCGACCAGGACGATGTAGTCGTCGCGCAGCTCGCGGTCCTTGAGCGTCTGGATGACGACCTTCATGTACGGCATCGTCGTCGTCAGCAGCGCGCTCATCCCGAGGATGTCGGGCTTGTGCTCCTCGAGGGCGCCGAGGAACTTGTCGGCGTCGGTGTTGATGCCGAGGTCGATGACCTCGAAGCCGGCGCCCTCGAGCATCATCCCGACGAGGTTCTTGCCGATGTCGTGGATGTCGCCCTTGACGGTGCCGATGACGACCTTGCCGACGGGCTCCGCCCCGGTCTCGGCGAGCAGCGGCCGGAGGATCTCCATGCCGGCCTTCATGGCGTTCGCGGCGAGGAGGACCTCGGGCACGAACAGGATGCCGTCCCGGAAGTCGATGCCGACGATCTTCATGCCGGCGACGAGGGCATCGTCGAGGACCTGGGTCGCGCTGTAGCCGCGCTCGAGGAGGATCCTGGTGCCCTCGACGATCTCATCGCGCATCCCGTCGTAGAGATCGTTGTGCATCTGCTCGACGAGCTCGTCATCCGACAGCGCGTTGAGGTCGATGTCCTGGAGGTCGTCGGTCATGGGGTTCGGCTCCGAGTCCTGTCGCCCGCGGGTTCGTCGCGGCGAACGACGGCCGCGGGGGGTTCCACGATGTGGAACCGTGCCGTATGATGGAACCCGCGAGCCGCGAATCTAGCCGAGGCACGAGTCGATGTCCAGCGTCCAGTCCATCAGGCGGGCCTTCGCCGTGCTCGGTGCGCTCGGCGACGGGCCGCTCGGCGTGACCGACGTGGCGGACCGGTCGGGTCTGCCGAAGTCGACGGCCGCGCGCCTGCTGGCGACCTTGTCCGAAGAGGGGGCCGTCGAGCAGGTCCCTGGCGATTCGGCGTACCGCCTGGGCCCCAGGCTGGTCGCGCTGGCCGGCGGACTCTCGTTCAATCGCTCGCTCGCCGCGGTCGCCCGACCGATCCTCGTCGAGCTGGCCGCCGCGAGCGGGGAGGCGGCAGGGCTGGGCGTTCCCGACGGGGACGCCGTCCACTACATCGACCAGGTCGATACCCCGAACCCGGTCGTCGTCCGCGACTGGACGGGCGCCCGGGCCCCGCTCCATGCCGTCTCGTCCGGTCAGGTCCTGCTGGCCTTCCGGACCCCCGGAGCCGTGGACCGCTACCTCGCCGGGGAGCTCGAAGGGTTCACGCCGCGCACGCTCGTCGAGCCCGACGCGGTCCGCGAGCGCTTGCGCGCCGTCCGCCGCCAGGGCTTCGCCTGGGCGTTGGAGGAGTTCGACCCCGGGATCTCGTCGGTCGCGGCGCCGATCGCCGACGCGACCGGCGAGGTGATCGCCGCGGTCCACGTCCACGGGCCGTCGTATCGCTTCCCGGTCGACGCCCGGATGCCGGAGCTGGCGGATCTGGTCGTCGGTGGCGCGGCGCGCATCGCGGCCGGCCTCCGGGAGGGCTGACCGAGGTCAGGTCGGCGCGGCCGTGCCCGTCGGCTGGGTCGCCGCCATCTCGAGGACCCGCGCGAATGTCTCCGCGGGCTGGGCCCCCGACACCCCGTACGCACGATCGATGACGAAGAACGGCACGCCACCGATGCCGAGGTCGGCCGCGGTCCGCAGGTCGGCCTCGACCTCCGCCGCGAACGTGTCGGCGGCGAGGACCGCCTTCGTGTCGTCGGCCGCGATCCCGACCTCGGCGGCCAGCCGGACGAGCGTGGCCGGCTCGTCGAGCACCTCGCCCTCGACCAGCTGGGCGCGCAGCAGGCGCTCCTGGATCGCGTCACCCACGCCCTGGCTCGCCCCGAGATGGGCCACCCGGTGGGCGTCGAACGTGTTGACCACCGTGTACCGCTCGAAGTCGTAGTCAAGCCCCTCCTCGGCCGCGAGCGCGGTCACCCGCTGGTCGAGGACGTGGACCTCGTCGACGGACCGCCCGAGCTTCTCGGCCAGGTACTCGTCGTGCCGGCGACGCATCCCGCGAGGATGCTGTAGGTTCAGCTGGAAGCTGCGCCACACGACCTCGACGGACTCGGTACGGCCGGTGTCGGCGAGGGCGCGTTCGAAGCGGCGCTTGCCGATGTAGCACCACGGGCAGACGACGTCGGACCAGATCTCGACCTTCATCGGTCGACGACCTTCGTTGGCGCGGCCGTGCGGTCGACGGCGTCGCGCAGGTCTGGTGGGAGGCACGCGTCGTCCACGCACAGCAGCGCGTCGTCGACGGCGAGCAGCCTCAGGGCCGGCAGCGAGGCGGTCGGCAGCACCGGGGGATCCTTGGCGGGCGCGGGCGCGCTGGATGGGTCGTTGCTCACGCAACGGACTGTAGCACCGGGCGCCGTGCGACGCGGCCCCGGCGCCGGTCCAGGGGCGCTAGGCGTCGGTGCCGTCGGCCGCCCGCTGGGGCGAGGGCGAGGGCGGGGACGAGGTGGCGTCGGCGACCGGCTCGACGTCGATCGAACGGACCCGACCCGTCTCGCCGGCATCGGTGCGGACGATGACTTGCGGGATCCCCCCGACCACGAGCTTCTCGATGGTGGCGATGGATCCAGCCAGACGGCCGGTGCCGAGGACGCGCACGCGGCCCCCGACGTGGAGGCCGCTCCGGCCCTTGACGGCCTGGAGGTTGATCGTCGCCACGGTGGAGCGCACCACGGGTTCCCCTGGCGTGCTCCCGGCCGGAGCAGGTCGGTTGGCGGTCTTGGCCGGTGGGTACGTCGTCTTTCGCTTTCGCACAGGTCCTCGGTTAGCGGGGTCGGTCATGGCGCCGGTCGTCGTCGATGACGGACCGAGCGCGCGAACCTTCGCACACCTGGGCCCGGAGCGACAACATCGCCCGGCCGGGACGATCAGCCGGCGACGTCGTCGGCGGCGTCCTTGGCGGCCTTCTTGGCCTTGCTGACGGTCGATCCGGCGTCAGCCGCCATGTCGGCCGCGGCCTCCGCGGCGCTGGCGGTGGCGGCGTCCATCGTCTCGGCGGCGCCGGCGGCGTCGTGGCCGTTGGCATCCGCCTTGCTGCGCATCTCGGCGATCTGGGCGTTGACCTGGCTCTGGATGTCGCGCGTGCGCGCCTCCATCTGGTCGCCGATCTCGCCCAGACGCCGCTCGAACTGGTACTGCTCGCGCACCTTGGACCCGGATCGGGACATGTACCACGCCGCGGCGCCGGCCGCGACCGCCACCCCGGTGATCACGCCACTCAGGAACCCCATCGTCAGCACTCCCCTGCTTCGTACGTGTGCGGGCGTGCAGTGTACGCCTCGCTCAGCCGAGGCCCGTCGCCGCATCCTCCAGCCACGCTTCGAGGTACGCCGCGAACGACGGTCGGACCAGCAGCCGATAGGTCGGGACCTCATCGACCTGCCACAGGATGACGCCCGCCCGGGCGACCATGGTCTGGGCGCAGCGGCCGGCTCCGAACGCCGGATGGTCGAGGTCGAGGGCGCAGCCGAAGGCGAGCAGGCGCCGCGCGTCCGGTCCGGCCACCTCCAGCCCGACGCGATTCGCCGACACGTCCACCGTGGTCACGAACGAGCCGTCGGCCGCGTCCCGCAGGGCGGCCTCGATGGCGGGACCCACCTCGTCGGGGCCACCCTCCAGCCCGACGACGAGCCACTCGTCCGGGCCGAGCCACAGCCAGTGGCCCTCGCCGTCGCCCGCGGCGGCGACCGTGTCTGGGGTGAGGGGCGGTGGCGCGGTCATCGCCCTCGCGAGCCGATCGACCAGGGCCGCGTCCGACGGGTCGAAGCGGACGTCGACCTGGGGCAGCGGGCGCATCTGCCGGATGCGCACGGCGCCGCTCATGCCGATGCCTCCCCGGTCTCCGTGGGCTCGCCGTCGCGCCGCCGGTTGTCGGGGTCGAACAGCACCGAGCTCGTCACCTCGGCCTCGATGACGGAGCCATCGAGGAGCGGCGCCCGAAGCCGTTCGCCGATCCGCTCGCGCCCGCCCCGGACGAGGGCCAACGCGAACGTCCGCCCGAGCGCCGCGCTGCGGTACGACGAGGTGACGTGGCCGAGCATCGGCACCGGCCTGGTCACGAGGTTCGCGTCGCGGGCGACGAGCTGGGCGCCCTCTGGCAGGAGGGCGTGGGGGTCGACCGGGAGCAGGCCGACGAGCTGCTTGCGGTCCGGGCGGAGCGCGTCGGCTCGTCGGTGGGAGCGCTGGCCGATCCAGGACTTCTTCGTCGAGCACAGGGCGGCCATGCCGAGGTCCTGCGGCGTGACCGTGCCGTCCGTCTCCTGGCCGATGATCGGGTAGCCCTTCTCGGCGCGCAGCACGTGCATCGTCTCGGTGCCGTAGGGCGTGATGCCATGGGCGTGCCCGGCGGCCATGACCGCCTCCCAGACCGTCGGGCCGTGCGGCGTCGCGACGTTGAGCTCGTAGGCGAGCTCCCCCGAGAACGAGATGCGGAAGACCCGGCCGAGCACGCCGGCGATGACCGCGTCGCGCCAGGTCATGAACGGGAAGGCCGCATTCGAGACGTCCAGGTCCGGGACGACCATCGCGACGACGTCCCGGGACCGCGGGCCGACGACGGCGATCGTCGACCACTGCTCGGTCACGCTCGTGCAGCGCACGCGCAGCTCGGGCCATTCGGTCTGCAGCCACTCCTCGAGGTGATCGAGCACGGCGGCCGCGTTGCCGGTCGTGGTCGTCATGTGGAAGCGATCGTCGGCCAGCCTCGAGGTCACGCCGTCGTCGAAGACCATGCCGTCCGGCCGGCACATCAGCCCGTAGCGGCACGACCCGACCTTGAGCGACGAGAAGGCGTTGGTGTAGATCCGGTCGAGGAAGATGCCGGCGTCCGGACCCTGGACGTCGATCTTCCCGAGGGTGCTGGCATCCATGACGCCGACGCTCGCCCGGGTCGCAGCGCCCTCCCGCCAGACCGCGTCGTCCATCCTCTCGTCCGGGTCGATCGGGAAGTAGCGCGGTCGCTTCCACTGCCCGACGTCCTCGAACACCGCGCCGCGGGCGACGTGCCATCGGTGCATCGCCGTCGTGCGGATCGGATCGGCGAGGAGCGGGCCGCGATCCCGGCCGGCGACCTGGGCGAAGCGGATCGGGACGAGCGGCGGCCGGTACGTCGGGACGCCGACCGCGCCGACGTCCTGGCCGAGCAGCCCGGCCGCGACCGCGCTGGCCACGACCCCACCGATGCGACCCTGCTCGATGCCCGTGCCGATCGTGGTGTAGCGCTTGACGTGCTCGATCGATCCCAGGCCGGCCCCGAGCGCGCGACGGACGTCGGCGACGGTGCTGTCGCGGCCAGGGTCGACGTAGGCTCCCGCGTCGTCCTCGTCCGACTCCGACGTCGTCCAGACCGGGACGATCTCCCCGAGCGCGTCGATGCCGCCGGCGGCGGCGCCGACCGCGGTCATCGGCGTCGTCACGGGGGCCGCGTCCGGGACGAAAGCCGCGATCCGCTCGTCGTAGCGAAGCGAGCCACGAGGCTGTGCCCAGAGGGCCACGTTCGGGTTCCAGCCGCCTGACACCACGAGGAGGTCGGCGTCGTGGCGGTGGCCATCCGCCATGCGGACCGCGACGAGCCGCCCGTCGCCATCCTCGTCCGTCCCCACGACGGCCTCGCCACGCCTGGCGTCGACGATCGCCGCGATCTCCGTGCCCGCCTCCCGCAGCGCTGCCTCGACATCCCGGGTCGTGTCGTTCGTCGTGAACACGACCGCCCGCCGACCCGGGCGGATGCCGTAGCGCCGGACGTACGTCGCCGCGGCCGCGGCGAGCATGATCCCCGGCCGGTCGTTGCCGGCGAAGGCGATCAAGCGCTCCGTCGCCCCGGTCGCGAGCACGATCCGACCCGCCCGGATCCGCCACAGGCGGCCCTCCGTGCCGTGGACCGGACGACGCTGGACCGCGACGGCGTAGCCGTGGTCATACACGCCGGTGACCGTCGTGTCGGCCAGGACGTCGTCGCCGGTCGCCGCCGGATCGGCGTCCACGAGAAGGACGCGGGCGCCCGGATCGGCCCGGCGCGCCTCGGCCGCGGCAGCCCGGCCGGACGCACCCGCGCCGATGACGAGCACCTCGACGTGGGCGTGTCGGGCGTCGAACCGCGTCGAGTCGGCGGGCGTCGCCAACCGCCCCATGCCGGTCAGCGGCCACGCGGCGAGGCCGTCCTCGAGCGGCAGGGTCGCGGCGTTGACCATCGGCTCCTCGACGCCGTTCGGCCAGTGCACCTGGACGAGCGCGTTGGGCTCCTCGGGGCCGGCGCTGACCACGCCCCGGGGACGGTCGTGGTAGATGCTTCGACCGACCTCCGCGACGCCGTTCGCGAGCAAGGCGGAGGCCAGGGTGTCGCCGGCGAACCCGGTCAGTGCCAGACCGCCGAACGTGAAGGCGACGGGCCGGGACCGGTCGATGCCCGTGCCGCCGTCCGGCAACCGCTCGCTGGTCATCGCGCGACCGCTCGGATCTCGTTGGTCAGCGTGTCCCGCTCCAGGTCGAACCAGCGCCGGCAGCCCGCGGTATGGACCCAGCGTTCGCGCCAGGCGCCCTTGGGGTTGTCGCGCAGGAACAGGTAGCGGACCCACTCCGCGTCGCTCAGCGCGTCGGGGTCGGCCGGGTAGGCGATCCGCGCCTGCCCGCCGTAGCGGAACTCGGTCTCGTCGCGAGGCCCGCAGTGCGGGCACGGGATGGACAGCATCGCCCGACTCAGTGGGCCACGGCCGCGGCGCCGTGTTCGTCGATGAGCGCGCCGCTCTCGAAGCGCTCGAGGGTGAAGGGCACGGCCAGCGGTCCGGGCGCATCGTTGGCGACGAGCTCGGCCATCACCCAGCCCGACGACGGCGTCGCCTTGAAGCCCCCGGTGCCCCATCCGCAGTCCAGGTACAACCCCCTGACCGGGGTCGTCGAGATGATCGGCGACGCATCCGGCGCGACGTCGACGATGCCGCCCCACGTCCGCAGCACGTGCGCCCGGGCGAAGATCGGGAAGAGCTCGAGCGCCGCCGCCAGCTGGTGCTCGATGACGTGGAAGCCGCCGCGTTGCGAGTACCCGTTGTACGTGTCGATGCCGGCGCCCATGACCAGCTCGCCCTTGTGCGCCTGGCTGACGTACACGTGGACGGCGTTGGACATCACCACGGTCGGATGCAGCGGCTCGAGCAGCTCCGACACGAGGGCCTGGAGCGGATGGCTCTGGAGCGGCAGCCGGATCCCGGCCATCGCCGCGACGATGGAGGCGTGCCCGGCGGCCACGATGGCGACCTTGCCCGCCGCGATCGACCCCCGCGACGTCCGCACCCCGGTGACCCGACCGTCGACGACGTCGATGCCGGTCACCTCGGTGCCCTCCAGGAGGTCGACCCCAAGGTCGGACGCCGCGCGGGCGTAGCCCCAGGCCACGTTGTCGTGCTTGGCGATGCCGCCGCGCGGCTGGTACGTCGCGCCGTGGATCGGGTAGCGGACGTCCGGCGAGATGTTGATGATCGGGCACAGGTCCTTGACGTCGTCGGGGGTCAGCCACACGGCGTCGACCCCGTTGAGGACGTTGGCATGGACGCGCCGCTGACCCTCGCGCACGTCGCTGACGCTGTGGGCCAGGTTGACCACGCCCCGCTGGCTGAACAGCAGGTCGTAGTCGAGCTCCTCGGCCAGCCCTTCCCACAGCTTGAGCGCGTGCTCGTAGATCGCCGCGCTCTCATCCCACAGGTAGTTGCTCCGGATGATCGCCGTGTTGCGGGCCATGTTCCCGCCGGCCAGCCAGCCTCGCTCGACGACGGCGACGTTCGTCACGCCGTGGTTCCTGGCGAGGTAGTAGGCGGTCGACAGCCCGTGACCGCCGCCGCCGATGATGACGACGTCGTAGCTCGACTTCGGCGCGTCCGGCCGGCGCCACAGCCGGTCGGGGTGGTGCGGGACGTAGCGGTCGGTGCGCGTCGGGTGGGTCACGCGACGGGGCTCAGGCGCGGATCCGCTCGCCGGCGGGATCCCACACGGGATCCTTGACGACCGTCGCCGGGAGCCGCTCGCCGAACCACTCGATGGTCAGCCGGGTGTCTGGAGCTGCCAGCTCCACGGGAAGCATCACGCTCGTCAGGCAGCGTCCGATGGCGTAGCCGTACGCCGCACTGCGAACGTAGCCGACGACGTCGCCACCGCTCGCGCCATCGGCCACCCGCACCGGCTCCTTGCCCAGGACGACGTGGCTCGGATCGTCGAGCGCGACCCAGGCGAGCGCGCGGGTCCGTCCCGCGGCCTTCTTGCGGGTCAGCGCGTCGTGCCCGACGAAGTCGCCCTTCTTGAGCTTGACCGTGAAGCCGATCCCGACCTCGTACGGATCGTCCTCCTCGGTCATGTCGAGGCCCCACGAGCGGTAGCCCTTCTCCATGCGCAGGCCGTCGTAGGCGGCGCGCCCGGCGGCGACGAGTCCGTACGGACCTCCGGCCTTCCACACGACATCCCACAGCCGACGACCGATGGCCGCCTCGGCGTACAGCTCCCAGCCGAGCTCACCGGCGTACGAGATGCGCTGGGCGAGCACCGGGACGTCGTCGAGCTCGATGGGGCGGGCGGTCATGTATGGGAACGCCTCGCCCCCGAGGTCGTCGGGCGAGATCGATTGCAGCAGCGTCCGCGCCTCGGGACCGGTGACGAGGATGGCCGTGGACCCGGCGGTGATCTCCTCGATCTCGACCCGTTCGTCGGGCCGCCGAGCCCGACGCAGGTAGGCGACGTCCTGCGGACCGTTGCAGCCGAGCTGGTAGCGGTCCTCGTCGAGGCGGGTGCAGGTGATGTCGCTCTTGATGCCGCCCGCGGCGTTGCACACCGCCGAGTAGACGACGGAACCCACGGGACCGCCCAGGTCGTTCGTCGCGATGCGCTGGAGGAACGACTCGGCATCCGCGCCGCGGACCCACGCCTTGGTCAGCGACGTCAGGTCGAAGATGGCCGTTCGCTCTCGGGCCGCGCGATGCTCGGTCGCGGCACTGGCCGACCAGAACCTGGCCGCCCAGCCGTCGCGATGTGCCGCCGGGTCGGGGCGGTTGACGTTGAACCACTGGGCTCGTTCGAAGCCCTTGCCCTCGAAGAACTCCGCGCCCAGCTCCTCGAGTCGTTCGTGGAACGGCGCGACCCGCAACGGCCGCTCGACCCCGAGCGGCTGGAGCGGATGGATGAGGTCGTAGACCTCGTCGTAGTTGCGAGCCCCCCGCGCGCGCACGTACGACCGGGTCGTCTGGACCGGCTCGAACCGGTCGATGTCCATCTCGTGGACGTCGAAGCCGGGGTCGCCATCGGTGATCCAGTCGGCCATGACCCGGCCGACACCGCCGCCGTGGGTCACCCACACCGCCTCGGCGACCCACGCGCCGCGCACGCGCGGGGCCGGGCCCATGACCGGGAACCCGTCCGGCGTGAACGAGAACATCCCGTTGAGGGTGTAGTCGAGGGTCGTCTCGGCCAGCCCGGGGAGGAGTCGTCGCGCATCGGCCCAGGCCGCCTCGAAGTGCTCCGGTGTCCACGGCGTCAACGACGGCATGTCCTGGCGCTCGCCGTGCGGGTTGACACCGGGCACCCCGCCCGGGGCGGCCGTCCCGTGCGGCCGGATGTCGTGCGGGTCGACGAGCAACGGCACGTGCTGGTACGACCCGACCCCGTAGCGGTCACCGTGCTGCCGGTAGTACATCGCCCGATCCTGGTCGCGCATCATCGGATGCGTCGCGTCGACCGCCGGATCGACGCCGGCCAGCTCGGGCACGGCCGACGTGATCGTGTACAGGTGCTCGCACGGTGTCAGGGGGATGGGCATCCCCAGCATCGAGCCGAGGAGCGGCCCCCAGATCCCGCCGGCGACGACGGCCCGCGGCGTCGCGATCGTGCCCCGGTCGGTGACGACCCCACGGAGCTCGCCGGCGACGACGTCGAAGCCGGTCACCCGGGTCGAGGCGACGAGCGTCGCTCCCTCGGCCTGCACTCGACGGAGCGCCACCTCCACGAAGCGCAGCGGCTTGCCGATGCCGTCGATCGGGACGTGGTAGGCGCCGAGGATCTCCGCCGGGTCGATGAGCGGCAGCAGCGAGCGGGTCTCCTCCGGATCGATGATGCGGGCCCCTGGTACGCCCCAGCTCTGGGCGACGCCGAGCTTGCGCTGGTGGTCCTGCCAGCGCTCCGGGGTCCGCGCGACCTCGAGCGTGCCCACCGGCAGGAAGCACGGCAGCCCATCCAGATCGAGGGCGGTCATCAGCTCGACGGTCTCGAGGGCGAGCCGCGTCATCGAGCGCGAATAGTTGGTGACGAACACGCCCCCCGGCGCATGCGACGTGGAGCCACCGGTCGCCGGGATCGGGCCCTGGTCGACGACGACGACCTCGCGCCAGCCGCGCTCGGCCAGGTGATAGGCGATCGATGCGCCGACGATGCCGGCGCCGATGACGACGATGGGGGCCTCGGCCGGCAGCTCGGCGGCGACGGCCAGGGGTGTCTGCTCCACGGGAACCTCCGAGCCGCGATGATGGCACCGCGACCCGGGCGCCGTCACGCTAGCATCCCGCCGTGGCACGTCTTCGACCCCTCCGCGTCGGTCTCCTCGGCACCGGCCTGATGGCTCGCTACCACCTGTCGACGATGCTCCCGCGGGCGGACACGTCCGTCGTCGCGGTGTGCGAGCCGACGCCCGCGACGTGGGCCGCGACCGCGCCGGCGTTCAGCGCCGCGGGGCTCGCGGTCCCGCCGAACGAGCCCGATTGGCGCCACTTCATCGAGCGCTTCGGGCCGGATCTCGACGCGCTGATGATCATCACGCCGCACGCCTTCCACTTCGAGCAGGCGACCACGGCCCTGGAGGCCGGGCTCGACGTCTACCTCGAGAAGCCGATGGTCATGACGGCGGCCGAGGCCGGGTCGCTCATCGCCACCCGCGACCGCACTGGCCGGCTGCTGGTGGTGGGGTTCCAGGGCAGTCTCTCGCCCCGCATCCGCGCGGCGTCGCGGCTCATCGCGAGCGGCGAGGTCGGCGCCCTCCTGAACGTGGATGCCGTCGTCTGGCAGGACTGGGCCGACCAGTCCGTCGGGACATGGCGTCAGGACCCGTCGCTGTCCGGCGGCGGATTCCTGTTCGATACCGGGGCGCATCTGCTCAACACGGTGTGCGACCTGGCCGGCGAAGACGTCGCCGAGGTCGCGGCCTGGCTCGAGGACGATGGGGCCCCGGTCGACCTGCGCGGCGTGGTGATGGCCCGTCTCGCGGGCGGCGCGCTCGTCACGATGAACGGGTGCGGGCGCGCGATCCCCTCGCTCGGCTCCGACGTCCGGGCCTTCTGCGAGCGGGCGACGCTGCGCACAGGCATCTGGGGCGAGCGGCTCGAGATCCAGCGCCACGGTGAGGCCCGGGCCGTCAGTCCTCGCTCGGTCCGGGCGCGGACCCCGTGGTCGCAGTTCGTGGCGGTCCGCGCCGGCCGCGAGCCGAATCCCTCCCCGCCCGAGGTCGGTCTGCGCATGGCCCGACTGTGGGACGCCATCCGCGAGTCGTCGGAGCGCGGTGGCGTCGTGGTGCACCCGACCGCCGAAACGGAGGTGGCGGCGTGACCGGCAGCGCCCGGGACGGCCGCCCGGTCCGCGTGACCGTCTGGAACGAGTTCCGCCAGGAACGGTCCGACGCCCCGGTCCGCGCGGTCTATCCCGATGGGATCCACGCGGCGATCGCCGAGGGCCTCCGCGGTCACGAGGGACTGGAGGTCCGCACGGCGACGTTGGACGAGGCCGACCAGGGTCTGTCGGACGACGTCCTCGCCACGACCGACGTGCTGACGTGGTGGGGCCACGTGGCCCACGACGACGTGAGCGACACGACGGTCGAGCGGGTGCACGCGCGCGTGCTCGATGGGATGGGCCTCGTCGTGCTCCATTCGGGCCACTTCTCGCGGATCTTCAAGCGACTCATGGGCACGACCTGCGACCTGAAGTGGCGCGAGGATGGCCGCTCGGAGCGGCTGTGGGTCGTCGATCCGTCACACCCGCTCGTCGACGGACTGCCGGAGACCTTCGTCCTGCCCGAGGAGGAGATGTACGGCGAGCACTTCGACATCCCCGCGCCCGACGAGCTCGTGCTCCTCTCCTGGTTCGAGGCCGGTGAGGTGTTCCGCAGCGGGTGCACGTGGCGCCGCGGGCGGGGCCGGGTCGTCTACCTGCGCCCGGGACACGAGACGCACCCCACCTACGTCGACCCGAACGTCCGGCGACTGATCGCCAACGCCTGCCGCTGGGCGGCCGGTCCGCACGGAGAGGCGCCGGTCAGAGGCCACTATCCGGGTCCGTCGTAGGGTTGCCGGGGACGCTGAGGGCCAGCCGGCGCGGGACGGCGTCTGCCTCAGCCGACCCCGGCCGCCACGTCGTTCTCGCGGAGACGGATGGCGATGACCCGCGCGATGAGCTCGGTCGGGAGCGGCTCCGAGGCGGGGAAGCGGATCGTGCCCCGGCCCGACAGATACGGCCGGATCTCGTCACCGAGCTCGTCGACGACCGCGTCGCTGGCCGGGAACAGGCTGAAGTGCGCCTTGAACGCGTCGTATGACACGAGGAACCGGCCGTGCGTCTTGAAGCCCGGCATCTTGTAGGTGATGACCTCATCGGCTTCGGGGGCCGCGGCCCGGATCGCGGCGCGCATCGTGGCCAGCCCCGCGCGCTGGGCCTCGGGCTTGGCGGCCAGGTAGTCGTCGACCGTCGCGGGGTCCGTCATCCGACGCGCTCGTCGACGGCGGCGGGAGCCGACGATGGCTCGCGCCGCACGATGTCCCGGTAGATGAAGGCGCCGAGCGCGACCGCGGCCAGACCGAACAGGCCGCCATCCACCGCCGGCAGCCCGATGAAGCCCGCAATCCCACCGATGAGCCCGAGCACCAGCACGGCGATGACGAGCGACCCGATGGCGATGCTTTCCAGCACAGTGGGATCCGAAGCTTGGAATTCACGTGACTTGAAGTCGCGGC
>JADMIO011736190.1_pt1 | contig 23716 bp, 13 predicted proteins | sample 8958161 | NCBI WGS metagenome assembly JADMIO01 (sample SAMN16585339, study PRJNA669376) | soil metagenome | isolation source: Crop rotation soil | place: USA: Cullars Rotation, Alabama | collected 2011
GGCATGCACCTGCCGAACATTCAGCAGCTTTCGAAACGACTGAGCCTGCGTGCCGTTGTCAGCCGCACCGGCCATAATGCCGTGGCCGCCGCGCGACAGTTCGGCGCCGCCTATGCCACCACCGACTATCAGCGCGTGCTTGACGATCCCGAGGTCGACGCCGTGCTCATCGCCACGCGGCATCACCTGCACGCCGGCATGACACTGCAGGCCTTGAGCGCCGGCAAGCACGTCCTCGTCGAGAAGCCGCTGGCGCTCGAGCGCGCCGAGTTGCAGGACATCGCCGATTTCTTTGCGGGCCCGAGCACGACCAACACCATCCTGTTGACGGGCTTCAATCGCCGCTTTTCGCCGCACCTCGAACGCGTGCACCGCCTGCTGGCGACGCGCACCGAGCCGATGATCGTCAACTATCGCATGAACGCCGGCTACATCGCACTCGACCACTGGGTGCACTCGACGGAGGGCGGCGGACGCAACCGCGGCGAGGCCTGTCACATCTACGATCTGTTCACGTCGCTGACGAACAGCAGGGTCGTCGACTGCCAGGTACAGTCGTTGCGGCCGCGCGGCCGCTACTACAGCCAGCGCGACAACTTCGTCGTCACCCTCGGTTTCGCCGACGGCTCCGTGGCGACGCTCACCTACACCGCGCTCGGCTCCGCCAACGCCCCCAAGGAACAGCTCGACGTCTTCGTCGACGGCAAGGTCGTGTCGCTCACCGATTACAAACGGCTGACGATCGCGGGCGCCAGGAGCGAGGTTACGGAGACACGCATCATCGAGAAGGGGCAGAAGGAAGAACTGGAAGCCTTCGCCCGCGCCATCCAGGAAGGCGGCAAGTGGCCGATCCCGCTCTGGCAGCAAGTCCAGGCCACGGAGATCGCCTGCCGCGTGGAGGAGGCGCTGACGCATCACGACTGCGAAGCGCTCGCCGCATAAAGGATACGCCGCAATTTAGCCGTCGAGCTTGCTCGACGTGGGGGCTGCGCCGAGCAATCTCGGCGGCTAAATCGGAGCACGAGTATGATCTCGCAAGACCGGCTGAAGAAGATCCTCCGCATGCCGCCGCGGCAGATCGCGGGCAAGGTGTGGCGCAAGGCCCGCGCCGCCCTCACCCTGTTCCACGAACGTCGCCGCGATCAGCAGCACACCACCTTTGCCGACTCGGGACCACACATCCGCATCGAGAACCATCACGCGATCACCGTGCGTCAGGAAACGCTGCGCCGCCACGAGGCACAGATTCTCATGCTCGCCGCGCGCTACGGCACGCACGAGTTCGATCTGCTCGGCTCGGAGTGGGTTCAGGTCGCCCATGGTATGAGTTGCCGTGGTGTCGAAGGGCGCCGCTACGAATCGGGCCCGACCGTCGATGCCGATGCGCGCGGGAACTGGCTCAAGGCGCGGATCAATCCGGCGAACCTTTCCGAAGCGCAGCGTATCTGGCAACTCGTGGACCCGGGCTACCAACCAATCGACTGGCACCTCGATTTCAAATCGGGACATCGCTGGTCGGAGAGCACGTACGCGCGCGACATCCGCTATGGGCATCTTGCGGGCGTCGACGTGAAGGCGCCCTGGGAACTGTCGCGCATGCAGCATCTGCCGACGCTCGCCCTGGCATTCGCCTTGGGACCGCGTGACGAGCACGATCGGAACCTGCGGGAGTTCCGCAACCAGGTGCTCGACTTCATCGCGACCAACCCGCCGCGTTATGGCGTCAACTGGACCTGCACCATGGACGTCGCCATCCGCGCTGCCAACTGGCTGTTCGCTTACGACCTGTACCGCGGGGCCGGGGCCAGTTTCGACGAAGCCTTCACCGTCGAGTTCACCCGTTCGATCTACCAGCACGGGCTGCACATCGGCAACCATCTCGAGTGGAACGAGCATCTCCGCGGCAACCATTACCTTGCCGATGTCGTCGGCCTGCTCTTCGTGGCTACGCATCTGTCCGCGACGCCGGAGACCGATACCTGGCTCGCCTTCGCCGTGCAGGAATTACTGAAAGAGTCGGCCACGCAGTTCCACGACGACGGCAGCAACTTCGAGGCGTCGACCTGCTACCATCGCCTGTCGGGCGAGATGCTCGCGCATGCAACCGCCCTGATCCTCGGCCTGCCGCCCCACCGGCACCGCGCCTTGCAGCAGATCGATCCGCGCCGCTGGCACGCCAAGCCGGCCCTTGAGACGTCGAGCGCCCTGTCGCCGTCCGGGCAGTTGCCGGCCTGGTACATGGAGCGGCTCGCCAGGGCGGGGGAGTTCGCCATGGCCGCGACGCACCCCGACGGTCAGTCGGTGCAGATCGGCGACAACGACAGTGGACGCTTCCTCAAGCTCCTGAACGATCCGCCTCTCGATCCGCGGCCGTTCGTGGCGGCGCTGTCGGGCCTGTTCCACCGCGAGGATTTCGCCGAGTTCGCGGGCGCCCCCCGGCTCGAAGGTGACTGCATCGCCAGCCTGGCCAGGGGGCGGACACTGTCGTCGACTCCCGGCCGATCGAGCGCCTATCCACGTTTCGGGCTCTATCTGCTGGAGCAGGGCGGCATTCGCGCCTGGGTGCGCTGCGGCTGCGTCGGCCAGAACGGCCACGGTGGACACGCCCACGATGACCAGCTTTCCTTCGAGTTGGCCGTCGATGGCACGCGTCTCATCGTCGATCCCGGCACGTACCTGTACACGCCGGTTCCCGAGCAGCGCAATGTATTCCGCGCGTCGGCCATGCACAACACGTTGACATTGGTCGACAACGTCCAGCATTCGTTCCAGGCGGGGATCGACTCGCTGTTCTGCATGCACGATCCGGAAGCAACGGAAGTGCTCGCCTGTTCGGAGACGGAGTTCCTCGGCCGACGCTGCCATCCGCGCGTCGATCATCGGCGCACGCTGCGTGTCGAGGCCGGGGCGCTGCACGGAAACGACGAGTGCCCGCTGCCGGGTCGCAAGCGCGTGCACTTCCACCTGGCGCCTGACATCCGCGCCGCGCTCTTTACGGCTGGAGAAGGTGTGGAGCTGACAGCGCCGAACGGCGCGCGTTACGAGCTGACCGGCGGGCCTGGCATGTGGCAGGTCCGCGATAGTTCCTATTCCGCCGGCTACGGCATGACCGAGACGAACCAGGTGGTGATGCTGGAGTTCGCGGAGCCGGCGTGTAGCTGGCGTATCGCCAGGAGAGGCTGAGATGGCGCGGCGCAAAGTACTGATGGGATGCGTCAACTACTGGACCTCGCCGTTCCAGGTCGGCAGCCATCACTACGCCCGGCAGTTCGTCGAGGCGGACTTCGACGTCGCCTTCATCTCGGAGCCGATCTCGCCGTTGCACCTCGCCAAGGGCATGAGCCACGACATCCGCGAACGCGTGAAGCTGTACGCCGGCAACGGCACGCACTACTGCGCTGGCCGGCTTTGGGCCTACGTCCCCGGCACGCTGCTAGCACCCGGCCACCGCTGGCCTTTGCACACGCAGCGACTGCATCGCTCGTGGTGGAAACTGACGATGCCCAACGTCGTGACCACGGCGGCGGGCCAGGGTTTCGACGAGGTCGACCTGCTGTACCTCGATAGCGTCAAGCACCACTTCTGGCCGAAGCGCATCCGGGCGAAACGCGTCGTCTATCGCATGGCCGACTACAACCCCGGTTTCGAACGCTTCTCGCCGGCCATGCGCGAACTCGAACGCCGGCTGGTGCAGAGGGCCGACGTCGTCGTCTATGCGTCCAAGACGCTTGGCGAATATGTTCGCACGCTCGGGCCGAAACGGATGGTCCACGTGCCCAACGGCGTCAACTACCGCCACTTCCAGGAGTGTCCGCGTGCGCTGCCCGTCGAGTATCAACACTTGCCGAGGCCGATCGTCGTCTACGTCGGTTCGCTGGAGCGCTGGTTCGATTTCGCGCTGCTGACCTACGCCGCCGAACGGCTCGCCGACGTGTCGTTCGTGCTGATCGGCCCTGACGAGTTCGCACGCACGCGGATGCCGCCGATGGCCAATGTCCATTTCCTGGGGCCGCGCCGCTACGACGAGGTGCCCGCTTACCTGCATCATGCGAACGCCGGCATCATTCCTTTCGACGTCGCCGCCCATCCGCAGCTCATCCACTCGGTGAATCCGCTGAAGCTGTACGAGTACCTGTCGTGCGGTCTGCCGGTGGTCGCCACGGAGTGGGAGGAACTGCGCCTGCTCGACAGTCCCGCGCGTCTGAGCCGGACGCGCGATCAGTTCGTCAGCGAGCTCGCCGCCGTGCTGGCCTGTCCTCCCGCGAAGACGCAGTTGCAGGAGTACGCAAGCCGGATGGACTGGGCGAACAGCGCAAGGGCGCTGATCGAGATGATCTGATCAAGATGGCGATTTCACAACCAGCGAGCGATTCACAACGTCCGAGCCCGAGCGCCAGCGAGGGGCAAGCGTGCCCCTCGCTGGCGCTCGGGCTCGGACGCAACATGAGTCGCGCTTGTCCCAAATTTGCCCTTCCGGTAGACTCCTCGCATCACCTGGGTTCCGGGCACCTCGTAGCGCGTGCAACTTCCCATCCCGAGTGCATCGAGAGCTTGCCGATGAGGCAGATCCTGCTGAATTCGCGGGGCGCCCTCGTGGCCCGCATGCCCTGTCCCATCGTGGAACCGGGCTGCGTGCTGGTGCGCGTCCACTACTCGCTCGTCAGCGTCGGCACCGAGGTGGCGGCGCTGCGACCCGCCCCGGCTAGCGACGTCGCCAGTGCCTCCGAAGCCCAGCGCTTCATGCGCTTCGTCAACCAGTATCTCGGCAAGGCATTTCGTGACCCGCGCAAGGCGGTGCGGCGCATCGCGTCGATCGCCAGGCAGGCGATCGTCGACGTCCTCCCCGCGCGGCCGATCGTCAACGGCGTCGACAACGGCGAGCACCTCGCCGAGTTCGATCAGCAGGGCTGGAACGTCGGCTACTCGGCGGCGGGCGAAGTGCTGGCCGTGGGTGAAGGCATCCGCGACCTGGCGCCCGGCGATTGGGTCGCGTGCGGCGGCGCCGGCCAGGCCAATCACGCCGACTACATCCGCGTCAAGCGCAACCTCGTGTGTCGTGTGCCGAAGGACTGCACGCTTCCGTGCGCCGCCACGACGACGGTCGGCGCCATCGCGCTGCAAGGGGTCCGTCGCGCGGCGCCGCAACTCGGCGAGACCATCGCCGTCCTCGGCCTGGGCCTGATCGGCCAGCTCACCGCCCAGTTACTGCGCGCCAACGGCTGCACGGTCCTCGGCATGGACCTCGACCCGCAGCGGGTGGCGCGGGCGCGAAAGCTCGGCATGGCCGGCGGCGTCTCGAACCCGGATGAATTCAAGCAACTCGTGCGCGACGAGACCGGCGGCTGGGGAGCGGATCGCACCATCATGACGGCCGCCACCAAGTCCGACGCCGTCATCAACCTTGCCATGGACGTCACGCGCCCCAAGGGCACCGTGGTCATCGTCGGCGACGTCGGCATGAACGTGCAGCGCACCCAGTTCTATCGCAAGGAAATCGACCTGCTCATGAGCACGTCGTACGGTCCAGGCCGCTATGACCGCGCTTACGAGGACGAAGGTCGCGACTATCCGTTCGCCTACGTCCGCTGGACGACGAACCGCAACATGCAGTCGTACCTCGAGCTGGTCGCCGCCAGAAAGCTCGACGTCGAGGCATTGATCGATCAGGTGGTGCCGGTGGATCAGGCGCCGACAGTGTACCGGGAGTTGGCATCGGCCAAGGGCAACGGACCGCTCGGCGTGCTGCTGCACTATCCGGATCAGGAAGGCGATGCGGCGGACACGCGGATCACTCTGGGGGCGAGCCGGGTGCACAAGCGGCCGGAGACTCCGGCGGTGATCCGTTACGCCCTGGTCGGGGCCGGCGCGTTCGGCACCTGCATGCTCGTGCCACAGTTGCAGAAGCGGCCCGAGCGGTTCTGCCTGCGCGGGCTGGTGTGTCGTGACAGCGCCCGCGGCGGCAACTTCGCGCGCAGCAACCGCGTCGAGGTCCTGACCACTGATCTGCAAACCGTCCTCGACGACCCCGGCTTCGACCTGGTCGTCATCGCCACGCGGCATCACGAACACGCCGCCCAGGTACAGGCCGCGCTCAAGGCCGGCAAGCACGTGTTCGTCGAGAAACCACTGGCGTTGACGTGGCAGGAACTGCACGCCGTGAGTGAGTCATACGCGGGCCTCGAGAACAAACCGCTGATCATGGTCGGCTTCAATCGCCGCTTCTCGCCGGCGGTGCGGGCGCTCAAGGACATCGTCGGTCAGCGGCGTGCGCCGCTGCTCGTCAACTATCGCCTCAACGGCGGTTACATTCCACTGGATAGCTGGATTCAGGGGCCTGAGGGCGGCGGCCGCAACCTCGGCGAAGCCTGCCACATGTACGACGTCTTTCGCCATCTCACCGACGCCCCGGTGGCACGCATCAGCGCCCACGCCGTCAAGCCCGGCTCGTTGCCGTACCTGCGCAACGACAACTTCTGCGCGAGTCTGACCTACCAGGACGGCAGCGTCGCCAACCTCGTGTACACCGCCCTCGGTCCGAAGCAGGGACTTGGCAAGGAGCGGATCGAGGTCTTCTGCGACGGCGAGGCCTTCGTCATCGAGGACTTCAAGAGCCTCGTCCGCGCCGGCGACGGCAAGGTGCTGTGGCAGAGCGCCGAGCCGGACAAGGGCCACTTCGAGGAGCTGAGCCAGTTCGGCGACGCGATCGCCGCCGGCGGCATGGCGCCGATTGCGTTCGAAGAACTCGTCGAGACAAGTGCGGTCGCGCTGCACATCGAGGATTTGATCCACGAAAGGACCTGTGATGATCCAGTCTGAGGGAGCGCTGCAATCGTCGCCGATGTCGCGCGTCGCGCGCGCGACGCGCGAGGGACAGGCCTACCTGTGTGTTCGTCTGGAGAGCTTCCAGGCGGGCCTGTACAGGGACGACGTCCTTGGCGGTTTGACGGAGCGCCATCCCTATCGCCTGAACATGCCGGTGTTGCTTCCGAAGCGGGACATCGCAGCCGAGGCGCAGATCACGGGGGTAGCCGGGGTCATCTTCGTGATGAAGCATGGATTTCCCGGCTCGGCGCTGCTCCGCTGCGCTTCCGCCATTCTGGATCAACAACGTGCCGTCTTCTTTTACTGGCCGGAGGAAGGCGCCATCGAGCGGATCGACCGCGAGGGCGCCCGGCACTACCGCATCATGTGGCTGCTGGCTTTGTGGCAGGCTGTGCGTCGCTCGCCCAAGGTGTTGCTGCGGAACCTGGCCAGGTTGATTCGCCGATATCCGCGAAACGCCGAGGGTCGATTCCTGCCGGTCGAGCCAGCCAATGAGTTTCGGGTGCGTGCCCAGACGGTCGCCAGCAACGCGGAACCAGTGTCCTTCCATCTGGAAGAGGCGCCGACCAGGGCGCGGCCGCTGCCCGGTTACGGCGCCTACTTGCGCATGGACTTCTGGACGAACAGCACGTCGGGCGGCAGCTACGGGCACACCTGCCACGTGGCCCGCGAGCTAGCCGCCGTCAGCCAGCAACTGTCCTGTTTCGTGCCCCTGCATTACGACCTGGGGGACCGGGCGAACGTCCGGCAAATCGTCCTGCCTGCCCCGAAGGGTGACTTCGACGACGAGATGACGATCCTGGAAAGCAATCATCTGTACTACGACATCCTCAAGACGACCTTCACGGCGTTTCGCCCGGCCTATCTTTATGAGCGGGTATCGCTGGGCAACTACGTCGGTGCTCGGCTCAGCCACGACCTGCAACTGCCGTATTTCGTCGAGTACAACGGCTCCGAAATCTCCATGCGGCGGAGTTTCGCCGATCGACCGTATGAGCATGAAACGCATTTCCTGGCCGCCGAGTTGGCCGCCTTCCGCCAGGCGACCGTCGTCTCGGTGGTGTCGGCCGCTCTCAAAGAAGAGTTGATCGAGCGCGGCGTCGAGGCCGACAAGATCCTGGTCAACCCCAATTGCGTCAACCCGGAAGACTATCGTCCGTTGCCTGCAGCGGAGAAGGCGAGGCTTCGCCTGGAGTTCGGCTGGGACGCGTCGCACTGCGTCATCGGTTTCACGGGCACGTTCGGCGGCTGGCACGGCATTGATGTACTGGCTGAGGCGTTGCCCGAGATCTGCCGGCGCTTGCCGGAGGCTCGTGTTCTACTGATCGGCGACGGCGACCACAAACACCTCATCGACTCTGCCGTCAGCAAGCACGGGCTTGGCGGACAGGTGCACAGCGTCGGCCGGGTGTCGCAGATCGAAGGGGCGCGCCTGCTCGCCGCTTGCGATCTCTTGCTGTCGCCGCATCACCGGCACATGGTCGACCGCCGTTTCTTCGGCTCGCCGACCAAGGTGTTCGAATACATGGGCATGGCCGCGGGCATTGTGGCCAGCGATCTGGAGCAGATCGGCGAGGTGCTGGCGCCGGCGCTGCGTCTCGCCGACTTGAAGCGTGCGGACCTGGTCGTGAATGAGGAGCGGGCAGTGCTGTGCCGTCCCGGCGACGTGGCGGAATTCGTCGAAGCCGTGGTCGAGCTGGCGCGGCGGCCGGAAATTGCCCAGGCATTGGGCCGCAATGCCCGTCAGGCGGCCTGCGCCTGCTACACCTGGGAGCGGCATGTCGCCAACCTGTGGGAGCATGCCCAGCGCCTGCAGCAGAGCCGCACGCCCGCAACGAGAGCAGCCGCTCACGAACACGCCAATGGGTGCAGCCAGCCGGGGAAATCCGTCAACGGCCACGCCAATGGGTGCAGCCAGCCGGTCAACGGCGCGGCCACGCCGGACCGGCTCGCCAAGATCGAGACCGGCGACCAGTACAAGGACGAGGTGCAGAAGCAGTGGAACAACACCCCCTGCGGATCGACGCACGGCACGGTCGCAGCGCCGCACACGCTCGACTGGTTCCTCGAAGTGGAGAGGCATCGCTACGGCGCGTACGCTCCCTGGATGCCGAAGGTCATGGAGTTCGCCGAACACGGCGGCGCGTCCGTGCTCGAGATCGGCGGCGGGCTCGGCACCGACCTCGCGCAGTTCGCCAAACACGGCGCCCAGGTCACCGACCTGGATCTCAGCGCCGGACACCTGGCCCTGGCCCAGGAAAACTTCCGCCTGCGCGGCCTGCACGGCCGGTTCATCCATCACGACGCGGAAACGCTCCCCTTCGAAGACAACCAGTTCGATGTGGTCTACAGCAATGGCGTCATCCATCACACGCCGAACACGCAGCAGGTGGTGCACGAGATTCAGCGCGTGCTCAAACCGGGCGGGCGGGCCATCGTCATGGTGTACGCCCAAAACTCTCTGCACTACTGGTGCCGGCTCGTCTACCTGCTGGGAATGCAGGAAGGCCATCTCAGTCAGGTATCGATCGGCGAGCTGATGGCCCGCCACGCCGAGGTCACTCGAGGCAAGGCGCGGCCCCTGGTCAAGGTCTACTCCAAACAGCGGGCTCGCCAGCTATTCGCGGGGTTCCAGAACGTCCAGGTCCTGCAACGTCAATTCGAGCCCATCGACCGGTCTTACATGTTCCCACGATGGCTGCGCTGGTTCCCGGTCGGCCTGACGGGCATGCTCATGGGCTGGAACCTGATCATCAAGGCGACCAAGGGAGCACACGATGCGTCCTGACACGCAGGCAGCGACTGTTGCGCGCGCGGGTTTGCCCGGCATCGCCCCCGCGCTCGAACGGCGGCACAGCTACCTGTGCATTCGCCACGACCGCCAGCAGGCCGGCCTGATTCAGGATGGTCGGCTGGCGACGTTCGAGGAGCGTCACAGCTATTGCCTGGAGTTGCCCGACTGGTACCCGACCGACGATTTCGAGAACGAGGTGGCCGCGAACAAGGCCGCGGGGGTCGTTTTCGTCATGTCGTCCGGCATCCCCAGCTGGTCTCTGCTGCGCCTGGCGACAGCTCTGCACGCTCGGCAGCGCTCGGTATTCTTCTGCTGGCCGGACGAAGCAGCGGTCGAACGGATAGAAGCGGCCCAGCTCGCCCGCTACCGGCGACTCTGGCTGCTGGCGGCCGCGCATCAGGCCTTGAAGGGACCACTGGCGCTGGCACGCCGTCTCGTGCACTACCTGAGACCTGCGCCCGCAGTGCATGAGCTCACGCTCGCCGGCGATGTCATGAATCAGCGCGACAAGCTCGACAAGATCGAGACCGGTGACTCGTACAAGGAAGAGGTCCAGAAGCAGTGGAACTCCAATCCATGCGGCGCCCATTACGCCAGACAGGCTGAATCGCACACGCTCGACTGGTATCTGGAAGTCGAGCGCTATCGCTACGGCGAGTACGCGCCCTGGATGCCTCGCGTCATGGAGTTTGCCGATCATGCCGGCAAGGAATTGCTCGAGGTCGGCGGCGGTCTCGGCACCGATCTGGCTCAGTTCGCCCGGCATGGAGCGCGCGTCACCGATGTCGATCTGTCGGCCGGACATCTGACGCTGGCCCAGGAGAATTTCCGGCTCCGCGGCTTGAGCGGACAATTCATCCACCACGACGCCGAGTCGCTCCCGTTCCCCGACAACAGCTTCGACGTCGTCTACAGCAACGGCGTCATCCATCACACGCCGAACACGCAGCAGGTGATTCGCGAGGTCCACCGGGTGCTGAAGCCAGGGGGCCGGGCAATCATCATGGTGTACGCGCAAGGCTCGCTGTTCTTCTGGGGCCGCATGGTCTACGGCAAGGGGATGAAGAACGGCCTGCTCTCCCACATGTCGGTTGCCGAGGTGCTGTCGCGGCACGTGGAGATCACCGACGGCAAGGCGAGACCGCTGGTCAAGGTGTACACCAAACAGCAGGCGCGCGCGCTGTTCCGCGACTTCGCCGACGTGCAAATCTGCAAACGACAACTGATGCGCAGTGAGTTGCCCGGCGTGCTCCGTTGGCTGCCGCTTGGCTTGGCGGGCCGGCTCATGGGCTTCAACCTCATCATCAAGGCGACGAAGGGACGTTGATGCGGGCATTGCTCGGCTACCTGGCGCGACGCGTTTGGCCGGCGAAAAAGAAGCCCGGCCTCGATCTTGCTGCGCTGCTGCGCCCGTATCGCCACACCGCCGAGCAATGGTGGCAGGCCGGTAACAGACCGCAACCGCTTTACGTCGACCTCTCAGCCAAGGCCCTCGATCACCTGCGTGGCCGACTGCCCGAACTGGTCGCCGCCGCCAGCGCCCGGGCCGACGCCTTCCTCCGGCATGAATTCAACATGCTCGGCAGCGGGCCGTTCACGCCGGTCGATCCGGACCGCCGTGCACATGCGGACGGCTATCGGCCCATCGACTGGTATCTCGATCCGGTGCAGAACCTGCGTTTTCCTCAGGGCATCCACTATCAGCAGTGGGAGCTGTACTCGATGCGTCCCGGCACGGCGGACATCAAGCTGCCGTGGGAACTGGCCCGCTGCCAGCACTGGGCCACGCTCGGACAGGCCTGGCGGCTCAGCGGCGACGAACGCTGTGCCCGCGAGATCGTGCACCAACTCGACGACTTCGTCGAAGCCAATCCCGTAGGCAGCGGCATTCACTGGACCTGCACGATGGACGTCGCCCTGCGGGCGCTCAACTGGGCCATCGGGCTGGAGCTGATCCGCACGTGCAGCAGCATTCCCGAAGCGTTCTGGGTTCGCGCCTACCAGGCGCTGTTCGAGCACGGCCTGTTCATCTTCAACAACTTCGAGAACCACTGCGAGATCACCAGCAATCACTTCCTCAGCAACATCGTCGGCCTCTACTACCTCGCCGCCGTCTTCGACGACATCCCGCAGGCGAAAGTCTGGAGCGACTTCTGCCGCCGCGCCATCGACGAGGAGATGCACAAGCAGGTGCTCGATGACGGAGCGGACTTCGAGTCGTCAGTCCCCTATCACCGGTTAGTGACGGAACTGTTCCTCGGCGCGGCGCGCGTCGCGGAGCGCTGCGGACAACCGTTCCCGGCCGGCTACCTGCAGCGGCTGCGGACGATGATCGAGTACCTCCTCGGCGTCATGCGTCCCGACGGCTTGATGCCGCAGGCGGGCGATGCCGACGATGGCCGGCTGCACATTTTGACGCAGCCGTGGCAGCCTCAGGATGCGCGGCATCTTCTGGGCCCCGCAGCGCTGCTGCTCGAGGAACCGGCCTGGCTCGACCACGCCGGCCCGACGGGATTATGGGAGACCGCCTGGTGGGGCTATGACATCGACGGCCTCGAAACCTCCAGCGAGCCGCCGCGCCCTGTCTGCCGACTCTATCCCCAGGCCGGCAGCGCCGCCATCCGCCGCGACGGCACCTATCTGCTCATCACCAACGGCATCGTCGGCACGCGCGGCTTCGGCAATCACAAGCACAACGACCTGCTCGGCTTCGAATTCCATGCACAGGGAGCGGCGCTGCTCGTCGATCCCGGCAGCTACGTCTACACCTCGGATGCCGAGTCGCGCAATCTGTTCCGCAGCACCACCTATCACAACACCCTGCGCATCGACCGCACCGAGCAGAACGACCTGAAGCCCGAATGGCTGTTCCGTCTCATGGAGACGGCGAAACCGGAACACGTCGAGTTCTGCGATCACGGCCGCGAGGTCCACTACCGCGGCCGGCATACCGGTTACCAGCGGCTGTCGCAGTCAGTGACACATGAGCGTCACTTCCAGCTCGACGCCCACGCGGGATTCCTGGTCATCCACGATCGCCTCAGCGGGACGGGACCGCACGCCCTGCACTGGCACTTTCACGCGGCGCCGGATGTGCGCATTTCCAGGATCGACGACCGCACGTTCACGCTGGAGGCGGGACCAGTTCGCTATCAGTTGACGGTGCCCGCGGGCCTGACGGCGGAGATCAAAGCGGCGTGGTACTCGCCGTCCTACGGAGTGCGCGTGCCATGCCAGGTGCTGGACCTGCACGCCCAGGTCGCCCTTGCCAGACATATGGAATGGACGTTCACGCTGGCCCCATTGTCCGTCCTGAAGGATTCGGTTAGCCGCGGGTCGTAGACCCGCGCGGGTCTGCGACCCGCGGCTAACCGACAACAACGATTGGAGATCAACCCACGTGGACCGACTCCCCGACCTCTTCAACGCTCCGCTGGCCATGGTCGCCAAGGTGACGCGCTATCGCAAGATCGTCGTCGCCAGCACCCAGGTCGAGCTCGCCAAGCGCTACTCCGGCTCGGTGCTCGGCATGTCCTGGCTCGTGTTGCAGCCGATGATGCTGCTGTCGATCTACCTGTTCGTCTACCTGGTCATCTTCAAGATGCGCTTCCCCGGCTACAGCGACTGGGATTACGTCCTCTACGTGTTCTGTGGCCTGATCCCGTACATCGGCTTCTCCGAGGCGATCAACACCGGCTGCAATTCGATCAAGAACAACCTGAACCTGGTGAACAACATCCTGTTTCCCATGGAGCTGCTGCCGGTGCGCAGCGTGCTCGTGAGCATGGTCGGCCAGCTCGCCAGCCTGGGACTGCTGCTGCTGCTGGTCGTTGCCAAGGGACACATGGGCATACAGGTTCTGTGGCTGCCGTACCTGTTCGCCCTGCAAGTGTTGATGCTGATCGGCATCGTCTGGATACTCGCCGCCCTGGCGGTGCCGCTGCCGGACGTCAGCTACTTCGTGAACTTCGCGACCATCTTCTTCATGTTCATCTCGCCGATCGGTTTCCAGCCGGACATGGTGCCGCCGCGGCTGCAGTTCGTCGTCTACCTCAACCCGATTCACTACATGATTGACCTGTACCGCTGCGCCATCACGGCGAACACGATGCCGAGCCTGCTTAACCTGACTGTGTACACCGTCTGGTGTGTCGGCTGCTTCTACGTGGGCAGCGAGATCTTCAGACGCTTCAAGGATGTGCTCGCGGACCGGTAACAGGGAAATAACAAACAACAAAACTCAAAACACAAACAAATCACAAATGACAAATCCAAATCGGAAGGTTAAGCCACCGGATTGATGGTTTGGGACTTGTCATTTGGTCTTTGAATTTGTTTGTTGTTTGTGATTTGAGTTTTGGGATTTCGCAGGACCATGTCATGGATGACACGACGATCCTTTGTGTAACGCATTCGAGCCGGCGTTTCGTCGAGGCACGCTGCTCGATCAACGCCCTGGAGCAGCGTTTCGGCGCCAGCAAGAAGGCGAAGACGCCGCCGCCCTTCGAGACGCTGAACAACGTGCACGACGCCGTGCAGTTCAGCGGCGCCCTGTCGCTGTGGCAATACCACCCGGAGTCGCGCAAGCTCACCTACTTGAAGAAGTACGACCCCGGCTACAAGATCCAGTCGGCCGCCTTCTCCGGCGACCATCTCCTCGTCTACGGGCACGATCGGCTCGAGGTGCTCGATCGGGACTTCAAGGTGGTCAACACGATCAAGGACCGCTGGCTCGCGGGCGGACACACGGTTTACTTCGACGCCGACGGTCACGCCTGGATCACGTCGGCGGCCAGCAACGCCATCATGAAGGTGGACGTCGCCGCCGGCCGGGTCGTCGAGCGCATCGCCATGCCGGCGCAGTATGGCCGGCCTTACGATCTGACACCGGAGCACGACGTCCGCGAACACTTCATCCCGACCGACCATCAACCGACGCACGTTAACTGCGCCTTCCCGGCCGGCGACCACGTCTACGTGACGCTGTGGGTCCCGGGCGTGGTCGGCTGTTTCGATCGCCAGCGCAACTACCGCGAGTTGGTGCACGGCTTCCGCGGCTGTCACGGCGGCAAGATCGATCGCGCCACCGGCGATCTCTACCTCACCGACAGCCCGAGCGGCATCATCTGGTTCTTCGACGTCAACACCGGGGCCATTCGCAAGCGTCTGCGTCTCGACAGCCTCTGGCTGCACGACGCCGAGCAGGTCGACGGCGACGTCTTCGCCGCCGGCCTGTCCGACAAGAACGAGCTGCTGCTCATCGACACGAAGACGGGCGACATCATCCACCAGGCGGACTGCGCCAGCCTCGGCCAGTCGGTGATGTTCGTCAGCACGCACAGCGTTGATCGGGCCTGGATGGAGAAGCTGAGCGCCGGGCGGCACGACGCTCGTCCCGCCGGTGAAGTGCTTGGCCCGAATCTGCTGCCGCCGCTGGAACGCAAGAAGAACCCGCTCTGGCTCAATCCGGATGTGGCGATGCACTCCGAAGGCAGCCTGACGTTCGCCAGTGCCAAGCCGCTCAAGTTCGAGTACCTGTTCGAAGGCGCGCACATCAAGCTGTCCGCCGGCGAGTACGTGCTCTCGGGCCAGGTCACGTGCCGGCAGGGTGGTTTGGCGATCGGCCTGCTCGACAAGAAGACCGGCACCTGGGTGACGCAGATGATGTTCGATCACCTGACGCACACGAACCAGCAGCGCCTGACGCTGGACTCGGACGCCGTGGTGCGCTGCGCCATCACGGCCTACAACTCGATGGAGCCGACGGCGATCGCGTCGGTGATCCAGGACATGGCGTTGCGCAAGGTGATGACCGGAGCATTGAAAAAAACCGCGTGATTCATTTAGCCGCCTCGCTTGCGAGGCGCGGTCTGCACGCTCCTGCGGCGTGCGGCTCGCGCCTCGCAATCGAGGCGGCTAAATATCGGAAGGGATCGTCATATGTGCGGCATCGTCGGCACGTTCAAGCCCGTGGGGCAGGAAACCTGCAGCCTCGAGATCCTGGCGTTGATGCGCGACCGCATGGTGCATCGCGGTCCGGACGGCGCGGGGGCCTGGCGCTCGCGCGACGGCCGCTGCGCCCTCGGGCATCGCCGGCTGTCGATCATCGACCTGTCGACGGCCGCCAACCAGCCCATGATCAACCAGGCCGGCAACGTCGCCCTCGTCTTCAACGGCGAGATCTACAACCACGCCGACATCCGCCCCGAGCTCGAAGCCCTCGGCAAGTACACCTGGCAGACCGATCACTCCGATACCGAGGTGCTGCTGCACGCCTACGAGGAGTGGGGCCTGGATTGCGTGCATCGCTTTCGCGGCATGTTCGCCTTCGCCGTCTACGATGCCCGCGATCCGGGGAAGCCGACCGTGCACCTGGTGCGCGATCGCGTCGGCAAGAAGCCTCTCTACTTCGCCGAGACGCGCTCGGGTGAATGGCTGTTCGGCTCGGAGATCCGCGCCTTGCTGGCCCATCCGAACATGACGCCGGAAATGGACCGCACCGCCTTCTGGCACTACCTGACGTTCATCGTCACGCCGGCGCCCCTGACGCTGTTCCGCGGCGTCTTCAAGTTGCCGGCCGGGCACACGATCACCATCGACCACACCGGCTGCGCCCGCGCCCGCGAGTACGGCAACTATCGTCCCGACATCGACGACCTGATCACCGAGAAGGATATGTCGGAAGCCGAGGCGGTGGCCGAATTGACGCGCCTCCTCAAGCAGGCGATCAGCCGGCGCATGGTCTCGGACGTCCCCTTCGGCGTGCTGCTCTCCGGCGGCGTCGACTCGTCGCTGAACGTCGCCCTCATGAGCGAGCTGATGGACCGCCCCGTCACCACCTTCACGATCGGCTACGAGGGCAAGGACGACTACAACGAATTCCAGTTCGCCCGCCGCGTCAGCCAACGTTACAAGACGGACCATCACGAGGTGCTGATCACGCGCAAGCAGATGCAGGAGTTCCTGCCGTTGCTGGTGCAGTTGCAGGACGAGCCGATCGCCGACAACGTCTGCATCCCGCTCTACTTCCTGGCGAAGCTGGTGCGCGAGCGCGGCACCACGGTCGTGCAGGTCGGCGAAGGGGCCGACGAGAACTTCCTCGGCTACTGGTGGTGCGATCACTACCGCCAGAAGGAGGAGCAGGTGTACGGCCCGGCGCGCGGCGGACTGTCGCGCCGCTGGTTGCAGCGCCTCGCCGACTTGATCCCACGGCGAGGGGGACGCTCGGAGGAGGACCGCGACATCCGCCGCCGCGCCGAACTGGGACAGGAGTTGTTCTGGGGCGGCGCCGTCTGCTGGTGGGGCGAACGCCGAGAACGTCTCACGCCCGACCCGCTCGTTTTCATGCAACAGATCGAGTGCCCCGTCCGCGGCCTGTTGCCGGAGAGCCATCGCAACCTCGATAGCCATGACGTCGTCAGTCACTACCTGTCCCCGCTCGCTGGCCGGCTGGCGAGCCCCGAGGTGCTGCAGAAAATCCCGTACATGGAGCTGAACCTGCGTCTGCCGGAGCACCTGCTCATGCGCGTCGACAAGCTGACGATGGCGCACTCGATCGAGGCGCGGGTGCCGTTCCTGGATCACGACGTCGTCGAGTTCGCGCGGCGTCTGGCGCCGTCGTTCAAGCTGCGCAACGGCGTGGGCAAGTACATCCTCAAGAAGGCGGCCGAGCCGTACCTGGATCACGACCAGGTGTATCGCAAGAAGCAGGGTTTCGGCGCCCCGATGGAGGAGTGGTTCAAGGAAGGCGACTTCGCCAAGCAATGCCTGCGCGCCTTCCAGCGGTCGCCGCTGTGCCGCGAGGGCTTCCTCGACCACGAGTACGTCAAGAACATGATGGAAGACCAGATGCGCGGCGGCGGCCACAGCTTCCACCTCTGGACGATCATGAACGCGGTCCTGTGGCATGCGTCGTGGATCGAGGGGCGGCGGAATTGTTTGGCGGCGTGACGAAGAAGTAGCCAGTAGCCAGTGGCCAGTAGAACTATTGACCGTGCTCACGGTGAAATAACGGGCACTGCCAGAGAGTCACTCCGCCTCGCTCCCCATACTCTAATCCAGTGTAGCCGATGGAACGGCCCATCGCCGGTTCTACTGGCTACTGACTACTGGCTACTTCTTCATGTTCGACACCTTCAAAAAACTCAAATACGCCGCGCGGGTGATGCTCTCGAAGGGCGGCGGCAAGCCCGAGACCATCACGGTCGCGGGGCGGGCCACAGTAATCACGCACGCCGGCGATGGGCCGCCGTTCGTCTATCTCCACTCGACGCTCGACGAATCGTTCATGTGGTTTCCGTTCTTCCAGGCCTGGGCCAAGCATTTCCGCGTGCTGGTGCCGACGCATCCCGGTTTCGGACAGAGCGAAGGCTTCGATCAGATCGACCGCATCGAGGACATGGCGTTCCACTATGTCGAACTGTTCGACTCCCTCGGTTTGGAGGAGGTCATCCTGGGCGGCGTGAGCCTCGGCGGCTGGATCGCGGCCGAGTTCGCCGTGCGCTGGCCGGAGCGTGTTCGCAAGCTGTGGCTGTCCGCCGCTCCGGGGCTGTGGGTCGACGAGCAGCCGCTCGGCAACCTGTTCGCCGTGATGCACGACACGACGCAGCTCCGCAAGATGCTCTTCCACGACCCCGACGCCGTCATGGCCCGCATGGTGATCCAGGACAATCCGGCCATCGATCGCATGATGGCGGCGTACCAGTCGCTGACGGTGCTCGCCCGCCTCGTGTGGGAACGGCCTTACGATCCGAAGCTGCCCGCGCGGCTCAGCCGCGTGAAATGTCCGGTGCTGCTCATCTGGGGCGACAACGACCGCCTGGTGCCGCCGGCGTACGCCGACGCCTATCACAAGTACCTGCCGCACGCCGAGGTGAAGCGGATCGCGAACTGCGGCCACCTGCCGATGTTCGAGCGCGAGGCCGAGTTCGTCGACGCCATCACGCAGTTCTGCAAGGGATAACGCCATTGGACCGATTTATTTAGCCGCCTCGCTTGCGAGGCGCGGGCTCGACGTGTGGCACATGGCCGGCCCGCGCCTCGCGAGCGAGGCGGCTAAATGGATACGTCTCATCGCGCTCTCATAAATCCCACATCGGTTCGTTTTTCCGAAACCGTTACCCCGCCTCGGGGTTACACTATTGTGCATGTCTGTCGACACACGATCCGTGGCCACGGGAGTCTTCACGATGCGTCACTATCAACGTTGGCTGGCGGCCGGTCTGGGCCTGGCAATCGTCCTGGTCCTGGGCGAAATGCACGCGGCCGACAAGGACAAGAAAGCTCCCGACAACAAGAAGGCGGATAACAAGAAGGCCGGCTTCAAGGGGTTGTTCACGCCGAAACAGGCGGCCACCGCGCCGCTGGTACCGCGCTCGTCATTACTCACCGTCGAGAGCTGGCAGAAGGCGCCGATGACGCCGCTCAAGTCAGGTGAGATCGATACGCTGGTCGCCAAGGAGCTGCAGGCCGACAAGATCGTGCCGGCGCCCGTCACCACCGACGAGCAGTTCATCCGCCGGGCGACGCTCGACCTGACCGGCGCCCTGCCGCTGCCGGCCGACGTCTCCGAGTTCGTCGCCAGCAAGGAGCCGAACAAACGCGCCAAGCTGATCGATCGGCTGCTCGACTCCGAGGAGTACTCGCGGCACTGGGCGACCTACTGGCGGAACGTGTTCACGGCCCAGCTCACCGATCCGCGTTCGCAGCTGTTCGTGCGGGCGTTCGAGGACTGGCTGGTGCAGAAGTTCAAGAGCAACGCCAGCTGGGGCGACATCACGCGAGCGATCATCGTCGCCGACGGCGCCCTGCGCTTCGACGAACCCGGCAAGAACGGTCCCGCCTTCGTGCTCGCCAGCCATCGCGGGGCCGACGCCGCCAGCGAACGCGCCGCCCAGGTGTCGCGCGTCTTCCTCGGCATCCAGATCCAGTGCGCCCAGTGTCACGATCACCCGTTCGATCAGTGGAAGCGCGTGCAGTTCCACGAGCTGGCGGCGTACTTCGCGCGCGTGCGCGAGCGCCCCATCCGCGACGGCATGCGTATCGTCGGCGTCGAGCTCGTCAGCGTCCGCTTCGGCGAGCACGAGATGCCGAGCAAGGAAGATCCCAAGAAGGGCACGCCGACCGCGCCGCGCTTCCTCACCGGCGAACTGCCCGGCAACGACCTTGCCGACATCCAGCGCCGCGTCGCCCTCGCCAAGTCGATCGTCGACAAGAACAACTACTGGTTCGCCGGCGCCTACGTGAACCGTATCTGGGGCGTGCTCATGGGGCAGTCGTTCTACACCCCGGTCGACGACATGGGCCCGCAGAAGCCGGCGGTGTTCCCCGGCGTGCTCACCCGGCTGACCGGCGCCTTCCGCGGCTCCGACTACAACATCAAGGGCCTGTTCCGCGAAATCATGAACAGCCAGACGTACCAGCGGCAGATCCGCCTCAGCGACGGCGACGAACATCTCTACTTCGCCGCCGCCTACCCGACCCGGCTGCCCGCCGACGCCCTCTGGCAATCGCTCCTCAACGTGCTCGGCAACGACCTGGGCGGTCAGCGCCCCGCCTTCATGCGGCCTGGCCCCGGCGGTCCCGGCATGTTCGGCCGCGGCGGACTCGAAGTCATGTTCAAGCAGGAGTTCGGCTTCGATCCCTCGGCGCGTTCCGACGAGATCGAAGGCAGTATCCCGCAGGCCCTCTTGCTCATGAACAACCCGCAGGTCAACCAGCGCATTCAGGCGACCGGCACCAACCTGCTCGCCCGCATCCTGTCATCGTATGCCAACGATGCCGAGGCGCTGAACACGCTCTACCTGCGCACGCTGGCGCGCAAGCCGACCGAGCGCGAGCTGGAGAAGTGCCGCAAGTACATCACCGACACCGGCAACCGCAACGAGGCTTTCGAAGACATCCTGTGGGCGCTGCTAAACTCGACGGAGTTTCAAACCAAGCGGTAGCAGGCAGCAGTTGTCAGTGGCCAGTTGGCAGTGGATGGTTGGCAGGAAACACGCCGAGCCCGAGCACCAGCGAGGATGTCCTCGGTGGTACCCGGGCTCGGATTGCTTGACGAGGGTTGTTGCGGGCGCTCACTTCTTCTTATCCATGACCAGGGCCATGGAATTGACGATGGCCCCTTGCTGGCAGCTGACGCCAATCACCAGGCGGCCGTCGCCGCCGAGCTTGGTCTCGGTGGTGCCGACTTTCTCGTGGCCGAGCCAGGCGCTGGTGTAACTATCCTTCGGGTCGAGTTGGCCGTCCGTGCCCAGCTTCATGAACACGAGCTGGATGGCGCTGACGAACCTCTTGGTGCGGACGTTGACGGCGCCCACGGCGTATCCCGGCTTGGCCAGGACACGTTGCGCTCCGTACCCGGGTGGCGGCGCCTTTTCGTCGTAGACGGGACTCACTCCCGCCAGGCATGGCTCGGCTTCCCAGCTGCCGTTGCGATAGTCGACTCCCAGCATCGCCTTGCCGGGCTGTACCATGCGTCTGCGCGGCAACTGGGTCGCCTGTCCGGCGAACGCGGTGTCCTCCCCGGCGGCGGCGGCGGCAATCTGGTCTTGCCGACTCTTCTCGGCGGCGGCCTGGCGGTCCTGTTCCTCCTTCTTGAGCGTCGCCATCTCCTTCGCATCCAGCAGGCGATAGGACACTGTCATCGGCACCCGCACCTGGATGTTTTCGAGGCTGACGGTGATGACGGGCTGGTAGGCGCACGACTTCATGACGCCGGCCTGGAGGTCGAAGACCAGGTCGGCGGCGCCTTGCATCTGCAGCCGCGGCGGCGCGTTCGGCGTCGCCGTCAGCATTTTCAGATCGTAGTCCTTCTTGATGTGCACCAGGCCGTTCTTGCTGTCAGTGATCTGGTAAGTAGTCGCTTCACGTGCCGTGGTGACCGTATCGTTGCGCGCCGGCGCGGGAGCGGCGGGCGGCAGGCCGCCCGGACCACCGATGCCCGGAGGCGTCGGCATGCGCGGCCAGAAGCCGCCGGGAGCGAACGGACTTCCGCCGCCCTGGTCCGCTTTGCCCTCGCGGATCAGCGTGTCCCCACCCGCCTGCCAGCGAACGGCGCCGTCGCGGGGCAGCGGTTCGATGGTGAGCAGGGCCGCGTCGCCGAGCAACAACGACAGCGGCTGCTCGCCCGTCGCTTTCAACACCTTGCCGTAGGTATCGAGCGTCCATTCGCGCGGCGGCGGCATGGTCGGAAACGTCGGTCCCCTGATGCGCGGCGGACCTATGGGTTGCTGCACCGGTTTCTTGAGCTTCGAGTCCTTGGGCAAGTTTGCCGAGGGCACCATGGTGAAATGGTTGTCGTCCGCCGACTTGACGGCCAGCTCGATCTGGCCCTTGTAGGTGTCGATTGAATCGGGGAGATCGGCGGTGATGGTGACGGCGTAGATATAACGCTCGCCGGGCTTGAAGCGATATTTGAGATCATTGGCGGGGGCACCGGCGACTGCGGCGTTGACCACCGGCGCCGCTTCGACGACGGCAGGCGGTGGCGCCGCCGCAGCGGGATTCGGATTGGCTGCCGCTGGCTGCGCCCCGGCGCCTACTTGGGGCCCGTCGGCGGCAGGCGCCGGCACCACGATCACGTCCGGTGGCCGAACCGCGACGGCTGCGGGAGGCTGCTGCGCGGGAGCCACCGGCGTCGTCACGACAGTCGCCGTCTCCTTCTTTTCCTTCTTCGCACAACCGCTGATCAACAAGGCAAGCAGACAAGCAACCGCCCAAAAACGGACATGTTGAGACATGGTGTTCTCCCTGGGACGAGTTGGCCGATGCGAGTCGGAGCCAGGAAACGGCTGTCATTGTAACTGGGGCACTTACGATGTCAAACAAACCGTAGTGATCATGTCATCTACCGCACGTCGAGCATCACAATCCGCGGCCGATCTCTTCCTGAATCCCCGCCAACTCCTCGACGCCGACGGACAGCCGGATGAGCCCGTCGCTGATGCCCTGACGCTTGCGTTCCGCCGGGCTGACGTAGCGATGCGAGGTGGCCCCCGGATGGCTGCACGTGGTCGTCGTGTGGCCAAGCGACGGACTGAAGGGGATGCCGGGAGCGCGGCGCAGGAAGCGATTCACCGCGTCGCGGCCTCCTTCGAGCTCGAAGCAGAGCATGTTGCCGTACAGCCCGCCGAGCAGTTTGCCCGCGAGCTCGTGGTCGGGATGGTCGGGCCGGCCGGGATAGACGACGCGGGCGATGCCGCGTTGCTGTGCCAGCCAGTCGGCGAGTCCGGCGGCGTTGGCGCAGGCGGCGCGCATGCGCAGCCCGAGCGTCGCCAGGCCGCGCGACGCCAGCCAGCAGTCGAACGGGTTCGACGCCAGTCCCCAGATGCTGACGACCTGGCTGACCTGAGCGTGCCAGTCGCCGCGGCCGCAGAGCATGCCGAGCGTCACGTCGCTGTGCCCGCCGATCATCTTCGTCAGGCTCTCGAGAACAATGCCGGCGCCCAGGTCGAGCGGCCTGGTCAGCACCGGCGTGGCGAAGGTGTTGTCCACGATGAGCAGGCAGCCCGCTTCCTGAGAGATGCCGGCGAGCGCCTCCAGGTCGACGACGCGCAGCAACGGGTTCGACAACGTCTCGACGAACAGGATCTTGGCGGGCGTGGCCACGGCCTTGCGCACCTGGTCGAGGTCATTGGTATCGACGAACGTCGTCTGCACGCCGAAGCGAGTCAACTCCTGGCCGAGGAACTGTGTGGTCCGGCCATAGAGTCGATTGCTGGCGACGACGCGTTCGCCCTGCTGGACGAGTGCCAGGACTGCGGCGGTGATCGACGCCATGCCGGACCCGCAGACGATGGCCCAGGTGGCGCTCTCCAGGGCCGCGAGCTCAGCGGCCAGGTGCCGGGCGTTGGGATGACCGTCGCGGGCATAAATGAAACCGGGACTCTCGGCAGTGACGATCTGATCGAGGGCGTCGAGGTCGGGCAGGGTGTAGACAGAGGACTGGTACAGCGGCGGCACCAGCGGCACGCTGCGGCCCAGATCGTCGGGCTTGCTAGGCTCTGGCATGCGGACACCACTGACAACTGACCACTGACAACTGCCACTGATAACTGATAACTGATAACTGATAACTGATAACTGATAACTGATAACTGA
>JADMIO010980257.1_pt1 | contig 23713 bp, 20 predicted proteins | sample 8958161 | NCBI WGS metagenome assembly JADMIO01 (sample SAMN16585339, study PRJNA669376) | soil metagenome | isolation source: Crop rotation soil | place: USA: Cullars Rotation, Alabama | collected 2011
CGCGACTTCAAGTCACGTGAATTCCAAGCTTCGGATCCCACTGTGCTGGAAAGGTCGCCGAAGTAGACGATGCCGTCGGCGACGAAGGCGGCGCTGCCCACGGTGTGGCCGGGCACGGCGAGGACCTCGATGCGCTTGTCGCCATAGTTGAGGACCTCGCGATCTTTGAGGCCGCGGGCGACGCGGACGTTCAGGCCATGGGCGCCGGCGAGCTTCGGGACCGGGCCGAGGTTTGCTCGCTCGCCCTTCACGTACGGGATCTCGGCCTCGAGCGCGAGCACGGGAGCGCCGATGGCGTCGCAGCCCGACACGTGATCGGGGTGGCCGTGGGTGATGAGAATCGCCTCAACGGTGAGCGAGCGCGCCGCGAGCGCTTGCTTGACGGCTGCGGCGCTCTTGTCGTTGCCGCAGTCCACCAGGACGACCTTGCCTCCGCCGACCGGGATGGCGAACACCATCACGTAGCCGTCGGGGATCAGCAGCGCACCGCCGGGCAGCTCGGTCACGACGGTCGGGGGCGGGGCGATCGAGCCGAACGTCGTCTGATACAGGACCGCCGCCGCAAGCAGAGTGCCGACGACGACCACGACGACGGCGATGAGAAGTTTCTGGTAGAGCTTCACGGCCCCGCTGCTAGCGCACCGTCGGGACCGAGGGAAGCTCGTCGTCGCGCCGCCGTCACACCTGCACGAGCACGATCTCGAGCTCTTGATCGGCCGAGACCGCGTGCTCTTCGCCGCGCTTGATCGGAACAATCACGCCGGGCTCCGCCGCCACGATCCGATCGCCGAGCGAGATGCGCCCCTCGCCGCGCAGCACGACGATGGCGACGTCCGGTCCGGTATGACACGGCAAGCCTTCTCCCTCGGGGATGGTGACGCGGACGAGGCGATAGCCCTCACCCGCCATGACGATCTCGCTGCGAATGTGCGTGCGAGGCGCTTCTGCGACGTGGCCGACCATGGCGAACCTCCGTGATGCCGTGTGCACGTGCATCCGCCGGGCCGCCCAGAGCGTGCGTGGCCTGCCACAGGGCGTCGACGACCGCGCGAGCGTCAGTCAGGCCTCGAGCCCATCCGTCTGGTCATTCGCTTGAGCGGGGCGAGCGACGTAGGCTCGAAGGCGAAGCGCATGCCTACGCGGCTCGGTCGTTACCTGCTCCTCGACAAGATCGGCCAAGGCGGAATGGCGGAGGTCTTCGCCGCGCGACTGGAGGGACCGCAACAGTTCGCGCGCGCCTGTGTCATCAAGCGCCTGCGTCCTGAGCTGGCGCAGATGCCGCAACAGGTGCAGCTGTTCCTCGAGGAGGCGCGCCTGTCGGCGATGCTGTTGCACCCCTGCGTGGTGCAGGTCTTCGACGTCGGCGAGGCGCCATCGCCGGGGGGCCGTCCTGGCAGCGAAGTGTTCTTCGCGATGGAGCGCGTCGATGGGCCACCGTTGTCGCGCCTGCTGGACGTGTTGCGCGCGGCGGGGGAGCCGATGCCACTCGATGTGGTCGCCTGGATCGGTGCGCGCGTCGCCGAGGGTCTGCACTTCGCGCACGAGCTCGTCGATCGTTCGTCGACGACGGAGAGCGAGGTGCCGCGGCCGCTGCACATCGTGCACCGCGACGTGAGCCCGCAGAACGTGCTGCTCGGCGTCGGTGGCGAGGTGAAGGTCGCCGACTTCGGCATCGCGAAGTCGAACACGGAGCACCGTCCGCAGACGCGCATCGGCATCACCAAGGGCAAGCTCGCGTACATGTCACCGGAGCAGGCGCGCGGCGAGCGCGTCGACCGCCGCACCGACGTCTATGCGCTCGGTGTGCTGTTGTGGGAAATGTTGGCGGGAAAACCGCTGTACGAAGATCTCTCGGAGCGGCGCCGCCAAGAAGCGATGCGCCGCTCGCCGCGGGCGCAGCCACCGTCGCGGCTGCGGCCCGACGTCGACGGCGCCCTCGACGACATCGTCAGCGCGGCGCTCGAGCCGGCGGCGAAGGATCGCACCTCGGATTGCCACGCCATCGAAGAAGCGCTCGACGCGTGGCTCAAGGAGCACGGCGGCGGCGGCGCGCGCCTGCAATTGCAGAAGCTGTTGCGCGCGCACGCGACGGCGCTGGCGCGCGTCGACGACGCGACCGAGACGCGGCCGCAGGCGGGGGCGATGGATCGACCCGAGGCAGCACTGCCCACACGGGGAGCAGTTGGTGCCGCCTTCGCCATCCCGGCGGACAATCGGCAAGGCTTCGCCGAGGCAGGACTGCCCACCCGCGCCGCTTCCGTGCGTCCCACCGTCGAGCCCGACGCCGTCACCGTCGTCAGGAAGCCACCGGTCGCCGCCGTCGAAGACGAGAACACGCGCCCGATGGATGCGATCAACGACGATGGGCCAGCGACGGCTCCTCCCCAAGAAGCGGGCGCGGAGCCCCGGCCGCCGAGCGGCAAGGTCGCCGTGAACGCCGGGCGGGCCGCCGTGCCGTTGCCACCGCCGCCGGAGCGAGCCGTGGCGTTGCCGACGCCATCGACGGGCTTCGTCGGCCGCGCGCGCGAGCTCGAGCGCTTGCGGGCGTTGTTCGACGACGGTGCCCGACTGGTGACGTTGCTCGGGCCCGGCGGCACCGGCAAGACGCGGCTCGCGCTGCGGTTTGCGGAAATGTCGTCGTCGTCGCGGTCGCCGCCTTCGTCGTCACAACCGCTGCTCGGCGGGACCTTCCCGGGTGGCATCTGGTTCGCCGATCTCACCGCCGCCGACGACGACGCCTCTGCGCAGTCCGCTCTCGCGCACGCGCTCGGACTGCCGCTGCGCGCCGGCCGCAACCCTCTCGAGGCGCAGGCGATGCTCGGGCACGCGCTCACCGCGCTCGGCCGCAGCCTGATCGTCGTCGACAGCTGCGACGGCATCGCGGGACGGGCGTCGATTGGCGGCGCCGGTGTCATCGCCGATCTGAGCCGGCGCTCCCCCCGCACCCGCTTCCTCGTCACGTCGCAACAGACCTTGCGCGCACCCGGCGAACAGGTGCTCGAGGTCGGCCCGCTCGCCATCGCCGACGACGACGTGAAACACAGCGACGCCGTCGAGCTGTTCCTCGAGCGCGCGCGCGCCGCGCGCAACGGTCACGCGCTCTCGGACGCCGCCCGCGGAGTCGTCGCCGAGATCGTGCGCAAGCTCGAGGGCGTGCCGCTGGCGATCGAGCTCGCGGCTGCGCGGGCGGCGACCGAGACGCCGCCCGAGATCTTGCAGCGGCTCGGCGGCCTCAACGATCAAGCGCAGACGCTGAAGGCGGCCATCGGCGCCACCTGGTCGCAGCTCGGTGACGACGAGCGCCGCGCCTTTCGTCAAAGCAGCGTGTTCCGCGGCGGCTTCGATCTCGACGCGGCTGACGCCGTGCTCGAGCTCGGTGACGACGAGCCCCGCGCCGTCGACGTGCTCGAGCGCTTGAAGGGGCGCTCGCTGATCGTGTCGCGGCCATCGACGCTCGGTCCGCGCTTCACGATGCTCGAGGCGCTGCGCGCTTTCGCAAACGAACGTCTCGACGAGGCCAACGAGCGCACATCGACGGAGGCGCGCCACGCCGGCTTCTTCGCCTCGTTGGGCAAGCAACTGGCAAGCGGCAGCAAGCGCCAGGACGTCGAGGCCGGGCAGCGCCTGTCGCTCGAGAGCGCGAACATCATCGCCGTGGTCGATCGCGCGGCGGCGGCAGCGCGGCCCTCGGCCGCCACTGCGGCCCTGGCGCTCGAAGCCGCGCTCGCGCTCGAGCCCGTCCTCACACAGCGGGCTTCAGCGGTGGAGCAGTTGGCGCTCATCGACAAGGCCATGGTCCTCGCCGAGGCGCGCGGTGTCAGCGATGAGCTGCGCGTGCGGGCGCTGCTCGCGCGGGCCGAGGCGCGCCGGCTGATCGGCAGCTTCGATCAGGCCCGCGCCGATCTGCAGTCCGCCATCGATCTCGCCAGCGCCGTCGACGACAAAGCCGCGGAGGCGCGAGCGCTGGCGGGCCTCGGTGGTCTCGCGCTCGCACAAGGAAAGCTCGAGCTCGCCGACCAAACGCTGCTACAGGCGCTCGCGCTGGCCGAGCTCGTCAAGGACGACACGAGCGCCGGCCGCGTGCTGGCGCAGCTCGGCAAGGTGAGTCGGCTGCGGCACCGCCTCGACGAGTCCGAAGATCGCGCGCGCCAGGCAGTGCAACGCTCGCGCGGCGCCAACGACGTGCGCGCGGCGGGGCGCGCCCTCGTGGAGCTCGCCAGCACGCTGCTCGCGAAGCGCGTTCTCACCGACGCGAGCGTGAGCGCTTCGGCGTCGGTACAGCTGCTCGAAGCCGTGCACGATCGACGTTCGCTCGTGCACGCCTGGGGAACGCTCGCGACCATCGAGCTCGATCGCCTGCGCTTCCTCGAGGCCGAGACCGCCGCGGCGAGGGCCGTCGACATGGCCGCGCACGTCGGCGATCGCAAAGCCCACGGGCTGTACCTCGGCGTGCAAGCGGCGGCGCTGCACGGCAGCGGCGAGCTCATCGAGGCGCGCGAGCGCTACGGGCAAGCGGCCAAGGTGCTCTTCGACGTCGGTGAGGATGGCCAGGGCGCATACTTCAGCGGCGCGCTCGGCGCCGTGCAGGCCGCGCTCGACGACGTCAGCGAAGCGAAGAACGCGTTCGCGATCGCCGAGCGGCGTCTGCGCGTCGCCGAGCGCCCGCTGTTGCGCGTCGCGGTCGGCGTGTTCGAAGGCATGCTGTTGCTCGCGCGCGCGGGGGACGAGACCTCGCGCGCCCAGGCACGGACCGAGATCGCCAAGCGCGTCGCTGCGGCGCGTGCCGACGGCGCGTTCGAGCACAGCGAAGAGGTGCGCTTCGCCGTGCACCTGCTCGACGCTGCGGTGGCCCTCTAGGGTCTGAAGGGCCCGGCGGGGAAGGGCAGGGGAGGGGAACGAGGAAGCTCGACGTCACTCGACGCGGATGTTGAACTCGAGCTTGTGCTTCTTCTTCGACGCGCTCTCGATGGCGTTGAGCTCGAGCGTGCCCACCTCGGTGACGCGGGCCTCGAGCTTCACCGGCAGCACGGCGCCGCTCGGACCTTCCAAAGTGGTCTCGATGGGCGACAGCTCGGTGAGCTCCGCCTTCTTCGGGTCCACCGTCGTCGAGGGCGCATCATCGGTGCGCGTGGTCGACGAGAAGAAGCGGAAGGTCGCCGGCTCACCGACGACGAGGCCGAGCTCCATCGGCAAGACCACCTCGCTGCCCTCCTCCATGCCGAGGGGCGCGATGCACACGGCGTCGATGCGGGGCGCGACGCCGGGCACGGCCATCTCCGCGCGCTCGATGCCGACGTAGTAGGCGCGCGAGGCGCCGCCTTTGATGCGCACGCCTTTGCCGGTGCGGGCGCGGCCGTAATAGGCGGCACCCATGGCGACGGCGAGGTCGAGATCTGCGGAGTCGAGCTCGTCGATGGCCGCGGGCAACCACGAGTTCACGATCGACAAGATGCGTCCGCGCAACAAGGCGCTCTTGGTCACGCCGCCGTTGAACAGCACGCGCTTGGGCTGCTTGCCGTTCAAGAACGCGGCGAGGTGGCGGGTGATGCCTGCGTCCTGCGCGTAGGGCAGGCCGAAGGTCATCAGGCCGGTCTTTCGCTGTGCGGCCGGGCGAGCATCTGCGTTCACCTCGGGGAAGAAGCCATCGAGCAGTGTTTGGTCGAGCTCCTCGCGCGACAGCTCGGTCTTCATCGTGCCGCCGATGAGCTTGCTGCCGCGGCCGGGCACGACGATGGGCGCGCTCTTTTTCTTTGGGTCCTCGAGCAGCATTTCCTTGGCGGCGCGGCAGGAGTGCATCAGCGCCCGCAGCTGCCAGTCGTCGACGGTCTTGCCCTCGTCCTCGAGCTTCGCCTTCAGGCGATGCGCAAGCGCGAGGTCCATGTTGTCGCCGCCGAGCAGGATGTGATCGCCCACGGCCACGCGGTGCAGCGTGAGGTTGCCGCCCTCGTCTTTGACCTCGATGAGCGAGAAGTCGGTGGTGCCACCGCCGATGTCGACGACGAGGATGAGGTCGGCGACGTTGACTTGCTTGCGCCAGGCGTCACCGCGCTGGGCCACCCAGGCATAGAGCGCGGCCTGCGGCTCTTCGAGCAGGGTGAGCCGCTCGAGGCCGACGCTCTTGGCGGCCTCTTCCGTGAGCGCACGCGCGACGGCATCGAACGACGCGGGCACGGTGAGCACGACGTCCTGCTCGGCGATGGGCGCGTCGGGATGGGCCTGGTCCCAGGCTTCGACGAGGTGGCGCAGGATGCGGGCGCTGACGTCGACGGGCGACAGCTGCGCGAGATCTTCCGGCGCTTGCAGCGGCAAGATCGCCGAGCGGCGATCGACGCCGGTGTGGCACAGCCAGGATTTCGCCGACGACACGACGCGGCCCGGCACCGCCGACGCGCGGTCGCGGGCGAAGGCGCCGACCGTGAACGCGCGCGCGCCGTCCCAGGGCAGGGCGAGGGAGCCTGCGGGCAGCTCGACGTCGGCGGGCAGGTACAAAAACGACGGCAGCAGCGGCCGCGCGGCGTGCTCGCCGGCGTTCGTCACCTGCTCGACGGCGAACGCGCTGGGGGCGGCCTTCGGATCGTCCAGAGGTGCCGCGGCGAGGGCGGTGTTCGTGGTGCCGAGATCGATGCCGATGGTGAAGCGCGGTTCAGACATGGTGCGTCCTAGATTTCGACTTCCGCGGGCGCCACCACACGTCCATCGATCGCGGGGGAGCGTTCGGGCAGGCGCACTTCGGTGGCCTTCCAACCGGCGTGGGCGAGCTTGCCCTTGAACGGCGGCTCGCCGCTGACGTTGCCGGCGAGGCGAATCTGCGCAGGGTCGAAGCCCTTCTCGACGACGACGGGCGCGCCCTCGGCCTCGGTGCGCACGGGCGCGAAGGTGAAATATTGGCCGATGGCCTTCTTGCATCCCGCGTGCACCACGCGCGCGGCAGCGCCCACCTCGGAGTCGGCGAAGCCGGTGACGTCCTCGTGGAGGAAGTCGACCAATCGCCCATCGCGCTGCAGCAGCGAGAGCATCAGCAGCGCGCCGGCCTCGGGGCTTTGCGGCTTCTCGACGATGCGCTCCTTCTCGACCACGCGCTCGACCACGCGCGGCTCGACCTCCTTCGTGCCTCCGGCGGCCGCCAGCTGTGCCGTCGGCGCCGGCTCGTCGCGCACGCGCGCAGCGAGCTGCGCGTCGCCGAGGACGCGGAACGCGAGGGAGAGACGCTCGAAGAAGCCGGGGAGCTCGCTCATGGGCAAGGGATGGACCGATGTGAGCGCCGTCGCAAGCGGGTGGCGGCCTGCGGCCTCGCCGTGATCGACGGGTGCTCCACCGTCATGCGAGCGTCGCGCGATGCGCGCAATGCCGATGCCCCTCGCGGTCGTCCTCGGGCTCGTCCTCCTCGGGCTCAATCTCACCGCCTGTGCCTCAGCCGGCTACGGCGAACGCCCGGCCTATTCCGGCTACGAAGGCGGCGGCGCGCCGGCCGGGGAGGCGGGGGGCTACGACCGCGGGGGCGGGAGCGCTGCGCCGTCGGACGCCGATGGGATCCTCACGACGGAATCGGCCGCCGAGGAGCGCGGGGTGTTCGACTTCATCGACGACGCGCTCGCCGGTCCCGCCAAGGCCGAGTCGCCGCCCCCGCCGTCCGGCCCACCACCACCCGCCCCGGCGCCCGCGGCCCCCAAGGCCGGCGCGCCGGTTCCGCCGTCGACGGGTGACAAGCCACCGGTCGAGGCATCGGCGGCCAAGCGCTTGGTCATCTACAAGGGCAGCCTGGTGGTGCTCGTGCCCGTCGTCGAGGCCGCCATCGAGAAGCTGTCCGCGCGCGCCGCCGAGCTTTCGGGTTACGTCGAGAACCAAAGCGGCAACAGCAGCGCCAACAACGGCACCGTGACGCTGCGGGTGCCCGCCGAGAAATTCTATGCGCTCGTCAACGAGCTCGGCAGCTACGGGCAGGTGACGCAGAAAAACGTCAGCGCGAGCGACGTGACAAAGACCGTGTTCGACATCGAGCTGCGCATGGAGACCGCCGAGAAGTCACGGCAGCGCCTGCTCGACCTGCTCAAGAGCGCAACGAAGATGGAGGAGATCCTGCAGATCGAGAACGAAGTGCGCCGGCTGACGACGGAGATCGAAGCGATGAAGGGCGAGCTGCGCTTCTTGAAAGATCAGGTGGCGTTCTCGACGCTCGCGGTCACGTTCTACTCGAACGCGCCCCCGCCGATCGCCGGTCCAACGCGGACGCGCTCGCGCTTCGAGTGGATCAACCAGGTCGGCATCGAGCAGGTCCTCTACAACTTCTGAGGCATCCATGTTGCGCGCTCTCTCGTCTGCTCTGCTTCTGCTCCTCGCCACCGGCGTCGCGTCGTGCGCCACGATCATGGAGCCGCCCGAGCGCTTCCTCGTCGTCGACAAGGGCGGTGACTTCGTCAAGGCGATCACGCCCGAGGAGTCGAAGCTCTGGCTGCGCGACTTCCCCGACGACGACCGCGGCGGTCTGGCTTTCTGGCGCGATGCCCTCAAGGCCGACCTCGAGGACAACCGCGGCTACGTGATCATCAGCGAGGCTGAAGTGAAGGACGCTGCCGGGACGCCGGGGCACGAATTCGTCCTCGAGAGCACCGTCAACGGCCGCGCCGTGCGCGAGCTGCTCGCGCTGTTCATCTACGGCGGGGCGTTCGCTGACACCGTGCGCGTCGTCGAGTACGTCGCCGAGAAGCAGGCGTTCGCCACCGAGGTCGGTGCGGTGCGTGCGAGCCTGACCAAGCTGAAGCCTTGAGCTGAAGCCTCGAGCACGACGGTACGGGGGATGCAGGACCTCTGGCCGGAGGTGTACTCATGGAGACCGCGAACGAAAAAGTCGTCGATCAGCTCAACTCGTTTCTCCGCGGCGAGATCTCGGCCGTCGAGACCTACCGCATCGCCCGCGACAAGGTCAGCGTGCTCGGACCGCAGGGCGAGATCGAGCAGTGTCTGCGCTCTCACGAGGAGCGCGTGCAGTCGCTGACGTCGCGCATTGTCGCGTTCGGAGGCGAACCCGCCCGATCGTCCGGCGCGTGGGGCGCGCTGGCGAAGATGGTCGAGGGCGGTGCCGCCGTCCTGAGCGAGAGCGCGGCCATCGCCGTTTTGGAGGAAGGGGAGGATCACGGCATTCGCGACTATCGCGCCGCTCTCGAGAAAGGCGAAAAGCTCGACGAGGCCAACCGCGCCTACGTCGGCGAGCTGTTCGCGAAGCAGCAGAGGTCGCATGCGATCATGTCGGACTTGAAGCACATGATGCAGGGCAAGACGCCGCGGGGCACGGCCGCAACAACCTGACGTTCGGCGATGCCAGCACGTCGTCAAGCGAGCACGGCACAACCCTCCCCGTTTCGGGGAGGGGCAGGGGAGGGGAACGAGGCAGCGTCCCTGCCGGCTGGGCAATGCCAAAGATGCGCGTGCTCGGCTAGACGAGGTCATGCCCACCCGCATCACCGAAAAAGACTTCGTCGCCCGCCACGCGTTTCAGCGGTTGAGCACCGCCGACGTGAACGCCGAGCCGGCGCTCTCAACCGCTGGGATTGCGGTCGTGGACGCCGACAACGACGGCGCCATCCAGGGTGATCCCGAGCTCAAGCAGCTGTACCAAAAGCTGCTCGCGCTCGACACGACGTCGTCAGCATCAAGCGGCGTCGACCTCGATGCGGCGGCGGTGCGTCCCGTCTACAACGCGCTCACCATGCGCTTCGCGCAGAAGTCGGGCGCAGAGAGCTTGCTCGGATCGAAGAAGCTCGCTGACGTCGCCGAGCTCGCGGCCGTCTGGCAGGGCGCGACGATGTTGAAGCGCCTGACCGGCAAGCAACTGGGCGTCGGCTCGGTGCAAGACGCGCTCGGCACCGTCGCCACCGCCGAAGAGGCGCGCACGGGAGCGGCGTCGCTGTTGCGCGTGAACCTCGGCGCCAACAACGTCAACCGCGGCTTGTTTGGGCCTGGCACGGAGGGCGCGGTCATGCATCTGCAGCGACAGGTGGGCTTGCCGGCCACGGGCAAGATCGACGCGCTGACGCTGACGGCGCTCGACGTCGAGCTGCTCCGCTCGCGCACCGCCATCACCCTGCCGCCGACGCCTCCCGTCTCGGGCAGCGTCCAACACCCTCGCTTCACGGGCGCCGCGGTGTTTGCGGACGTCGCCGCCGGCCGCGTGGTGTTGCGTGCGGGGGAGCAAGGGGGCGCGGTGGTCGCCTTGCAGGAGGCGCTGCTCGACATGGGCTTCAACATGATGTCGTTGCGCAACGACCTCGGCGTCAGCGGTGTCGATGGCATGTGGGGGGATCAAACGACCACCGCGCTCAAGAATTTCCAGGTGCACGCCAAGAAGCGGCACGCGGGTGTCGTCGTCAACGGCGTCCTCGACAAGGCGACGTTCGCCGCTCTCGAGGCGCTCGCGCCTGCGCCCGGGCTGCGAGCGTGGGACGCCGGCCAGCCGAGCCACGCACCCGTGGCGGTGTGGAACGGAACGCAGGCGTTGCGCATCGTCGCCGTCAAAGACGAGCACCGCACCTTCCTGTTCGATGCCGGCGGCGTTTGCACCGGCATCTTCTCGAACTCGCCCGGCACCGCCGGCAGCGAGACCGACACCGGCCTGAAAAAGATCCGCACCAAGCTCGACGAGGCGCTCAGCCAGACCACGAGCATCGCGCTCTGGGGCGACACGCGCTCGTTCGGCAAGCGCATCCTCGATTTGTCGTGGGCGTCGGGAACGACCTCCGGCGAAGAGCTGCACGGCACCTTCGACTATCGAAACATGGGCAAGGACGCGAGCCACGGCTGCGTGCGCCACTACAACGAGGACATCATCACGATGTACGACGCCGTCAGCGTGGGCGAATACGTCGCCATCGTGACCGGCGTCGACGATCCGATGCTTCACGCCTGAAGATCAGCTGACGTTCAGTCGGCGTTCAGTCGGCGTCGACGAGGTCGTTCACGAGGATGGCGCCGCCGAGCAGCATGACGCCGACCGATGCCGACAGCAGACTGATCGTGACGAACCCGCTCACCTGCACGAGCTCGGGGTTCCGCGGCGGCGCGGTCACGCTGAGATCGTTCGTCGACAGGGCTTCGATCAGCGAGGTGGTCGTGGCGGTCACGGCCGCGAGTGCTGCGCCGCCGCCGAGCAGTGCGAGCCCGAGCCGGCCGCCGTCGTCGAGCGCGCGCTGCTCCAGCACGGGCGAGTCGGGCGGTGCGAGGTCGCCATCGGAGGGCGTCTCGGGGTCGGCGGACGTCTCGGCGGACGTCTCGGCGGGGTCGCGCGCGGTCGGCTCTTGCGCGCGCACCGTCGACGCGAGCACGAGCACGAGCAGCATCATGGCGAGAGCGCGGGTCACGCGCCGACGCTAGGCCTGGCAGCGGCTTCGTGTCCACAAGGCGACGGACGTGGGTTAGCGTCCCCGCCGAAACGAGGTCTGCATGGTCGACAACAAGCAGAGGCGCGCGTGACCAGTCGGCTCGCCGCGCTCGACTGGGCCATCGTCGCGGCCTACTTCGTCGTCGTCGTCGTCATCGGCGCGCGCTTCACCAAGCGCGCGAGCAAGTCGATGGAGGAGTACTTCGTCGCCGGCCGCAAGGCGCCGTGGTGGCTCGCTGGCGCCGGCATGATCGCGACCACGTTCGCCGCGGACACGCCCCTCGTCGTCACCGGCCTCGTCGCCGCCCACGGAGTCGCGGGCAACTGGTTGTGGTGGTGCTTCGTCATGAGCGGCATCCTGACGGTCTTCGTCACGGCGCGCTTGTGGCACCGCGCCGGCGTCCTCAGCGACGTCGAGCTGGTCGAGCTGCGCTACGGCGGTGCGCCCGCGCGTTTCTTGCGCGGGTTTCGCGCGTTGTTCCTCGCGCTGCCGATCAACTTGATCATCCTTGGCTGGGTCAACCTGGCGATGATCAAGGTCCTGCGGATCACCCTCGGCGTCGACGGCACCGTCGCTGTCATCGCCTGCTTCGCGGTCACGGTTTTGTACTCGGCTGCCGGCGGGATGTGGGCGGCGCTGTGGACCGATCTCATCCAGCTCGTGATCATGATGACCGCGGTGATCGCGCTGGCGGTGTTCACGGTGGATGCCGTCGGCGGCCTCGACGCCATGCTCGCCGGCGTCGACGCGCACTTCGGCTCGCGCGCCGCGGCCGTGAGCGTGCTGCCGCCGCTCGACTCCCCCTGGATGCCGGCGGTGGCGCTGTTGACCATGCTCGCGGTGCAGTGGTGGGCCGCGTGGTACCCGGGTGCTGAGCCCGGCGGCGGCGGCTACGTCGCGCAGCGCATCTTCGCCACCCGCAGCGAGAAGGACGGCGTGCTCGCGGTGCTGTTCTTCAACGTCGGCCACTACGCGCTGCGTCCGTGGCCGTGGATCATCACCGGCCTGTGCACGGTGATCTTGTATCCGGGCGGCGTCATGCTCGACGGCAAGCCCGACGTCGAGGCCGCCTACGCGCAGGCGATGGTCGATCACCTGCCGATGGGCTTTCGCGGCTTCTTGCTCGCGGGCTTTTTCGCGGCGTACATGTCGACGGTGTCGACGCACCTCAACTGGGGCGCGTCCTATCTCGTCAACGACATCTGGAAGCGCTTCTTTCGCCCGGATGCAGACCAGCGCTCATTGGTGATGACGTCGCGCCTGGTCACGGCGCTGATCTTCGTCGCGTCCATTGCCGTCACTTCGCAGATGGACACCATCGCCGGCGCGTGGCGCTTCTTGATCGCGCTCGGTGCCGGCACCGGGCTGGTGTTGATCTTGCGCTGGCTCTGGTGGCGCGTGAACGCCTGGAGCGAGATCTCGGCGATGGTCGCGTCGATCGCGTTCTCGGTCGTCGGCACGCAGCTGTTCGCGACCACTGAGCCAGGACCTGCAACCCTGCGCGCCGATGCGCTCACGCTGCTGTTCACGGTCGGCTGCTCCACCGTGGTCTGGGTTGCCGTCACCTTCGCCACCAAGCCCGAGAGCGACGACGTGCTGCGCCGCTTCGTCGAGCGCGTGCGGCCCTTTGGCGGCGGTTGGCAGGCGACCTACGCACGGCTCGGGCTCACCGCGCCGGATGCACCGCTGGGCGCCATCGTCCTTGGCTTCGTGCTCGGCGTCGTGCTCGTGTACACGAGCGTGTTCGCCATCGGCCAGCTCATCGTCGGGCCACGCCTGGTGGGCGCCGGCCTCGCCATCGTCGCTCTCGTCTGCGCGCTGATCCTGGCGAAGATCGTCGACGTCATCACCCGCACCTCGACCACTGGCCGCTGACCGCCCGGCTTGTTACGCGAGGGGCGTGCGCTTCGCGTACTACCAGGGCCTGTCGAAGACGGAGAAGCGCGCCTACGACGACAGCGATCGGCGGCGCGCGGTCGCGCTCACCGATCCCCGGGCCGGTGATGCCGCCCTCGCCGCCATCGAGCACGGCCTCGCCGCCGACGATCGCCGCCGTGTGGAAGAAGGCACGCGCGCACTGCTCGCCGTGCTCGTCGCCCAGACCAACGCACCGCCGGTGACGGTCCACGTGCTCGCGGTGCGGCCCAGCGATGACGACGGCGAGCTGCACGGCTTCTACGAGATGGACGACGACGGCTGCGAATTGCGCGTGTGGATGCGCACGGCCGCCAAGAAAAAGCCGGTCGCGTTTCGCTCCTTCGTGCGCACCGTGCTGCACGAGCTCTGTCATCACCTCGACTTCGCGCGCGACGCCCTCGATCACTCGTTTCACACCGAAGGCTTCTTCGCGCGAGAAAACGATCTCACACGCCAGCTCCTCGGCGCTGCGAAGCCGCGCGCGCCGCGCGCGCCGCGCGCGCAAGCGGCCACGCGGCCGAAGTTCCTCGACGCCGTGAAGAAGGCCCCGGCCGCAACCCGCCAGCCATCGCTGTTCGATCCGCCGCCGCGCCCGCTCGACGAGGACTAGCGAGCGCCGCCGCTTCATCGACGGGCTGGACGTCGACTGTGATCATGCTCACCGACGAGAAAGCTGTTGATGAACGGCGGCACAGATCGACTACCTTCCGCACGCAGCCTCACCGGTCCGCGGAGAAGAAGAACATGAAGATCGTTCACGGCCTCGGCGCGTTGGCCGCCGTCCTGCTCGTCGCCCCCGCCAGCCGCGCCGTCGATGCCAGCGTCGTCGATGACATCGAGGCGACCTGCGACCTGTTCGCCTTCTGCGGACGGGTCGACGCCGCCACGTGTTTGCCGGAGAGCGTCGAGCAGCTGGAGCTGTTCGAAGACATGCGTGAGCTCGAGGAATGCGACGCCGCCTTCCTGCGTGGCATCGAGGAGTTCGCGTGCACAGGAGACGTGAACATTTGCAACGACGCGGACGTGTTGTGCGACCTCGATCTGTACGAATTCGAAGCCGGGCGCTGTCTCGACGCGGCCGCCGAGCACGACGGCGACGGCGACGGAGTGGCGATCATCGACGACGCTGACGACGCCGACCCGTGCGTCCCCGAGCTCGACACGGACGCGTGCGAAGAAGAGAGCACGCAACGGCAGAACGGTCGCGATCCGACCGGATGCTCTGCCGGCCCGTCGCTCTCGTCGATCGGGTCCTTCGCGCTGCTGCTGCTGTTCTCCGTGCGTGCACGGCGCCGAAATCGCCGCTGAGCACGCTGCTCATCGACGATCGGCGTGCCGGCTGGCGGTTGATGACGCCAGGCCATTGCGCTCGACGAACACGAATTGGAGACGTTGGCCATGAGGCTTTTTTCCCTCCTGGGCGTGAGCGCGTTCGTCGCCGCCTGTCCAACCGTCGATACCCCGGAAGCGAAACCGCTGGAGCCCGTCGAGCTCCCTGGCGTCGGCGTCCCCACGCTCTTCGTCGAGGATCGTTTCTTCCTCGAGACGAGCGGGGAGAACGGGGAGTCGCTCAAGATCTTCACCGACACCGGGGGTGGCCTGTTCATCTCGAGCGCGGCCGTCACGCGCTTGGAGCTTCAGACGCAGCCTCGCGACGTCGATGGCCAACAGCTCGATTGCGCGCTCGTGCCCGCCCTCGCCCCCGGCGGCGATCTCCCGCCGTTTCAAGCGTTCGAAGGCTGGCTGCCGATCGTCGACGAGCGTGAGCTGTCGTTCACCGACGAGAGCGAAGCGATGCTCGGGCAGGGCTGGTTCCGCGAGCGCATCTGGATGTTCGACTACGAGGGCGGCCAGCTCCGTCTTCTCGACGAGGACGACGTTCCCACCGGTGACGAAGCACACGCGGAGCCGCTCGGCTTCCCCACGAGCGTCGCCGGCGTGCGGCAGACCAACTATCCCCGCATCCAAGCGACTCTCGACGGCGAAATCGTGGACCTGCTCTTCGATACCGGCGCGACGGTCCACATGACGTCGTCGGCGCGAACGGCGATCGATGACGGCCAGGGCGCGTCGCGCGCGACGAGCTTCATCATCGCCACCAAATTCGATGCCTGGCGTGAACGCCACCCCGACTGGCGCGTGATCGAAAACGCGGACGCGCTCGTCGCGGGTGAGTCGATGATCGAAGTGCCCGCGATCGACGTCGCTGGCGTCACGGTGGGGCCCGTGTGGTTCACGCGGCGCGCGGACTCGAACTTCCACGACTTCATGTCCCAGTTCATGGATCGCCGCATCGACGGCGCGCTTGGTGGCTCGGCGCTCGCGCATTTCCGCGTGACGGTGGATTACCCGAACGCGGTGGCCATCTTCGAGCCTCGCTAGCGCCGCCGGCGATCGGCACCGTCACGGCAGAGAGCGGATGACGAGCGCGTCGGCGCTCGTGATCCCTTCGATGTCACCCTCCGCAAACGCGCCGTCCACTGCGCCCGTGCGGACGCGACTGACGATCACGGTCATGTCGCAAGCCTCGTCGCTGTCGTCGTCGAAGCCGACGTGCACCACGAAGCCGCTGGGGGCGGTGCTCGCGCTCGTCCCCCCGATGCAGGGCCCGCGGACGTCCACCGCAATTTCGTCGTCGCCAAGGTCAGTGCTTTCGACCTCGATGTCGAAACCGGCCGACCGCGCAAACGTGCTCGGAGCAGAGACGATCACCGGCGCCGGCGGGATGCTGACGCGCGACACGAGCGTCGCTCCGTCACGTGCGAGCTCGATGCTCGCCTCGTCTCCGGGCGTCAGGCGGGGCAGGCGCGTCAGATAGACGGGCGGTCCCTCCGTTTCGCCGGTGTCCTCGAGCGCAGAGGAGCTGTCGGCGACACGCGTGGTGAGCTTGTCCTCGCCGGACAAGTACAGCCAGTCGGTGGTCCCCGACTCAAGCGCGCCTTCGCGCTCGAAGCGAAACAGCTGCCCCACGGCGACGGATTCGTCGCTGGTGGTGCTGACGCTGAACGCCACGGACATGTCACCCGCGTCGATGCCGCTCGAGGGGGCGCGAGCAGGCCCGCATCCGGCGGCAACAAAGAGAGCCCAACCCGCGACCGCGGAAAACCCCTGCCCATGCCTCAGCGACGGTCCAAATCGTTTCATCTCGTCCTCCTGGGTACTCTTTGCCGGAGCGACGAGATCTCTTCATTCACACCTGCAGGCCGAGCGAGATCAACCCGCCGTCGAGGCCGAGGCGAGGTCGGCAGGTCCGTTCCCGCGCGCTCGGCGATGCGCCGCACGAACCCGTCGAAGTAACCCACTAGTCCATCTTCACGTTCGCTCGAGTGCACTCACGTCCGTCGAGCGCGCAATGTCCCTCGAGTGCGTCGCCGCCGCGCGCTTCGCGCGTTGCCGACCCTGCTTGCAGGGTCAGGCATTGGGCGACGCCAAACTCGAGCACACTCAACGCGCTCGTTCGCCCGTCGCGGCGAGAGCGACGCCGGGGGTCCAGGGGGCGGGCGAAGCCCCCTGGCGCGGGCGTGGGGCGCGCAGCCCCACAACGTGAACTAGAGAATCATCAACAGCGACAACACCAGCGATCACCACACCGCGAGCGATCAGACAGAAAGCACAAGACCGTCAGTCGTCGCGACTCTTAGCGCCACAGGCAAGCCACTCGCCCAGCTGGGCCCGCTCCACCCCCGGAGCAACCCCCGCCGGAGGCATCGTGTTGTTCTGATCCCCCGACCTCGCCCAAACGCGCTCCCGCTGCGAACGCACCCCATCAAGGTCATCAAAGTTGATCTCGATCGGCGCCTGAGCCCGGTGCCCCTCATCGAGCGCGCTCGAGTGACAAGCAGTGCACCACGACGTCACATAAGGCTGACCAAAGTTCTCCCAAGTCAGCACGCTATCGGGAGGGCACGGCCGCTGTGCGAGGGAGTCGTAAGGCGGGGGTGCTATCTCGTCGTCGCCGTCGTCGACGGGAGGCGCCTCGGGGCACGCGGAGCAGAGCGCCAATGCGCACGCCAAGGCAGCGAGGGCGTGATGATGGGAAAGGCTACGCGCGAAAGCCACGGAAGGCCTCCACGCCGGGCAAGTAGCGCGCCGGATCGACACCGAGGTTTTCGAGCACACCGGCGACGAGGTTCGCCGACTGCAGCTGAGCGCCGCCGTCATCGATCTCACCGGTGTCGAGGTCGATCGAGCGGGCACCGAGCTCGTCGTTGGTGCCGCCGAGCACGGTGCCGCCCTTCACGCCGGCGCCGAGCAGCATGCAGCTGGTGACCGGCCAATGATCCTTGCCTTGCTCGCCGTTGAGCTTCGGCGTGCGGCCCATCTCGGACAGCACGAGGACCGTGGTGGTGTCGATGAGGCTCTCGTCGACGAGCGACTGCATCAGCACGTCGAGCGAGCCGAACAGCGCGTCTTGGAACCCGGCCTGGGCGTCGTTGTTCGTGTGCGTGTCCCAGTTGAAGCCCGACTGCAGCATCGTGGTGTGCGACAGGCCGTCGCGCAGCGCCTGCACCGCGAGCGGGATCTGCACCGAGAGGTCGACGGTGTAGCCACGTTCGCCGAGGCTCGATCCTTCGCGCACGAACCGCGCGAGGGTGTCGGCGCGCTCGAGCGATGCCGTGAAGTCGTCGATGCGCTTTTTGTTGTAGCCGCGCTGGCCGCGGGTCTTTTTCGCGCGCGCAGCACCCGCTTCGAGGTACGCGCGCACCAAGGCATCGTCCCTCGTCTCGGTGGTCAAGCCGAAGTCGGGCAGGATGGTGCCGTCGCTTCGCGGGTAGGCGGCCGTGGGATCGACGAGCGCTTGCAACTGGTTCGAGGTGCCGGCGCGCCCCGCAATGGCTGCGAGCGGGCCGCTGCGCGCGAACTGACCGAGGGCGAGGTAGGGCACCGGCAATTCCGGAGCGAGCTCGAAGGCGGCGATGGCGCCCATGTCCGGCGTGGTCTCTGACGGAGAGCCGGTGAGCATGCGCTTGATGCAGTCGGTGTGAACGAAGGAGCGCACCTGCACGCCGTTGATGATCGAGGCGCGGTTCGCCCACTTCTCAAAGAACGTGTCCACGTTCGGCCGCGAAGGATCGCTCCAGATGCTCAGGCCGCCGAAGGCGCGCACGGTGCCGCTCGCGACATCGACGAGCGGCAGCCCCGGTTTGGGATCGAGCGCGTAGGTCTGGTCCCAGCCGCCGTAGTTGAGCACCATGATGAGCTTGCGCGGCGTCGTCGTCGTTTGGGCTCGGGCGGGGGCCAACAGCTGAGGCAGCAGTGCGCCCGCGCCGAGCAGCGCCGAACCCTTGAGCAGATCACGTCGATTGAAGTTCATGTGGCTCCTCGAGGTTCAGTAGTAGGCGACGCGGATGTCTTGCAGCAGCGCGAACAGCGTGAGCTCCCAGGCGCGCGTGACGTCGCTGCCCGCGAGCGCGTCGGCAAACACGGCGTAGGCGTCGTCGATGGCGGCGTCGTTGCTGTCGTGCGCTTCGCCGTACAGGCGCGCCTCGATGGCGACGAGCTGGGCGCGGATGGACGCCTCGTCGCGCGTGTCGTCATCCACGAGGTCGAGCAAGCGCCGCTCGCCCCGCGGCTTGCCGAAGTCCTCGGCGACGACGAACGGTGCTGCGTGACCGGCGAGGCCGCGCAGCGTCAGGGTCGCCGTGGCGTTCATGGTGTTGGCCGCTCGCGTCACGCCTTGCCCATCGGTGCCGCCGGCGAGCACCTTGAAGCCGAAGAACGCGTCCGTCATGAGGTCGATCTCACCGATGTTGCCGGTGCCGAAGTCGAAGGGAAGATTCGTCTGCCAGCGGTAGCCGGTGGTCGACTCGACGAGGCGCGCCAGCTGCTCGGGGCGCGCCTTCAACACCGCGTGAATCTCATCGGCGCCATCGTCGACGTTCGATGCAGCGACCCGGAAGGAGTCAGCGAGCACGATGGCCTTGATGAGGGCCTTCGCGTTCATGCCCTCGGCGAGAAACACGTCGTTCATGCGCGAGACGTCTTCGATCGCAATCGCCTCGGGTTCGACCTGCGTGAAGAACGACAGGAAGCGCCGCGACGTGCACATCGAGAAGCGGGGGTCGGACGCGATCAACACGCCGAGATCGCGCACGCCGTTCGACGGTGTGCCGAAGAAGGCCGGGTCCGCGGTCCTCATGTAAGACGTCGCGACACCCGTGTAGAAGCTGAACGGGTACTGCTCGATGGACGTCGGCACGTAGATGGGAAAGTAGGGAGCGAACGAGGCGGCGAGCGGGTCGAGCGTTTGGTGACAGCTCACGCAGGTCGGGTTGTTGGTGATGGCGTTCGCCACGGCCTCTTCATCGGCGAGGTCGATGCTCGCGTCGAGCTCGACCTCGCGCGAGAGGAAGTCGTAGCAGAGGAACGCGCGAGCAACGGCGGCGGCGCGGCCGCGGTTCTTGTTCGAGAACGTGCTCGAGTGACGCGTGAAGAAGAACGAGTCCGACAGCACACCGGCGTGGTCGCGGCCGTCGGTGTACGCGGTCTCCTGCCACTCGGGACCGGCGTCGTCGAAGGGAATGCCGAAGATCGTCGCCGTCACCTTGTCGGCGATGGCGTAATCGGCAGTCACGATCTCGTGATAGGGCCGATCGTTCATGACCACGTGCTCGACGAAGCGTGCGGGCGCTTCGACGATGCTGAGGTTGAGCTTCTGGCTGTCCATCGCGGCGAGCGCGCCGAGGGGGCGGAAGCCGGCGGGGAAGAACACGGGATCGACGCCGGTGAGGAACTGCTCGGAGTGCATCTCTCGGATGGTGGCCGCCATCTCGTCGCTCTCGAGGTAGTCGTCGACGATGGCGTCGATGGCGCTGTCGTCCTCGCGCACGCGCTGCAGCTCGCCGGCCGTGGGGCGCACGCCGCGCAACGCCATCGCCACCCGCACGAGGTGCTCCTCGGGCGTGAGGAACGAGAGGTCCCCGCTCGGGGGCGGCGGCGGCGCGGGGCAGGCGGCGAGCGTGACGACGAGCGCCGGGATGATGAGCTTCGTGATCATGTTCATTCTCCTTCGCCTTCGCCTTCGCCTTCGCCTTCTCCTTCGCCTTCGCCTTCGCCCTCGCCCTCGCCTTCGCCCTCGCCTTCGCCTTCGCCTTCGCCTTCGCCGATGGGGTCGGTCGCGGCGTAGCAGCGGCCGATGTCGCCGCCCGTGAGATCGAAGCAGGCCGGTGCGCTGCCCAGGCCGCAGCCGAACATGTTCTGCGATTCGGTTTCGCAGGCACCGCCGGCGCTGATGCAACACAGGAAGTCGGCGACCTGCGGATGGCAGCCGCCGACATCGAGGCAGGACAGCAGCTGGCGGAAGACGCAGTCGTCGCAGCCGATGTCACCGACGGGCGGCGTGGGATCTCCGCCCCAGCAGGCGTCGCGGCAGGCGTCGCCGCCATCGGTCGGGCAAGCGGCGACGCAATCGCGCGTGGCGGCGGTGCAGCGGGGCAGGTCCGCGTCGGGCAATGGTGCGATCGGAAAGCAGATCGGCACCTCCTCCTCGTCGGGAGGCGGCGGCCGATCGGGGATGCCGGCATCGGCGTAGGCGAGGGCGCCGTCCTCCGCGTCGTCCGTGCCTGGGTCGATTTGCGGGGGCGGGCAGGCGGCGAGGACGGCGCAGAGCGCAGCAGCGGGCCCGAAATGAATGAACATGCGCATCGGTGGCCTCCGGACGCATGTTGGACCCGGCTGGCCCGCGCCATGGAAAGCCTACGACGGCCACCCACGCGGGGCGGCCCACGGGCGCTACTTCCTCTTCGCGTCGAACAGCGCGGGCCCCATGTCGAGCGCTTCGGAGGCAGCGGCGACCAGCTTCGTCCACAGCGCCGATGCGAGCGCTGCCTGCGGCTTGGTCCCAGTGAGCTTGGCGGCGATCGCGCCGAGCTCGCGCGGCTGGTCGAGCAGCTCGACGTCGAGCTCGAGCGCGCGGGCGTGGTCTTCGAGCTCCAGGCCGTGCGCCTTGGCCGCGATGACGGGCACCGCGCGCAGGTGCTCGCGGACCCAAGAGCACAAGGCAAAGCCCGACATCCGCGGCAGCGTGACGTCGACGAGAACCAGGGCGGGCGCACCGTTTTCCTGCATCCACGCGATGGCGGTTTCCGCGGTCTCAAAGCCCAGCGGTGCGAGGCCCGTGCGCGTGAGCGTGCGCATGCGGCCCCGCCGCGAGGACGCATCGTTGTCGATGACCAGGGCGATAGTGGTGAGGGAGGTGGAGCTGCCGTCGAGAGCCATGGCGGGTGGCTTTGCACCGCCCGTGCCGCCGCCGCCGCGGCGTCCGAACGCGGCGCGTATCCGTCAACGGGCGGATGCTGCGCAAGTTGCGCACGCCCGACTGCGCAATGCGGCGTGCTCGACGCGAGCGGGCGCGTGCACAGCGGCGCGACTGTTTTGTGGCCGCGTCCAAAGCGCGACGTTTCTGATCGAGCGACCGCGCGTCGTTGTGCGCCCGCAGAACCGGCACGGTCACTGCAAACGACGAGGTTGGTGACCGGGCCGGCCTTTGGGCGGCGTATGAGGGTCGCGACGACCGCGGGTCCTCGCGACAGAGCGCTCGAGCTCAGAGGTCCCTCGAGGCCCGGTCGCCCTGCTTTCTTGTGTCCGTTGTGTCCGTTGTGTCAGGCGTTGTGTCGCGCGCGGCGGCGTCGGCGAAGCCTCGCCGCCCGCCCCACGGGATGGCGTTTGCGAAGCGAACTGCTTCCCTGGGGCGTTGTTCGGCGCGCAAAGAAGACTTGCGTGGCTTGAGCTTCGCGTTGATCGCGTCATCGCAAGAAGACGTCAGCGCTCGTCGGGCGTGAGCCACAGCGCGCCGAGGCCGCCACCGGTGGCCGAGCCGGCGAGGCCGCCGAGGGCACCGCCGATGATGGCGCCGAGCGCGGGGCCGATGTCGCGATCGGAGGGAACTGTGGTGCCGATGGCCAGGCCCGCGAGCAGGCCGGTGGCGGTACCCACGAGCGTGCCGCCCGCGGCGAATGCCGACACCGCCAACGACGTCGTCACGCGCGCGACGCCGAGCTCGGCGACGAAGGCACCGAACGCGGCTGCGAGCGCCAAGGCCGGCAGCCCGATGGCGATGCCGAGGATCGGACTGCCGAATGGCAGCGACAACATCGTCGGCACGGCGAACAAGGCGCCGCCGACGAAGCCCGCGGCCGACGCACCCGCCACCGTCCACGCCGCAGCGATCCGACGATCGCTCGCCGCGGTGTCGTCGACGGCAACGAGCGGAGCGGGGGCCGGCGCCAACGGTGCCGGCGCGGCAGTCGTCTCGTCGTCGGCGACGATCTTCGGTGCGCTCGCGGCCGGCTCTGATGCCGTCGCCGTTGCCTCGGTCGCCACCGGCACGGGCGCTGTCTCTGGCGGCGCCTCGTCCTGCGCGGCGAGCGCGAGCAACCCGAGGAGCGCGAGCATCAGCCGCGCTTCGTGATGTCGGCGTAGTGGCGCTCGGTGGCGCCTTGGTAGATCTGACGGGGACGCCCGATCTTCGTCGCCTGGTCTTTGTGCATCTCTCGCCAGTGCGCGACCCAGCCGGGCAGACGGCCGAGGGCGAACAGCACCGTGAACATGCCGACCGGGATGCCGATCGCCTGGTAGATGATGCCCGAGTAGAAATCGACGTTCGGGTAGAGCTTGCGCGAGACGAAGTAGTCGTCCTTGAGCGCCATCTCTTCGAGCTGCTTGGCGATCTCGAGCTGCTTGCTCTTGATGCCGAGCTTGTTCAGCACGTCGTCAGCGGCCTTCTTGATGATCTTCGCGCGCGGATCGAAGTTCTTGTAGACGCGGTGGCCGAAGCCCATGAGCCGCGTGGTGTCGCCCTTGTCCTTGGCGCGATCGAGGAACTGTTTGCCGGTGAGGCCTTCGCTCTCGATCTTCTCGAGCATCTCGACCACGGCCTGGTTCGCGCCGCCGTGCAGCGGTCCCCACAGCGCGTTCACGCCGGCGCTGATCGAGGCGAACAAGTTCGCGTTCGACGAGCCCACCATGCGCACCGTCGACGTCGAACAGTTCTGCTCGTGGTCGGCGTGCAGGATGAGCAGGAGGTCGAGCGCCTTCGCGACCACGGGATCGATGTGGTACATCTCGCACGGCGTCGCGAACATCATCTGCAGGAAGTTCGACGTGTAATCGAGCCCGTTCTGCGGATACATGAACGGCTGACCGATCGAGTGCTTGAAGCTGTAGGCCGCGATGGTCGGGAACTTCGCCAACAAGCGGTACGTCGAGATCTCGACCTGGCGCGCGTCGTGCGGGTCGAGGGAGTCCTGATAAAACGTCGACAGCGCGCCGGTGACGGCGGCGCACACGGCCATCGGATGCGCGTCTTTCGGGAAGCCCGAATAAAAGCGCTTGATGTCTTCCTGCAGCATCGTGTGCCGCGTGATGTGGCTCTTTCCAGCACATTGGGATCCTAAGCTTAGAATTCCACGTGGACAAGTTGTCGC
>JADMIO011426229.1_pt1 | contig 23710 bp, 23 predicted proteins | sample 8958161 | NCBI WGS metagenome assembly JADMIO01 (sample SAMN16585339, study PRJNA669376) | soil metagenome | isolation source: Crop rotation soil | place: USA: Cullars Rotation, Alabama | collected 2011
GGCCGCGACTTCAAGTCACGTGAATTCCAAGCTTCGGATCCCACTGTGCTGGAAAGGCCCGGATACAACACGCGGGAAAGCACGATGCCCGAGATCGCGTTCGCGTTATCGCGTTGTTGTAGCAGCGCCCCTAGCCGTTGGTTGCGTTGCAGCTTCAACTCGCTGTCGGGGAACGCGGGGTTCATGACCACATCGCCAAAGATGGCCAACGCCGGATCAAGCTGGCGCTTCAGCGTGGTCATGGAAACGCTGGAAGAATCCCATTCCGCGTTGGAGTTCAGATTGGCGCCGATCGCGCCCAATTGATTGGCGATGTCGGGTCCGGATTTGCTCGCCGTTCCTTCGTCGATCAGGGCGGCGGTCAGGCTCGCCAACCCGGCGCGATCCAAAGGATCGGCCGCGCCGCCGGTCTTGACCACCAAATTCATATTGACGACCGGCAGCTCGTGGTGTTGGACCACCAAGACGTCAAGTCCGTTCGTCAATCGGCGGCGTTCGATCTTCGGCAAGTTGAACTTCGGTTCCGGACCCGGCTTGGGCATGACATAAAGCCCGCCCTTGCTCGATTGGTCGACCTTCGGAGCCTTCGCGGCCGCGGTCGAGGTCGGAACATCGGCCTGCGCCGAACCCCGTCCCGGTCCCCGACCCGCCATTTGATCGCGCGGGCGCGGTTTGACGACATAGACCAGGCGTTTATCGGTCAAGTAGGTGTTCGCCGCCTTTTGCACGTCCGCGGGCGTTAGCTTGCGGTACCGTTCCAGGTCCGCCTGGAAATAATCGGGTTTGCCGATATAGGTGGCGTAGGAATTGAGCTGGTCGCTCTTCCCGTTGAATCCACCCACGGATTGCATCCCAAAGATGGTCTGCGCTTCGCGGCCGTTAAAGGCGCGCGTCATTTCATCCGCGGTCGGGCCTTCGGCCTTGAACTTCGCGACCTCGGCATCGACGGCTTTCTCCATTTCCTCGACCGTGTGGCCGGGTTTCGGGGTGACCACGATCGCGAATTGCCCGGCGATCTCGCGGGTTTGATTCGAAGCAAAAACGTTTTGCGCGATCTGTTGATCGTAAACCAACGCCTTATACAAACGCGAAGTTCTGCCGCCCGCCAGAATGGTCGCGGCCGTATCCAACGCCGCTTCATCGGGCGCCCACGCCGGCATGCTCATCCAGATCAGCGACAGCCGCGGCAAGGTAACGTTATCTTCCATGCTGGCGCGGATCTCTTTCTCGATCACCGGTTGCGGAGCCTTCACCGGCACCTTGGCCGGGCCGGGCTTCAACGGGCCGAAATACTTTTCTACCATTTGACGCGCTTGTTTGGGGTCGATGTCGCCGGCGATGACGAGACTCGCGTTGTTCGGGACGTAGAAGCGACGGAAGAAATCCTTCACGTCATCCATGGACGCCGCGGTCAGATCGTCCAACGAACCGATGGTCAGCCAGTTGTAGGGGTGACCCTTGGGATAAAGGATCTCCGCGATGGCCGCTTGCGACAGACCATAGGGTTGGTTGTCGTAATTCTGGCGCTTCTCGTTCTTAACGACGTCGCGCTGGTTGTTCAATTTCTCCATCGTCATTGCGTCGGGCAGATAACCCATACGATCCGATTCCAACCACAACGCCAACTCTAAATAATTCGACGGGACCACTTCCCAATAATTGGTGCGGTCGGTGTTGGTCGAGCCGTTCAGGGTGCCACCGGCTTCCTGCAGCGGGCGGAAGAAATCGTTGTCGTAATGGCCCGAACCTTGGAACATCATGTGTTCGAACAGGTGGGCGAAGCCGGTACGGCCGACGACCTCGTTCTTCGATCCGACGTGGTACCAGACATTCACCGCAACGATCGGGGTGGAATGGTCCTCGTGCAAGATCACGCGCATGCCGTTCGGCAGCGTAAATTCGGTAAACTTGATGGCTGGTAATTGGGCGGGGGCGGCTTTTTGTCCCCAGGCTAGGCTCGCGGAAAATACCACGAGGGCTAGCACCGCTATAGCTCGGCGGCCGATAGGCATGATGCAGACTCCTTAAGTTGTACTGACGGATTGGATAGGATGGATTTTGCGGCTTTGCGGCGGCGAACGCAAGGCACGGCTCAACTTAGAAGCTCGCGGGAGAGCGATCAAAGTCGAAGTCACGCCCGCGTTTTGAGTTCCGCCTTGAGGCGGCATTGGTTTAGCTGGCGATGCCTGAGGCTAAACGAAAGCCTGCTAAAGCAGGGACTCAAAGCGCATGCCCGTCTGACCTTGCGACGTCACTCCGTAATCGCATTATTTTCATTACAGGTCGGGTAATTTGTTTAGCTGGACTTCCCGGGCAGCCACGCCGCCGCGGTTAAACAGATGGTGGAAACGAGCGAAAACCCGAGCGGGATAGCAAAAAGATATAAGCCGCTCACCACGGCAACGCCGGCAAAACAAAGCGCGAACGCCCAACGGACAACCCGTAGACGGGTCAATGTTTCCGCGGACAAGCCGCCGAGTTGCCAAGCAAGTACCGCGCAGAAGAGCAGGAATAACGCAACGTGGAATCCGGCGCCCACGAAGAAGTCCCAGTAGGTGCGGCTAAATCCCATCGCGTTGAAGTGGATCGACCGCATCGAAGCTAGCATACCATCCAAACCCCAGCTGGGATCCGTTTGACGAAACCCCAGCGTATGCCCCACGGCGAAAAGTAAGAGAATGACAGCGGCAATGCGATAAAAGATAGATGCTTTCAAGATCAGCCTCCGTTTGTCGGGATCGGAAATGCGGCGCGACTTATATCACCGATGCTGGACCACAGCAATCCGTCCGCCTATCCGAAGCTTCGTGAGCCCCGCGCTTCGAGCCGGATCCGGCAAGGGGCGAGAACAGAGATCCACGAATCTACACGAAAAAAAACAAGACACGAATAAGCACGAATATTGTTTTCGCATTAGAATTTTTGCGGCATGACTGAAGATACTGCTTGAACGCGTCTTTTATTCGTGTTTATCTTTTTTTCAGATTCGTGAATATTCGTGGACTTCTTTGTGATCACGAGTCGATAGATCGCTAGATGAACAACACTAATTTTATCGTGATTGGTAGTGGTATCGCGGGCTTACGCTCCGCTATCGAGTTGGCGCGGCAGGGCCACGGCGTAACGGTCCTGACCAAAGACAAAGCCGACGAGTCGAACACCGAATACGCGCAGGGCGGCATCGCCGTGGCACTGTCGGATGACGACGAGGTGGCGCTGCACGAGGAAGACACGCTCAAGGCCGGCGCCGGATTGTGCGATCTGGACGCGGTCGCGGCGATGGTCGAAGACGGCCCCGGTTACATCCAGCAATTAATGGAATGGGGTACGCGTTTCGACCGCGAGGCCGGACGGTTGGTCTTCACGCGCGAGGCCGCACATTCTCGTCGACGTATCCTCCATGCGCAGGGCGATTCGACCGGCCGCGAGATCGTTCGGTCGCTGTTGGCCCGCGCGGCGGCGGAACCGGGCATCGCTTTTCTGCCGCACTCCGCAACCTTTTCACTTTACGTAGTCGACGGCGTCTGTCGCGGGGTCCATTATTTGGATCCGATGGTCCGGGCGCCCCGAATGATGGTGGCGCAAGGCGTGATCCTGGCGTCGGGCGGCGCCGGACAGGTTTATTTGCACACGACCAACCCGCCGGTCGCGACCGGCGACGGGATGGCGATGGCCTATGAAGCCGGGGCCGAGATCGCGGACGCCGAGTTCGTTCAATTTCATCCGACCGCATTGAACTTGCCGAATGCGCCGCGCTTCCTGCTGTCCGAAGCGATGCGCGGCGAGGGGGGCGTGTTGCGTAATGCGGCGGGCGAACGGTTCATGCCGAATTATCACGCGGACGCGGAACTGGCGCCGCGCGATGTAGTCAGCCGCGCGATCTTCTCCGAGATGAACCGAACCGGGACGACGGCGGTGTTTCTAGACATGACGGCGATGGACGACGGATATCTGCGACAGCGGTTTCCCGCGATCCACGCTACCTGCGCGCAGTACGGATTGGAGCTGAGCCGCGACCGGCTGCCGGTTTCGCCGGCCGCGCATTACTGCATGGGTGGCGTGCGGACAGATCTGCACGGGCGAACGACGCTGCCCGGACTGTACGCGGCGGGCGAGGTTGCGTGTACCGGGGTGCATGGCGCCAACCGGTTGGCGTCTAATTCGTTATTGGAAGGATTGGTTTTCGGCGCGCGTGCGGGTAAGGCGGCCGCCACGGATCCCGCTTCCTCCGGGGCCGTTCCCGCCCAACCGTCCGGTGCCGATCACGGCGGCTCTGAGAGGGCGCATGGAGTGACCTCCGAGATGGCGCGGCGCCGGATTCGTACCGTCATGTGGGAACAGGTTGCGATCGTTCGCGACGGCGACGGTTTGGCGTCAGCTTTGCGCGAATTGGATGCAATTGCGCAGGAAGTCTTGGACCAGAAGACCGCTAACATGTTGTCCGTCGCCCGCTTGATCACGGGCGCGGCGTTGTGGCGCGAAGAATCGCGCGGTGGTCATTTCCGCAGCGACTTTCCGGCAGCCGATGACGCACACTGGCGCGCTCATTCGATCCAACGTCGCGGCACGGAAATTCGCAGCGAAGCAAAGGTCAACTTTTAACGCAAAGACGCCGAGGCGCAAAGGCGCGAAGAAATAGAGGAATCATAACTTTGTGCCTTCGCGACTTGGCAACTTTGCGTTGAAAAAACATTACGCCAGTATGCATTAGGGAGAACGGACTTAACGCAAAGACGCCGAGGTGCAAAGGCGCGAAGAATTAGAGGAATCAGAACTTACCGCCTTAGCGGCTTAGCGGCTTGGCGACTTTGCGTTGAAAGACAATACGCCAGCATGTAACAGCTCACAGAGTCTTGGGAAGGAAAATGACTGAGAACGAGATAAGCAAAATAATTGTCGATGCTGCGATTGAAGTTCACAGATCATTGGGCGGCCCCGGGTTGCTCGAAGATGTTTATGAAGAAGCTCTGTGTTGGGAATTAGAATTCCGAGGACTGAGGGTTGAGAGGCAGCTTCAAGTGCCAATTCGCTATAAGGGACGAACCTTAGCGAGCCCCCCTGCGCCTTGACCTGTTGGTAAATAACCTGGTGATCGTGGAGGTGAAAGCCGTAAACCTTTACAACAAAATATTTGAAACGCAGGCACTCACCTATCTTCGGTTGCTGGGGTTAAAACTTGCGCTGGTAATTAACTTTGGCGAGGCTAAGGTCGGTCACGCAACTCATCGCGTTGTTAACGGTCTATAATTACCCTGCACCTGAATCGGAATAACTTAGCGCCTTCGCGGCTTGGCGACTTTGCGTTGAAAAGCAATTCGCGAGCATGCATAGGAGAACGGTTTTAACGCAAAGGCGCAAAGAATTGGGGGGTGGGGGACACTCGCGGTCCCGGTGAGGATGGTGCTCGGTGAATTCCAGAGTTGAGGTCGGGAGAAATTATGCGAATCATGGTTGCGGTGGTTATCGGTTTGGTTGGGTTCGGGGTGGTGCAGGCACAACGGACTGCGACCGCGGTAACTTCGACGGCGTGTGAGGCAAAGACGACCGCCGCGTATGCCGAATTGGTTCTCCGGAAAGTCGCTTTGCAAGCCGACCTGGAGGGCTCCCTCGCCACGATGGCGCGCGACAATCCGGCGGTCACGGCGAAGCAGAGCGAGATCGATGCGGTCAGCGCGGAATTGGACCAACTGTGCAAAGTTCCGCGGGCGAAGCAGGTCTATCTGAACGAAAACTACGCGAAGCTGTTGTTGCACAAGGTAGAACTCGCTGGCCGATTGAAATCGTTACTCGTTCGCTACACCCCGGAGCATCCCGAGGTAAAACGAACCCAAGCGGAACTAAACGCGTTGGTACGCGAGATGGCGAAGATCATGGATTGAAACGTCCGACAGACTGTTAGTCTGTCGGTCGCGGTCCGAAGCACAAGTTCTGGCTACGCGGGTCTGTCGGTAAACTAATCGACAGACTAACAGTCTGTCGGACGTTGAAGCCCCTGCACCCAGGTACGAAACGAATCCTCGTAAACCACCCAGCCGGATTCCATCTTCTTGCCTTCCCAGATTCCTTCTTCCAACCAACCGATCAGCGTGGGTCGCGAGGGGACCGGCACAATAACGCGGCTGGTGCGCAGGATCGATTCCGCGTATTTCAGTCTTAAGATCGGCCGTATCGGAAAGCCAAAATCGTAAGGACGAGGCATGAGAAGCCTCCTTTCTGACGGCACCTTACAACAGCGTCCGCACGGCGTTCAAGCACTTTCCGCCGCACGACACGTGCCCCACGTGACGAAAATCCGAAATTAACCCAATCGATACAATTCACCTCTTGTATAAATCTCGTTAATTCCGTTAAGACCCAAAATTCCACCGTATCGCGTCCGGCCGGAGCTCTGTATCTTGGCCATGCGTTGCGAATACAGCGCAAGAAACGGGGTACTTAGAGCTTAGAACTTAGTTCTTAGATTTGTTGTTAACGAGTACGGCGAACCTCAATGATCGAACCTTTCGGACCAAAAACTAAGCTCTAAGCTCCAAGTACAAAGCTCTTCTTTTTGAGGATTTTATGAAACTGATACCGGTTACCGTTAAAGGCATTTATCAAACCGCCGATGGTTTGTTGCCCAAGCGGATGGCGCGCATGACGCCCGATGCCGCGGCGGCGTTGGACGCCGTTCGTACCGAGATCGAAAAGCGCGGCGGATGTTTTCGCCTCTCCGATTGTTACCGCGACGCCGCGATGCAGGCGCAGGCGCACCAAGACTACGTGACCGGACGCAAGAAGGCGTATTCGCCTCCGGCAGGCGGTTCGATGCATCAGGCCGGCCGGGCCATCGATCTGGACCTGGCCGTGCTGATCCAACCGGGCAGTGTCCCGAAGGGCTCCCATCTATTCGACGAAAATGAAGTGCGGGCCATCTTCGAAGCGCACGGTTGGACCTTCATCGCGCCTGCCGGTAATCCTCACCGCGTCGACATCAAGGAAAGTTGGCACATCGAGTATCGCGCCAAATTCCAAGGTGTGTACGACGCCACGGCGGCGAAGCTGCACAACCACGGCGCCGCGTACAAGGCGATGGCCAAAGCGGCGATTGCCGCGTTGAGTGAGCAGTGAGCAGCCAGAGCCATTCGTTCGTACCCAAAGCCTCGGGTTCGTAGTCCGGCCTTTAGGCGGAATGGTGGCTATAAGGCTCCTTCGAATCAAACGGGACCGAATTTGAAGATTCCGCCTGAAGGCGGGACTACGAACGAGAGCGGAACTACGAACCCGATCTTTAACCTATCAGGAGTAACTCTCATGACCATGAGTCGATTTATAGCAATCCTTTCGTTGCTGGGTGCGGCCGCCACGGCCGTCGCCGGATTCTTGGGCGGCATCCGCCCGCAATATGCGGCCATCGCACTGGGTGTCGCGGCCGCCATCGCGGCCTTCACCGAGCGGGTTCAGGGAGGGAAATCGAAAGCCAATTGACAGTTGATAATGGACAGTTGACAACGAAGCGCCGAGCCTCTCCGTTCGTGCGATGAAGCCAGTTCCACCTGCGCCTCAACTCCCGCTGAGAGAGGCCGAGTGAGGGTCAGGTGCCTTACCGGTTGCGAGTGGGTAACGTGAGCTGAAGACCTGTGCGGACTTTCTTACTACTGATCCTAGACTGGCTCCGTCAACGACTTGACCTCGACTACGCCGCCGATCTCGCGGCCTATCAAGCAAAGCGTCAAGCCCAACAAGAATTGATCGCCACCGAATCCGTCGCATTAAAAGCCGAGACCGAACGGTTGATTCAGCTCGAAAGTGCGCGACATGAGTTGAGCGAGCAACTTACGGAACTAACCCATGAAATCGGACAACTGGAAACTCGGCGGAAGGAACTACGGAACGATCTGCAGACCAGCCTTGATGCTCTTGCTAGTGTTGATCCTGACGATCTTCGGCGGCAGCCGCTGTGAGGCGCAGATGCCCGGGGCTGGAGAAGAAACTGCCAAGGTGATTGAAGTCCTATCCGATGGCGGGTATGTCGTCGAGATCAACGGCGTGAAACTTCGCGCGGTTACTGACGGGCAGCTGCGCGAGATCCACGCGCGAAAATTAGAATTCGCCAGTTGCGCGCAGGAACGATTGTTACTCGACGACGAGGTCGGGAAACTGAAGGCGGCGCTAACGGTCGCTCAGAAGGAAACGCAATTGGCCGAAGCTCAAGCAACTATAGAACGCGAGCGGGCAGGCCGGATTCAAGCAATGTTCGAAGGGGAGCAAGCGCTACGGTTGCAAGCTGAGCGACTGGTCCACCGCGGCCGCGTCTCGCGCTTTTTTGATAACCCGTGGGTGCAGGTCGCGATCAAGGTCGGGCTGCCGGCATTGACGGCCGCACTGCGGCGATAAAGCGAGTGCAGCGGTTGTGGTTTTGGCTCAAGCATTTAATTGCGGAACGACGGCCTGCCAAAGCAGGAACTCAAAACGCTTGCGTCGCTTCCCATACCATGACCGATGCCGAAACCGAGCCCGCGCTTTGAGTACCACCTTTAGGTGGCTCTGGTTGCGCTACCACGACCGTGAGGCGTAGCTGAATTGTCAACCGCATTCCTATGGATAACAGTTCCAACAATGGCCCTTTAGTGGCGATGACCTTTGCGGTGGGTTTGGGCGCGCTGTCCGTGACGGGAGTGCTCTCGTCCATCTTGGTTGCGGTCTTAGTAGGCGCGTTGGGTAAGGCAGTCGATGTTGGGTTGCGCGCCTTCATCGCGCGTCGAGAAAGCTACTGGCGGCGCGAAGCGGGAAGGTTGGCGGCAGAGCTAGAACGGCTGCAACGCCACTCAAGCCAAACGTCGGCCCCTCTCTCTTCCTCAAAACGAACGAATGCCGAATCGACTTAAGCCGGGACAAATATCCCCCGAACGGAGTAAGACAAGGCCGAAAGTAACGACGACCGAACCGGAAGTAACGCGAGAAATATCCATCGACTCAAGTGACCGGCCGCTAACTTGGTGGCGCGAACACTGGTCCGACAAGACGGTGCGGCGGCAATTCATGGAAACCTTTATCTACGTGCGAAACGCTTTTGAACAAAATCGATTGACGCCGTTGAAGTTCAACGATCTGCAGGCCGACTTGCATGAAAAGGTGTCCGGCCGCGACGTGATCCTGAAATTTCGTCGGGGCGGCGTGTCGCGCTATTGGATGGCCTCGTATCTTTCCGACGCGGTAGTCAATTCCGGGCGCAACGTACGATTCGTGCCGCACGATCCCGATACCGAGGACGAATTCCGCGCGGACCTGCGGATGATGTACGAGCACCTGCCGGAACACCTGCGACCGGCGACGAAATACTATTCGAAAGAGTTGCTGTGGCTGGAAGACGAAGCGCGCGGAACGATCGACAGCCGCTTGACTACCGCCACGGTGCAGCCCGGCCATGAGGGGAAAGGCCGCGGGCAAACGCTGACCAATCTCTTGTTGACGGAACCTCCGCACTGGCGGGGTAATCCGCAACGCGCCGCCACTTCGTTGATGGAGGCCGCGGCGGGCGGCCAGGTGGCGGTCGAATCTACGGCCTATGGGATCGAGTGGTTCCATTCCGTCTACCAAAACGGCAAAACCGGCAAGGGGGGATGGCGTTCGCATTTCTATGAGTGGTGGTGGATGCGCCATTACCGCGTGCCGGGCGCGAAGATGATCACCGAACCGGGCCGCAAGTCGAAGTTGCTGCTAAAGCCCGGCGAACGGCCGAGCACGTTCAAGCCAAAGATACGCGACAGCGAGATCCGCGAAGCAGTCCAGACCAAACGCGACCAGGCCCGGATTACCCCGGCCGAAACCGCGGTCGGGGGCCGCATCCGCAAGCATTTGGTTCGCCGCGGTTATGCGAAACCGGGATCGAACTGGCATTGCGACGAAGTCGCGGAGTACTTGCTGTGGCGCCGCGCGAAAATCGAAGAGCTTCCTGGCGGCGAACGACAATTCTTGGTCGAATACCCCGAGAACGACCGCGATTGTTTCGAACAGACCGGCCGGCCGGTGATCGGCGCGGTGTACTTACAAGTAACCTGTAAACCGCAGGGACCCGAACCGGGGCGGGAATACGCGATCGGGTGCGACCCAAGTTTGGGGTTGGACGACGGCGATCCGGCGGCGATACAGATCATCGATCGCGGTAACGGACGTCAGGTCCACGAAGAGATCTTGAAGCGTCCGCCGGACTTACTGGCCGATCGGTTGGCGGAACTGAATGCTCAATACAACGACGCTTGGTTGATCGTCGAACGGAACGGTCCGGGGATCGCGACGGTGCGCAAGCTAATCGAGATGGGATTGGACCACCGGGTCTATAAACACATCGACGATCGCACGCGCCGCAAGATCGAAGACGGACGGCTTACCTTGGACGAGGCCCGCGAACAGGTCCAAGCCGGCTTTCCCACCACGGCCGCGAACAAGCCGCAGCTGGGGATCCGGATCGAACAGGGCGTGCGCGAAGGGGTGCTGGGCCTTTCCAGCCAAGCGTTCTGCGACGAGGCGCACACGGTCATCTGGTTTCCGAACGGGTCGCTCGGCGCGATGCCGGGCTATCACGACGACCGATTCATGGCGCTGGCGATCGTTTGGTATGTCCATATCAATGGACTGCTTAAACTCACGAGCTTTATCGGAGCGTTCCCCCAAACCGGAAACGAAACGGATGGCGACTGGCAATGAAAAGATACTGGCTGACAAATTGGTGGGGCGGACGCGAACGCGCGGAACGTTTGGCCTATCTGCGGGGGGTACGCGCCGCCCGTGCCGCCGCCAAGCGGCGTCCGGGCGGGATCGAATTGCCCCCCGATGGACGCAGTTCGATTGAGAGCAATCTCTCCGGGAACATCAACGGATATGTGAGTGCGTTTGGCAACGTTTCGCCCATGATCGATTTTGACATGCTGCGTTGTTTGAAATCGCTTTGGGTGAACAATCCCGATTTCTCGCAGTACGTCGCCAACATCGTCAACCTAGGGAATCCTGGGCACCAATTGATCATCGACGCCGAGAGCGGCGAATGCGCCCAAACCGCCATCGAACGTTTGAACCAAGCCGCCGCGCGGATCTATCAAAACGCTGCGGGGGTGGATGGTTTGATCAACGCCTATCTGGCCCAGATCGCGTGGTCGGGTGCGCTCTCCAGCGAAGACGTGGTCAACCTCGATGCGCGCCGGATAGAACAAGTGGTCATCGTCCCGGTCGAGCAGATTCGCTTTCGGTACCTGAACGGCGAATATCGCCCCTTTCAGCAGGCGATGGGTGCGAGCGCGCTCGTAGGCGGATCGGGATGGCCGGGAATGGTCGAGCTAAACCGCGCGACCTATCACTACTACGCCTTGCAGACGATCGAAAACGCACCTTACGCCAAACCGCCCGCGACCGCGGCGGTCAGCATATTGACCGGGCCGCAGACGGACGCGATCGACAACATCAAGTACATTGCAAAGAAGTTGGGGATCCTGGGGTTGGTGTCGGTATCCGTTACGCCGCCACCGCGCGGTCAAGAGACCGAAGCCGAATACAACGCCCGTGCGCAAAAATACCTGGCTTCCGTTCGATCGGTCTTGGATAAGGATTTTCACAAGGGAATGTTGGTCACCTATCGTGATCAAAAGGTCGATCATGCCAATGTCGCCAGCGACGCGTCGGGCGCATACGACATCTTCCGGATCATCGAAGAGCAGGCCATGAGTGGCTTGGCCATGCCGCCCGCATTTTTTGGCCGGACCGATTCAACGACGGAGACCTATGCCGATGTGGTGTACAACCTGCTGTTGGCCCAGATCGGGAATATCCAACGGTTGGCGAAGCGGCGGCAGGAAGCGACCTACCGGTTAGAACTTCGATTGAACGGGATCGAGGATACGGGCGTGACCGTGCAATTTAACCGCGCCCACGCGAGAAATCCGGTCAATCAAGCGCAGGCGGAACAGCTTCGAGTACAGACCGCCTTGGAGAAGGTTCGTGCGGGGATAATTTCTGTCGATCAAGCCGCGCAAGAATTGGGTTACGAAACGGCGTTCGATCCCGCGATGTTGGAAGCGGCAAGCGCGGTTTTGCCCGCAGGCACCAAACCCGCTCCCTCTAGGCACCGCCAGAATTTCCATTTCTCTTTCGATCGCGCCGCGCAACGATATCGGTTCGTACCACCACGTATCGAATTGTCTCCAGTACGTCTGACGCAAACGGATCAACGGAATGAACCATTGAAACTAGCCGCCATGAACGGATAAACCTTCCACCAGCGCTACCTTAATCGCAGGAGGCGCGATCAACGTAGGGTAGGCTTCAGCCTGCCTACTTGAATGACGCGCGGCACGTTTGATTCTGCGTGACCGCTAACCAAAAGGCAGGCTGAAGCCTACCCTACGCGCTAGGCGCATAGCTTAATTTAAAAGTACGCGAACTTAATCAGTAAGGCAGGCCGAATCCTACCCTACCTTGATCATTAAGGAGTTCCTCATCGTGAAATTGCCTTTTGAAATTTTCGATCCCGATCGCCGCCAGGCGCGGGTGACGATGCGCGCGCCGCTGGTTAGCGGAAAGGCGGATGGGCCAGGTTCCGTCTTAGCGAAAGGCTTTCGCAGCGTTCCGCCTGAAGGCGGGGCTACGAACGAGATCGAGCGTCCAGCGGCGATCGTGCCACGCGACGACGATTACATCTATCCGCTGTTCCGCGCTTTATCGCAGACCGTGATCGAGGGCTACTGGATCGATTATTCGCGACCGGGCGTGCTGGAAGAATCGACGCCTTTACTGGCCCGCCAAACGGTTTACGCCGACCACCACTTTTGGAACGTGGAGAAATGGCTCGGGGTGGTTAACGAATCGAGTTGGGACGCGGAAGGACTGAATAGCGACAGTGTGCCGGGTATCAACGTCGAATTGAAGATCGACGCGTTGCTGAACCCCCGCATCGCTCGCGGGTTGTTGATGCAACCGCCGGCGATCCATTCCGCGTCGGTAACGGTGCTTTTCGAGTACGAATATTCGCATCCCAACCTCGTGGAAGAAGGCCGGTTCTGGGACTTGTTGGGCGAAGAGGTGAACGGCGACTTGGTGCGGCTGATCGCGACGAAGATCTTGGCTTATTGGGAGCTGTCCCTGGTTTTTCAGGGCGCCGACCGGGGTGCCAAACAACTGCCGCCGCGGGCGGGAGGATCAGGCGCGGAGGCCTTTGCTTCGCCCGCCCATGCCCGCTCGTTTGGGCCGCCGTTCTTAATCGAAAACCCGCCGGTACTATCCGCCACCGGAACCGGGGAACGCGAAGTCCTCACCCCACCCTCGGCGGCGGACGACATTGCGGAACTGCGCGAAGCAGCCGAGGTCGGCCGCCGCCTGATGGACGACGCCCGTGCGGAATGTCGGCGATTGGCGGCATTGGCGACGCTGGGTCCAGACGAAAACGAGTTGCCCGCACCGCTGCGGACGATCATCGAACGCGCCGATCTGGAACAACTTACCGAACTTACAGCCATGTACCGCCAGCAAACCTCACGCCGTTTCGGTCACGCGCGGTCGTCGGTGGAAAGCGAAATTCATCCCTTGCCGGAAACGCGAACGGTCAGCGACACCACCTTGCTCTGACCCCGCGGTGTTATGAACCTATTTATTAATAAGGAGAACCTCATGAAACTCAGAGCACAGGCGGAAGGCCTGGCCGTCCTTGCCACCATCGCGGCCGTTCTGGCGCGCGACACCATCGTCAAGATCACCGCCGACCATACCGTGAACAAGGCCGGCGCCGGCGACATCCCGTTGGGCCGATTGGTGAAACCCGCGCGCGCAGCCAGCGAAACCGGCAGCGTCGAGACCCGCTTCAAGGAGCTGATCGAGATCAAAGGCAGCGGCGCCATCGCCGCGGGCGATCGAGTAAAGATGGCCGCGGACGGCGGCGGCGAACAACGGGTCGCCAAATGGGTCTCGCAAACCGACGCCGATGCCGGTGACAAGCCGGACACGCTGTTCGGCATTTGCTGGAAGGGCGGAGCGGACGGAGCGACGATCGAAGTATTGACGTATTGAGGAGGAGCTTGGAGCTTGGAGCTTTGGGAATGTGGGTCTGAGGTTTGAGCCAAAGCCCTCTGAGAGTCGAGATGCGCCGTCGATCGGAGATCAAAGCTCCAAGCTCCAAGCTCAAAGCTCCCGCCCTCACACAACTCAGCCATTCTCAACCATTTTTAGAATCGAGGAATTTTATCTATGAGCTACGGACTTAAAGGAAAGGTGCGCCAGATCGTCGGCGAGTTGGATACGTTGCGGGGCCGGTCGGGGCGTCCGCGCGATATCTCGCTGCGCCAGTATCTGGCCGAGAATTACCGGACGGGCGCGGGCGAACCGCTGCAACCGGGCCATCTGTTCGCCGAACTGGGGATCGATCCGCAATCGACGCATGTGCACGAATTGATGAACGATCTGGACGCCCGTTATCTATTCCCGGAGATCATTCGAACGGGGATCGCCCGCGGCATGGGTCTTTCCCGGCGCAGCGCCGCATCGTACGGTCCCATCTTGACCGAAGCCAACGGCGGCCAGCACTTCGTGACGCCGGAGGTCTTTCTGGACCCGGTCATGCGCGGCGCGGTCCAAGGGGTTTTCTATCCCGACCTGGTCGTGCGTGAAGAACCGGTGCCGCAACCGACCGTCTCGGTGCCCCGCATCGAACTGAGCGACGCGGCCTTGGCCAAAAGCGAAGAGGGTGTGACGATCGAGGAAGGTTCGGTTTCCTATAGCACCAAGGACGTGAAGCTGCAAAAGCGCGCCAAGGGGATCAAGGTCAGCTATGAAGCGATCCAATTCAACACCCTCAGCTTCGTCGAACTGTTCTTCCAAGATCTGGGCCGGATGTTGGGAGCCACGCTGAACAGCGATTGTGTGAACACGATCGTCAACGGCGATCAGGCCGATGGGAGCGAAGCGGCCGCGGTGGTGGGTGTCGAGAACACCACCAACGGTATTACGTGGTACGACATCGTGCGCGTTGCCATTCAGTTTGCGCAGTTAGGGCGGACGGGTACCTCGGCGATCGGCGCGTCACAAGCCGCGCTTGATTTTATGAACTTGCCCGAGGTCAAGAATCGCGCGCAAGGTATGCCGTTGATGCCGGTCAGCATGCGCTCACCGGTCGTTCTGCCCGAGAACCTCTACGTCAGCGGAAAGGTTGCGGCCGACCAATTAGTGATACAAGACAGTTCGGCCGCGCTGGTCCAATTGACCGCGCAGGCGTTGATGCTCGAGACCGAGCGGATCGCGAGCAAGCAACTGGCCGGTACCTACGCGTCGATCTATACGGGATTCGCCAAACTGCAACGCAACGCCAGCGTGATTCTCGACGGTTCGATCGCGTATTCCTCGAACGGCTTCCCCGCTTGGATGACCGCGTTCCAAGGATAGTGTTCGTAGCCCCGCCTTCAGGCGGAACGGAGAACACCGAGCAAGTTAGAAATTAGGTATCGAACTCTGAGTTCTCGGTGTCATCTCTGGCTTCCAACGATTTCGCTCGAAGGCGGACGTAGACGAAGGATTTTATGCAGATCTATCGATTAAAAGACCAAACCACTGGCTTCTACGATCCGGAGACGGGGTTGAAGATCGTACGCGACCAGCAAGTCGAAACCGATCGCGTGGGCGTCGCCACCGCCGTCGCGATCGGCGCCGGGCGGTTGATCGCCGTCGCCACCAAACCGCGACGCGGCCTGGCATCGCCGAAGGCGGAAACCGACCGACATCAAGAAGGCGCACGGTAATGGCGACGTTGATCACGGTCGACGAACTGCGCACCAGGTTCGCGATCAGCCCCGACATTGGTGACAGCCGTCTGTCTCCCGCGGTCAGCGCGGCGGCGCAACGGCTCCAAACTTGGGTGGGTGCCGAGGCCTATGCCGACGCCGGTGCGGAGTCACCGCTCGATGACATGCGCCGGGACAACTTCCGCACCGCCGAAGCGCACTTGGCGATGCACTTTGCGTTGCTCGGGCTCAACACCGTGCTCCGGCCCGGCGGCGTGGTCAAACAGGAACAGGTCGAGGGCGGCGTTCTGGTCCAGTACTTAAATCCGTCCGAGATCGAAAACTTAGCGGCGCAGTATCTGAATATCGCCGGAGAACTGGTGCGCGAATACCTGAGCACCGATCGATCCGCGCCCGCGGTAACCAGCTTATGATCAGCAGCGAACATCGATTATTTCTGTTTTTGCAGACCGCGATCGCGGACGCGGCCAACGACGACCCGCTGCACGGCGCGGAACTGCACGATACCGAGCAGCAGGTGATCACGCGCGACCGGGGCTTTCGAATCGGTGAGGGACGGTCGCAATTGGCGCCGCGCGCCGACGGAACGTTGGCCGAATTCGACGCCCAGATCGAAGTAACCTGCTTCGTCCGTGTCGCGGGTACGGACAAGACGGAACGGCTGGCCGCGCGTGATGGCGCCGTCGAGTTGGCGGCCGCGCTGGCTGGCCTGTTCTTCGCGGACCAAACACTGGGGGGCCGCGTGTGCGATCTGCAACTGGGGACGATCCGCCGCGAATTCGCGTCGATCAATGGACAACCGTTTGCGCTGGCGCGGGTGCCACTGATTATTAATCCCACCGGATAAAGGGCAATAGGACCTATAAGTCGGATAGGACCTATGTCTCCGACTCAAATCCCCACGGAGTATCCATGACCACTCACATCCAACAGCGGCGCTTTGCCATCTCGCGCGTCCCGCAAACGAATTATCAGACCGCCACTGCCTTCGCCGTTGGCCCACCGAGTTCGCACGTCAAATTGCTCGCAGTCGATAAAGACCTGGCCGATTACCGGCCGGATCTGGCGAGCGATCAGGGATATGCCACCGGCGTCGATTTCCCGACCGCCCAGTGGTTATTGAGTCACGATGCGTCGGGACGCAAAACCGTCGAGGTCTGTTCCCAGGAGATCGGCCGCTTATTGTTACTCGCGTTCGGCGCGGTCGAAACGGACCAGCCAGATCTGGAAGACGCGGCATCCGTCTATCGCCATGTTTTTCGTCCGCTGGATGCATCCACCTCGAGGCAACTTCCCGCCACGTCGATGATCGAACAAGCCGGTGCGGCGCACGATGTGATGTTTCCTTCCGCGGTGGTCGAACGCTTCGCATTGCGCGGCGACGGCAAGTCGCGGCTACAGGCCGAAATCGATTGGAGGTCCAGCGGGAAACGCATCGCGCCGAGCGGGGTCAACTGGGCCACACAGGTGGACGAACTGGCGGGCGCGGTCAATTACTTCTACAACTCGCAAATGTCGTTGGAGGTCGACGACGGCGACGACAACACGGCCTATCAATGCCGGTACGACGCTTTCAGTTTTGAACTGAATAACCAACTGCTCGCCGATGAAGGGTACCGTCCGGGTTGTCCGTTCTTTCAGGACGCCGACGATTCAGCCAGCGGGATGATCCGCGGCGAATGCCTCTTTGGCGAGCGCACGTTAAGTTGCGAATTCGTTGTGCGCTTGGCGCCGGGCGGGGCCGAGTTCGCGGCACTGCAACAGCAAAAAAGCATGAACATTGTGCTGTCCGCGGCGGGCGGCGTCATCACTGGCGATCACGTCCATCGATTGACCGTGCGTTTACCTGTCACCCGCTATCAGGTGGTGAGTTTGGGCGAAACGAACGGCCTCATGAACCTACGCATCACCGCCGCGCCGCTGTTCGACACCACGACCGGAAGGATCGCGGAAGTGGAACTGATCAACAACGTCGAAAGTTATGTGGAATAAATAGCCGCAGATCAACGCAGAGATCGCAGATCTGAAAAACAAAAACGAGCGATGGGACATGAGGTCGGTACCACCTGCGGTAGCGGGTGGGTCTTTAACGATTCATTCACGGTCGAGGTAAATCTTCACCCTTACTGCCCAGTCAAAAGAAAATGAAAGAGCCAACCCAATTTTTCGACGCCGACGCGGAGCAACGCGTCGAACTTACCATTCAATATCGCGGTACTGAACGCGCCGTGACCCACCGATTCGCGCCGTTGACCGACGAGTTGTTCTTTCAATACGAGCAACGCAAGAAGACGCGCGTGCAAGTTTCGGGGCAAGAATTGTTGGTCGTCCGTAACGATGACGAGGAGTTGGCGGCGGCGGAATGGCTTTGGAACGAACTGGCACTGGGCCGCGACGGTTATGTCCCGCGCGACGACTGGCGCGAACGGACCAACGTTATGGATAAAGCGCAGGCGATCGCTGAAGGCCTGCTGGCGGCTTACGCGGTGCGAAGTGAAACCGCTTTGGCCCGCGAAGGGGAAGCCGCGGAGTTGGTCGATGACGACCTCGGCACCGAGATCGAATTGGATTGTCTGTTCAACGGAAACGCGCTGACTACGCGGCACGCTTTCCGGGCTCCCACCGCCGCGGACGTAAAGGCGTTCGACCGGCTGATGCGCGTTGCCGATAACGTGATCGAGCGCGGTGGCCGCCGGCCGCAGTCGGCGCAACTCGTGATTCCCTCGAAGGCGCAGGAATTAGCCGGGCTCTACGACGAACTGATCGTCGACACCGAAGGGTATGCCGGTCGAGTTCCCGCCTATCACAAACGAGAGGCGGTGCTGGAGCTATTCGCGCGCGAGGCCCGGGTCACCGAAAAAAAGTAGCCGCGCTGGCGCCGATCGTCGCGCGCCGAGCGGCCTTCGGATGGACGGGCGCAAGCGGTGCTAACGGCGAATGTCTCGGCGAAGCGAACTGCGAACGGTATTTGACGAGCGCGGGCGCGACCGGAGCGGAGAAAGCGGCCAATGCCTGTACGGGATGCGAACTTTTACCGACGAAGCCGGCCCACGCCGGTGGCGACCGCGTATGGAACTTGGCGCTGGTCGAGCGGTTCCGGCGCGAACGCGATTCCGGCGATGGGATCGACCTCGGAGAAATGAGCGCGGCCATATGGCAATTAGTCCAATTGTGGGACCAACTCGAGGTTTATTACGAACGAAGCCGTGCCCATGATCTTCACGACGCCATGCGAGCGCTAATGCACGAGCGCACTTGAACCCGCCGCCTTAACAAATTTATCTCATGCGAAAAACGCGCGCCAAAATTTCGATCAGGACCGACTCGCCCGGTGGCGAGCGGGCGGCAGCGCGCTTACGAGAAAGAGCGCGCGCAAACCTCGCGGTGGGGATTCGTCGAGGGGCGGCCAACGCCGTTGGTTCCTCCGCACGAGACGTCGACCGTGAGCTTAGCGTCACCCTCAGCCGCATCAAAAACACGTTTTCCGCGTCGCGCGGAACCAACGGAGATAGAAACGACCCGATTACCAGACTTTTGAACGAACTCGGCAACGGAAGGCTGGACCTAATGCGCACCGCCCTGTCGGGAATCGATACGGCGCTGGCCAGGTTGATCCCGCGGTTGAACGGCTTTGGCGCGTTGTTGCGCCGGATATTGGCGGATGCGCTAAAGCTCGGGGCGCGGTCGTTGCTGAGCCGCCTGTTTGGCGGAGGCGGCGAGGGCCACGGCCGTGGCGGCAGCTCCGGCGGCGGCGGAATCCTCAATCTCTTGGGACGCGGGCGTGGTGGCTCTTTTGGTGGGTTGGGCGCCTTGTTCAGCAATCCATGGTCGGCCGTGATCGGCGGCGGCATCGTCGCGGGATTGGCAATTTGGAATCACTTTCGTCACGGCACCGAGAAGAAGTTGCGCCAAACCATCCGGAATGTTTACGGCGTCGACGTGCGCGAGATGCAGGTGTTGCAACAGATCAAGGCGCTGGGCGAACAGGCGTTCGGCCGGGGGCAGGTCTCGCACCGTCTGCTGGACACCATCCGGCTGGAACCGGTGAAACCGTTGGTCCAGAGCTATGCCGAATCGACCGGACAGACGGCGCGAGGGTTATTGACCGCGGCGCAGTTGGGCGATCCCAATTGGGTGGGGAACCGGTTTATACGCGAAGCCGCCTCGGGAGCCGGGAGTCGGAGGCCGGGAGCCGGCGGCGCTGCTGGCCGCAGTGCTTTTGACTTTTCATTGGCGGTAGCTAACCGTGGCGGGTCGGCGACCCGCGATCCCGGTAGCAACGGGCTTCCACCGGTGATGGTCGCGGCGTGGACGGGATTGATGGGGCGGATAGCGACGCAGTTGGAACGGTGGGAAGCGGTTCCGGCGGATCAAGTCGTAGCGAATGGCGCCGGTGGCGCGGCGGCGGCGATCGGCAACGCGGTTATCACTGTGGCGAACGACGATTGGCGGTTCAACGACCGGTTGAGTAATAAGCGGGGAGAGAAGCGGTGATGCAGGCGCAAAACCCACCCGCTATCGCAGGTGGTACCGACACGAACCACCCCGAGCCTGCGGCTCTACCCTAATGCGGAGGCCGCAACTCTCATCCCGGCCTTCTCCCACCGGAGAAGGAGATTTCAAGAAGAGGAGCCCGGAAAAAACTCACGCGTAAACGCGTAACTCTGAACGTGATGGCGAGCGAACGCGAAACATTGTTGGAGGTCGGGAATTTCGGGCTGTCGACCGCGATCCGGTTCGAGTTGGTCGAGCACGAGATGGGCGACGGGTACGACTACTCGATCTTGACCGGTTCGAGTGCCGGGCTGCGGTCGTGGGCGTTGGTGTTCGAGGTCCTGCCGGGTACGTTGGATGGCAGCATCGCGGTGGGCGATGAGGTTCAGTCGCGGGCGGATTATCTATGGAGCTTCTTTTTACGTCGTAAGGCCGAGGCGAATGGCAGCTTTAACCTCGTCGATCCGAAAGACGGAAAGATCTATTTAGTGAAATTTGCCGAACATGAATTGAGTTATGAAATGTTCGCGTGCCGGTTGTTCTCGTCCGGGATCAGATTGGTCCAGCGCCGCGAGGTGGGGGTGAATACGTTGGACGATGGCAGTTTGGGCCCGTCCGACGAAGCTGGCGGACAGGGTATTTAAAGCAATTTGCACCATAGAGGGCACAGAGAACTCAGAGATTTTATTAATGCAATCATTCAATCTTCCGATCACGCAATCACCAAATTTTCCTCTGTGCTCTCCGTGTCCTCTGTGGTGAAAACTTTTTAGATGTTAACAACCGACACATATGACACGGATAAGTTGGCGGCGCTGAAGGCGTTGGGGCCGCGCATTCATCTGGCCGAAACGATCGCGGTCTATTGGGAGGACGGCGTGCGGTACTACGGATCGGCCGCGCTGCAGGAGTTGCCGAACTTCCGGAACATCAATCGTGATGGGGTGCCGATCACGGTCGAGCCGCGGCTGCCGGGCGGTGCCGACCGGTTTGCCGAGATGGTCATCGCCGCCGACGTGGGCGACGAGCGTGTGTCGCTGAATTTTCACGATCTGGACGGCGAATTGACCGAACGCTTTGGCGCCTGGGGGCAAGGTGCGGAAGGCGTGAAGGTCGAGGCGTTCTATTACCTACCGCAGATCGATTGGTTCGTCTCGCACTGGTGGGGTTTTATGCGTCCGCCGACCGAGGTGGATATCGCGACGTTCCGCACTTCCGCATCGAGCGGATTCCGGTCGTCACAAATGTCGGTACCCCGCCGGATGTTCCAACGGCCGTGCCAGAACATTTATAAGAACGCGGTCTGCGGTTCGACCAGCCCGCTAACCTCCTGCTCGAAGGACGAGGCCGCATGCATCGTCCGTAATGGCGATACGAAAGCTCACACCGGGTTCACCAGCCAAGTCATCAACATCACGATCGGGCAGACGCACGGTCCCGCAACCCAGGCAACCAGCCGCGGGAACGAGACGCAGTTGAAGCGAGCGTTGCGCGTAATCTACGGCCGGCGGGTGGTGCGCGATCTGGATCTGCTTGCCATGCGGCAAGAGGCCAACACCGGTCATCCGGATCAGGGGTACCTGGCCGCGCTCTTCATGGTTTGCGAGGGTCGCGTGCGATCGATGACGGCCTGTTCGATCGTCAACATGTTGGTCGGGGCCGAGCACCTTAATGTGCGTCTCGGTTCGCAACGGCAACCGGCGACGGCGTACGCGCCGAATGTCTCGAACTTTAACCGCACCGCGCACTTCTTCGGTCGCGTGGGACCGCTGAATCCCGGCGGATACGGCGCGGCGAATGTGCAGGGTCAATGCACGATCGAGGGGCGCGACGAGGTACGGATCTACACCGGCGAAGATACTTACACCGACGACTACACGACGAACACCGCTTGGTGTCTGCTCGATCTCTACCGCGACGCGCGGTTCGGTCACGGGTTGGACCCGTCGCGGTTCGTGATGGCGGATTGGATCGAGTTGGCTCGGTGGTCCGATGAGAACGTTAGTTATACCGATCCGGGCGAGACCATCCGCGCGGGCATCCGCAATACTTTCAACGCCGATGTGCAGGGCCGCACTGCGCAGGCGCAGTTCCGAGACATCTGCCTTTGGCATCGGTTCACGATGCCGTTCCAACACAATGGCAAACTGCGGATCATGCCGTTGCGCGGGTTGACGGAAGAGGAACTCGAAGCCGCGCCCGTGTTCTACGACGATGGGCCGGCGCGGAACATCCTGCGCCAGAACGGAAAGCCTTTGCTCAGCTGGTCGCGGATCAGCGACGGCGACCTGCCGAACCAGTTGGTGGTCACGTTCGAGATGACCGACGCGGCACTGAACATCAACAATGTCGAACGGCCGCTGACGTTCGGCGACGAAGCGCAGCAGAAGCGCGCGGGCTTGGCCTTCGGCGATGAAACGCTACGCGTGGTCGAACAGCGTTACCAGGCGTTCGGGATCATCAACGAGAACGAAGTTATCCGGAAAGCCAACATGCTGCTGGACCTCGTGGAGTTCGATGAGGGAGGGCTAAAGAATAATTTCCGCGTGAAGTTCACCTGCCATTTCGGCGCGGGGTTCGAGCTTTATCAATCGCAGGTCATCCGGATCGAATCGGCATTAATCGCGCGGGCGTCGGCCGGGTTGCAAGCGGGCGGTTTCAAATACTTCCGCGTGTTGTCGAAAACGCGCCGATCGGACCTTTCGTTCGAGGTCACCGCGCAAGCCTATCCCGAGCTTTACTGGGCCGACGTCGAGACGGTCACGGGTCCGGGCGGGTCGAGCAACTATTCCTACGAAGCCGAGGCCGAAGCGAATACGTTGAGCGGCGGCGCGACGGTCGAAGCCGACCCGCATTGCTCGGGCGGTGCGAAAGTGACGGGCGTCGGCGAGGAGGGGATCCTGACGTTCAATGGCATCACCGCCCACGACGGGTTGGCGCGCGTGACGATCTTTTACCAGAGTCCCGCGCCGCGCGATTTCTATATTCGCGCGAACAGTGGGGCTGCGCAATTAGTTCATGGTTTAGCGACGGGCGACCAGCCGCGCTCGGCGGTCGTCATGCTGGGGTTGCACGCCGGTACCGACAACACCATCACCATTTTTCATCCTTCGGCGGCGTCGATCGAACCGGACCGCATTTTGGTCGTACCGGTCGATATCGAACCCGGTGGCGGCGGCTGCCGGCCGCCGTTTGGCGCCCCAACTTTTACTGACGGAAGGATCGAAGTTCCGATCGAGCCCTGTTAGTGAGCAGTGAGCAGTAAGCGGTGAGCAGTCAGAGAGGAACGAGAAGACGATGTCCTACAGTTCGGATTATCCACAATTTGATGTGGCCTATGACCTGTCGAGCGGCGTTCGCGTCGGCTTGTTGGCCGTCCAGGCCGTTCATGTGTACGACGTGACCGAGGGGATCGAGCTCGATGACGTCATCTCGAACGCCGAAGGGATCGTCGAGGCGGG
>JADMIO011435025.1_pt1 | contig 23710 bp, 24 predicted proteins | sample 8958161 | NCBI WGS metagenome assembly JADMIO01 (sample SAMN16585339, study PRJNA669376) | soil metagenome | isolation source: Crop rotation soil | place: USA: Cullars Rotation, Alabama | collected 2011
CGCGACAACTTGTCCACGTGGAATTCTAAGCTTAGGATCCCAATGTGCTGGAAAGATCTCTTTCGGCCAGCCCATGCCGCAGGAGGAAATGGCGCGCGCCGATGCCGCGGTCCGGGCCTGTGACTTGATGCTTGTGCTGGGGTCATCGCTGGTGGTCTATCCGGCGGCCGGGTTCCCCATGCAGGTCAAGCGGCAGGGAGGAAGGCTGGTGATCCTGAATCGGGAGGAAACGCCAATGGATCAGGTTGCCGATCTGGTGATCAATGCCGAAATAGGCCCCACATTGCAGCGGGTTATTGACGCTTTGTAAGCGGGTTGCCCGTACCTATATCATCGCTAAACTACCCGAATCCCCAAAGTCCGGAGAATGACGTTGCGCCGCGCCGAAGAAGAAGATGACAAGGAAGACAAGTCCCCGCGGCCCGAGCCGCAATCGGCGGAGATCGCCAAGGCGCTGTACAAGTCGCGCACCGTGCTGGTGTTCGGCGAAGTCGACATGAAGATGGCCGAACGGGTTACCGCCCAGCTTCTGGCATACGCCGAAAGCGACGGCGACATCCGCGTCATCGTCAATTCGCCGGGCGGGCATGTGGAATCCGGCGACACCATCCATGACATGATCCGCTTTGTCGGCAACAGGGTGAAGGTGATCGGCACCGGCTGGGTGGCGTCCGCGGGCGCGCATATCTACCTTGGCGCGAAGCGCGAGAACCGTTTCTGCCTGCCTTTCACGCGCTTCCTGCTGCACCAGCCTTTGGGCGGCGTGCGCGGCCAGGCCAGCGACATCACCATCGAGGCGGAAGAGATCCTCAAGATGCGGGCGCGGCTGATCAAGGAAATCGCCGCCGAGACCGGCCAGCCTTATGAGAAGGTGGTCGCCGACACCGAGCGCAATTTCTGGATGGGCGCGGAAGAAGCCGTCAAGTACGGCTTGGTCGGCAAGGTCGTTGCGCACGCCTCCGAAGTGTAGCCGTGTCCCAGGCGCCGTGGTGGAAGGGCGCCGCGGTCTACCAGGTCTATGTCCGCAGTTTTTGCGATGGCAATGGCGACGGGCAGGGCGATTTTCCCGGCCTGATCTCCAGACTCGATTACATCCGCTCTTTGGGAGTGGATGCGATCTGGCTGTCGCCGATCCATCCCTCGCCCAACCGCGATTGGGGTTATGACGTTTCCGATTACGAGAGCGTGCATCCCGATTACGGGACCTTGGACGATTTCCGCCGCCTGATCGACGCGGCGCATGCGCGCGACCTGAAGATCATCCTGGATGAAGTTCTGGCGCATACCTCCGATGAGCATGCCTGGTTCGCCGCCAGCCGTGACGGCGAGGGAGACAAGCGCGGCTGGTACGTCTGGGCGCCGCCCAAAGACGATGGCACTGTGCCCAACAACTGGCTGTCGGTGTTTGGCGGACCGGCCTGGTCCTACCAGCCGGCGAGGCGGGCCTATTACCACCACAAATTCCTGCGCCAGCAGCCCAAGCTGAACTGGATGAATGGCGCGGCGCGGGACGCGGCGCTCGGCGTGCTGGATCTGTGGCTGGAGCGCGGTGTCGACGGCTTCCGCCTGGATGTCGCCAACGCCTTTCTCCACGACACGCAACTGCGCGACAACCCGGCCATCGCCGCGCAAGATCGCGGGCCGGTGGAGTGGTCGGCCGCCGCCAACATGCAGCGGCATATTCACGACTCAAACCTGGAGGAGAACCGGGCTGTGCTGGATGTGATCCGCCGCCGCGTGGATGCGTTCGAAGGCCGTTTCGTGTTCGGGGAATTTTCGGAAGAGTTCGAGCGCTCCGGCTGTTATCTGCCGTCCGACCAGGGTCTGCATGCTGGCTACAATTTCGCCCTGCTGGTGGCGACCGACGCGGCCGCCGTCCGCGCGCATCTGCAAGCCCTGGCGCGCTTTCCCGATCACTGGCCATGCCTGTCTTTTTCCAATCATGACGTGATCCGCACCGCCACGCGCTTTGGGGCGGGATCGGCCAAGGTGATGCTGGCGCTGTTGTGCAGCCTGCGGGGCACCATCCTGCTGTATCAGGGCGAGGAGCTGGGGCTGCCCGAGGTGGAGCTGCGCCGCGATCAACTCAAAGACCCGGTGGGCGATCTTTATTATCCGCTGTTCAAGGGCCGGGATGGTTGCCGCACCCCGATGCCCTGGGATGCGGCGCGGCCCCATCTTGGCTTCAGTGACGGCAATCCCTGGCTGCCCCTGGGCCCGGACCATCGCGCCCTGACGGTATCAGAGCAAGACGGCGATCCGGCATCCACCCTGAATTACCTCCGGCGCTTGATGCAGGAGCGAAAGACCAGCCCCCAATTGCGCGAAGGCGATCTCCGGCTGCTGGATGCGCCCCTGCCGCTGATCGCCTTGGTCCGGGGAGAGGCCCTGCTGTGCGTTTTCAATCTCGGTGCCGAAGAGCAGCGCTGGACGGCGCCCATGGCTCAGGGGCTGAACCTCGGGACCGGCGCCGCGGCGAGGCAAGGCGAGGCGCTAGTCCTGGGTCCCTGGAGCGCCTGGTTTGGCGTCCTCCAAGGCCTTTAGCACCGCTTCCAGGGGCAGCAGCACACAGGCATGCCGCCCGGCATGGTCTCTCAGGCCTTCGAACACTTCATAGCCCTCCAGCCGGCTTGCTGGTTCCAGCGCCCCACGCAGGAATTCCCGGATGTCGGTCGTCAGGGCGGTCAGGCCGGCCTGGTTCCGGTTGGGCGCCACACGGGCCAATAAGGCGGCAGAGGCCTGGGTCAGGACACAGGCCCGGGCGGTGTGAGCCAGTATCGTGATCCGGTCCCCCTCCAGCGCAAGCTCCACCGTCACCCGGTCACCGCAGGCGGGATTGTGGACCGTGGCAATGGCGTCTGGTTGGGGCAGATGGCCCGCGCCGTTGGCATCCGCCGCCAGCCGCAGAATATCACGCCGATAGAGGGGGTCGTCGGTCATGGCGACAGTTCAAACGCCACATCAAGACCTAAGTCAAAGCCTTTGGAGTCGAAGTCATTTCAGGCCGGAGTAGAGGGCTATGTAGACAGGGAATATCAAGCCCCGGCAACAGCAGCGGCGGGCACCCGCGGCAGGCGCATCCGGGCGCACAGCCCGCCACCCGGACGGTTTTCAAGCTGGACCGCGCCGCCATGCCCCTCGGCGATCGCCTTGACCAGGGTCAGGCCCAGGCCAGTACCGCCCGTGGCCACGTTGCGCGAACTTTCCAGTCGCACGAATGGCTCGAACACCCGCTGACGGTCGTCCTCGGGGATGCCCGGGCCGTCATCCTCCACCAGAACCTCATAGCCGTCCCCGGTGTCGCTGATCCGCACATCCGCTCGATGGCCATAGGCGACCGCATTCTCCACCAGATTGCGGACGGCGCGTTTGATCTCGTTGGGGCGACAGGAGATGGGGGCGGGGGCATGGCTGGCCCAGCTGACCGGCTCGCCAAGCTCATCCAGGTCGGTGACCAGGCTTTCCACCAAAGCCGACAAGTCCACCTGGCGGGGCGGCTCACCCCCGGCGCCTTTGGCGGCGGCCAGCACCTGTTCGGTGAGGATCTGCAGTTCTTCCAGATTGTGCATCAGGCCTTCGCGCAAATCGTCGTCTTCCACGAATTCCAGGTTGATGCGCATGGCAGTGATGGGGGTGCGCAGGTCATGACCTACCGCGGACAAGAGGTGCCGCTGGCTTTCCATGGTCCGGGTGACTTTGGCAGCCATGGCATTGAAGGCCACGGCGGCGCTGCGCACATCGTCCGGCCCCTGTTCGGCGACATGGGGGGCGCCGCCGCCCATCGCCACATTGGTGGCGGCGGTGGTCAGTTCCGAAAGCGGGCGCACCACGCGGCGGGCAACGAAGGCAGCGCCGGCGGATGCCGTGACGACCGCGGCGATGGCGGCAATCATCATTTCGATCGGCCATTCGGGCTTCGGCCTGACGAGCACGCTGCTCATCATGCTATGGGCGTCGATCGGCACAATGGTCTGGATCACATTGGTGTCGGCGCCGGCATTCTGGACGCGGGGCGGTCGCAATTCATCCGGGATGTTGGCGACGGGTTCGCGCAAGTGCACGATCACCGCCCGCTTGCGCGGATGCTTATCGGGAAGGGCGTCGGTCAGGCGCTTGGCCAGTGCCGCTTCCTCGGCGGTCATGGGCTTCTTGTCATAATCCGGATTCGCCACGCGGAAGCGCCAGTCGAGCCGGCCCATGGTGCGCATAACCACGGCGCGCGAGTCCGGAGGAAATTGACTCACCGTGGCGGCAACCGCGGCGGTACGGTCGACCATGCGCTCGTCGCTGTAATAGCGGGCCTGGTCTTCGCTTTTCTTATAGAAATAGAAGGCGACCGCCATGTTGGAGACGGCAACAGCTGCCGCGACCACCAGGATCAACTGCACCGACAGGGTTTTCGGCCATAACCTGAAACGCATCACAGCCCTTTAACTTCTGTCATCACCTCAAGTGCGGATGATGGAGCCCCATTTTCCGTCAGGCCATTTCCGGATCCATCGCAAAGATGTACCCGCCTCCCCATACGGTCTTAATATATCGCGGATTCTTAGGGTCCGGCTCGATTTTCTTGCGCAGCCGGCTGACATGGTTATCGATCGAACGGTCGAACAGGTCGGCATCGCGCCCCTTGGTCAGGTCCAGCAACTGATTCCGGGTGAGCGCGATTTTGGGCCGTTCCAGGAGTGCCGACAAAAGCCGGAATTCCCCCGATGAAAGCGGCATGGCGACGCCGTCGGGACCGATCAGCTCGCGCTGGCCGGTGTCCAGCATCCAATCCCCGAACTTGACGCGCTCCGCGCCGGGCGGCTTTTGCCGGGGCGGCAGCGCCTGGGTCCGCCGCAACACCGCCGCCACTCGGGCGATCAGCTCGCGCGGGCTGAACGGCTTGGCCAGGTAATCGTCTGCGCCCATCTCCAAGCCGATGATGCGGTCGACTTCTTCGCCCCGGGCGGTGAGCAGGATGACGGGAATCTGGGTGGTCTCGCGAATCGAACGGCACAGGGACAGGCCGTCCTCGCCCGGCATCATGATGTCCAACACCACCAGGTCGATGGCGGCGCTTTTCATCACCTTGCGGGCGCTGGCAGCATCCTGGGCCGTGGTGGCGCGGTAATTGTGCTCGCGGAAATAGCGCGCCAGCGGCTCTCGAATATCGCGCGCATCCTCGACCAAGAGAATGTGCGGTTTGGCTTCTTCCTTGATCATGAGGCGCAATTTTGACGCCACGCAAAGCTCCATACAAACAGGGATTTGTCGCAAAGCCTGTCAGGCTTATGAGTGTCGGCGATTTGCGGCAAAAAAGAAAATGCCGTTGGGCGACGCCAACCGCAAAGATTGGGAAAAGTTCGGATAGCGACGGCCAGGAACGGCCGGTTTTCCGCCATTTCCGGGACTTCGGGACCTTCAATTAGGCTGGCCGGACCCCTTTCCGGCGGGGGCGGTATGAGGCAAAATTGTGGCGAACTCTGCGAGCAGAGCGGAGATAGGGTTGATGGAAGCCAGCGGTGGGGCGCTGACCGTAAGCGGTCAGGTCAAGTGGTTTGATGCCCATAAGGGCTATGGCTTCATTACGCCTTCCAATCCCTTGCGGGACGGCGGAGACATCCTGTTGCACCAGACCTGCGTGCGCCAATCCGGCTTTCGCCAGGCCGTCGAGGGCGCGATGGTGGTGTGCGAGGCGGTCAAGGGCCCCCGCGGCATGCAAGCCAGCCGGATTCTGTCGCTCGACAATTCCACCGCCCAGGTCATGGTCCTGAGCGGCGAGCGGACGCCCCGCTATATTGCCGAACCCCATGGCCCCGCCTTTGAAGGCACGGTGAAATGGTTCAACCGCGCCAAGGGCTATGGCTTTGTCTCCCGCGGCGCCGGCACGCCGGACATCTTCGTGCATATGGAAACCTTGCGCCGCTGCAATGTTCGCGAATTGCAGGAAGGCCAGAAGGTCAAGGTCCGGGTCGGTGACGGCCCGAAAGGGGAGCTTGTCGCCGACATCGCGGTGGTCGAACACTAGCGCTCGCCCCGCTGGCTTTTCGCCTTAGCCCTGTGATAGTCGCTTGGCATGCGCATCCCGTTGCTTTGCATCCTGCTCGTGGTCCCGCTGCCGCTGGCTGCCGCGCCGGCCTGTCCAGCGCCCAAGAGCCTGACTTTCGCGGCGGAGAATATGATCCGCCGGGACGCCCCCGGATTCACCGAGGGCCTGGAGATGCATGACGGCGCGCTCTACGAAAGCACCGGCGATTTCTTCGGCGAATCCCGGATCAACCGGATCGACACCAAAACCGGCCATGTCACCGCGCTGGTGAATGCCGGCAAGAGCTATTTCGGCGAAGGCATGACCTTCTTCGGCGGCAAGCTCTACCAAATGACCTGGCGCGAACATCGCGTGTTCGTTTTCGACCAGGCGATGCGCAAGCTGCCCGAACTCACCAATCCGCGCGAGGGCTGGGGGCTCACCCATGACGACAAGGAGTTGATCGCCAGCGACGGTTCCAGCCGGCTGTATTTTCTGGCGCCGGGGGATTTCAGCACGAGGCGCAGCCTGACGGTGCGCGAGGGTAAGCGCGAGGTGCGCAACATCAACGAGTTGGAATATGTCCAGGGCGCGATCTGGGCCAATGTCTTCGAAAGCTGGAGCCTGATTCGCATTTCTCCTGTGACGGGCTGCGTGGAAGCCCGTGCCGATCTCGCGCCCTTGCAGGCCCGGATGACCACCATGGACCGGCAGATGATCGCGTCCGACGGTAATTTTGTCCCCAACGGCATCGCCTACGATCCGGCCGACGGCACATTCCTGGTGACGGGAAAATACTGGCCGATGCTGTTTACTGGCCGGTTTGTGAGCGCCAATTAGGGCGAACATGGCTTAACCGCGCCGCCGGCCTTGAAGGCTTTCGCCCCAGCGTGTAAGGCAGGCCCCGGCGACCGGAGCGTAGCGCAGCCTGGTAGCGCATCTGCTTTGGGAGCAGAGGGTCGCGTGTTCGAATCACGCCGCTCCGACCAACCTGCGCTGCGCAGCAGCGAGGGTTGGTCGCCCGCCGAAGCCTTGGCGCAGGCGGGCCGGTAGGCCCGCGCAGCTTCGGTTGGCAGGCCGGCGGTAAAGTGATTGGTGAGGAGTTGGATCATGCGGGCGCGTATTTACAGACCGGCCAAGAATGCCATGCAGTCGGGCAAGGCCCGCACCAAGCAATGGCTGCTGGACTATGAGCCGGAGAGCCCCCGCAGTATCGATCCCCTGATGGGCTGGACCTCGTCCGGCGACATGCGCCAGCAGCTTTCGCTGGAATTCGATTCGGCGGACGAGGCGGTCGCCTATGCCAAGGCGCACAATATCCCCTACCAGCTGTTCGAGCCGCATCTGCCCACGCCAAAGCCCAAGGCTTATTCCGACAATTTCAAGTTCGACCGCAAGGTGCCGTGGTCGCACTGAGCCGGGGTGGCCCATGACATGGTAAGATTGTTGGGTCAAACTCCCCCGCGTGACTCCGTAGCTCAGTTGGATAGAGCATCGGATTTCTAATCCGGCGGTCGCAGGTTCGAATCCTGCCGGAGTCACCAGCCTTCGCTCGCGAAGCGAGTGAAGGCGCACCCTCCGTAGCCCGAAGGGCGAAGGAGGGCGATTGTTGCCGCGAGCTACGGCTGGCAGGCTAGCCTCGAGTTTGTCGGGCCCGCTTCCATGGATGGGATTCAAGTGAAGCAATTCGTCAAGTCCCTCATCGGCAGATTTCGAAAACCATCGCAGCAAGGCGCCACGCGATCTTCGGATTTTCTGGCCGGAGAAGAGTCGCGTTTCGAGCCCAATATCGCTGAAGCGGATGTCGCGGAATGCCCATTTCGCGCCACGCTCTTGCCCGGTCCGCCCCGCAACCTGGTGGTGAAGGGTTGGCGCTTCTTGCCGCATTCCTATGCCATGGTGAACCAGTGGCAATTGCTGGCGCTGCTGCGCCGCGCCGACATACGCCTCCAGCATCTCGATGCGCCACATTACAAAGCCAACTGGTGCCGTACCGCCAACCTGTTCGCGACAACCGCGGAACGACAGCTGGCGGAGATACCCGCCCCCCCGCCGGACAAGCAATCCGATGCCCTGCTGCGCCTGTATTTTCCTTACGACTTTTCACCATCGACGGCGCGCCGAACCGCCGTTTTCGGCACGTCGGAGGTTCAGTGCATCCTGAAGGCCCAATGCGGCGACGAGGGGATGTATGAGAATTTTCGGCGCGGGCTGGCCCCCCCGGACGTGACAGTGGTGACGCCGTCCCGCTGGTCGGCGGAAGGTTTTTACCAGGCGGGATTCAAACCCGAACAGGTCCTGGTCATTCCGCATGGCGCCGATGTCGCCACCTTCCGTCCCATGCCTGGCCTGCGCGAGGCGGCGCGCCGCGCCGTTCCGGTGGCAGAGGACGAGTTCGTGTTTCTCAACGTCGGCGCCATGACCGGGAGCAAGGGCATCGATCTCCTGATGCAGGCCTTTGCACAGGTCGTCCGGCACTTCCCGAAAGCGCGGCTGGTGCTGAAGGGGATGGACCCGCTCTACAATTCCCGTGGCCGTCTGCAGAAGATTTTGAAAACCGTGGATGTCGCGGATCAAACCCGCGTCGCCACCAGGATTGCCTATTTCGGCGAAAGCTTTTCCAACCGGAAAATGGCGCTGCTGTACCAGGCGGCCGATGCCTATGTGTCGCCTTATCGCTCGGAAGGATTCAATCTTCCCGTTCTGGAAGCGGTGGCGAGCGGTCTTCCCATTATCTGCACCGCGGGCGGCTCGACCGACGATTTCGTGTCGGACGCCTTCGCGCGAAGGATCAAGGCGCGAAAAGAAAGCCGCATGGTGGGCGAGGACCGATGGACAGAACTGGAACCGGACCTTGCGGCGCTGGTGCAACTGATGATGTCGGTGATCCAGGACCATGCCTGGCGCCAGGCCGCGTCGGTGGCCGGTCCCGCCCATGTCCAGGCCAATTTCACCTGGGACCTGGTCACGGAGCGGCTGGTGCACGGGCTGTTCGGCCGTCCAGCGCTGTAAAGCCCAATTGCAACCTCGAGTTAGCGATCGCGATAGCAGGCTGAAATCTCTGCAATGTTTGCGTTGGCATGGTTAGCCAGAGCCGACGACGGTGTTTGGCGCGGGCCTGGCCGGTGCCGCGTTTCTGCGCCGCCGCCGCAAGTCCAAGGCCTAGCTGGGCTCGGCGGTCACCTGGCCGATCCAGTCGAAATAGTCTTGCGACCCTGCCGAGAAAGGCAGTGCCACGACTTCCGGCACCGTATAGGAATGGACCTGCTTGATCCGTGCGATCGCCGCGTCGAACAAAGCTGTGCGGGTCTTGATCAGCAGCAAGACTTCCGCCTCATTCTGGGTCTTGCCCTGCCAGAAATACAAACTTTCGATCGGCAGCAGCTGCACGCAGGCCGCCAGTTTTTCCGCGATCAGCAGCCGGGCGATGTTTTGCGCCTCGTCCCGCGTCGGGGTAGTGGTCAGTATCACGCCAAAACCCAACGCGCTCACTTGGCGGCCTGGTAGCTGGCGCGGCTGGCCGCGTCCGACCGGCGCGCGAAGGCGATGATGTGCTGCACGGTTTCCTTCAAGCCCGTGGTGACGATATCGCACTCCGTCGCCTCGATGCCGTCAAGGAAGCGGCTATTGTCCGCCGCCAGGCCCCAGAACAGCGCCATCACCGGAACATCAGGCATGCGTTTTCTCAACCGTCGCACCTGGTAGCGGGCGTTCTTGAAGGTCCCGGGTTCCAGGTAGGAGACGCAAGTCAGGTGCACGCCCTCGCAGGACAAGTCCCGGATATTGGTCGCCGACGTCTCGTCCGACGACACCACCCGCGCGGCGATGCCATACTTGCCCAGCATGTCCACCAACAGCAGCGCGGCGGCTTCGTCCAGCGGACCGCGCCCCGCCACGCACAGCACAGGCTCCCGCGACGCCTCCCGCCAGCTGGCGGGCAGGTCGGCGCCCAGCGCGGCTTCATCCTTGCGGTCGGCCAGGTTGACGATCAGGCCCTTGATGGCGTCGCGGATTCGGGTCTGGCGCAGCGGATCCAGCACGCCGCGATCCACATCGCGCTGCGCCAGCATCAAGGCGCGCGCCGCCACTTCGTCGTAATAGGCTGACAGCGATTTGGCGCGCAGGAAACCCTCGGCTTCGTCGGCGGCCTCGTCCGGATCGTCCGCAAGCATGCGCAGGTAAAGGCTTTCCTCGAAACGCAGCGCGGGCTGGTCGCCCAGCATCACGTCCAGGAATTTCAGGCTTTCCACATGGCGCGAGAACACCACAAAGCACATGGTCAGCGGCGTGGAGAGCAGCAGTCCGGTGGGACCCCAGAGCCAGGTCCAGAACACCGCCGCCACCACCACCGCCACCGCCGACAGGCCCATGCTGCGGCCATACAGGAAGGGTTCGACTGCCTGGCCGATGACGGATTCGATGCCGCCATAAAGCGCGATGGTCCAGAACATCTTGGACCAGCCGGAATCCACCGCGAGCGCCAGGGTGAAGGGAAACAGGAAAGACATGGGCACGCCGACATAGGGCACGAAGCGCAGCAGCATGGACATCAGGCCCCACAGGCCGGCATTGGGAATGCCGATCAGCCAAAGTCCGAATCCGATCACCAGCCCGAAGCAGGTGTTGATGCAGGTCTGCAGGAACAGATAGCGCGACAGGCGGCTGGCGGCTTCGTCCAGCGCCACCGTGGTGCGCTGCATGTCGCGCGAGCCCGCCAGTCGCACGAAGCGGTCCCGCAAATCGTCCTTTTCCAACAGGATGAAGCCGACAAAGACCAACACCAGCACGATCATGCCCAGCGGTTCGAGCAGCGGGCCCAGCACATTTTGCGCCAGGGCCCAGGGCGTGATCACGCCGCGCTGGATCACCACCGGTATCGGCTTGATCTGGTTGGGGCCGCTGTTGGCCGCCTCATCGGCCTTGCTGGCGCCGGTGACCTGCTCGGCCAGACTCTCAATGGTCTTGTTCAACTGGGTGAGGGTGTTGTTGCGGATCGCCGATCCCACCACCGAATTGATCTTCTGGCCCAGATTGGTTTGGTACCGCGGCAGATCGGCCGCCAGGCTGGCGAGCTGGGAGCCCATGAAGGCCGCCAGAGATGACATGATCACCACGGCCAGCAGCACGCTGATCAGCACCGGCACGACATTTCCCAAATGCAGCCGCTTGAGAAGGCCGACCAGGGGCGCCAGCGCGAAGGAAATCAGCACCGCCAAAGCCAAGGGCAACAGGATCGGACGGCCGAAATACAGCCCGGCCACCACCACGCCGGTGATCATGGTGGTCATGAACCGGGACGTGAGCGTGTCGGGCCTCACGGGACGGGACAGGGACTGTTTCAGATCAGACATGGCGACTCCGGGACTCACTATACCCCCGCCGCGGAGTTCCGTTTCAGCTCAATTTGCGGAAGAAACACGATGGCGCGCCGGTGTGGCAGGCCGGTCCCATCTGGTCCACCTTGAGCAGCAGCACATCGCCGTCGCAGTCGACAAAGGCCTCGACCAGGCGCTGGTGGTGGCCGCTGGTTTCGCCCTTGCGCCAGACTTTTTGACGCGAGCGCGACCAATAGGTGACCTGGCCGGTGGCCAAAGTCTCCTGCAAGGTCGCCTTGGTCATCCAGGCGAACATCAGGACCTCGCCGGTTTCCTTGCTTTGGGCGATCACCGGCACCAGCCCGTCATCGTTGAATTGCACCGCCGAGACGAAATCGGCAGGGGTGAGGTGGTCGGTCACAGGGCCTCTTTCATCCGCGCCAGCCCCCGTTCCAGGTCGGCAATCAGGTCGCCGGCATCTTCCAGCCCGGCATGGATGCGCAGGACCGGTCCTTCCGCCGCGAACGGCCTGGCGGTGCGCTTGATATGCGCCGGAACGATCAGGCTTTCAAACCCGCCCCAGGAATAGCCGATCCCGAAATGTTGCAACCCGTCGACAAAGGCCGCGACCGCCTGTTCCGGCACGGGGTTGAGGACCAGGCCGAACAGGCCGCAGGCGCCCGAAAAATCCCGCCGCCACAGGACATGGCCGGGATCGCCTTCCAGCGGCGGGTAGAGGATGCGGGAGATTTCCGGGCGCGCCTGCAGCCAGCGCGCCAAGGTGAGCGCGGTTTCCTGGTGGCGCGCCAGCCGCACGGCCAGGGTGCGCAGGCCGCGCAGCCCCAGGTAACAATCGTCTCCGCTGGCATACAGGCCGAGATCGCCGTGCACCTGGTGCAGCCGCGCGGCATGGCGCTCATTGGCCGAGACATAGCCCAGCATCACATCGGCATGGCCGCCGATATATTTGGTGGCGGCCTGGATGGAGAGATCCACGCCATGCTTCAAGGGCTGGAAGTGCAGTGGCGTCGCCCAGGTGTTGTCCATCAGCACGGACGCGCCGCCCTTGCCGTTATTATGGGCATGCGCGGCCTGAACCAAAGCGGGAATGTCCTGCACTTCGAAGGTCAGCGAACCGGGGCTTTCGCAAAACACCGCTCTGGTGTTGGACCGCAGATAGGCCGCGATGTTATCGTCCGGCGGGTAATAGCTGGTCTCGATCCCCAAACGGCGCAAGGTGCGGTCGCACAGGGTGCGGGTGGGTTCATAGCAGCTATCCACCATCAACAGGTGATCCCCCGCGCTGCACACCGACAGGATGGCCAGCCCGATGGCCTGGACGCCGGAGGTGACGCTGAGAGTCCGCGCCGCGCCTTCCAGGCTGGAAATGGCCTGTTCGAAACTTTCGGTGCTGGGCGTGCCGCGCCGTCCATAAGTGTAGCGCTGGCTGTTGGCCTTGATGGCCGCCATGTCGGGATAGAGGATGGTCGAGGCGCGATAGACCGGCGTGTTCACGGCGCCGAAATGCGCATCGCTCATCCGGCCTTCGGAGACGATGCGTGTCTCTGGGCGTGTCGGCTTTTCCTCAGTCATGGGACCTTTGCAGGAAGGGCTCCAGCGGTTTTTCGATCAGGAACAGCATCAGGGCCGCGACAAAACCGATTGCCGCCACCATGACGAAGAACAGGGGGTGGGACATGGTACTCCAGTAAGTGCCCAGATAACCCTGCAACAGCCCGCCGCCCAGGAAATTGGGCAGGAAGACAATTGCCATCGCCAGCGACGCCATGCGGGCTGGCGCGACCTGGGAAAACAAAGACTGGCTGATGGGCGAGAGATAAATCTCACCGATGGTGATGATGACGAAAAACAGGCCCAGCCAGAGCCAGCTGATCGGACCGTGCGCGCCGTGCCAGGAGGCGAAGGCCAGCACCAAATAAGACACGCCGAGTAGCACCGCGCCGAACACCAGCTTGTACATGGAGTTTGGCTCCTTCAGAGTCCGCGCCTGCCTGGTCCACAGGGCAAGCGCCAGCGGCGTGAAGGCGAAGATCATCACCGGGTTGAAGGACTGGAACCAAGTCACCGGGATTTGCCAGTCGATCAAGCCGGGGATCAGGCGGCGGTCGGTATTGTCGCTTGCGAACAAGGCGATGATGTTGCCTTGCTGCTCATAGCAGGCCCACCACAAGATCAGCGGCACCACCACCAGCATCAGCGCCCAGACCGACTTGCGCTCCTTGGCGCTGAAGGGCTGGCGGCGGCGCTCGGCTTTCGGTTTCACGCCATCGGCAGGCAGGTATTTCCAGCCGGCAAAATAGTTGATCAGCGCAAGGATCATGCCGACGCCCGCCGCGGCGAAGCCATATTGCCAGCCCACCAGCTCCCCCAGCGTGCCGGCAACCAGCGGGGCAATGGCGGCGCCGATATTCACGCCGACATAATAGATCGAATAGGCTTGGTCGATGCGACTATCGCCGGCCTTGTAGAGCATGCCCACCTGGGCTGCCGTGTTGGTCTTGAAGAAACCCCCGGCGATGATCAGGATCAGCAGGGCCGGAAACAACAAGGCCTCGGACGCCAGCATGAACTGGCCGACGCCCATCCCCAGCACGCCCAGAACGGCGGTCTTGCGCTGTCCCAGATAATTGTCGCCGATCCAGCCACCCAGCAGCGGAGAGGCATAGATGAAGCCGGTATAGGTGCCGTAAATCCATGAGGACAGCTGTTGCACATTGAGCGGCCCGAACAGTGTTTCGTAAAAGCCCTTCACCTGCGGGTAGAACAGGACATGCTCCACATGTCCCGGCAGCAGGACATATTGCACCAGATAAAGCACCAACAGGGCCCGCATGCCGTAATACGAGAAGCGTTCCCACATTTCGGTGCCGAACAGAATGGTCAAGCCGCGGGGATGGCCGAACCAAGTCATTGTGGACGCGCTATCGATTCTGGTCATAATTCGGTTCTCGCCTGCCGGAACAGCCAACCGTAAAGAAGGCCGATCAGGCCGATAAAGCCGGCAACCGCCACCGCAGTCGCCGGAAAGGCTGGGCCGACCACCGCCAAAGGCGCATCCTTGTTGAAGGCGACGATCAGTCCGGCATTGAGCACGCCAAACAGGCTCTCCCCCACGATCATGCCGGAGGCGACCAGCACACCCAGACGTTCGGCACGGTCGCTGCGCACGCTGCGGTTATAGAACCAGCCGATGACGGCCCCCACCACCACGGGAAGGGTGGCTTCCATGGGAAGATAGATGCCAAGGCCCACGGCCAAGGGGGGGAGGCGGAGCCATTTGCCCAGGCGTAGAATTTCGTCCAGTAGGACGATACCGGCACCCACCGCGGCGCCGATTTCAATCATGCTCCAATTCAGCTTGCCGCCGACCACCCCTTGCGCCAGGGCCGCCATCAGATTGGCCTGCGGCGCGGCCAGCGGCTGAGCAGCAATTGCGTGCAGGTTGGGCGCACCGGAAAAACCATAGGCCTCGGCCAGCAGATTGAGCACGATGGGAACGGTGACGGTTGCGGCCGCCACGCCGGCCAGCAAAGCCACTTGCTGGCGCCAGGGCGCGGCGCCCACCAGCTGACCGGTCTTCAAGTCTTGAAGATTGTTGTTGGAGCTGCAGGCCACCGCGAACAGGATGGCGGTTATGAACAGCGCCACTGCGACCATGGGCTTGGCGTCATGGCCGGCAAAAAGAACCACCAGGCAAAAGCCCGTGCCCACCACGGCCAGGATGCCCACGCCGGATATCGGACTGTTGGACGAGCCAATCAAGCCCGCCATGTAACCGCAGATGGCGGAGACAAAGAAGCCGCCGGCCAACACAATGGGAATGGAAAGCAGCGCGATCCCAGGCGCCGCGCCGCCCAATCCCGCCTCGCTGCTGAAGCGCCACACCAGCCAGGTGCCGACCGCGATCGACACCGTGCCGATTGCCAGAATGGTGCGGAAAGACAGGTCGCGCTCGGTCTGATCGCGCGGATCGGTGGTGCCGCCGCTGGCGCGCATGGTGGCTTTGAGCCCGCCCACGATGGGCCCGATTGTGCGCAGCAGAGACCAGACGGCGGCGACTGCCATGGCGCCCGCCCCGATAAAGCGCACATCGTTGCGCCAGATGCCGGTGACGAAGGCGCCGAGTTCTCCCTGCTGGGGCGCGAGCGCGGTGAGAATGGGGACCGCGCCCACCCAGGCGATGGCAATGCCCAGCAGCATGGCAAGTCCGACGGAAATCCCAACCAGATGGCCGGCTCCCGCCAGCGCCAGCGAAAAGGAGAAGGTGTAACCGGTCGCCGACAGGGCGCCGGTCCGGAAAAAACCGCGCACGCCGTCAGCGGCCAGGCGCAACGCCACCGCGATGGAAAGGCCCGACGAGGCGAGCGCGCCATAGACAACTGCCAGCAGGCCCTCGCGCGCTTCGGGATTTGCCGCCCGCATGTCGGCGCCCACTTTGAGAACCTCGGCAGCCGCTACGCCTTCCGGATAGGGAAGGTCGGATTGCGTGACCAAAGCGCGGCGCAACGGGATGGTGAACAGCACGCCCAGCACGCCGCCCGCCGCACAAAGGAGAAAGGACGTCCAGAAGGGGAAGCCCGTCCACCAGCCGATGATCACCAGGCTGGGCAGGATGAAGATGACGGAGGCCAGCGCACCCGCCGCCGAACAGACGGTCTGGACGATGTTGTTCTCGCGAATGTTGGAACCGGGAAACAGTCCCAGAAAGGCCATGGAGATCACGGCGGCCGGAATCGAAGTGGCGATGGTCAGCCCCACCTTCAATCCCAGATACATATTGGCGGCGGTGAAGAGAAAGGTCAGCGACATGCCCAGGGCAACGCCGCGCCAGGTGAGTTCTTTGCCTTGAGTCATGCACCGCCTTGCGCGTGAAACATTGGCGCCGAGTGTGCCTTCAAACCTGGATCAGGGCAATTCGACGAAGCGTTCTTCCCGGCTATAGGCGGAAAAACCCATCCGCTGGTACAGGGGCAGCGCCCGGGGATGGTCCAAGGTGCAGGTGTTGACGGTCAGCCGCCAGATCGGCTCGAGCCAGGCATTGATGCAGGTATGGTAGAGGAAGAAATAGCCCAGCCGCTGGCCCAACGCCTCCGGCATCAGTCCGAAATAGGAGATGTTGGTGTGGCCCGGCTTGCGCAGGTCGAGCTCCGCCATGCCGGCCGGGTTTCCATCCTTGTACAGAACAAACAGCTGGTTCAGGGGATGGTGGATGACCTCGGCCAACGCATCCGGCGACAGCTTTTTGCGGTCGACCCAGTAATAGTCGCCGCCGATCGTGTCGTAGAGATAGCGATAGAAATGAACCGGCGGCTTGTCGCAGCGCAGCAGCGCGACCTTGCACCGGGCGGGCTGGGGTGGCGGCAGGGCGGAGGGCTTGGCGGTCATCTCCAGGAATGTCACCGTCATGGGAATGCGGCGCTTGGTCCCTGTCGCGATCATCGGCTTGCAACCACCGGCGCTTCCGGACGGCTTCCCCATTCCGTCCAGGAGCCGTCATAGAGAGATGTGTCGCGCGCGCCGATCTCGTCCAGGCCCAGCATCAGGATGGCCGCGGTCAGCCCGGAACCGCAGCTGGTGACGATGGAACGGTCGAGATCGACCGCATCGAAAGCGGCCCGCAGCATCTCCGGCGGCTTCAAGGTGCCGTCCTCGGCGATCAGCTTGCGATAATGCACATTGAGCGCGCCTGGCATGTGGCCGCCGCGCACGCCGGCGCGCGGCTCAGGTTCCTGGGCCAGAAAACGCGCCGGACTGCGGGCATCGACAATCTGCGCGCTATTGTCCTTGACCACCGACATCACGGCATCGAAGTCGCGGACCAAAGCCGGCTCGCGGATGGCGGTGAAAAATCTGGTTGTCGGATGTGCCGGACCGGATTCGATGGCGCGGCCCTCGCGCTTCCATTTGGGAAAGCCGCCATCCAGCACTTTGACTTTGTCATGGCCCATGGCCTTCAGGGTCCACCACAGCCGCGGCGCGGAAAACAGGCCGGCGCCGTCATAGGCCACGACCGTTTCGCCATCGCCAATCCCCAGCGCGCCCACTGCCTTGGAAAACTCTCCCGCAGTCGGCAGCATATGCGGCAGGCCGGTGGCGTGATCGGCGATGCCGTCAATGTCGAAGAACACCGCGCCGGGAATATGCCCGGCCTCGAATTCCTTTGCGGGCGCACGCTTGTCGTCCGGCATGTACCAGGACGCATCCACTACGCGCACCTCGGGCAGGTGGGCCTCAAGCCAGGCAGTGGAAACCAGGTTGCTCATCTTTATTCGTAAGGCACCGTGATCGGCGCGCGTGGCCGGACCAGCCAGGGCGGGCAGGGCAGGCCTTTCTCGCGCAGGAACTCCGGATTGAACAGTTTGGACTGGTAACGGTTACCGTAATCCGCCAGTACGGTGACGATGGTATGGCCCGGCCCCAGATCCCTGGCCATGCGGATGGCGCCCGCCACATTGATCCCGGTCGAGCCGCCCATGCACAGGCCTTCATGCTCCAGCAAGTCGAAGATGATGGGGAGGGCTTCCTCGTCAGGAATTTCATAGGCGTCATCGATCGGCGCGCCTTCGAGATTGCCGGTGACGCGGCTTTGGCCGATGCCTTCGGTGATGGAGGTGCCTTGCATCTTGAGCTCGCCGGTCTTGATCCAACTATAGATCGCCGCTCCCATGGGATCGGCGGCGGCGATGCGAATGTTTTTGTTGCGCTCCTTCAAGGCGATGGCGACACCGGCCAAGGTCCCGCCAGTACCGACCGCGCAGGTGAAACCGTCCACCTTGCCTTTGGTCTGCTCCCAGACTTCCGGGCCGGTGCCTTCGATATGAGCCTGGCGATTGGCGACATTGTCGAACTGGTTGGCCCAGATCGCGCCATTGGCTTCGGTCTTGGCCAATTGCTCTGCCAGCCGTCCCGACAGGCGCACATAATTGTTGGGATTCTTGTAGGGCACAGCGGGCACTTCGATCAGTTCGGCCCCCAGCAGCCGCAGCGCATCTTTCTTTTCCTGGCTCTGAGTGTCGGGGATCACGATCACCGTCTTGAAGCCCAGCGCATTGGCGACGGTCGCCAGGCCGATGCCCGTATTGCCGGCCGTGCCTTCCACAATGGTCCCGCCGGGCTGCAAGGCGTCCCGGCGCAGCGCATCCTGGATGATGAAAAGCGCGGCGCGGTCCTTCACCGACTGTCCGGGATTGAGGAACTCGGCCTTACCCAGGATTTCGCAGCCGGTCAGTTCGGAGGCGCGCCTGAGCCGGACCAGCGGCGTGTTGCCAATGGCCGCGATCACGTCTTTTTTGATTTCTTCTGGCATGGGTTGGAACCTACCGGGCCGTTGCGGCGCCTTCAAGACTTCGCCGATTTGGCTAGCCGCGCGCATTCCTCATGCCGGAAACAAGTCACGAGATGATCGTTGACCATGCCGACCGCCTGGGCAAAGGCATAGACGATCACCGGTCCGCAGAATTTGAATCCGCGCTGTTTGAGTTCCTTGGACAGGCGCTCGCTCATCTCGGTTTGGGCCGGGATCTTGTCCCGGCTGCGGACACGATTGACCTGCATCCTGCCGTCCACATGCTTCCACATCAGGTCGCGAAAACCGCCGGGCTCTTTTTCCTCGATCTCCAGCCAGAGCTTGGCGCCCTTGATGGTGGCTTCGATCTTGGCGCGGCTGCGGATGATGCCTTCATTCTTCAACAGCCGGTCGATATCGCGTGCGCCATAGCGGGCGATTTTTTCCGGCGCGAAATTGTGGAAGGCTTTGCGGAAATTCTCCCGCTTGCGCAAGATCGTGATCCAGGACAGGCCGGCCTGGAATCCATCCAGCACCAGTTTTTCATACAGCGCGCGGGGATCGTATTCCGGCACGCCCCATTCCTGGTCGTGATAGGAAAGATAGAGCGGGTCTTCGCCCGGCCACCAGCAACGGGATTTCTCAATCATGATGCGCTTCAAATGATCGTCCGGACTGTCAGGCGCCAGCCAGCCATGCCGGCTTGTGCAAGGCAACCGGAATCTGGGCGGCCGTGACATCGCCTTTGGCTTCCTCGAGCCGGTCCAGGCGGATCAGCGCAAAGCCCCTATGATCGTGGCTGGATAGCAGCTCGCCGATCTCGGTCCCGCCCTTGGCCACCGGTCCGGCCGCGGGGAGTGGCATGTCTGCGGTCACGGTGAGAATGCGCTTCCGGGAGGTGGCGCGGTGTTTCATCCGTGAGGTCAGTTCCTGGCCGACATAACAACCTTTGTTGAAGGACACGCCATTGAGCTCGGCCAGGCCGGCATCCAGCGCGAATATCTTTTCCTGGCCGAAATCGCCGGCCTCCGGCACGCCCAAAGCCAGCCTGTGCTCATGATAGCCCCGCGGCCCGGGCAGGTTGGCCGGCATCTCGGCACGGGCGCCAATGCTGCGCACACCCAAAGCCGGGAGGCGGGGGTCGGCAAAACTCACCGCCCGGCTGGCATAAGGCACCTGGCGGTTGTCGGGATGCCCCTTGAGGCCGACATAGACCCCCAACTGTTCCCGAGGCTCGATCTCCACCTTGGACCGGAGCTTGTACTGGTTGAGCTTCTTGAGCAGGGCGTCCCGGCTTTCCCGCGCCACATCCAGCAGCAGCGCACCGTCGCCTTCGGTCACCAGGAACTCGAACAGGATCTTGCCCTGGGGCGACAGCAAGCCTGTGTACAAGCCGGTGCCCGGAGCCAGACCACCCACCACGTCATTGGTGACCAATCCCTGCAAGAAATCGCGCGCCTGGGGCCCAGAAATGGCCAGAACGGCGCGGTCGTCCAGATAAGCCGGTTCCATCCCTCTGACTTAGGGCTCGTAAGTGTGGTTGCCAAGGGTGGGAGGGGTAGGCTAACTGCCGGACCCATGAGCATTTTTGGGCCAGACAATTCCGAGCGTACCTTCGACCTTGTGATTCGGGGCGGCACCGTCGCGACACCCAATGGGATTACCCCCGCCGATGCTGGGGTTATCGCGGGCCGGATCGCCGCCATTGGCGATCTTTCGCGAGCCAAAACTGTTGAGACCTTCGAAGCCAAGGGGCTGCATGTGCTGCCGGGGGTGATGGACACCCAGGTGCATTTCCGCGAGCCGGGCAATACCCACAAGGAAGACCTGGCTAGTGGCAGCCTGGCGGCCATCCTGGGCGGCGTCACTTCGGTGTTCGAAATGCCCAACACCAACCCGCCCACCACCACCCGCGCCGCCATCGAGGACAAGCTCGCCCGCGCCAAGGGCCGGATGCATTGCGACCATGCCTTTTATGCCGGCGCGACGCCGCAGAATATCGGCGCGCTGGCGGAGCTCGAAAGACTGCCGGGTGTGTGCGGCATCAAGGCCTTTCTGGGTTCTTCCACCGGCACCCTGCTGCTGAACAAGGAAGAGGATATCTTTGCCGCCTTGAAGGCGGGCAAGCGCCGGGTCGCGGTCCATTCCGAAGACGAAGACCGCATGATCGCGCGCAAAGCGCTGGCCGAGCGCGGCAAGCCGGAAACCCACCCGGTGTGGCGCGATGCCGAATCCGCGCGCATGTGCACCGAGCGGGTACTGCGGCTGGCGCGCGCGGCGGGCCGGCGCCTGCATGTGCTGCATATCACCACCGGCGATGAGATTCCGCTGCTGGCGGCCGCCAAGGATGTCTCTACCGCCGAGACCACGCCGCAGCATCTCACGCTGTCGGCGCCGGAATGTTACGAGCGGCTGGGCACCTATGCCCAGATGAATCCGCCCATCCGCGACGAAAGCCATCGCCAGGCTTTGTGGGCAGCGGTTCGGGATGGCGTGATCGATGTGATCGGCTCCGACCACGCCCCGCACACCAGGGCGGAAAAGGACAAGGCCTATCCCGACACGCCTTCGGGCATGCCTGGGGTACAGACGCTGGTCACCTTGCTGCTGGACCATGTCAACAAGGGCAATCTCACTCTGGAGCGGTTCATCGACCTCACCAGCGCCGGCGCCCAGCGCATTTTCGGCATCGCCGGCAAGGGCCGTATTGCTCTGGGCTATGACGCCGACTTCACCATCGTCGATATGGGCCTGACCCGCACCATCGAAAATCAATGGATTGCCTCGACCTGCGGCTGGACGCCGTTCGACGGCATGAAGACCAAGGGTTGGGCGGTCGCCACCATCCTGCGCGGCAAAATCGTGATGCGCGACTTCGCCGCCACCGGTCCCGCCCAGGGACAGCCGATGCGTTTCGTGGAGACGCTGGAACGGGCATGACGGATTTCTATCTCGTTATGTCCGGCGTGTTGATGGGGCTGGTGGCGGCGGTTCCCATTGGTCCGGTCAACCTGATCTGCATCCGGCGGACATTCGCCTTCGGGCCGTTGAACGGATTTGTTTCGGGGCTGGGCGCCGCGCTGGGCGATGGGCTGTTTGCCGCCATCATGGGGTTCGGCCTCACCTGGATCGCACAGATGATCGAAGGCTATGCCACGATCATCGAATTGATCGGCGGCGCCATGATGGTTTGGATGGGATACAAGATCTTCCTGTCACCGCCGGTTCCGCGTTGCGCGGATGACGGGCCTGACAGCGGAGGCACCAACCTGGCGCGCGCCATGGTATCGACTTTCGCTTTAACCGTGACGAATCCAGTCACGCTCCTATCCTTCGGCATTTTCTTCGCGGGATTGGGCGGGCTAACCGGCGGCGCGGGCAGCATCGACGATGCCAGTTTTGTAGTGGCAGGGGTGATCGGCGGCTCGGCCGGCTGGTGGCTGGCGCTGACAGCGGTGATCGGCCTGTTCCATACCCGGATCGACGAGAGGGCCATGCGGATGATCAACCGTGTCTGCGGCGCGCTGCTCATGGCCATCGGGCTGGTGATCCTGGGCCATCTGGCGATCAAATATTCATCCGGCAACCTGCAACCGCTTTCCCAAAATCGCCCGGGAAGCCCGGTTTCAGGCTTGGGGATAACAAGTCCCATGATCTAGAATGGACTTAGGGGCGCCGGAATGGCCTGGAGGAACAGGCGGCCGGCGCCGTGGGGCGGGTTGGAGAGGTAGATGAAGTTTGGCCTGACTTTCTTGTCGCTGGTCGTGACCGGCTGGCTGGCGGCGCCGACGCTTGCCGCGCCGGCAGCGCCTGCGCCGGCCGCATCCGCGGCAAACGACGCGCTCAGCATCGAGAACAATCTCAAATATCTGGAGGACAATAAGAAGCTGAAGGGCTGGATCATCCGGCCCAGCGGACTCCAGTTCAAGATCCTGCAGAACGGCTATGGCAAGCGACCGCAATCGACCGACACGGTGAAGGTCTATTACACCGGCAAGTTGATCAACGGCACGATCTTCGATGGCACCTCGCCGGGCCTGCCGGCCTCCCTGAAGCTCAACAGCGTTATCCAGGGTTGGGTCGAGGCGCTGCTGCTAATGCGCGAGGGCGATCACTGGCAGCTGTTGATCCCGCCCAACCTGGGTTACGGCGCGCGCAGCATGGGCGACGGCCTGATCCCGCCCAACCAGACCCTGTGGTTCGACATAAGGCTGGTGGAAACCACCCCGGCCCCCCGCAAGGGCGAGAAGGGCTATATCCCCGATCCCGGCGACAAGGACGAACAGCAGTAACGTGCGCGACAGGCTGATGCGTCTTCTGGGTAATTTGTGGACGGCGCGCCACCTGGGTGGCGGCAAGCTGCGAATCGCGGTGGCGCTGGTGATGGTGGTCAGCGCCAGCGTGTTCTTCTGGGTGAGCCGCGACTATACGGTTTCGGCACCGGAATGGGACGGGCAGGTGCGCGGCATCGCCTACAATCCCAGCCATGTCTTTTCCCAGCGGCAGAACATGTCCGTCGCGCCCGCACGCATCGACCGCGACCTGACGCAGCTTTCCAAACTCACCAGCCATATCCGCACCTATACGGTGGATAACGGCATGGATCGCGTGCCGGCCATTGCCCGGCATCACGGCATGACCGTTTCCATGGGCATCTGGATCAGTGCCGACCTGGACAAAAATGAAGAACAGATCGCGCTGGGCATTCGCACCGCTTTGGCCAACCGCCGCACCATCGACCGGGTGATTGTCGGAAACGAGACCCAGACGTTCGGTTATCTCTCGCCCGACCAGTTGAACTTATATATCCGCCGGGTGCGGGCCGCACTGCCCGCCCGCATCAAGGTCACCACCGCCGAGCCCTGGTCGACCTGGATGCTGGTGCCGGAGATCGGCAAGTATGTCGATGTGATCTTCGTCCATCTTCTGCCCTATTGGGAGGATGTGGATATCCGCCGTGCCCTCAGGTCTTCCGATCGATTTTACAATCTCGTCCAGGCGCAATTTCCCGACAAGCAGATCGTGGTGGGCGAGGCGGGCTGGCCGTCCGAAGGCCGCACGCGGGGCAACGCCGAA